>Ga0310690_10008697_pt1 | contig 12843 bp, 11 predicted proteins | sample AusTroGonzalo_MG_2_FD_207661 | JGI IMG/M metagenome (GOLD analysis project Ga0310690, IMG submission 207661) | Bovine rumen microbial communities from tropical cattle in Woodstock, Queensland, Australia - Gonzalo_04 (v2) (version 2) | ecosystem: Host-associated > Mammals > Digestive system >...
CAGATCCGGAGGGACCAGGAAACTGTGCGGGAATGGTATGCCCGGACTGCCGCAAACGCCGGATAATGGAACGGATGGTCAGAAAAGAGACATTCCGTTGTCTTGTTGAATCCAAAGGGAAATGTTATAATAAAAAGGCCTGCAAATCTTCGCAGGAAGGACCCGGATTTGAGGAGGATCGATATGCCAGCGACCAAATTTGATAAGGAATCCATCAAAAATACGATTGTCGGCAAAATCCAGCGTTATAACGGACTGACCATCAATGAAGCCTCCAAATCGCAGATCTACCGCGCAGTGGCGTCCACTGTCCGTGACCAGATCATGCAGAAAATGATTTCCAGCCGCGATGCCTGGAGAAAGCAGAAAGGCAGAAGCCTTTACTACCTGAGCGTTGAATTCCTGATGGGGCGCAGCATGTACTGCAATATGCTGAACCTGCTGTCCACGAAGGAATACACGGAAGCCCTGAAAGAACTGGGCATCGACATAAAGGATATCCTGAAGGAAGAACCGGAACCCGGCCTGGGCAACGGCGGCCTCGGACGGCTGGCAGCCTGTTTCCTGGACAGCCTGAGCCGGCTGGACCTGCCGGCTATGGGATGCACCATCCGCTATGAATACGGCCTTTTCCGCCAGAAGATTGTGGACGGACAGCAGGTGGAACTTCCTGACAGCTGGCTGGACAACGGAAACGTATGGGAAACAGCTGTGATGGAAGATGCCTGCGAGGTGCATTTTGGCGGGCACGTGGACGAAATTGAAGTCAACGGGCAGCAGAAATTCGTAACCCGGGACTACTACACGGTGGAAGCTGTTCCGTACGATATGCCGATTGCCGGCTATGACGCCACGATCGTCAATCCGCTGCGGATGTGGTCTGCGCGGAGCCCGAAGAAACTGGACCTGGGCAGCTTCGGCGAAGGCCGCTATGTACAGGCTTCCGAAGAGATCGAACTGGCGGAAGCCATCAGCAAGGTGCTGTACCCGGAAGACCGGCATTATGAAGGGAAGATGCTGCGGCTGAAGCAGCACTACTTCTTCACCAGCGCTTCGCTGCAGTACATCCTGAAGGACTTCAAGAAACGCTTCGGCAATGACATGAGCAAGCTGCCCGACCATGTGGTGATTCATATCAACGATACGCATCCCGGCATGGCTATTCCGGAACTGATGCGCCTGCTGATCGATGAAGAGGGCCTGGGATGGGATGAGGCGTCCGCGATCGTACAGAAGACGATTGCCTACACCAACCATACAATCATGGCGGAAGCGCTTGAGAAGTGGCCGGTAAACATGGTTCAGCAGCTGCTGCCCCGCTGCTACCAGATTATCTGTGAGATGAACCGCCGCCTGTGCGAACGGCTGTGGAATTACTTCCCGGGAGACTGGGACCGCATTGCCCGGATGGCCATTGTCAGCTATGACAACGTGCATATGGCGAATATGTGCGTGGCGATGAGCTATTCCGTGAACGGCGTGAGCAAGCTGCACGGCGAAATCCTGAAGGATGAAACCTTCCACGACTACAACCTGATCATGCCGGAGAAATTCAGCGCGATCACGAACGGTATTACGCACCGCCGCTGGCTGATGAGCTGCAATCCGGAACTGACCGACCTGATCAACGAAACCATCGGGACGGACTGGATAAAGAATCCCGAAAAACTGAGCGACCTGAAGCCCTTTGCCGATGACACGGCCTTCCGCGACAAGTTCGCGAAGATCAAGCTGCACAACAAAGAACGGCTGGCACAGATGCTGAAGGAGCGGCAGGGAGCGATCGTGGATCCTTCCTTCATGTTTGACGTACAGGCAAAACGGCTGCATGAATACAAGCGGCAGATGCTGAACGCCCTTCACATCCTGGTACTGTACAACCGGATTGTGAACGATGAAAGCTTCACGATGGAACCGCGGGTATTTATCTTCGGCGCGAAAGCCAGTCCCGGATACTACCGCGCGAAGCAGATTATCCGCATGATCTGCGCACTGAGCGACCTGATCGCGAAGCATCCGAGAGCCTCGAAGATGCTGCAGGTTGTCTTCCTTGAGAACTATGACGTGAGCAGCGCGGAAGTGCTGATCCCTGCGGCGGAAGTATCCGAACAGCTGTCCACGGCCAGCAAGGAAGCAAGCGGCACGGGCAACATGAAGTTCATGATGAACGGCGCGGTGACCATCGGTACCATGGACGGTGCAAACGTGGAAATCAGCGAGCAGGTCGGGATGGACAACATTTACATCTTCGGCATGCGGAGCGATACGGTACGGGATATGTACCGCGAACATACCTACAATCCCATGAGCATCTATGAGTCCAACCAGGAAATCCGCCTGGCGATGACCCAGATGATCGACGGCACACTGATGCCCGGAAACCCTGCCGCACTGCAGGATCTGTACCACAGCCTGCTGCTGGGCAGCTGGGGAAGCTTGGGAGACAACTATTTCGTGCTGAAGGACTTCGGTTCCTACTCCATGGCACAGCGCCGGCTGAACGCCGACTACGCGGACAAGAAGAAGTGGCAGAAGATGGCGGTGATCAACACAGCCATGTCCGGTATCTTCTCCTCCGACCGCACCATCCGGGAGTACAACGATACCATCTGGCATCTGGAACCGGTGGGACAGAAGAAAAAGAAGTAAGAGAGAACATTGAAGGGTTCAGGCATAAGCCTGAACCCTTCAATACTTTTCGGGGAATATGAATGTGATCAATGCCGGACAGTGAACCGGAAAACATTCCAGGAAGACCTGTGAAGCCTGGCAGTGAGGACACCGTCGTCAAGGGAAGTTTCCTTATTCCGCTTCGGAATGATGACATCCGGGTTTTCAAAAGTGTTGCGCGCATCCGGATCATCGGCATACAACTCGGTATGCTCTGTAAAGGAGAGACCGTCGAACCCCCTGAGATTCAGGGTCAGGACCTGGTCTTCCTTCAGATCGGCATTGAGTACGAAGACGGTGAGTTCCCCTGTTTCCGGATGAATCGCTGCAGCTGCCTGAACGGTTTCGACGCCTTCAAAGCCACCGTACTGATTCATATCATCAATCGCATAACCGGGAACATCATACCGGTCGCAGGTTACGCGGCACTGCAGGGAAGTGCCGCCGGCTATACGGTGCATATCCATGAGAGGATAATAGGAGGCGCCTTTCCAGACGTTTTCGCGGCTGGTGCGGCAGAGGGAATTCAGGCCGCCGGTTGCGCAGCCGATTTTGACACGGTCCGCATGTCGGAGCAGTACAAGCAGGATGCCCGCCTCTGCCAGGGTATACGGCATTTCACAGTCGGACGGCGGCATGCGTCGGGTGGACCAGTCATCCGGATCATGGCGGATATAGGTGCGGTCCGGATTCAGGTTGAGGAAGCCGGCGGCGTTCTGCCGGCCGCCCTTGCCCAGATGCGCCTCGCCGCGGGGGCGGAAGAAGGAAGCAAACTCATCCAAGGCAAGCATCATGGTCTTGTTCACACGGAGTTTGGTGCGCAGGAAATCACACAGGGCGATCTCCGTACGGATATATTCCTCGAAGGCCTGGTAACCTGCCAGCAGCGCTTCGGGAAGATCCGGCGGAGCAGAATGATAGTGATGCATAGAAATATAGTCCACGGTTTCGTAGCACTCAGTGAGGGCCTGCTGATCCCAATCCGGATAATGGTTCAGGAAGGGGGAGGAAGAGACGCAGGCAATTGTTTCGATCCGGGGATCGGCAAATTTCATGGCTTTGGAGGTTTCATGGGCCAGGATACCGTAGTCCCGGGGATTCCGTTCATAGGAGGCAACCTGCCAGGGACCGTCCATTTCATTTCCCAAGCACCAGACCCTGACATTGTACGGATCAGCATGGCCGTTCTTTTTCCGCAGATCGGACCAGTAGGTTCCGCCGGGATGATTGGAGTATTCCACACAGTCCACTGCATCCTGCAGAGTGCCGGTGCCGAGATTTACGGTATAAATCGGTTCGGCGCCGACCTTCTCCGCCCACTGGAGATACTCGTCGTGACCGACTTCATTGGTGATGTACTGGAACCAGGCAAGATCCAGATGGGCCTTGCGCTGCGCCAGGGGACCGATGGAGTCTTTCCACTGCCAAGCAGAAACAAAATTACCGCCGGGAAGACGGACCGCCGGCAGACCGGCCTCCCGCAGCGCCGCGATGAAATCCCGGCGCATGCCTTGCGTGTCCGCTGTGGGATGCTTCGGATTGAACATGCTTCCATTTACCATTGAGCCAATGGGCTCAAGGAAAGCGCCGAAGAGTCGCGGGGAAATTTCACCGATCGTATAATCCGGATGGACAGTGACAGCTGCTTTTCTCATACTGGAACTTCCTTTCCCGGCAGGCAGCCGAAGAGTTTTTATTTTGCTGATGACTGAATAGAGTATACCACAGACGGCTGCCGGCTGAAAACAGGGACAGAAGGAAAAGCACAGACGATCCGCGGCCAAAAAACGGAAAAGGATTGAAAGACTTCGCTGCAAGCGTTACAATACAAAGCAGAAGACAGAAAAAGCCGGGTTATTCCGGACAAATAAAAGGAGGAACCTGCTCATGGCTGAAACAGAAAAAAAGACTGCCGCCGCCAAGAAGACGGCAGCAACGGTAAAGAAGACAACAACGACGGCAAAGAAGACGGCTGCTGCTCCCGCAAAGAAAACCGCAGCTGCCGCCAAGAAGACGGCAGCAACAGTGAAGAAGGCGACAACGACGACAAAGAAGCCGGCCGCTGCTCCCGCAAAGAAGACCGCAGCTGCAGCGAAGAAGACGGCAACAACAACGGCAAAGAAGACGACAACGACGGCGAAAAAGCCGGCCGCTGCTCCTGCAAAGAAGACTGCAGCCGCTGAAAAGAAGACGGCGACAGCGACGAAGAAGACAGCAAATACGGCAAAGAAGACTGCAACCGCAAAGAAGACAACGACCGCGAAGAAACCCGCTGCAACGGCTTCCGCAAGCAGCTCCATTCAGGTTACGGCTGCGGAAAAGAAGATGGTGGAAGCCTACCGTGACGCATCTGCAGACCTGAAAAAGATTGCGCTGAAGATCCTGAAAGGGGAATACAGCGAGACGGTGACGAAGTTCCTGAACGTTGCGGGAGGAGAAGGCATATCCTCCGGTACGGCAAACAATATTACCGGCAAGATCGGCGATTTCCTCAGCGGGCTGCTCGGGAAATAAGACAGGGCCGGCATCGCTTTGCAGTCAACGAGAAAAAACAGGGCGGAGGTGAAAACCGGGTGCAGAACGAACTGTTGCTGAAAATCCGGGTTCATATTCATGAATCTGTATCCGTTAACGGGGCAAAGCAGAAAATCGTCATGATTCCTTTTACAGGGGAAGCAGAAGGACCGTATTTTACCGGGAAAGTGATCGGAACAGGCGTGGACACGCAGAAGATCGACAGGGATGAGCACGCTGTAATTTCTGCCCGGTACATGCTGGAAGGCATGGATTTCGGGGGTAACGCATGCAGGATTTTTATCGAAAACGAAGGAAGCTGGGATACAGGTTTGTGGCCGATCCTTGTGACCGACAGTCCGCTGCTTGCCGGATGGGAGGAAACGGAACACTATGCCACATTGGCCGGAATTCCGGGAGGCGTGCTGGTCAGCATATTCGAAAAATGAGGAACGGATGAGGATCCGGTAGCGGAACAGATACCAAAAGAGAAGGCAGGGAGATTCCCTGCCTTCTCTGCAATGATATTCGTTTTCCGGTTACTGAACCGTGATGGTGGTGTCGCCGGTAATCTCCAGGCGGAAAGAAGTGCTGCCTGCATGTTCCGGAGCACCGCCGTTGATGCTGTAACCTGCATCCGCATTATCCGTGAAGACAATGATCGTTGCTCCGAGGGGAACGGTACCGCTGGTGACGGAACTGAGGCCGCCTTTGCGGTAGGTGAAGGAGCAGCCTGTGCAGGTGACCTGGCAGGGGGTATCGGGATCCACATCCGCCGCAGAACCGGCCTGGTCAAGTTTCGCGGAGATGCTCAGGTCCGTCATGATGTTCTTCAGCACAAAGCCGGTGACGCTTTCGACGGGCTCAATCCGGATGCCGTTGATGAGCCAGTATTTAACGGGCGCATCGGAACGGACAGCCACGCTGCCCGAATTCTCAAAGGTCAGGGTGGCGGCAGCCTGGTCTTCCAGCAGATTGCCGCGGGCATCCACAGGGCACAGCGTCAGGTTTTCCGCGGAAACAGTAATGATCCGGGGCTCATCGGGATTGTAGGGAAGGGTTTCCGGCTCTTCCACAGGTGTCTCGGCGGGCGCCTCGGCAGGCGTTTCTTCCACCGGAGGTTCGTCGGGCACCTCGGCAGGCTCTTCCGCCGGGGATTCGGCAGGTTCTTCCACCGGGGGCTCAGCAGGTTCGTCCGGAGCAACATCCGCAGCGGAGGCGGTGAGCTGCCCTTCTTCAAGGCCGTAGCACCAGAGACGGACATGCTCGGAGTTCAGTTCATAGCCATTGCCGGCAAGATGCATATAAACTTCCCAGCCGTGCATCGCATCAGGCACATTGATCAGGGTGATCTTTCTCTTCTTATCCGAAGCTTTGTAATCGAACTTTTCGCTCTTGAAAACATCATCCCGCAGCTGGATTACGGTAAACTCCTCACCCGTCTCCGGATTGATGAAACGCCAGCCGCTTTCCTTCTGGCTGAAGTTTTCAGCATCAATGGAGAAGGTAACCTGGCGGTTCTTGTTTGTCGTTTTGGATTCGGGATGCTTGTTGATTCTCGGAGCGCCGGCGGCCAGCGCCACAGATGCGATCCCGAGCACCAGGCAGAGAACCAGCAGAAGCGAAACGACCTTTTTCATCATAATACCTCCCTTGAGGGACCGCTGCACAGGAAGACAGCGGTAAAATTCACATCATATTGTATCATAGATCAAGATGAAACACAAATTCCGGAAAAAAGAGTTATGAATGCGCCGCAGGGAGGTTTATGCTTCCTGCGGCATACGGAGGGTGAGCAGCCGGAGCATAACAGCTTCCAGCGCGCCTTCCTGCGAAAAGCGTCCGGATTTGATTCCGTATTCTGCGTCAAAACAGATATTGACCGCATTTTTCACCTGGCCGTTGCTCCACTGGGAGGCCTGGCGGATATACTGGTCCACCGCAAAAGGCGGAACGCCGAGGGCTGCGCGGATCTCGGCAGTGCTTTTTTTCTCATACTGCATAATCTTTACGTGCTGGAGAAGCCGGAACTGACGCAGAAGCATGGACAGCATATAGACACGCTCTGTACCGGCAAGCAGTTGATTGCGCAGCAGCCGAAAGGCCTGCGTGCTCTGGCCGGAAACGACGGCGTCGACCATCTGGAAAACGGTACATTCCGCGGAAGGTGTGGCAACCGCGCGGACAGAATCCGGGTGGATCGAAGGCAAGTCGCCTGCATGCGCGGCAATCTTGGCAATCTCAGTCAGGAGCAGACCGGTATCACTGCCGCAGGTAAAGACAATCAGATCGGCGGTTCTTTCATCACATTCCTTGCCAAGTTCTTTAAAAGCCGAAGTGATAAAGTTTGTCAGCTCCCGGTCCCGCAGAGGCGCGAAAACCACAATACCATTCATTTTTTTTATAACAGTATAAAGCTTCTTCCGTCCGTCCGGTTTCTGGGTGCAATAGAAAACAACCAGGGCGGAAGAGGGAACGGCTGGAAGATATTCGGCCAGGCGGTCATCCGCTTCGGCACGGCCGGTAAGGGCCGGATGATTCCGGACAACGATGACCCGGCGGTCCGCCATGAAGGGAAGCGTTTCGGCCGCGGAAACAATCTGATCTGTTTCCGGTGTATCCAGCAAGGTCCGGTTCATCTCCTCAAGACCTTCCGGCAGGAACTTCCGGTACAGCGCTTCCAGGGCGGTCTGCTTCAGGTGCTCCTCCTCGCCTTCAAAGAGAAGGACAGGCGGAAGCTTATCCTGGGCGAGCAGTTTTTCAAAATCCTTACGATCCATGATCAGTGACCTCCGGGTTCATTATCGGACAGGAAGGGAACGACCAAGAAAGTACCGTCTTCAAAGCGGACGGTCAGCGCGCCGTGTGCCGCAGTGGACCAGACAGGGATCCCGCCGGCGCGCTCCGAAAAAGACTCAAACCTGGATACTTTACTGCAGGACAGCAGGATGGTTTTCGGATTCACGGCCGAGAGGAATTCCGTGCCGGTTGAGGAAGGGGAACCGTGATGCGCAGCCTTCAGCAGATCCGCCGGGACAGCGGAGTACGACTCGTAGGCACCGCTGATATCCCCGGCCTGCAGCAAGGAAACCCCCTGCAGGGAAAGCAGGGAGACGAGGGAATAGTTGTTTGCGTCCTGACGGGGGCGGATACTTCCTTTTTCAGGCCACAGCGCGGTGATCGAGCCGGAAGGCAGGGGAAGAACGTCTCCCCTGGAAAGCTCACGGATTTCTGTGCCGGAAGCGCGAAACATCTCCAGAAGTGCGAGGATATCATCATCGACCAGCTGCTCCTCAGCACCGGCAGGAAGGTAAATTACGGGGACCGGTATTTCATCATCCACCAGGGACTGCAGACCGCCGGCATGGTCCGTGTGCAGATGCGTCAGGATCACTGCATCCGGTATAAGCCGGTTCCGGCGGAGGAATCCGCTGAGCACGCCGTTGTCCGTTCCGGTATCCATGGCAATAACGGTGTCATTGTCCCAAAGGACTGCCGCATCGGCGTTGTCGACACTGAACTGGATATATTCCGTGCCGTGATGCGGCTGCGGAAGCAGGGAAACGCAGACGACTGCGAATCCGCCGATCAGGCAGACAAGCCTGCGCCACAGCGCAGGACGGAACAGGCAACAGAGCGCATAGAAGACCGGGATCAGCCCCAGCACTGTCCAAATGGTTGAGGCATGCGTCCAGAGCGTGATGCCGGGCAGGCCGGAAACAGAACGCACGACCTGCACAAAACCATTCGTGAGGAAAGTGCCGGCAGTTGCCGGAAGGCTGCACAGGAAGGGCAGCGGCAGAAGGAGAAGGATCACCCAGTCCAGGCTGAGAAGGACGGAGACAAACAGGCTGACCGGCAGATTCACCAGCAGGGACAGGAGCGGGAGCTTCTGATAATGGTACAGTTCCGGAAGAAGGACGCCCAGCTGCGCAGCGATGACAACCGCCGCGGAAGACCAGAGCTTCTTCGGAATCTTCCGGGTAAACGGATTCAGGGACTCCAGGTAGGGCGTGATGAGGGTGATGCCGAGTACGGCGCCGAAGGTGAGCTGGAAGGAGATGCCAGTCAGCTGCACCGGTGAAAGCAGCAACAGGAGAATGGCCGCGGCACACAGCAGATGAAGGCCGATGCGCGGACGGTTCAGCAGTTTTCCGCTGAGGGTGAGAAGAAGAATCAGTGATGCACGGAGTACCGGCTGGCTCATGCCGCAAAGGGCACAGTAACCCAGCAGGACAATCGCGTAAAGTACGAGGCGGGCAACTGGCTTCAGCTTCAGCAGACGGAACAGGCCGGAAAGAAGGAAGATCAGCACACCGGTATGGAAGCCGCTGACAGCCAGGACATGTGCGATCCCCAGACGGGCAAAGGACGCCCGGTCTTCCGACGGAATCATGGATCGATTACCGAGCAGGATTGCCGCGGTATAACCTCCGGCGTCTTCTCCCATCATCCGGATCAGGGCTTCACTCAGGCGGTGGCGCAGGGAAGCGGCTGTGCCGGCAAAAGAGAAGGAGGAAGGCGCGGAGACGGTGAGATCCTCTTTTCCGTAGAGGCCGACTGTGACACCGCGGCGCAGCAGCTCCTCGCGGAAATTATAGCCGTCCGGATTGTCCGCGTCATCCGGATGATACAGGGAGGCGCGGAAAAACACCTCGCGGCCGGGGACAAAATCCGTGGGCAGGGTTTCCTCACCGTCCATATAGAAGGTCCAGTAAGCACCGGCAGAAAGCGGACGTCCGTTCAGCGAAACATCGGAGAGAAAGACACGTACCTGCCCGAAACGGCCTTCGCCGATCTCTTCCGAGATGATTCCGCGCACCTCATAATCCCCCTCCCGGGGAAGGGACGGATGCCAGGCCATCTGTCCGGCGGCTGTACCGAGGGCTAGGCAAAGCGCCATACAGGCGGCAAACCGGAATTTCCCGCGCAGCAGTATAACAGCGCCAACCGCAGGGAGGCATGCAAGCCAGGGCCAGAGAGGCGACGCCATTCCACGGCCGAGCAGAATGCCGGCAATCAGAAACAGGAGGGCCGGCGGCAGAAGCCAGGCCCGCTGGCGGGTGGTCATACGTCAAAAACAGAGCCGGGGGACGCCAGGCTCACATGCGGATGTACCGCCTGTGCTTCCCGCAGCAGGCGGCGGGGCTGGAAAACAGGATTCAGATGTGTCAGAACGAGATGATCCGCACCGGCGGAGACAGCCAGTTCCGCGGCCAGGGCAGCGGACAGATGCGGTTTGTTTTCCGCCCAGTTTTCGGAAGGGAAGAGCGCATCCGCCAGCAGCAGGGAAGAACCCCGGTAAAAATCCGAAAGGGAAGGCAGCGTGTTTGTGTCACCGGTAAAACCGAAGGTACGGCCTTCCGACTCCACGCGGTATCCGACCGCAGGCACGGGATGACGCGCTTCACCGACGCGCACCGTACAGGAACCGACAGCAACCGTATTCCCGGGCGCCACATCCGTAAGGTGAAAGCAGGCGGAGGCAGCGACAATTCTGCGCATGGCGGAGGACTCATCAACCGGGGCATAAACCTGCAGCACCTGTCCCATCGCTTCCAGACGGTACAGCAGGACGGTCAGGTCCGCTGTATGGTCAAAATGCCAATGGGTCAGGAACAGCGCGGACAGGGATTCCGGCGGCATCAGCGCGGTCAGGCGCGCAAGAATGCCGCTGCCCAGATCGAACTGCAGGAGGGTATCCCCTGCCTCCAGCAGATAACCGGAGGTGGCGCCGTTGCTTTCCGGAAAAGGGCCGCTGACCCCAAGAACATGCAGTTTCATCCATCCAGCCTCCTTCACAGTCCGATTTCTTTCACTGTGCCGCCGAGATCCCGGACGACGGCACAGACGGCAGACAGGGAACGGGCCACATCCCCTTCACCGGCTGAGAGAATCCTGAGATGAACCGGTTCCGGACGCTCCGACAGGCAGTCGTGCAGCGCGTCCGCATTCATTCCGTAATAATCCGGCAGGGCCAGCATGGATTTCAGGGCCGTATGCAGGTCTCGAGGCGTGGAATAGGCAGAACCGTCCAGGAAAAGCGTATGCATGATTAAAAACCCCTTTCAACGGTCAGATGCCATGGCCTGTGCGAACAGAGAAAGACAGGAGGTAAGCCGCGAAAGCACTTTCCAGCGCGATCATCCAGGAGCCGGAGGAACCGGGTGTGACCACCAGCAGCCGGAGGACGGGCAGGTCCTGCCCTGTGCCGACAGATGCCAGGTACTGATACAGGAGAACCAGGAGAATGACCGCAGCCGGAATCCAGAGCAGCCAGGCAAACGGTTCCCGGAGACGCGTGGCACCGGACAGGGGGAGCAGCAGGCTGAGCAGGACGCCGAGCAGCAGGCCGATGAGCAGTCCGCCGAAGAACCAGTCCAGCGAAAACAGGAGCGGCATCAGCAGGCAGAGCAGCAGCAGCATGCACAGGGGAACCATTATGACTGTCAGCTTTCGGAGAAACATTCGCTTTCCAGCTCCTTTAAGATTTTACGATCCTCTTTTGTGAGTTCGGCGGTTTCAAGCAGATCCGGCCGGAACCGCAGCGTGGCGCGGAGGCTTTCACGCCGGCGCCAGGCACGTATTTTTGCATGATCCCCGTTGAGAAGCACTTCCGGCACAAGGTTTCCGTCCAGGTCCCGGGGACGGGTATACTGGGGATACTCGAGCAACCCGTCCGAGAAAGATTCCTCCTCCGGACTGTCCGCACTGCCGAGGACACCCGGGATAAAGCGGGCGACGCAGTCGGTCAGCACCATGGCAGCCAGTTCACCGCCGGTCAGGATATAATCGCCGATGCTGATTTCTTCATCGATACAGGCGTCCAGCGCTCGCTGGTCCACACCCTCATAATGGCCGCAAAGGAGAATCAGGGAATCCTCCTTTGCCAGATCACGGGCAACTTCTGTGGTCAGTTTCCGGCCACGGGGCCCGAGATAAATCCGGCGGGCCCCCGGCAGCCTGGCGGATGCTGCGGCCATGGCATCAAGAATCGGCTGGGCCATCATAACCATGCCGGCACCGCCGCCGAAGGGATAATCATCCGTGTTTTTATGCTTCGCCGCAGAAAAGGGACGGATATCGGTACAGCGGACATCCAGGAGCCCCTGCTCCCGGGCACGTCCCAGGATGCTGGCGGAGAGAACACTGTCAAACATCTCCGGGAAGATGGTCAGGATCTCAATTGTCATAGACGGCTACCTCCCTGAGCTTTTCCGCGCAGACGAGGATTTTTCCGCCGGCGGGATCCACCTGCGGGAAGACAGAGAGCAGCGCCGGGGCCATGAGTGTTCCGGAGGGAGTCCGGAAAACCCAGGTATCCACGGACCCGTACTGAAGTACATCTGTCAGCGTACCGACAGGATTGCCGTTTTCATCCTCCGCGCTGCAGCCGATCAGGTCGGCAATATAGACGGAGCCTTCTTCCGCCGGAGCTGCATGCGCACGGTCAATATAAAGATCCCGGCTGCGGAAGGCTTCCACGTCATTTGCGGACGCGCAGTCCGCCAGGTATGCATAAACAAAACCTTCATGGATCCGGGTTGTTTTCAGGGAAACGGGAGTATAGACACCGTGATCTTCCAGATACAGGGTTTTCCAGGAGGAAAACAGATCCACATCCGCGGCATACGGCTTGATCTTGCATTCGCCGCGGAC
>Ga0310690_10008700_pt1 | contig 12840 bp, 6 predicted proteins | sample AusTroGonzalo_MG_2_FD_207661 | JGI IMG/M metagenome (GOLD analysis project Ga0310690, IMG submission 207661) | Bovine rumen microbial communities from tropical cattle in Woodstock, Queensland, Australia - Gonzalo_04 (v2) (version 2) | ecosystem: Host-associated > Mammals > Digestive system >...
GGCCCGTGATAGAGAACACGTCCTCTATTGCCATTAGGAACGGCTTGTCCGTCTCGCGCTTCGGCTCCGGTATTGACTCGTCCAAAGCCTTAAGCAGAGCGTCTATGGATGACACGCCGTATTTGCCAGTGTCGCCCTCAAGAGCCTTCGCCGCGCTGCCGCGTATAACCGGCACGTCGTCTCCCTTAAATTCATATTTGTTCAGAAGCTCGCGAACTTCCATCTCCACGAGATCAAGAAGCTCATCATCGTCCACCAGGTCGCACTTGTTGAGGAAAACGACCAGGTTCGGCACGTTAACCTGCTTCGCAAGCAGCACATGCTCGCGGGTCTGAGGCATAACGCCGTCCGCCGCTGAAACCACCAGTATCGCGCCGTCCATCTGGGCCGCGCCGGTGATCATGTTCTTCACATAGTCGGCATGTCCGGGGCAGTCTATATGCGCATAGTGCCTCTTCTCGGATTCGTACTCCACATGCGACACCGCAATGGTAACAGTTTTGGACTCATCGCGCACAGTGCCGCCTTTTGTCACGTCCGCGTACGATTTAAATTTTGCAAGACCCTTGTCTGACTGTATTTTCAGCAGCGCTGTCGTCAGGGTTGATTTGCCGTGGTCCACGTGTCCGATTGTGCCTACGTTCACATGGGGTTTCTTTCTCTCATACTTCTCTTTTGCCATAATGGATTTTTTCTCCTATAGGAACTCAGATAAAAAACAGCCCTGCCGGAATGCTATCCCGGCAGGGCGGAGGAACAGACTTTTATTTGCCCTCAGTGCCGGCAGTACGTTTTTCAATAATGCCTTTGGCAACATTAGCAGGAACTTCTTCATAATGGCTGGGTTCCATGCTATAAGTGGCGCGGCCTTGCGAAATAGAGCGGACAGCCGTAGCATATCCAAACATTCCGGCAAGAGGCACTGTGCCGCGGACAAAGCGGACATTGCCGCGATTGCCCATTTCCATAATCTTGGCGCGGCGGCTGTTGAGGTCGCCGATAACATCGCCGACATGCTCTTCAGGCGTTGTCACTTCAACCTTCATGATAGGCTCAAGCAGGAACGGATTTGCTTTTTTGCAGGCTTCCTTAAAAGCCATTGCTCCGGCAATCTTAAATGCCATTTCAGATGAGTCCACTTCATGGAATGAGCCGTCGAACAGCGTTACTTTCACGTCCACGACAGGGAATCCTGCCTGTATGCCGCTGTCAAGAGCTTCGCGTATGCCTTTTTCAACCGCAGGAATAAATTCCTTGGGAATGCGGCCCTGCTTAATGGCATCCACGAATTCAAAGCCTTTTCCAGCTTCCTGAGGCTCAACTTTAATCCACACATGACCATACTGGCCATGTCCGCCGGACTGGCGAATGAACTTTCCTTCCTGCTCTACTGCCTTGCGGATGGATTCGCGGAATGCTACCTGCGGCGCGCCCACATTGGCCTGAACATTAAATTCACGGCGAAGGCGGTCCACAATAATATCAAGGTGCAGCTCACCCATGCCGGATATAATGGTCTGGCCTGTTTCCTCATCAGTGCGGATGCGGAAGGTCTGGTCTTCTTCGGCAAGGCGGCCCATAGCTATGGACATTTTTTCGCTGTCATCCTTAGACTTAGGCTCAATAGCGATAGATATGACAGGCTCCGCAAAATTCATGCCTTCAAGTATTATTTCCTTGCCAGGGGTGCATATTGTTTCGCCGACAGTGGCATTTTTAACGGCAACGGTTGCTGCAATATCACCGGCAGATATTTCGCTTATTTCTTCACGCTTATTAGCCTGCATTCTGATAATACGGCCTATGCGTTCCGTGGTTTTCTTCTTTGCGAAATAAACTGTGTCGCCAGGCTTCAGCGTGCCGGAGTATACGCGGAAGAATGTAAGTTTTCCTACATATGGGTCAACCTGTATTTTAAACATAAGGGCGGCAAACGGTTCCTTCGCATCTGCTTTCCTTACGATCTCATTGCCATGCTCGTCATGACCTACCGTATCGGGTATGTCAAGCGGGGAAGGCAGATAGGCAACCATAGCGTCAAGCATGGGCTGAACGCCTTTATTCTTATAAGAAGAACCGCAAAGGACTGGGAAGAACTTGCAGGCAATTGTCGCGCGGCGTATTGCGTCATGGAGTTCCTTCTCGGAGATTTCTTCACCGCCAAGGAATTTTTCCATTATGGCATCATCCACGTCAGCCAGCTTTTCAATCATATTCTCGCGATATTTCTGGGCCTGTTCTTTGAGATCTTCCGGAATTTCCTCATCATGAAAATCCGCGCCCAAATGTTCGCCAGTCCATACTACCGCTTTCATGCGGATTAGGTCAATAAGCCCCTTAAAGGTCTGTGTAACGCCTATCGGGATTTGTATCGGGGCAGCATTTGCTCCCAGTTTCTCAACAATAGAGTTGGCCGACATGAAAAAATCAGCGCCAATTCTATCCATTTTGTTAACATAAGCGATGCGAGGCACATGATATCTGTCTGCCTGGCGCCATACGGTTTCGGACTGGGGCTCTACGCCCTGTACTCCGTCAAAAACCGTAACAGCACCGTCAAGCACGCGAAGAGAACGCTCCACTTCAGCGGTAAAATCAACGTGTCCAGGGGTATCAATTATATTGATAGCATAACCTTTCCAGCTGGTGGAAATGGCTGCTGCGGTAATTGTGATTCCGCGCTCGCGCTCCTGAGCCATCCAGTCCGTTGTCGCGGCGCCATCATGTACTTCACCTATTTTATGTGATTTGCCAGTGTAGTACAGAATACGCTCGCTGGTTGTCGTCTTGCCGGCATCTATATGAGCTATGATTCCGACATTGCGTAGTTTATGTAAGTCAAATGCTGCCATGATTTCCTTTTAATCCATAAATTTTTTATACCGGGCATTCCATAATTATGGAATGCCCGGTTTTCAGCTGCAATAAGTTTTAAGGCTTATTAGAAGCGGAAGTGGGCAAAAGCGCGATTGGCTTCAGCCATTCTGTGCGTGTCTTCGCGTTTTTTAATTGCTGAACCTTCTTTCTTATAAGCAAGAAGAAGCTCTTCAGCAAGATGTTCTGCCATAGGGCGGCCTTTGCGGGCACGCGCTGCTGCAAGAATCCAGCGCATGGCAAGTGTTGTGGAACGCACTGGCTTAACTTCAATCGGAACCTGATAGTTCGCTCCGCCGACGCGGCGGGCTTTAACTTCCACCAGGGGACGCACATTTTCAATTGCTTTAGTCAGAACATCCAGAGAATTTTCTTTTGTCTTTTCGGCAAGAATATCCATCGCATCATAGAGTATTCTCTCGCCTATGGTTTTCTTGCCATTGAAATTCATTCTGTTAACGAAGCGTGAAACCAGCACGGAATTATATTTATAATCCGGAGCGGGAGCTTCTCTTCTGTCACGAGGTCTTAAACCTTTTCTAGGCATAATTCTTTATTCCTGTCCTTACTTATTTTTTAGCCGGGGCTTTTCCGCCTTTCGGGCGTTTAGCGCCGTAGAGAGAGCGGCCCTGCATGCGGCCTTCCACTCCGGAAGCGTCAAGCGCGCCGCGAATTATATGGTAGCGAACGCCTGGGAGGTCTTTCACACGGCCGCCGCGTACCATAACTATTGAGTGTTCCTGAAGATTGTGACCTTCACCGGGTATATAGGCAGTCACTTCTTGTTTAGAAGTGAGCTTCACACGTGCCACTTTGCGAAGAGCCGAATTAGGTTTCTTAGGCGTTGTGGTATATACACGTGTGCAGACGCCGCGGCGCTGCGGGCACGACATCAGGGCGGGAGCTTTGCTGAAAGTCTTCAGCGGCTTTCTCCCATGTCTGATTAATTGATTAATTGTAGCCATAAAACTTTTTTTACTCCTGTTTACTTTCTTTGCCAGAGGCAATATCTTTTTTCGCAGCCTCAGCAATAGCACGGGTCGCATAACCGCTGCCCGCAGGTACCAGATGACCTATTATAACATTTTCTTTTAGGCCCGTCAAATAGTCCATCTTGCTTGTGGTTGCCGCATCAGTAAGAACTCTGGTGGTTTCCTGGAAGCTGGCAGCCGAGATAAATGACTCTGAAGCAAGAGAGGCTTTTGAAATTCCAAGCAGAACCGGTTCAGCCTGTGCCTGGGTTTTTCCAGCCTTGCTGGCGGCTTCATTTTCCTCACGGAAAGTGCCTCTATGAACAATTTCGCCTTTCAGAAGGTTAGTCTGGCCCGGATCAGTAATGCGGACATTGCTAAGCATCTGCCGCACAATTATCTCTATGTATTTGTCATTAATTGCAACGTTTTGTGAACGGTAGACTTCCTGAATTGCATTGACAATATGATTCTGAACTTCCTTAGCGCCTTTTACGGCAAGAAGATCCTGCATGTCTACTGAACCATCCGTAAGGGATTCTCCAGCAGTCACCACATCGCCATCATAGACCACGATATGCTTTCCGAAAGGAATCGCATAAGATTCAGTCTGCATGGTCTCTTCATTCTTAACGGTAACTTCCTGAAGCCCTTTCGGAGTCGTGCCCATGGAAACGATGCCTTCAATTCTGGAAATAATAGCGGCATTCTTCGGCTTGCGAACTTCAAAAAGCTCCGCAATTCTGGGAAGGCCGCCGGTGATGTCTTTTGTTTTAGCAGTATCCCTGCTCTGCGTGCCAATAACATCTCCGCAAGCCACTTCCTGTCCATCATCAATCTTAAGAACGGTATCTACCGCTAGCGTAAGAGTTTCAAGAATCTGGTTGTCTTCTCCGCGGATTACAATGCGGGGAATCATTCTTGCGCCTTTCGGCTGTATTATGCGGGCTTCCACAATTCCGGTTGCCTTATCGCGCTTGCGAAGCAGCGTTATGCCGTCTTTAATGTCAACATATTCGGCTGTGCCGGAATGTTCCGTTATAGTCTGATTGAACTGCGGATCCCATTCCGCCACGAGCTCATCTTTTGCAACTTCAGCCCCATCTTTGGCAATTATATGAGAACCGTACATAAGCTTCTGTTCATCGGCAGAAGCTTTTTTGGAATCCTTGTATATAACTGTTACAGAAGCATTTCTGCTAACGCAGATATTTATGCCATCTCTATTCTTAATGGTGCGAAGATTTTTATAGGAAACTTTTCCTTCTGCCTGAGCGATAAGATTTGTCTTGGCCAAAACGCGCTGGGCAGAACCGCCGGTATGGAAGGTGCGAAGCGTAAGCTGCGTGCCAGGCTCGCCGATTGACTGGGCCGCAATTATGCCCACGGCCTCGCCAGGCTCTACCAGATAGCCTGTAGACAGATTCTGTCCATAGCACTTTGCGCAGATTCCATGATCCAAATCACAAGTAAGGACGCTGCGCACTTTTATGGACTGTATGCCGGCAGCTTCAACAGCTTTAGCCTGATTGGAAAGAATCAATTCCCCTTTCTTTATGGAAATATCATTCCCCTGCGCATCTTTAAGCTCAATGTCCTCTAATGAAGTTCGGCCTGCAATGCGGTCAGCCAAAGATTCCAAAACTTCTTCGCCATTGTAAAGGGCATGCATTTCAACGCCGTTCTCTGTGCCGCAGTCATATTCGCTAATAACTGTATTATGGCCGGTATCTATCAGGCGGCGGGTAAGGTATCCGGCTTCTGATGTCTTCAAAGCCGTATCTGACAAACCTTTGCGGCCTCCATGCGTTGAAATAAAGTATTCAAGAACCGTAAGGCCTTCGCGGAAGTTAGCCAAAATTGGGTTTTCTATAACTGAGCCCTGTCCGCTGTCAAGCTTTTTCTGGGGTTTAGCCATAAGGCCTCGCATGCCAGCCAGCTGCTGAACCTGCTGGCGGTTACCGCGAGCGCCTGAATCCTGCATCATATACACAACATTGAAGCGAGGCTCGCCTTCCTTATAAGGCTTTTTTTCCTGCTTCTGCATTTCAAGGAACATTTCATTGGCTACCTGTTCGCCAACCTTTGTCCATGTGTCAGTAACCTGAGTATAACGTTCATGATCTGACATCATTCCGTCTTCAAACTGCTCTTTTACTGCCGCAACTCTTTTCTGAGCTTTAGCAATGATTTTTGCCTTGTTCTCAGGAATAGTCATATCGGCTATGGAAATAGACAAGCCTGAAAGCGTGCAGTAATGGAAACCAAGATTCATTATCTTGTCCAAAAGCACAACTGTGGCATGATGTCCAACCTTAGGATTTATGAAGGAGTCATAAACAAGTCCGGCAAGATCCTTCTTGCCCATGGGCTTATTATAATTTCTCCAGTCTATGGCAGGAGGAAGCGTGCCGAAGAATATCAAACGGCCAATGCTTACGCAGTCTGTCCACTCAGAGGCAGGCTTCCATGCGCCTTTATTTGCGTCAAAATCCGGAGATTTTGATGTTATGTCATTCATGCCACGGACTTTTATCCTTGCATGCAGGTCTATCTTGCCATACTGATGAGCGGAAATAGCATCTTCCCTGTCAGAAAAAATCATGCCTTCGCCCTTTTCGCCAGTTTTATATTTCGTAAGATAGTTTATCCCCAAAACCATGTCATTTGACGGAGTGGCAACAGGACGGCCGCTTGCGGGAGACAGAATATTATTGGTAGCCATCATCAGCATACGGGCTTCCATCTGGGCTTCCTGTGATATCGGCACATGCACTGCCATCTGGTCACCGTCAAAGTCAGCGTTAAAAGCAGCGCAGGTAAGAGGGTGAAGCTGAATCGCAAGGCCTTCAATCAATATAGGCTCAAAAGCCTGAATGCCAAGGCGGTGCAGTGTAGGAGCACGATTCAGCATGACAGGATGTTTTTTTGTAACATTTTCCAGAATATCCCATATTTCAGGATCATTCAGGTCTTCCATGCGCTTTTTCGCAGTTTTCATCGTAGTGCTTTCTTTCTTGATAAGCTCAGCAAGAATGAAAGGCTTGAAAAGCTCCCTAGCCATAGTCTTTGGAAGGCCGCACTGATTAAGCTTAAGGTTAGGGCCAACGACAATGACTGAACGGCCGGAATAGTCTACGCGCTTTCCAAGCAGATTCTGGCGGAAGCGGCCCTGTTTTCCTTTAAGCGTGTCTGAAATTGACTTATATGGGCGATTGCCAGGGCCAAGAACGACTTTGCCGCGAGATCCGTTTTCAATAAGAGCGTCAACAGCTTCCTGCAGAAGGCGCTTCTCATTGTAAATCATAACCTGAGGAGCCCTAAGGGCTTCTATGTGTTTCAGACGGTTATTGCGGTTTATAATGCGACGATAGAGATCATTAAGATCTGAAGACGCAAAACGGCCGCCGTCAAGGTGAACAAGAGGGCGCAAATCAGGCGGAAGCACTGGCAGAACGGTAAGAATCATCCACTCAGGGCGGTTGCCGCTGTGAAGGAAGCCTTCCAATATCTTCATGCGCTTAACGGCTTTAGCGCGGTCAGCATCATTCTTTATAGATGAAATTTCCTTTTCAATGCTGGCCATTTCAGCTTTTAAATCAATATTCTCAAGCAGAGTTCTTATGGCTGCGGCCCCAATGCCAACTTTTATGCGCGGGAATTTTTTCTTAGCTTCTGCCAATTCCTTATCGCTTAAAACTCTTGCCTTGCTATATTCTATGCGGCCTGTGACAGGATCCCTGGTGTCCTCTAGAACAACATGAGCGGCGTAATATACCACTTTTTCAAGATCAGTCGGGCGCATATTGAGAAGCATTCCGATCCTGGAAGGATTCTTGCGCAAAAACCAGACATGGGCAATAGGGCATGCCAGCTCTATATGGCCCATTCTCTCTCTGCGGACGCGGCTTTCTGTAACTTCAACGCCGCAGCGGTCGCATACCACTCCTTTAAACTTCGCAAAGCGGTACTTGCCGCATGCGCATTCATTGTCTTTCTGCGGTCCGAAAATTCTTTCGCAGAGAAGACCGTCGCGTTCCGGCTTTAAAGTTCTGTAATTAATGGTTTCAGGTTTTTTTACCTCGCCATAAGACCACTCATGAATTCTTTCTGGGCTGGCTATGGCAATCTTAATGGCATCAAAATTTGAATAATTAAGTTCTTTGGCACGCTTCTTTGTTTTGGCATCTTCTATGCCGAAAAATTCACTGGCATTTGATTCTATGTCCATGATATATCAGTTTCTCCTGCTTTATATTGCTCTCGGAACTTCCATGCCGGCATCCGTATTGCAGGATGCCGGCTGATTCAATTAAGCCTTAGCTCCGGCCTCTTTATTTTCAAGCTGGGCAGCTTCTTTTGGGGCTGAGTCTCCTTTTTGATGCTTAACAGATGTAAGCTCCACTTCAAGACCCAAAGCCTGCAATTCCTTTACAAGAACCTTAAAGGACTCAGGAACGCCAGGCTGCGGAGGGAAATCCCCCTTTATTATGGCTTCATACATCTTATTGCGGCCTGCGAAGTCATCAGACTTCACAGTAAGCATTTCCTGAAGAGTATACGCTGCGCCATAGCCTTCCAGCGCCCACACTTCCATTTCACCGAAGCGCTGGCCGCCAAACAGGGCTTTTCCGCCCAAAGGCTGCCTTGTGATAAGGCTGTAAGGGCCTATGGAACGGGCATGAACCTTGTCCTCAACCAAATGGCAAAGTTTCAAAATATAAATATAGCCTATGGTTATTTTTTCATCAAAAGGATTGCCAGTGCGCCCGTCATACAAGGTTATGCGGCAGTAGTCATCTGGCAGATATTCCTCCGGAACGCCTTTTTTGCGAAGAGTATCCTTAGCAAGCTGTATCATCTGTATCACGCCAGGTTTAGGAGCTGACGGATTCTCCATATCCTTAAGAATATCATCAATCGTGATGTCAGGACGCTTCTTGCCATGCTCTTTTTCCCAATAAGGCCAATAAGACTTATTGTCTTCCACGGCACTGTCAAACACAGGATTAATCATCTGCGTATCAAGCTGTTTTCCTGCCCAGCCTAACATAGTTTCAAGTATCTGGCCAATGTTCATGCGGGAAGGAACGCCGAGCGGAGACAACACTATGTCCATGGGTGTGCCATCTGGCATATAAGGCATGTCTTCCCTTGGAAGAATGCGGGCCACAATGCCTTTATTTCCATGGCGGCCTGAAAGCTTATCGCCCACCTGAAGCCTGCGCTTAAGAGCTATATACACTTTTACCGCTTTATTGACCGATACTGAAAGCTCGCCGCTATTGCGGAGCATTTCTTTTTCATGCTCGCATCTGTCTTTTATGGTACGCTCCATCTGAGAGCAGAATTCTTCAGTATTTTTGCCTTCCGCTTTTGTCTGCTTGCGGAAAGATTCCAAAGCGGCAAGTTCCTGCTTCATGTCTTCTTCCAGCTCTCGCTTTCGCTTATCTTCTTCGGCTCTCGTGAGTTTTTCGCGGCGCACAAATACTCTCGTTCCAATTACCTTGCCCCTAGTTCCCGGAGGAACTTTTAAGGAGCTGTCTGTAACTTCATCAGCTTTTCTGCCGAATATGACCTTAAGCAGCCTTTGCTCAGGAGTAAGCTGTTCCTCTCCTTTTGGAGAAATTTTGCATACGAGAATATCTCCGGGGCCAACCATAGTGGACGGAATTACAATTCCGTCAGAATCAATGTTAGCAAGCGCCTCCTGGCCGACATTAGGAATATCCTTAGTGATTTCATCAGGCCCGAGTTTGCCTTCGCGGGCTTCTGTTTCATATTCTTCAATGAAGATAGAAGTGAGGGCATCATCTTCCACTACTTTTTCAGATACAAGAATGGCGTCTTCGTAGTTAAAGCCTTCCCAGCTCATAAAAGCAACAAGAAGATTGCGGCCTAATGCCAGCTGTCCCCTGTCAGTAGAAGGACCGTCAGCGATGACGTCTCCAGCTTTTACCTTCTGTCCGCTAAAAACAAGGGGGCGCTGATTAACACAGGTATTGTTGTTAGAGCGGCGATATTTTATAAGGTTGTAAATATCAGGAATTTTGCTGCCCTCAGGCCTTATGGCAATCATTTCAGCGGAAGAATACAAAACTTCTCCCGTTGTATGGGAAGTGACGCATGAGCGGCTGTCTCTGGCAACATATTTTTCCATGCCTGTAGCCACAATCGGAGCTTCAGTAATAAGAAGCGGCACGGCCTGGCGCTGCATGTTAGAACCCATCAAAGCGCGGTTGGCATCATCATGAGCAAGAAAAGGCACAAGCGCTGCGGATATGGAAACGACCTGCTGCGGAGAAATATCCATATACTCCACATCATCCGCAGAGACAAAAACATAGTCATCTTTTTCCCTGCCATATACTTCCTTATCTATTATCTTCCCATTGGCTATAGGAGTATTTGCCTGCGCTACGAATTTATCGTCTTCTATATAAGCATTCAGATACTGAACCTCATTAGTTACCTTTCCTTTCTTGACAAGGCGGTATGGAGTTTCAATAAGGCCGTACTGATTCACTTTTGCATAAGAAGCAAGGGACACTATAAGGCCGATGTTGGCGCCTTCAGGGGTTTCAATCGGGCAGACGCGGCCATAATGAGTATAGTGAACGTCGCGGACTTCAAATCCTGCGCGTTTTCTGTTCAAGCCGCCAGGGCCAAGAGCTGACAGACGGCGTTTATGAGTAAGCTCCGCCAGAGGATTGATCTGATCCATGAACTGTGAAAGCTGGCTAGTGCCAAAGAATTTGCGTATGAAGCTTGACACGGGAGCTGAATTTACAAGCATTCGCGGAGTCTGACCCTTGCCCTCGTCCTTGCCCATGCGGTCGCGGACTGCGCGTGCAACCTGCACAAGAGCCACGCGTATCTGATTTTCAAGCAATTCGCCTACTGAGCGGACACGCCTGTTTCCAAGATGGTCTATATCATCAACTTTATATTCGTATTTCTGCCCATCATATATAACCGGATTGCCCTTTTTATCATTAAGCACAGCTACGCCGCAATTAAGGGCTAACAGATACTTTATAGTAACGATAAGATCTTCCAGGCACACATTGCGCAGCTTATCGGATGGAATATGGAAACGGGAATCAGATTCAGCCAAATTCTTATAAAGAGGCATCAGCTTGCGCAATGCTTTATAACGGCCAACTATGGAAAAATCATAACGTCGCAAGCTCTTGAATAAGATGCTGTCAAGATATGTCTCAGCCTGTTCAGGAACAATAAATTCCTGGGCGCGCATCTTCTTGTAAATGTCAAGGCGGGCATCAGATGCCGTCATGGATGACTTGCCTTTTGAATCACGAAGGGCAAGTATAATTCCAGGATTTTCCTCAACAGGATTTCCTTTTATGACGCGCACGGAAGAAATGCCGCGATCCATAAGGATTTTAAACATCTCCTCATCTATCGGGGTGGCAAATTTCTCTTCCAGATTCCAAATAACTTCACCGGTTTTCTTATCAAAAATATCTTCTATGGCATACTTGCCTATGACATTGGCAGAGTTTTCTGGAGTAACCTCAGCTTCCTCAGCTTCATAAAAAGTCTGAAGAATTTCAGCATTGCTCTCAAGGCCTGCTGCCTTAAGCAAAGTGGTAGCCAGAAATTTCTTCTTTCTGTCAAGACGAACCCAAAGGACATTATCTGTATCAAATTCAAAATCTATCCATGCGCCGCGATAAGGTATTATGCGCGCAAAGAAAAGAGGCTTACCGAGATTTGACTGTTTTTTCTCTTCATCATTCTCAAAGATAATGCCTGGGGAACGATGAAGCTGGCTTACAACAATACGCTCTGCACCATTAAAGATAAAAGATCCGGTTTTTGTCATTATGGGGAGTTCACAAAGCATGACATCCTGATCTATGATATGCTTTAGCTTGCCGCTTGGCTCTCTAGCGCTTAAAGACAGAACAGCTCTGAGAGGAGCTGAATATGTGCCAGTTCTGGCAATAGCCTCAGCTTCGCTTGTATATTTGGGGTCGCCAAGCTCATATCTGATGAAATCCATGACATAAGTTCCATCAGCGGACTCTATAGGAAAAATATCAAGAAAAGCCGCCTGAAGTCCTTGAAGCTCACGTTCCTCAGGCTTTTTATCAAGCTGAAGGAAATCTTCAAAAGACTTAGTCTGCATGCTTAGAAGATCGGGGATTTCAAGTATTTGTCCGATCTTTGAGAAATTTAGCTGTTTCATTATCGCCTCTTTCAGGTTTTAAGACTGTAAATCTTGTAAACGGCTATATCCCTGCCGCATAATATTTCAATGCAGAGGGATAAAATCAACACGCACTTAATAGTTTGCTGTGCGCCGGATCATTAAAAAATGAGTTATGATTGGAAATAAAAAAACTTACTCCCTGCCATGATTTGGAACATAGCAGGGAGTAAGAAGAAAGCTGAGTTATTTCAGCTCAACAACCGCACCGGCAGCCTCAAGTTTTTTCTTGAGCTCTTCGGCATCTTTCTTTTCAATGTTTTCTTTTATGTTCTTCGGAGCGCCTTCAACCATCTCTTTAGATTCTTTCAATCCAAGACCAGTTACTTCACGGACAACTTTGATTACTCCGATTTTCTTGCTTGCATCTGCAAGAGCTTTCAGGACCACTGTGAATTCAGTCTTCTCTTCAGCTGCTGCTGCGCCAGCGCCGGCTGCTGCAACAGCTACAGGAGCGGCTTTTACGCCAAACTTCTCTTCAATGCCCTTTACAAGATCAGCAAGTTCCATAAGAGTATATTCGGAAATTGCATTAATGATTTCATCTTTGGTTAACTTAGCCATTGTTTTTCTTCCTTTCCCTTTCGGGTTTTTAGTAGCCCGCCAATTAATATTAGGCGGTTTATCCCTGTCCTACGGGACTACCGGGATTCAGCACATAATATTGTAACATAAAACGCGCTGTTACTGCAAAATTATTATTTAATACAGCAAAAACTGTAGAAATTCGCCTTCTTAAAAGAGGCAAATAAAAATATG
>Ga0310690_10008701_pt1 | contig 12840 bp, 14 predicted proteins | sample AusTroGonzalo_MG_2_FD_207661 | JGI IMG/M metagenome (GOLD analysis project Ga0310690, IMG submission 207661) | Bovine rumen microbial communities from tropical cattle in Woodstock, Queensland, Australia - Gonzalo_04 (v2) (version 2) | ecosystem: Host-associated > Mammals > Digestive system >...
CGTGTTTGGCCTTTTCGCGCCTATTTCGCCTATGGTGCGCCGAGAATGAAAGGAGCAAAATCATGATCGCTAAGTTGAGAGCGAGCTTTAGGAAAAATCCACGGTTATACTACACCATGAGCATTGCGGCGACCTGGGCCGGATCCGGATCGTTTATCGTCGGAACGCAGGTCGCGCAGAATGAGGGCATCTGGCCATGGCTGCTTTGGGCAGTTGGTAATACCCTCAGCTGCATTGCGTTTGGCATTATCGCGCCGAAGTTCCCGAAACTTCGGGAGGTATTCGCGTCAAAGCCGATGCAGATCATCCTGGGTCTGATGTGTGTCTTCCAGATCTGGGTCAATATGAACGGCATCTTTGAAATGCTGTCCCCGACAATTATCGGCCCGACGATAAGTTATATCATTGTGTACGGGCTGAGCGCATTCTTCATCATCTTCTACCTGAAACGGGCAACCTTCCGGAATGTGGCCAGTGATAATTTGAGCTGGATACTTGTCTACGTGCTGTTGTTTATCCTGGTTGCAATCTCAGCCATCACAACAGGCGTACACGGGATATCAACGGCCATCGTGCCGGAGCACATCGGAAACCGGGCATGGATCGGATTTGCACTGATTTGGGGCGCGTTCATGTATCCGACGTTCTGGGAACTGCTGGATTATAACGACGCGAATGAGGATGAGACAAAGAAGATCGACATGATGCGGCCGTTCATCATGGGTGGCCTTCTGTTCGGTTTCTACCTGCTGTTCGTCCTGGCCGGGGCGCTCACCACTTACACGCCGGCAACGTCACTCCTGAAGGGAATCATGGTCTCCCTTATTGCGATCTCGTCCCTATCCTCATTCCTGTATGGCGCCATGATCAATTTCGGGAAGAAACTTGGAGTGGTCATTGACGTTGCAGCTGTCGCAGGATGGCAGCTGACCATCCCGCTTGGTGTGATGGGCGTATGGACGTTGAATCAGAACGTCCGTGTCTGGTTCGTGTTCGCAGCCATGATCGTGGCTTACATCTGGCACCGCAAAGAGAAGAAAAAGGCGGTGACTGCCAAATGAAAGTCACCAGAATGAAACTCTCCGCCCTGAAACTGCCGGAGAAGAACGTCCGGATCCATTCAGAGAAGCAGACGAAAGAGTTCGTGCGGAGTCTTGAAGCCTTCGGACAGATCCGCCCGATTGTGGTAGACGAGAGCTACACCATCCTCGCAGGCAACGGGCTGTATGCGGCGCTCATGGCCAAAGGCGAGACAGAAGCTGACGTCCTCGTGATGAAGGGCCTGAGCGAGAATGAGAAGAAGAAGCTCATGCTCGCGGATAACAAGATCTACTCCCTCGGCGTGGATGACATGGACGTCTTCGAGGAATTCCTGAGAGACCTGGGCGATGATCTGGAAATCCCCGGGTATGACCTGGAGCTGCTGGAGACGATCACGGCAGACATGAACGATGTGGACGAGATGCTGTCAGGTTACGGTACGGTGTCCGAATCCACCAAAGAGCAGATTACCGCCACAGCGGAGCGCTATGAGACCCAGGAGGCGGAGCATGCGGCGGCAGCGGAGGAAATTAAGCCTGCGCAGCCTGCCCCGGAAACGCCCACAGAGGGCCATGGAGAACCGCTTCCGAAACGGTTCATTCAGTGTCCGAAGTGCGGCGAGCGCATCTGGGTGTGAGGTGACGATCATGGCCATCATGAAAGTCACCGGAAAGATGAACGTGGTCGAAGCAGCAATGCTGCGGATCACGAACATCTTCAGCAACGGCGTCAAAGTGTATCTTGCATTCTCCGGAGGAAAAGATACGCTGTGTATGTGCGGCATGATCTACGAGCTTGCCATGGCGGGGAAAATCAATCTGCATCAGATGTGCGTATGCTTCATTGATGAGGAAACAATATACCCGTCAATGTTCGAGATGGCTGAGGAGTGGCGAAAGCGCTTCACCAGGATGGGCGCAGAGTGGCGCTGGTATTGCCTGCCAGTGAAACAGATGTCAGCTCTTCATCAGCTGCAGAACGATGAGTCGTGGATCACCTGGGAGCCTGGAAAGGAAGAGGTATGGATCAGACCAATGCCGCCTTTTGCGATTAAGAGAGATCCTGCTCTGGAATACGCTGGCCAGATGAATTATCAGACCTTCCTGCCAAAGGTCAGCAAGGACGGCATAATGATCGTGGGCGTTCGGGCCAACGAATCTGTGCAACGAATTAAATACCTGGCTACCGTGAACATGACCGCCGGAAACATAACCGGTAATAATCTGATCTATCCAATATACGACTGGAAAGATACGGATGTATGGCTCTATATCAAAGAGCATAAGCTCCATTTTCCTGAAGCGTATATGGATTTATATAGAGTTGGCGTCAACCGGCACCAGCTGCGGCTATGCAGCTTTTTCGGATCCGATACCATAACAGGACTGCGCTGGATTGCTGAAACTGACCCTGTCCTGTGGGAACGAATCCAGAAACGAGAACCGAATGCCTATCTGGCGCTGTTGTACTGGGACTCGGAGATGTTCCACAGAAACACGGCAAAACGCCGCAAACTGGAAGAGAATCAGGACAAGAAGGACTATAAGGCGTTATGCAGGGAAATGCTCTTCGATCATCCTGAGCGTTACTTCCTCACCCGTCAGCGTCAGGATATGGCAAAATCGTACAAGCAGCTGTATATCAAGGCATTTTCCTTCATGACTGAACGCCACTTCAAGAAGATGTACGAGGCCATGAAGGCTGGCGATCCGAAGAAGCGCAGTCTGCGCGCGATTTACACAGACATATTCACCGATTACGTAAAGTACAGCCGCAAGACTGCGCCGCGAAAGGAGGTGAATATGCATGAGTGAAATCTCTCTGTTCGCTCCGCTCGAGTCGCTGCGGTGGGTTGACAGGGATCTGCTGCATGCCAACGGGTACAACCCCAATATTGTGTCCGAAGAAAATATGCGACTTCTGGTGCAGAGTATTCTGGCCAACGGATGGACCCTTCCGATCGTATGCAAACCTGACTATACGATTATAGACGGGTTCCATAGGTGGACTGTTTCCGGCAAAGAACCGCTATTGTCAAAGCTCGGCGGGAAAGTTCCCGTGGTAATTGTGGACCACTCTGGAAACGAGGCCGCGGACATCTATGGAACTATCACCCATAATCGGGCCAGAGGAACGCACGTTCTCGGGCCGATGAAGGAGATTATCAAAGGTTTGCTGGCTGAAGGAAAAACCGTTCAGGAGATCAGCAAGCAGCTTGGAATGACAAAAGAGGAAGTTTTCCGGCTGTCGGATTTCACAAGAGAAGACTTCTTGGAAATGATGACCACGGGCGTGACTGGTTACAGCAAGGCGACGATATACCGTAAAGTACTCTGAGATTTTTCTCAAAAAAGAAAATCGTCGAGAGAAGCCTGCGCGAATACATCCCATTATTCCCAGTAGAAAAACAGTCCCGGCAGGAGGGGAGCGATACGTACATGCATCCTATACAGAAGCCAATGCGGCGAGCTTTTTTTCTGAAAACTGTGACGAGGATCGCAGCGACGTTTTCCGCTTCTGCCGGGCTTAACAGTCCGCCATCCCTGTGGCGAAAACCTGGCTGAATTCGCCGGAAAAAATCGGGGATGGTTTTGAAACTGCGCGGGGAGAAAAAGGTACTGTGACGCCTGTGGAAAACGGCTGCGCGCTCTTCGACCCCAAAAAAAGCGACGATATCAGGCGAAAATCCGAGGTTTACTTGACTTAAAATCGCAAAAAAGGAGACAAAATGAGCGAAAAACAGCCTGTAGCGTACGATGAAGAGAACGTTTTCATCCTTCAGAACGGTTTGAACCTGTACGTGAAGCTCACTGATCTGGTTTCTTTCCTCGGAGTGAGCAAACAGTACATCGGGCAGCTGGTGAATCAGGGAACGCTGATCAAAACGGAGACGGATTACGGCCCGATGTACAACATCATGGACAGCGTGAAGACGTACATGGATTCACAGTCTGAAAAGATCAAGAAAACGGAAGAAGAGAAGAAAATTGACAAGATACGCGCCCAGGCTGAAGCAAAGCTGAAGGTTGCCAAGGCCGCGATGGCGGAGCTACAGTCCAAGGAGCTGCAGGGAAAGATGCACCGTTCGGAGGATGTGCAGCTGTTCACGCAGGGACTGATTGATATGATCAAGGGTTCACTGATGAGCCTGCCGGGACAGCTGGCGGTGGAGGCTTCCCTGTGCGAGACGGCTGAGGAAGCCCAGATCCTGATTAAGGATGCCGTGAAGGAAATCCTCCGGGAGATTTCCGAGTTCGATTACGATCCGGAGAAGTACGAAGCCCTTGTCCGAGAGCGACAAAACCTCGACGAGAAGCAGGATGATGAAGAATGAGCCCAGAGAAAGCTGCTGAGACGATCATTCCGGTAAAGACAGAAGCCGGATTGAAGCGGCTGTTCAGGACTTGCCGGAAGCAGATCAATTCGGCGCTGGTGCCGGATGACCTGACAGTCAGCCAATGGGCGGACAAATATCGCCGGCTGAGTCCGGAGAGCTCCGCGCAGACGGGGCCGTGGAGGACGAAGAAGACGCCATACCTCAAGGACGTGATGGACGCCTTCACCGATCCGAAGGTACGGCACATCGTCATGGTTGCTGCGTCCCAGGTGGGCAAATCGGAAGCCATGAACAACATTATCGGCTACATCATTGACCAGGATCCCGGATCGATCCTGATGATTGAGCCGACCAACGGCGATGCCAGAGAGTACTCCAAGCTCCGTATCGCGCCGATGATCCGGGACACCAAGGTACTCCGGACGAAGGTCGCGAAGACGCTGCGGGGTGATACCGGAAACACGATTCTGCAGAAGAGTTACCCAGGCGGCATCCTGACCATGTGCGGAAGCACGGAAGCCCACGCCCTGGCATCGAAGCCGATCCGGTACGTGCTCGGTGATGAGCGTGACCGGTGGGCGGTGGAAGCCGGCAAGGAAGGCGATCCGTGGAAGCTGGCCATGGCCAGACAGCGGACCTTCTACAATGCCAAGAGTTACGAATGCTCCACGCCGACAATCAAGGGATATTCCCCGATTGAGAAGGCGTTTAACGAGGGGACAAGTGAGAGATGGTGCTCCAAATGCCCTCACTGCGGCGAATATCACAATATTCGCTGGCAGGATATACGGTACCAGTTCGACACGGTGGAGGTAAACCATGAGGAAACCTACATCGTGAACGACGTGTACTATGTTTGTCCAGGCTGCGGTGGCGTATCCAGAGAGCATGACATGAAGAAAGCCCATGCTCACTGGATCGCGGAAAACCCTGAAGCGAAGAAAAACGGCATTCGGTCGTTCTGGCTGAATGCTTTCTGTTCGCCATGGGTGGCATGGGAGAAGATCGTCAGCGAGTATCTGGGCGCCCGGAAGGATACGAATAAGCTGAAGGTCGTTTACAACACCCTGTTCGGGGAGCTGTGGGAAGAGCGCGGCGGCCTGGCCAACGAGGACGATTACCTTGCCCGGCGTGAGGAATACCCTGCGGAGCTGCCTGACGGCGTTCTGGTGCTTACCTGCGGCGTGGACGTGCAGGATGACCGGCTCGAGTATGAGGTGGTCGGATGGGGCCTGCGGAAGGAAAACTGGGGCATTCGGCGCGGCGTGCTGATCGGCAGGCCCGATACGCCGGAACCGTGGCAGGCGTTGGATGAAATCATTCAGAAGGTGTACCGCTACGAGAACGGAAAAGGGCTCCGGATCTCAATGACCTTCGTGGATGATGGCGGACACTTTACGCAGGAGGTCCGGCTGAACTGTGCGCAGCGCCTCGGGATGCGGGTATTCGACTGCAAGGGCTACGGCGGTGACGGACGTCCATACACTTCCCCGCCGAAGAAGGTCAAGATCGTGATCCGCGGGAAGACGCTCGGCGAGTGCTGGCAGTACCAGCTTGGCGTCGATGCCGGAAAGCAGATGATCATGGACGGGCTGAAGATCCAGACGCCCGGCCCACGGTACTGCCATTTCCCGATCAATCCGGAGTGCGGATACGAGCACCGGTATTTTGTCGGCCTGCTCTCAGAGCACCTGGTGTACAAGGAACACAACAAAAACCCGTGGGTATGGGAAAAGATCCCCGGACACGAACGGAACGAGGCACTGGACTGCAGGAACTATGCGATGGCCGCTCTGACGGCGCTGGCGCCCGATATGGACGCCCTGTTGCGAAAGGCGAGCGGTAACACGTCCGAACCGCCGAAGGCCCCCAGACGGGCCCAAACAGCAACGGTACGGGGCAGTTCCATGGATCGGATCGAACAGCGCATGAACGAAATGATGGATATGTGAGGTGAGAGCGATGGCGAGCAGGCAGGATATCGAAGAACGGCTTACCTACTGGCGGACAACGCTGCAGAAGCTGATGGACGCTTACCTGGCACTTGTCGAGGGGCAGGTTAAAAGCTATGAGATCGATGACAGGTCACTGACCAGGCTGGATCTTCCCTCACTGAAAAAGGCAATCAACGACGCAGAAGCCAAGGTAGACCAATATGAGGATCTGCTGAACGGGAAAAAGCCTCGGAAGATCGTGGCGATCGTTCCGAGAGACTGGTGATTATACGGGCGTAGCTTACAGAGAGCCCCGGTCTCCAAAACCGGAAGGCGCAGCTCGAACCTGCCGCTCGTGCCAGCACATGGGAAACCATGGTGTATACCCGCCCTACGGAGCTGACGCTTAAGTGGCATGTAATGTCACCCGCAGCGGGGAGCCGCCCTGTGCGGCTTTTTTTCGGGGTATGGCTGACGATGGTAGTCATCGGCGGCTTTATCTACGGTCACCTGGGCGGAGTTTCGTCTCCTTTCGCCGCTGGTGGCCGTTTATTCTGAAAAGATTGGAGGTGGTAAACGTGGGCAAGAAACAGAGCAGAGCGCCGGCTACCGGAACGATCTTCAACACAGGCCTGAACAGATTCTTTGCCAGCGGGTATTCAGAAGCCGGGGCCAGCACCAAGAAGAGATCCCTGAAGGGACTGACCGGAAAATCAACGTCCCCGAATGAGGATATCAACTGGAATAACTACACGCTTAGGCAGCGGGGACGGCTGATGTTCATGTCATCCCCGATAGCAAGATCAGCGATAGAGACACAGAAGACGAAGGTTGTCGGTACCGGGCTGAATCTGCACTCCACCGTGGATCGGGATCTGCTGAACCTTACGCCGGAGGCGGCGAAGGAATGGCAGCGGAAAACAGAACGCGAGTGGCGGATGTGGTCCGGAAACAAGGAAAACTGCGATGCAATCGGAATGAACAGCTTTGCCGGCATGCAACAGCTGGCCGTAACAAACTGGCTTCCGAACGGGGACATCTTCGGACTGTTCCAGCGCGATTTCAGAACCACGCCGATGAATCCGTATTCCCTGCGGATCCATCTGGTTGAGGCGGATCGGGTCTGTACCCCATACGATATGCGGGCTGTTCCAAGCGGCATGCGAACAGATGGTATCGCGAAAAACGGGAACCGGATCTATGACGGCGTGGAGGTAGATCGGCACGGAAAGATCGTGGCCATCTACGTCTGCAATATCTATCCGAACCAGATGCTGCGGAACGTGCAGGATATCACCTGGCAGCGGGTCGCGCTGCGGAGCTCAAGAACCGGCCTCCTGAATTTTGTACATATTCTTGATTCAGAACGTCCCGATCAGTATCGGGGCGTTTCCTATCTGGCGCCGGTCATCGAGCCGATGCTGAATATCACCCGGTACACCCAGAGCGAGGTTATCGGGGCGATGATTCAGAGCTGGTTCACGGCCTGGATCAAGACGGAGACAAATCCTTCGGACTTCCCGCTGGCAGAGGCCAGCTACGGAGACGATGACAACCCGGACGTTCCTCCGGACAGGAATATCTCCGAGAACAGCAACGAATACGAGATGGGCCCAGGCAACGTGCTGCATCTTGGTCAGAACGAGGACGTCAAGTTCGGATCTCCGAGCATTCCGACTCCTGGCTTTGATACGTTCGTCAAGGTGCTGTGCAAGGAGATCGGCGCGGCGCTGAACATCCCGTATGACGTGCTGCTGAAGGAGTTCAACGCATCCTACTCCGCGAGCCGGGCGGCTCTGATGGAAGCATGGGAAGCCTTCCGTATGCGGCGTGCCTGGCTGGTGGAACGCTTCTGTCAGCCGGTGTATGAGACCTGGCTGGCCGAAGCTGTGGCCCTGGGACGGATCAGCGCCCCGGGCTTTTTCAATGATCCGATCATCCGGGCGGCATGGAGTAAGGCCGAATGGCTGGGACCCGTGCAGGGGCAGCTGGATCCGACCAAGGAAGTCAAGGCCGACATCCTGGCTGTGCAGCACGGATTCAAGACGCATGAGCAGGTGACCCGTGAATACGGCGGCGGGGACTGGCTGGAAAACGTGGAGCGGCTGAAGGATGAGAACCAGCTGCTCATGGCGGCCGGCACCAATGCCACGGAGAACGCGGACCGGATCAACAATGAGCCGGAGCCTGCACCCGATACCCCAGGAGGTGGTAGCAATGAGTAAGACCAAGGTGGACGTACTGAAGCGTCCGTTCTACACGATGGCCGTCACGGACGGTAACAAAGCCGAAATCACGCTGTACGGCGAGATCGTGAACGAAAGACCAACAGACTGGTGGGGAGATCCGATTGACGGTGACTTCATCATCCTGAATGAGTTTTTGCAGGACATGGAAACGGTCAGAAACTGCAAGGAGCTGACGATCCGGCTGAACTCCATTGGCGGGGATGCATTTGCGGCCTTCACGATTCACAACTTGCTGCGCGGGCTGGAAGCGAAAAAGACATGCATCGTGGACGGCGTGGCCATGAGCGGCGGAAGCCATATCATGTGCGCCTGTGATGAGGTGCTGGTCAACCCATCCAGCATCGTGATGATTCACGACAGCGTTTTCTTCGCCTTCGGTCGGATGAACTCTGCCGACTGCCAGAACATGGCCACGCAGCTGGACGTTGTGGATCAGGCACAGGCAGAGATCTATGCCAGAAAAACCGGAAAGAGCGCGGAAGAGCTCCGGGCTCTGATGGATGAAACCACCTACCTGACCGGGCGTCAGGCGGTGGAGCAGGGATTTGCGGATAGGCTGCTGGATGATGCGGAGGATCCGGACATCTCCGTCAGCGCTGACCATAAAGCCATTTACGCACATGGCCACCGGCTGCGGTTCGCGGCCATGGGAGAACTGCCCGATGGAATCAAAGTGGTCGAATCCGTGCAAACACACGGTGCAGATAATACTACGCCTGAAGCTTCAGGCAAGAATGGAGGTATGAACCCTATGACTCTGGATGAATTCCGTCAGGAGAATCCGGAAGTGGCTGAGGCTCTGATTGCAGAAGCTCAGGCCAGCGTCAGTCACGAGGAAGCGGTCGCGGCCGCGGTCGCTGCTGAACGGCAGCGCTGCGCGGAGATCGACGCGCTGATCGGCGTGTTTGGCGCGGAAACGATCCAGGCGGCGAAGTACGGGAATCCCTGCACCGCGCAGGAGATGGCCTTCCGTGCTGCGCAGGAGATGGCCAGCCAGGGCCGGACTTTCATGAATCAGCTGCAGGCTGATTATCAGGAAAGCGGCGCTGACGGCGTAAGCTCCGCGCCCGCTGCCGAAGAGGAAAAGCCGATGACGGCTGAGGACAGAAAGGCCGCTGGCGCTGCCATGGCCAAGAAGCTGTCCGGCAATAACTGAGGAGGTGTGAAACATGACCCGTGATCTGCATGAAAAGCTCGGCGTTATGGAGCAGGAGAACCTGTTTGCCGGGCTGGAGCCCCATGCTCTGACCAAGGCTGGTGTGATTCGCAAACTCGGTACCGCTGGTACGCTGAAGCGCGGCACGCTGCTGGCCAAGAGCTCCGGATCTGCCGGTGACGGCAAACTGGTGATCTTCGGAACCACCGCCGCCACCAATGAAACCCTGACGGCCGATTGCGTCCTGGTACGCGATATCGACGTCGGAACTGCCAACGATGAAAACGCCCTGGTGTATATCTCCGGCAACTTCAACGAAGATGCCCTGATTCTGGCCAGTGGTGCTTCTCTGAGCGAAGCCGATCGGACTGATCTGCGTATGCGCGGCATCATCCTGGGCGCGTCTCAGGGCGAGAACGTGCTGTAAGGAGGGATAGAACATGGCTCTGAACGTGAATATCCTGGAGACCTACTACATGGCAGGTCTCTGGGAGGGGCTTTCCCCGGTAAACACCTTCTTCCGTGACCGGTATTTCCCCACCGGGGCGGGGGACATCTACGCGGCGAACAAGGTCCTCGTTGAATATCGTGACGGGGACAACGGCCGCGCTCCGTTCATGGTGCTCGATGCCGATCCGATCAACGTGAAGCGGTCCGGCTATGAGATCCATGACTACGAGCCTGTGTGCATCAAGCAGGCCCGGAACCTGACCGCCGATCAGCTGAAACAGCGCGGATTCGGCGAGGCGATCCTGAGTCAGAGCACCGAGGAAGAGCGGGCTGCGAAGCTGGTGCAGGAAGATCTGGCTCTGCTCGAGCGCCGGTTCACCCGGACTGAGGAGCTGCTGTGCGCCCAGACGATGATCAACAACGGATTCACCGTGGATGAAATGCTGGATGCCGATACCGTTGGCAGCCAGGCCACCGTGAAGTTCTATGATCCCAACGTCGGCAATGATGGCGCCTACTCCATCGGCTCCCAGTGGACCACTTCCACCGGCTGGACCGAGATCGTGGAGGACGTCCGGAACATGTGCCGTAGCCTGAGCCGCCGCGGCCTGCCCCACACCGACCTGATCGTCGGGCAGGAAGTGGCTGATGTGCTGCTGGCCAACAAGGATTTCCGCGAGCTGGTCAACAAGATGAGCGGCATCATCATCGCTTCTCCCATCATGCAGGAGCTGACCCAGTATGACGGCGTGAGCCTGCTGGGTGTCGTGAACTTCGGCGGATATAACATGAACGTCATCGTGGTGGATGAGCAGTATCAGGATAAGGTGTACGATTCCGGTTCCGGAACGTACGTCACCACCTGGGTGAACTACTTCCCCGCTGATTCCATCATGGTCACCGCTCCCGGCGCAGGACATCTGATGTATGCCCATGTTGTCCATATGGATGAGGATGGCAACATCGAGACCATCACCGGAAAGCGCGTGCCTGATCTGTTCGTGGACCGGAAGCGCAAGATTCGCGAGATCATTCTCGAGAGCCGGCCCTTCGCCGCTCCGAAGAACTACAGCCCGTGGATCTACGCCTCCAATGTGACCTGATGAGGGTCTGGAAAGGAGACGCCCATGATTATCAAGGCATTGTGCGTGATCGGCGAGAAAGCCAGAAGCGGAAACTCTCCGCTGTGGCCCGGATGCAGATATGACGTGGATGATGACGTTGCGAAGCGTCTCATCGCGCAGGGAGTGGCCAAATTTGAGGAAATTTCGGCCCGTCCTGCGCCTGCGGACACGATCCCGGGCGAGAACCCGACTGAGTGCGGAAACGCGCCGGAAGGGGCCAAACTGGCCGTTCCTGTGGACACGGAGACAAACACCATGGATCGGGCGTATCTGGAGAGCCTGTCCTTAACAGAGCTGAAGGATATCGCCAGGAGATTCGGTGTGTATTCCAGTACCATGCGTACCAAGGGATCGGTGATTGAAGCGCTGCTCTCCGTACCCGTATCTGATGAAGATGAACTCCCGGAACTGCTTCCCCAGGATGTGGTTGACGAATGAGCTTCAGGGATATGGTGGCTGCAGATAACGCTAGGGTTTTCATGAATCTGGATGAATTCGCGGAGACGCATGATATCCAATATGACGGAGAAACGTACGAGGATGTCAGCTGCGTCATCACGAAGCTGAAGGAACAGGATCGGAGTACGTCCTTCAAGGATCACGCGCAGGGGATTTACCTTGTGACGGCAATCTTTCACTGCCCGCTTGAATCAATTGGCGGGACAGTACCGGAGAAGGGCACAAAGATCAAGATCAGCGATGAAGACTTCATGCGTGAGTTTTACGTGGCGCAGTCAGGGTGTGACCTTGGAATGGTCCGACTGGAACTGGAGGCTTTGGACGAATAATGCCAGATGTCAGAATTGATGAGGTAGGATCGTTTACAATTAACCGTGTCAACGCGATCCTCAAGGGTGTCGGAAACGGATCCGGCGCCTTCCGGGCGATCGGAGCAGCCATGAAGCGGGCTGCCGACAGCGGAAAAACGCAGGCCGGAAGGTATGCCGCGGACACCTACAACATCAGCAAGGGAAAATTCATGTCCGCCTGCAGAATCACATCCAACATGCAGGGCGGTAACGGCGGCGTGACCAGCGTGGAACTGATCTTTGCCGGCAAGGTGCTTTCTCTTCTGGAGTTCGGTGCGAAGGGCAGCAAAAACGGCGGTGTGTACGCATCGCCAAAGTACGGAGGCGGCAATCTGCGCAGCGCGTTTATCACCGCCATCTATGGCCAGACCGGTGTATGGGAGCGTGTCGGACGATCCAGATTCCCCGTTGAGCAGAAATACGGCCCTTCTACGGGTCATATGATGCAGGATGAGGGCGTCAGCGAGAAACTGACAGACCATATCCAGACGGTTTTCGATTCGAGAATCGAGCATGAGATTTCCCGCATTCTGAGCGGAGGATAAGGAGGGATAACGGTGGACGCTATACAGCTGCTGACAGCTAAGAAACTGCGGGACGCCGAGATCCTGAAAGATCTTCTGCTCCCAACAAAACCCCAGAAGGGAAGCGAATCAACGGAACGGACGATCGCCATCTTCAATCAGCGGTTACCTGATCAGGAATCGTCCACGAAGAAGGCGCCGTATCTGCTGAACTCC
>Ga0310690_10008702_pt1 | contig 12840 bp, 9 predicted proteins | sample AusTroGonzalo_MG_2_FD_207661 | JGI IMG/M metagenome (GOLD analysis project Ga0310690, IMG submission 207661) | Bovine rumen microbial communities from tropical cattle in Woodstock, Queensland, Australia - Gonzalo_04 (v2) (version 2) | ecosystem: Host-associated > Mammals > Digestive system >...
CGGCAGTGCCCGCATTGCGCACCATCATCGTGCTTATGTCCATCGGCAAGTCGATGGACTTTTTCGTATCCATCATCTTCACCCCGGTCATCGTGATTGTGCCCGCATACCTCCCCTCGTACGAGTACTTAATCTCGACCGTCTTCTCGTCGAGCGGGATGAGCTTCACTGGGGCAATCGGGTCCTTGTAGTTCAGCCCGTAAATCATGTCGATTGTGGCCATCATGCCGAGGGTGTCGAACTTCATGTACGAAAGCATCCCCTCGCTGGAACCGGTGCGGAGCTTCCCTTCCGCGTACCGGTAGTCGATTGAGTACAGCTTCCCTGCCGAGCGCACCTTCTTCCTGGCGAAATCGAAGTCGAACGAGCATACCGGGTCCGTGTTCACCATCGGCATGACCTTGAACACGTTGGCCGGGACCGAGGCGACGAAATCCTGCACGTCCTTGAGCGACTCGACACCAAGAACCTTGACGCTGTACGGCAACGTGGCGATGCACACCCTGTCGTCGCCGGTACGGAACGAAATCACCCCGTCGGTACACGCTATCTCGACATTGTCGAAGTTGTAACAGGTGTCTATGATGGACGACACGGTCATCTGTTCAATCTGCAAGGTGATGTCCGGTGAAAACCTTTCGTCGATTTCGAACGGTTCGAGCAGCGGGAGGCTCGCCTCGGATTCGAAGCATTCCAGACCCTCGTTGTAGGAAGACCCTATGTAGAGCCTGCCGTCGGCGACCCACATCGCCACGAGTCCATCCTTCACCCCCTTGTCGCACATGACGAAGAAGTCGCTCAGGTTCACATATGCGTCGCTGTCCAGACATTCGGACTTCAGGGTGGAGTCGATAAGGACGGTAGCCCCCTTGTCCGTAGTGAGCTTCATGTACACAAGGTCATCCTCGTCATGGTTGACGAAGGTCTCCACATGCACCTTGCTGTCCTCCGACTCGCATGAGAAGCCGACAAACGAGACCGCCTCGCGGAACCCGGTCACTGTATTGAACATTGTAAGTTTCGGTGTTGACATAATCGTTCCCTAATATTCCGATACGGGAAACTAATACAAAAATGGCGGGGCCCAAGGTTCCCGCCATCTATTCAGACAACAAATTACGCTAGAACAGGTTGTCCAGTGAATCGATTGCCATCTCGGTCTTGTCCTTCCCGGGTTCCTCCGCGTTGCTCCCGTCTTCGGACATGTCTATCCCCGCGTCGAGGTTGCCGTCGTCGACCATCGCGTGCGCGTTGTCCATCATGTCGCCCATCTCGCCGACTCCCCCGAAGTCAACCGGGGCGTTCTGGTCGAATCCCTGGCCGACGCCGGTCTTGTCATCCTGCGGGAACGTCATCGCCGCGGTTTCCTTGGCCACATCGTGCATCGCGGTCCCGTCCGTGTTGTACACTTCAGGGAACCACTTGCCGAGGTCGGTCTTGAACTTGGTCACGTCGACCTTTCCGCCCTCGAGGGCGTGCGCGAACTGCTGGAGTCCCTTCACCGGGAGCGCAGTGTCGAGCGCCTTGTAGTCGTCGAACGAAAGGAACTGTTCCAGGATTTCGTCCGGTATCATGTTCTTGACGCCCGGGAAACCCTCGTACCATTCTGTCGCGGAAGGCTTCACGCCGCCGGACTGGTTGTCGTTGATGTAGTTGATTGCGTCGGAGACAATCTGGGCCATGTTGTCCCATGCCGCCTGCGAAAGTCCGGAACCGTTTTCGGGGTCGCTCGGAAGGCAGAACTCGCGGAACTCCATCGTCTTGGCTCCCTTGCCGTTTCCACCGGAAACCCCGTTGACGTCCCCGGCATCCTGCGGATGTTCGGACCCGTCCATGCCGGCCGGCGCTCCTCCCGGGGCCCCGGCCATGCCCCCTGCCGGGTCTACTGCCGGGGCACCAGCATCCGCGCCCGGGGCGGCGAAGTCGTCCGCGCCGAAATCCTCGGCCTCGAACTGCGCCTCGGCGGCATTGCATATGCCGAGCAGCTTGTGCAGTTTCCAGTCTACCGACTCGTAACGTGTGATGTTGTTGGTGTCGCCGAGCGAAAGGTTGAGCGTGTCGTTGAAGTTGTCGCCCGGCACCGGTACCGTGCCGAAGCTGTCCATCATGTCGTTCCGTTCGTCATCCTGGACCTTCTTGATTAGGTTGCGGGCGGTCTGGCGGATAGACTGGGCGAAGTTCCCCTTGAACTGGTCGGACTCGAGCGGTACCGTGTAGAGCGTGGAGTTGCCGTCGTCCAGGCTGAGCTCGACGCTGATGTTCCCTTCGGCGTTCGGGTATTTCAGGTTCATCGTGACCGGTACGCCGTCGCATACGAACGAGCCGTTGAGCGAGGTGCGGTCCATGTCCATGCCGGACAGGTTGAGCCGCATCGGCGTGTACGACGTGGAGGAAGTCGCCTCCGTCATAATCTTGATGCCGATGTCCTTCAGGTCGAGATAGTTCTTCTGCTGGAGAAGGCTCTTGTTTTCATAGGTGCGGTGGTCCCATTTCTGCTTGGTCTGGTCCCCGACCGGGCCAAGGGTACCTTTCATCATCTTGACGGAGGTAGTACGGGCCGGCTTCACCGGTCCGCTCTGCGTCTTCGTGTATTCGAAAGCCTTCGTAAAGTCTTTCAGGGAGATGCCGTTACTCACTGGGAACCTCGTAATATCAGTTTCCCAGTAGTTTATATCCTATTCGACGAGTGTTTCGTGGTTGATTTCGCCGCCGTCGCTTTCCATGCCGGCGGCATACATCGTAATCGGGTCCGCCGGGTCTCCCCCGGCTATCGACGAGAACGCTTTGAGGATGAGCTTGTCGCGCTTGTCGGTCTTGACGTGCCTTACCTCGACCTCGTAGTCGGTATCTATCCCCTTGAGTATGTTCAGGAAAAGCGCGGGGACCTTGCGGAACTTGTCGTGGGAACTTGCGTAAGCCGCGTCTATGTTCGCCGCGGTGCCCATCCTGGTGCAGTTTCTCGGGATTGTGTTGGTAATCTGCTGGCCGGTGCGCCCCTTCATGTAGATGTTGACCTTGCTGTGGGTCAGCACCACGGACACGAACTGGCATCCGGGCACCATCTTCAGTTCGTCGCACATAGTCTTCAGCTCGTTGCGGTCGAGCGCTATGGTGGCCAGGCAGTTCATCGGGTCCTTGTCGCGGTCGCACGGTACGTGCCGGGCCTTCTGGTCGAACCTGGTCGGGTCGGCGCATACGGAGCGGGCAACCTTCGTCGCCGTCTCCTCGTTCCCGTTCATGAACTTCACCATCGGGTACACGTGCCCGTTAGTCAGGGTCTCGTCCAGCACGCTCACGGACGCCCCGGTGTTTCCCGGATACCCCACAAGTTCGCAGAAACGGATGAATTCCATGAGCGACGCGATGCACACCTCGTTGCCGCCGAAATTGAGGTCGCTGGGGCCGGCCGATATGTGCAGGAACGTCGCGGTGGTCGGCACGGTGATTCTGCACCGCCCGTTGCCCTTGAAGAATACCGTCGACTTGGACTTACTCACCATCGTGAGCTTCTTGAGCAGCGCGAAGAACTGCGGGCTCATAGTGATTATCTGTGGTTCCATAGGTTGTCATCCCCTGAGGCGTTCCATCGGCCTCTCTACAAAGTTAGCAATTCTTTCTATCCCCAGGTTCATCTCCGGGGTGTTCGGGCGCACGAAATACTCGAGGCTGGACCAGCTTTCCACCGGCACCTGCATCATCGGTATGCCGAACTTCCGGCATATCCCGGAAACTACCGGGCCGAGAAGGCCCCTCTGGTCGCCGAGCTGCTGGAAAAAGTCTATGTATTCCAGTTCGGCCAGGTGCTCCCCGCGGATGGCCACGAACGGCCCGTCCATGACCGCCACCCGGTGGGAACCGAACGTGTCGGATATCCCGTCGACCCTCCTGCGTTCCCCGGTAATCTCGCTGTACATCCCGTACGTCCCATAGCTGACCGGGCACCGGTCCCAAGACCCGTCTGGGAGAAGGTACTCGTAGCCGAACGGGGCTACCGCGCCTATCCCCTCGGGAACCCCCTCGAGCACCCGGTGGAAAGTCGGGTCGGTGATTATCGACGTGGCCGATACCAGGATTATCCACGCGGGCGTGAGTCGGACGTCCTGTTTCCGGTAGATTTTCAGCGCGTTCATGATTGCCCTGGCGAACGACGGCGGAATTTTCCTCCGGCCGTACGTTATCCCGCAGCTTACGCGGAACAGGCATTCTTCCTTGGAGTTCGGATACTCGTCATACTTTCCTCGCAGTCCAGTGGAACTGAAAAGTACCGTGACCAGTGGCCGTTCCTCGGCAAACCGGAGCATGTCGTTCCTGCTCGGCCTGCTCTGGCGGGTCGCCGGCCCGCCGGTAAGAATGTTGCGTATGGCGTTCAGCTTGGCGGATTCGGCCTCGACCTTCTTCAGTGCCTCGCGCTTCCTGAGAACGGAAGCCTCCTTCTCGGCCCGCATTGAAGCGGCGATTGCAGCCTCCATCTGTTCGACCGGGCTGGAGAACACTACCGGCGGCGTGGCGAGCTGCGTGATGCTGGACTGTTTTTTCCGCATATACGAGAGGTGGTGAACCCGCCTAATCTTCACCTCGACCCCGGAAGCGACGATGCGGTCGACATCCTCGCGCAGCCATCCCCTTGGAGGCGTGGCGGTATTCCCCGTAGGCGGCACTATCTTGTCTTTCGATATGACGCGGCGGCACTTGCCGGCGATGAACTCGTCCACCCAGCGCTCGCTCTTGAGGAACTTGTACTTGATTGCCCTCCTGGTATAGTACGGGAGCCCCTCGCAGTAGTAAGTGCGCATGCTGAGCCTGTCGACCAGGTCGTCAAGTTCCGAACGCCGGTAGCAGTACTGGCACGCCCCGGTGCCTACCGGGTTTTCCGCCAGCTTCACCATGCCCACCATGCGCAGGTTCGCGAAACGCTCGTCCGATATGCCCATGTATATGGCGGCCACGCTAGATGTCAGGTAATCAGGGAGTGGCCGCCGCCGGAACCACCTGGTGGGGTTGCGGCGCAAGTACCTGAGCATCTCGGTCTTGCTGTACCTGTACGGCATGCCGCGGGTCCTCGGCTCGTAGGATATGCACCCCTCGCGGGTCCTCTGCTTGAGCTGCGGCATGCCAATGCCCATCAGCAAGCACGCTACCACGCGCCTTACGGGCATTGTCACGTTCGCCACTATGTACTCGGGCAGCCATTCCCTGTAGAACCTATCTATGTCCTTCCTGTATATGGCGATGTGCCCGGTCTTTGCCGATACGTGGGTACGTATCCTTCCCGCCCGCACGTGGCGGATAAAATGGTTCGGCTGCATGCCCAGCTCGAGCATCGCCTCGGCCTGGGAGAACTCGTGCAGCGGATGCAGGTTATCCGGAGGCGTGACACGGTATTTCGCGATGGCGTCAATCGCGGCAGTGTACTTGAACAGTTTCTTGTTGGACCTGTCGTACCTGAACGGTATGTCGTCCAGAATCCCGCTCGCCTTCAGTTTCGGTGTCGGAATGTTGAGGTACCTGGACAGGTACTGATATCCGACGAACTCGGGAGCCCTGTTCCTGTTCCGGTAGGCTGTACGCAGTATCGCCGGCATTAGAAGAATACCTCCGGCTTGTGCAGGCTCTTCCGTTCCTTGAACTTCTTTATTCCCTCGAACTTCTTCCTGGCGGCTTCCTTCTTCATGTTCCCGTATTTCAGCGCGAACAGTATACTCGCGGATTCCGGATTTCTCACCCTTGCCTCGATTGCCTCGCTGCGGACGAAACCCTCCTCGTCGACGGGAAGTTCCCCGGCCATTACGGCACCGTTGATGTCCTTGCTCTTGAGGCCTTCCCAGGTGAACCACCGGTATCCCAGTTCGCAAGTCTTTGCCCTGGCCTCCTGCCCCTTGGTGTCGTTGTCCCACAGGACGACGACTTTGTCCTTGTTCTCTGCAAGCTTCGGGTTCTGCGCGACAATCTCGTTGAAATGCTGTATCCCGCCGATTGCAATCGCGTTATGCACGAAGGTCGAGTCGATTGTGCCTTCCAGGATATAGATGGGTTCGTCGTAGTTGATGAAGTCGATATTGTACGCGGTGCGCTTCACCCCGGTAAAGTTCCTGTATCGCAGCGGGTTGGCCTGGTCTATCGCCCTCGCGTCGAACTGCCCCCACTTCCCCCCGAAATGGTAGAACGGTATGATGATTCTGTTACGGTATTCGTTCCCCGTCGGGTTGCCCTTCGCGTCAAGAACGTAGTTGCCGTTCGCGTCGCGGTCGAGGAACTGGTCCCCCTGCAGGCAGACGAACCATTCGGAGTATACTTCCTCGCGTATCCGCCTTTGCCTGCAAAGGTTCAGGCCGGCGGCGGCAAGCGGGTGGTCCGAAAGTATGGAAACTATCTCCCCCTCCTTGAACGGGAGGGCCGCGTCCGTCGGCCGAGAAGCCGCCTGGAGCGCGGCGGATTTATCCCGCGGAGAGGGTTTCTGCGGTCCGAACGCGTTGAACATCATTCGGCGGTACGCGTCCTCGTCATGCTGGTGGAGCCACTTCGCGAACGGCGTCAGCGGGGTGCACTTGTAACATACGAACTGCCAGGTGTCAGTATAGATATACGCCTTTTTCTTGTTCGGGCGGGAAAAATCCCCGCACTCCGGATTGGGGCACACGAAGTTGTACCAGTTCGGGTTGCTGTCGTCGAGAGCGTACTCCGGGGCACCGAACTGCTCCCTAATCGCGCTGTCGTAGACAGCGGCGGGGATGTCATCGTAACTGTTTACCATAGGTCAGTCCAAATATAGCAAAATAGAGGCGCTGATGCAACAATCCCGCCCGAAACGGACGGGATTGCGTGTATGCAACTACAGTAGTGTCATCAAAAATCAAGATATTGGTACGGCTCATCCGGCATAGCAGATTTCAAAATATCTTCGTGTTCTTCCTTTGTAGCAAGTAATTTTCCGTTATACACGAAACACTGGCTGGCTTGTTCGAACTCGATTAAATTATGCAGCCGTGCGTGATGCCGCCTAGATAGCAAGAACACCTTATGCATAAAGTTGTAATTCCAATGATGAATCTCTTTGTCCTCTGGAATAGGTCCTATTCTGCGTTCAATGAACCTACGGGCATTCTCAACATGATGTGCAACAGTGCGCGGTTTTCCTTTATACAGTCTAGACCATTTATCTCTTCCTCTTTCGCGTTCTTTCTCGATAAATGCAGGATTGCCGATATTTTCCATGTATTTGTCATGCACGTCTTTTTTCGTACAGTCCTTGCATTTATTGAGATGTCCATCCGACATTTTAGGATGCTTGTAGAAATTGCCTATTGGCATTTCTCTACCACATTTAAAGCATACCTTTGTAGTAACTTCAGACATGTTGCATCCTCGCATATGGTGGATTAGAACGGGAGTGAATCATCGTCATCCGTTTCAACGATAGGCACCGGTCCTGCCGCAGGAACACCCTGCATTCCCATCTGCACCGGCTGGTTCAGCGGGGGAGCAGCTGGCGGGACGTAGGACTGCTGCACGGGAGCCGCCGGGGCTGCTGCCGGAGCTGTCACCGGGGCAGCCTGCGGGAATCCCGCCGGCTGTGCCTGGATGCCTCCCATCGCCTGGTACCCAGGGGTCATCGCCGGGGCGGCGGTGGGCGCCATCTGGACAGGTGCCTGGGGGGCAGCGGACGGCTGCGCCATCTGTCCAGCCGGCTGTACCGGTGTCATCATCTGCGGCGGCGTCTGCGCGTAGGCCGGGATGGGCGGCGTGTGCTGTACCGGCATCGGTGCCGGGGTGTTGGTCGGGAGGACCTGGGCCTGCGCCGGGGTCGCCGGGGTCGCCGGGGCCTGGCCCATGAAGGCCGCCGCGTTCGAGTTAGTAGTAATCTTGGCGTTGGCCGGGACCTTCGGGATTGAGTTCTGGGCAGTCGGGTATGCTCCCGTCTGGAACGGCTGCGCCGCGTAGGCGGGATTCATTCCCGGTGACATGGCCGGGGCCATTGCCGGGGCCGCACCCATCGCCTGGCCCTGCTGCATCCCGTAACCGCCGCGGTTGCCGGACATCGCCCTCTGCTGGGCAAGCTCGTTCGCTTCCTTCCAGAAATCCTGCAGGTCGTTGATTGCCTGCTGGGGGCTCGGGATGTCGGCGAACACGAAATTGAGGTCATGGCACTGGTCAAGGATTGCGAGGGTGGATTCCTCGTCGACCGCGAGGGACGGCTGGTTGGTCGTAGGGTCGACGACTACCTTGGTGAACAGCGGGGACGGCTGCGCAACGAAGTTGCTTCCCTTGTAGGTCGGCGCGCCCGGTCTCCTGCCGTTGCCGAAGCTCTTGGTCGCATCCCATGTGCCGACAAGGAGATAGTCGCGACCGGTCATCGGGTCATACGGGATGAACGCGTCGCCGGTATCCACGTCGATTCCGTTGGAATTTCCCTGGAGCGCCTGGTTCTGCTTGTTGAGCAGGTTGTCGACCGGGTCCTGGAATGCTGCGTGCTGGTACTTGGAATGCGGCCACACCTTCACCTGGCCGTTGTATTCGGGATGGTTCTCGTCCTGCCTGACGAGGAAGTTGCCGTACCACTCTTCCTCGGGAAGCTGCTGCAGGTACTTCTTGAGGTCTTCCTTGGTAACCCCGGGCTGCTCCTTGGCGGCCCCGTAACGGGCCCATATGTCTTCGCAATAGGGGCAGTTCCTTACGCCCGGGACGTTCTTGCAGCACTTGAAAGTTCTTGACAACCCGCTCACGGTATCACGGAAACGGTGTATCTGTATGCAGACATACGGATACGCGTTCACGTCCCTTCCGCGGGGAAGCGCGCGCAGTAGCGCTTTGTATTTTTGATTGTCCTTCGTCACTCGAGGACGCCAGATTCGCGGGTCAGTGGGTTTCCCGCCTTGTGTCGCGGCCGTCGGCTGGGCTGCCGGAGCGGTCACCATGAGCATACCGCCGTTGGGTACTTGCATGTTTTCCATAGGTTTTACCTTCGTTTTTGCCTGTCTAAATTAACCGGTTAAATGCCGGCGCCCGTATTAGACAGACGGGTCACCGGTTCGTTATAAAATATAGCAATTATTTTTGACAGTTAGTGTCAAGTTTCGGATTTATTTTCTTCTTTCCCGGCCTGTTCCGGCTCGGAGGATGATTTCATGTGGGGAATTGCCATCTTCGGCCCGAGGTCATGCCCGAGCAGCTGCAATTTTTCAGCCTTCTCGAGTGAAGCCTCGACCAGGTTGTCGAAGTCATCCGGGACGGAGTAGTCCTTTATGTCGGCGAACTCCTTCTCCAGTGCCGTGGCGCACTCCGACAGGATGTCCTCGAACGCCCACCCGATGCACTTCCTCGTAGTGTTGTCGATTATGCACGCCTCGACGAACCTGCGAGAAATCTCGTCGTGGCTGACGGCCTCCTCGGTTACGTTCGGGTTGTACTCGTCGTCCACGTGCATGACGCCATCGTGCTTCTCGTCCTTTACCGTAAGAATCTTAGCGGCTTCCTTATCCTCCATGTAGCTGGACTCGGCGACTTCCTCCGACTCGCGCTCGAATTCGGGGGCACGCGTCATGTATTCCTTTCCGAGGAACGGGTTTTTCCTATCTTCGCGAAGCTTTGTAATCCACTTGTTGTACGTCTCGGTCTTCACGAGCTGGCTGTGCGCGGACTTGTCGAAGTCGGCGTTCACAATGAGAGCGGAAGTCGCCTCGATTTCCTTCTCGCGGCCCGCGAACTTCTTGTCGTATTCCTCGTTCTCCTGCCTGAGAACGTTGCCGTATTCCGGGAACTTAAACGCTGCCATTGCCCATCTCCTGCATGATTTCGTCCAGCTGGTCCATGTTGATGTCCATCTCATCGAAATTCGGCTCGACTGCGTCCACCTCCTCGGTCACCCGGCGCACCCGCCCTTCGCCGAGGCACATGGGGCACACCTCCCCGTCGATTTCCCCGGTTCCGTGGCATTCCGGACAGGTGACTATGTCGCCGTCCTCCTTGCGCTCGTCGGGAAGCTTGACGGGATGCTTGGCTATGTAGTCCAGTTCGGCGTCGGAGATGCGTATGCCCTTCTCCTCGGCTATCTTCTGCTTGATGTCCGTCTCGAGTATGAGGCTGAACTTGACCGGGTCGACCAGGTGCGCAAGGGTCATCACTATGTCGAACATGCCGAACCCCGGGACGTCGTATGTGTTCCCCGCACGGTCCGTGCGGCGCACCGTCCTTGCGTATTTCTTGTATGCGTTCCACAGGGCGAGGTTGACCTTGTCCTTCGCCTTCTTCAGGTACGTGTCGGGCATGGACAGGGTAATGCAGATGTCCCCCGGGAACCTCTGCTTCATGAGGAACTGGTTGATTTCCTCGGCGATGTCGTCGTTTCCGAACTTCCCCTGGCCTTCCTTGCCGCTCGGACCCATTTCCTCGGCGCGGTTGACGCCGTCGGTTTCCTGCGGGTCCCCGGCGATTACGCCGTCGTTGTCGTCAAAAGATGCATTGTAGCTCATAGTCCCTTACCGGTATTCTATTCCGGTACGAAACTATTTCTTTTCCTGGTCTTTTTTCTTGCGGACCGGCTTCTTGCGGAGCTTGAGAACCTCGAGGTCGACCGGCCAGTCGGACATCCTTACCATAGAATAGTCGACGAGGGCCCTCGTGTCGTATTGCTTCTTCGGGGTATGGTACGTGAGCATCGCCCTAGTGGTCTCCGGCAGGCTGTCCGGCCCGAGGATGTCGTACTTGATGTGGTTCCTGAGAATCTCGCACATCCAGAAGGCGTCGCACAGGTCGGCGTGGGGGCTCTCGTACTGATTGGGGAACTGGTCGAACTCCGGGAAGTAGTACTGCGGGTAGACCGCCCTCATCGCCTCGCACATGGCAATCTTCCCGGCGTCGCCGTCCCCGGTAGCGAAATGCTTAATCTGCCCGATTCCGTACGTGATTATCCCCTTCCCCTGCAGGTAGAAGTGCCGCCGGTACACCCCGCAGAACTCCCCTATCTGGAAAATAGAGTTGCTGTTCCCCTCTTTGGCCTTCTCGTACGCATAGTCCTCGAAGGAGACGTACTTGACGTCCTCCATGTCCCGCTCGAGTATCTTGACGGCGCGTTCCTGCCGCACCAGCATCGGCACCCTGTCGTAGTCGGTGCCGCTGCACATTATGTGGACATGGTCGGTCTCCAGTATCGCGTTCAGGTGGGGCTGGTACCCGTAAAACTGGATGTCCCTGATGTCGAAGGTCTCGTCGTCGAGGTCCATGATGACCTTCCCGGACGAGTTCATAGAAGGGTCTATGCCGGCAATCTTCATGGCGCCCCCTTACACGAAGTCCCCTACAGACTCCATCTCGACGGCGGCTTCCTCCTTGGGAAGCTCCGGGTTGGTACCCGGGAGGGACTGGGCTTCCTGGGATTTGCCCATGGCTCGCTTGGGGGCGTTCTTGCCTCCACCACGCTGAGGGGAATTGACCTGCGGCTCCACCTCGGCCATCGCCGTGTTGTACGCGTTCACCTCGTCGTTGGTCGCGGTGAACCAGCGCATCTGCTTGAAGTCGCACCGGGTGAGGAACATGACAAGCGCCGGGCCGAGACGAGATTTCAGTATGTAATGGCAAAACAGGCCCATCGAGCGGGAAACGTCGTTCGCGGTAAGGGAAATCATCAGGTCCGCCGTCTCGGCGTAGCCGGACGAGCCCTCGACCGACTCGATGCCGGCCTCGATGTTATGGTAGCCGCTACGGTTGAACTGGACCGCGGAAAGACACGCGAAGTTGCGCTCTATCGCGATGTCGCGCAGCTGCTCGGCCTTCATCACGCCGTCGTTGTACATCGAGGTCTCGCTTAGCCTCCCGCGAGTCGCCGGCTTCATGATTCCGATATAGTCGACCACAAGAAGGTCCAGCTTGCCGTGCGCAATCTCGAACGAGTCTATGACCGCCTCGATTTCGACCGGGGTGGTGGTGGTCTTCATGTAGCGCACCTGGAGCTGGCCCGGACGGGCACCCACGCTGCGGGCGGCCTGGACGGAAGCGTCAATCTTCTGTCTCACCATGTCGCCGGTGAGGTGGATGACATCGTAAAAATCGGTACTGCATATGTTCGATGCGAGACGCTGCCATACATAGTCCTCGGCCAGTTCGAGCGTGATGTAGAGTACGTTGAACCCGTTCATGTATGCGTACGCGGCCTCGCTGCAAAGGGTAAGGGACTTACCGATATTCGGCTGCCCGACGAACAAAGTCAAGGTCTTGCGGTAGTAGCCGCCGCCGGCCATGATGCCGTTTTCGTCCGGGCGTCCGGTGTAATAGCGTATCTCGTTGATTCCCGAAGGGATGCACTGCTTCTGCTCGCGCAGTTTCGCGAGTGCCAGGTCGGCATCCGTATACATGTTGATACCGAGGTCGGTATGCAGGCTGAAATTGACAGCGGACTGGAGTTTCGGTATGAGGTCGCGTATGCCGTCCACCCGCTTGTCATGGATGGACTCCGCCGCGGAAACCAGTATTTCCTCCGAGAGCCGTTCCTTGAAGAATAACTCCAGCATCAACACCACGTAATCCCGGTGCATCGTCTGGATAGGGGTGTTGTAGATGAACATCAGCTTGTCACGGGCCTGGATGGCATAGTCGTTCGCCCCCATTCCGGTAATAAGTTCCTGCGCAGTCGGAATCCTGGCATGTTTCGCATCGAACTTGCGAATTATCTCGACTATGTTCCTGTTGTTCTGGTCCTGGAACAGTTCGGGGCGCAGGGTGTCGCGCAATTTCGGACCCACCGTCGAGTCCTGAAAAAATACTCTTATTACAAGGTCTTCCCGTGTAAGCGCTATTACGTTCTGCTGCGGCTGCAGGTATGCCGGCTGTAGAGACGGCGACGCTTCGTAC
>Ga0310690_10008703_pt1 | contig 12838 bp, 11 predicted proteins | sample AusTroGonzalo_MG_2_FD_207661 | JGI IMG/M metagenome (GOLD analysis project Ga0310690, IMG submission 207661) | Bovine rumen microbial communities from tropical cattle in Woodstock, Queensland, Australia - Gonzalo_04 (v2) (version 2) | ecosystem: Host-associated > Mammals > Digestive system >...
GGGAACCGGCGGCGAAGTCGCGGCGTTCGTGGCAGGCGTAGGAACGGGCGGCACCATCACGGGAACCGGCAAGTACCTCAAGGAGAAGAATCCCGAGGTGAAGCTCTTCGCAGTCGAGCCCGACACCTCTCCAGTCCTTTCTGGCGGTCAGCCAGGCCCCCACAAGATACAGGGAATCGGCGCGGGATTCGTCCCGAAAGTGCTCGACACCACCCTTCTCACCGAAGTCATCAAGGCTTCTGCCGAGGACGCCGGAGCGACGGCGCGGGCTGCGGCGGCGCAGGAGGGGCTCTTGGTCGGCATATCGTCCGGCGCATCGCTCTGGGCGGCACTTGAGCTATCCAAGCGCCAGGAGTTCGCAGGGAAGACGATAGTCGCCCTTCTCCCCGACACAGGCGAGCGGTATCTATCTACATGGCTTTTTGAATAAGTGACGTCGTTACTCGAAAAGGCATCTGCGCAGCCGCGCACGCTGACGCATCGGGAGCTGGTCGAAATCCTGACCTGGCCCGATGCGGACGCGCTTTTCAAGGCCGCCTACGACGTAAAAACAAGGACCGTCGGGCGGCGCGTAGCGTTTCGCGGGCTCGTGGAGTTCGGGAACGCATGCGAAAAGAACTGCCTCTACTGCGGCATCCGCAAGGGCAACGGAAAGGTTCGCCGATTCAAGATGACGGCGGACGAAATCGTCCGCGCAGCCAAGTGGGCAGAGAAGGCCGGATACGGAAGCGTGGTCCTCCAGTCAGGCGAGCTCACGGGCGAGGCTAACGCCGCGTTCGTGGAAGACGTGCTAAGGCGCATACATGCCGCATCGGGCGACGGCTTTGGCATCACCTTAAGCCTCGGAGAGCAGACGGAAGAGACATACCGCCGGTGGAAAGAGGCCGGCGCACACCGCTACCTTCTGCGGATAGAGACATCGAACCCCGAGCTTTACGCAAAGCTGCACCCAGCCGACCACTCGTGGGAAAAGCGCCGCGACTGCCTGCGCGCGCTCAGGCGCTCAGGCTATCAGGTCGGAAGCGGAGTAATGGCGGGGCTGCCAGGCCAGACGCCAGACGACCTTGCATCCGACATAGAGTTCTTCGCGGCAGAGGACCTCGACATGATCGGCATGGGGCCATATATCCCGCACCCGGACACGCCGCTCGGCGAAGGCATTCAATGGAATCAAGACGCGGCGAAAGCGCGGCTTGAGCTGGGCCTTAGGATGATCGCCGCGACGAGGCTCTTCCTCCACGACGTCAACATCGCAGCCGCCACCGCCCTTCAGGCCCTCGACCCGCAAGGCCGCGAAAAAGGCCTTCTCGCCGGCGCTAACGTGATGATGCCGAACGTGACCGACAACCAATACCGCGCCGACTACCAGCTCTATGCCGGAAAGCCCTGCCTCGACGAGAACGCAGCCGTCTGCCGCGCATGCCTTGAAAAGCGCATTTCCGACATAGGCGAGACAATCCTCTGGAACGAGCGCGGCGACTCACCGCGCTGGACGCGCCGCAAAAGCAAGCCGCAAGCGCCCCTGTCTTAGGCTACTTCTGAAGCTTCCTTGCGCGTTCAAGGGCCTTTTCGGCGAGATCCACCTTGCCGATCTTCTTGAGGCACACTCCGAAATTGTGGACAGCTACGGCGTCGTTGGGGTTTACGAGCAGCATCGTCTCGTAGCATTTCATCGCCTGAAGGACTTTTCCGACCTCAAGAAAGCCTTGAGCGTTTCTGGCAAGCCTGTCCAGCCGCTCAAGAAGCATGGGATCCCTTGGATTGCGCAGATACGCCGTCGCCCATTTCGCCGCGGCGGCCTCTTCGTCTTTCTTGTCCTTGGCCGTCCTCGCAATGGCATTTCCCTCAAGGACAAGGCGCCTTGCAATCTGCATCGAACGGATTTCCGCGCGGGTCGTGCGCAAGATGTCCCTGTCTATGCCGGAATCGTCAAGCCAGTCGATAAACGGAAGGCTCCTCGGGACAAACCACTCCGCAACCACGTTTCCCTCAAGGCGCGACTGAAACGCCGGCATTATCTCCTCTCGCAGCCCGACGTAGCTCGCGAACGTCTCCGGCATCGATGCCGTGCTCTCGGGATCGACCGCGAAAGTCTCAAGCGCAGACGCAAGGGAGACCTTGCCATCGCCGTTCCAGCCGATGAGCAGCCACCGATCCTCCCCCGGCATCCACACCGTGACATTCTCCGCCCTAAACTCCTCAAGCACCGACCGGAAGCGCTCAGCCGACATTCCTGATACGTCAAGCTCGCGCATGACGACGGCAACCCCGCCGCTTGGCGCGACAAGCGAGACTATCTGCGAGATGGCGTCCTCCACCGGCTTCACGGCTGGGCGATCCGGCTCCGCGCTATCCTTGGAGCAGCCAGCCAAGGCCAGGAAAAGCGCGGCAAAAGCCGGAACCAACGTCCAGCGGAGGAAATCGACTCTCATGCGGAATCTCACAGAGCCCTTCTCATCTCGGCGACGCATCTCGCAACCACGCCACGGCGACGCTCGACTGCGGACTTTGCACGCTCGCCAAGCTCGCGGGCCAAAGCGCCGCCATCGGAGAAAAGCGCAACTATGCGCTCTCCAAGCTCGGCCTCGTCCTTCACCTGGACTATCGCCTCCGAAGAAAGCAGATCGGCCATGACCGGCCTGAAATTCTCGGTGTATGGACCGACAAGCGTCGGCTTCCCGCAGAGACACGGCTCGATCATGTTCTGCGATCCGTGCGCACAGAGGGACTTGCCGACGAAGACGGCGTCGGCAATGCCGTAAAGGCCCATAAGCTCGCCTGTCGTGTCGGCGAGGAAGACGGCTGGCCCGCCGTCGGGAGATGGCCTATCCCCTCGGCTGCGCCTTATGCAGCGAAACCCCGCCGCCTTGATGTTCGCCTCCACGGCGTCGGCCTTCTCGAAGTGGCGCGGAGCTATCGCAAGCAGGATCCCGTCCCGCGACTTGGGCGACTCGACGAGCCTTTTGTATATCTTGAGAAGCGCCACGTCCTCGCCTGGCCACGTCGATCCTCCAAGCAGGAGCTTCGGGCGGGCGTCGCCATTCGCGCCACAGAAGATCCACTCGCCCATCTCGAGCTCCTTCGCCTCGTTTCTCTCGGCTGCGTCGAACTTGAAAGACCCGCAAACGGAGATGTTGTCGGCCTTGGGAGCCGCGGCGCGTATCCTGTCGGCATCGAGCTCGGACTGGGCGAATATGCCGCTGAAGCTCCTGAACACGTCGCCAAAGAAAAGCCTCGCGGCGCGATAGCGCGGGGCAGAGCGGTCGGAGACGCGCGCATTGACGAGAAACGTGGGGATTCCCGCACGGGCGGCGCGGCGGATCAGGTTAGGCCATATCTCCGACTCCGTGAGGACGAGCGCCCTGGGGCGGATCGTGAGAAGAGCGGACTTTACGAAGGAGGGGAAGTCAATTGGATTGTAGATGAGGACGTCCCTCTCGGTGATCTCGCTCTCGGCGGCCTTCCAGCCAGTTGACGACGTAGTGGAGAAGCAGAAGCGCACTCCCCTTTCCACGTTGCGCCACTCCCGCATGAGCCGCCCCGCGACGCGCACCTCTCCGACGGAAACCGCATGCACCCACACGAACTCTCCAGGCTCAAGGTCGCCATGCGAAAGATCGTGGGAATCCGAAAGCGAATCACGCCGCCCGAGGATCTTGAGGACTTCCTCGGGGTAGATCGCAAACCTGTCCCCCATCCTTGCCGCGTAGCCGCCCCTGCGAAGCATCCTGACGAGAAACGACGGCAGCATAAACGGATACGCCGCCAGGAAGAGGAGATTGTATGCAATCCACTTCACTTTGCGCCAGAACCGTCAGGCCTTGAGGACGCCAAACGGCGAAAGCGTGGCCCCGGGATCTACATCCTTAAGGACAGGCGTGCCGCATGCGACGACGGCGCCCTTCCCGACGGTCATGCCGGGGGCGGTGCAGCTGTTCGTTCCCATGAAGGCGTCCTCGCCGATCGTCGTATGGCCGGAGAGCGAAACGCCAGGCGCGATGTTGACGAAGTCCCCGACGACGCTGTCGTGTCCGACTCCAGCGCGGGCGTTTATGATGACAAACTTTCCGATGTCCGTGCCGACCGACACGACTGCCTCGACCGCTATGTAGGTGCCGTGCTTGAACTCCGTCGTCGGGGACACCTGCGCCGAGGGGTCGATGATCGCCGGGAAGTCGTGCCCGCGCAGCTGCGTGTAGATGCGCCTGCGTATCGCGTTGTCGCCTATCGCGATGAACACCGATGCGCCAGGCATGTCCTTCGAGGCCTTTTCAACCGTGCCAAGCATCGGGTAGCCCTCGAAGTTCCCGGAGGCCTTGGCGGGGTCGTCGTCAGCAAAGCCGACTACGTTCCACACCGGCTGAGGCGCGGCCTCGTTGATTCTCTCTATCGTCCAGACTGCCTCGCGGCCAAAGCCGCCTGCGCCAACAATGAAGATGTCCCTCATGACAGATTTCTCCTTTCGTCTCTTTTTTACAGTTTACGGCTCGCGTCCTTGATGGCGCGGCAGACCGCCCTCGACGTGATTGTCGCAGAAGTTATGGCCTCGATGTCTCCCCCGTCCTGCTTGACGGAGAGGGAGGCGCCAGTCTTTCCGGAGAACTGGCCAGAGAACTCCGGGGTGTTGAGCTTCATGCCAAGGCCCGGCGTCTCAGTCGCCACAAGAGTCCTGTAGCGGACGACCGTCGCCTTGTCGGCCATGAAGCCCACCATAAGCTCTATGTCGCCGCCATAGCCGCTGGGATCTTTCCCCTTTGCGGCGTAGCCGACGACCTTGCCGGAGGCGTCCTTTCCGGCGAACACGCCTTCCGACACCTCGGCGACCGACGCCACGCCGTCAGGCATCACCGCCATGACGGCCTTTTTCTCGTCTGCGGCCTTTGTAGCCTTTATCGGCTCCGCCGTCATGGAATTAACATAGGCGAGCACGCCCGCGCACACCGCGCTAATCGCCGTGAGGCTAACGACCAGGCCAAGTATCTTTTTCATTCCAAGGTTCTCCATTCAAGATTCTTCATTTCGCGCCGAACGGCTTTGGCTGCGTCCAGCGGTTGATGAGCGGCGTAAAGGCGTTCATCACGAGGATTGCGAACGAGCACCCCTCGGGATACGAGCCGAACTGCCTTATAAGCATGCAGAGAAGCCCGCATCCGAAGCCGAAGACGACCTTGCCCTTCGCGGTGATCGGGGAGGTAACGTAGTCCGTAGCCATGAAGCACGCGCCGATCATGACGCCGCCCGAGAGAACCTGCGATACGGCGGGCGCGCCGCCTGCGACAAGCGAATAGCAGAAGACGGTCGCTATGAAGACGACGGGGATGTGCCATGTGATCACCTTGCGGAAGACGAGATACAAGGCCCCGATTGCAAGCGCAATCGCGGAAACCTCGCCTATGCAGCCTGGGATGTTGCCGACCGCCATGTTCCACACCTCTGGGAGGCCGACACCTGCGCCGCAGAGCCCGTGGGGGGATGCGGTAGTCGCGGCCTCCGCGCCGAACATGCCCTTCATCGTCGCAAGCGGCGTCGCCGTCGTAACGGCGTCGGGCGTCCGCCACCAGAAAGGCTTGAGCCATGTCGTCATGGGTCCCGTGAACGATATGAGCATGAACGCACGTGCGCCGAGCGCGGGGTTGAACGGGTTCATCCCGAGCCCGCCGAAGACCTGCTTGCATATGGCGATCGCGAAGACCGATCCGACCACCGCCATCCAAAGGGGAATTCCCGCCGGCAGGTTGAGGGCGAGCAGGAGCCCCGTCACGACTGCCGAGAGATCGCCTACCGTCGATTCGCGCTTCATCGCGAGGCGGCAGAGCGCCTCCACTACAAGGCATGTCGCGACGCACGTAAGGATCGTCCAGACGGCAGGCATGCCGAAGAAGTAGATTCCCATCGCGGTCGTCGGGAGAAGCGCGATTATGACGTCGAGCATTATGCGCCTCACGCTCGCCTTCGCATGAGTATGCGGCGAGGAGCTTAGTATAAAGTGTTCGGCTGTGTCTTTAGGTTTCATGTTCCACTTTCCGCTTTACATTTTACACTTCTCATTTTCCACCGGCCGCGGCGGCGGCCTTGGCCTTCTCCGCTGCGATGCGGGCGCGTATCGACGCCTTCGCGCGACGGCAGCTCTGGGTGATGGTGCGGTAGGCGGGGCAGCCGAAGCTGCACGCACCGCACTCGATGCAGTCCATGACGAAGGCGTCCTCGGCGGCCTTGATGTCGTTCGCGTCAACCGCCTTCGAGATGAGGGCCGGATTGAGGTTCATCGGGCACGCCCTCAGGCAGCGCCCGCAGTTGATGCACGCGCCGGAGGCATACTGGAAGACGCGGCGGCGCGAAAGGAGAAGAAGCCCCGACGTCGTGCGGGTCGTCGCGATCTCGAGCGTGGAAACGGCGAACCCCATCATCGTTCCGCCGGAGATCACCTTCGCAGGCGGTTCCTTCTCGCCGCCGCAGAACGCCACAAGGTCGGAATACTTCGTGCCGCACGGGGCGAGGATGTTCTTCGGCTCCACGACCGCGTCGCCGGAAACCGTGGTGACGCGGGAGAGAAGCGGCTCGCCAAGCTCGACGGCGTCGGCTATCGCGGCGACAGTGCCGACGTTCTCGACTACGCAGCCGACGTCAATCGGGAGAGCCGGCGGCTCGGGGACTACGCGCTTGACAGTCGCGTAGATCTGGTGCTTCTCGCTGCCCTGCGGATAGAGAACCGGCAGAACCACAATCTCGACATTTCCCTCGATGTCCGCAAACGCCTTCTCGAGCGCGGCAATCGCGTCTGGCTTGTTCGCCTCCACCGCAATCCTGACGGCGCACTGGCCGAGGACCTTGCGCATGATCTCGACGCCGAGCCTGATGCGGTCCGCGCGCTCGACCATTACCTGATGGTCCGCGCAGAGATACGGCTCGCACTCGGCGCCGTTGAGAATGAGGTATTCGCAGCGCTTGCCGGGCGGAGGGTTGAGCTTTACCGCCGTCGGGAAGCCCGCTCCGCCCATTCCGCAGATACCGGCCTCTTCTACGCGCTTCAAAAGCTCCTCGCGCGTCGCGGCCTTCCAGTCAAGCGGAGGAAGGACCGGGCCGTCCGACGTGGCCGGAGCGCCTTCCGGAGGCGTCGCCGTCGTGTCGATGATTACGGCGTCGGCCTTGCCGCCAGCAGGGCCAAGACGCTTTTCGACCGCCTTCACAAGCCCGTCGGCAGGAGCCCTCACGCAAACGGAGATAAAGCCGTTCTTCTCGCCAAGTACCTGGCCGCGCCGGACGAAGTCCCCGGCCTTCACGACGCACTTGGCCGGCGCGCCAAGATGCTGGCTCATGGAGACGACAAGCTCCGAAGGAAGCGGAAGTCTCTCTATCGCCTTGCCGCGGGCAAGCTCCTTGTTGTAGTCGGGATGCACCCCGCCTTTGAAACGAAACGACGATTTTACGGTCTTCATGAGTGTATTATAGCAAATCTACTGCGCATTGTGTGCGCTTTCGAAGTACGGGAGGCGCGAAAGCGGCGCGGCAACCGTGATTTCGCAGGGGCCGATCACTTCGCTCCCGTCGTCTGCGCGCCACCTTCCGGGCGGGACAAGGACCTTGCGCGATGTCGCGCCCTTCTCCATGACCGGCGCGACGAGGAGACTGTCGCCCATCATAAACTCGTCCTTCACCTCCGCATAGCCCATCCCGGGGAAGCAATACTCGAGGTTGCGCATCATCGGCTCACCAGTATTCGCCGACTCCTTCGCCAATTCAACGAAACGAGGCGCGAACTTCTGGCGCAACGAGACGACCTCTGAGAAAATCCGCTGATGCTCCATATTAAGCACCCGCCAAGGGGACGCCGATATCTGCATCATCGGGCAGAGCGCATGCACCTGGGCGGAGCGGACAAAGAGCTCCGGGTCGAATGGGGCGCCCGGCAGAAACGCCGTCCACGAACCGCCGCCGATCATGTCCGGACAGATGAACGGACACCCGACGAAGCCCGCCGCGAGCATATCTGGGACGAGCCGCCTGAGCGCATCCCATGAATGAGCCTTGTCGTGAAGGCGCATGATCACAGGCTTCCCGGCAAATCCAAAGCCGTTGCGGTATTCGCTCCCCTTGTACTTGAGCGCAAACTGCCCGTAGAGAGCACTTTGCGCCGACGGCGATGCCGACGGGTCGTGCGCAAAAGTCTTCTTTGACTCGCCCTCGTCGCCGTCAAAACCGGAATAGAACATGACGCCGCCGCCGTCAAACTTGAAACCATCCGCACCATAGTCGCCGACAAGGCGCGACAGCTGTTCGTCAAACCAGGCAACCGCGTTCGGATGGGTAAAGTCGAGTAGTGCGCTCTTGCCATTCCACCATCTGATAGCCGCCGGCGGCGGAACGCCGCCCCATCCAGGCTTCAGTGACTCGACGAGGAAGCCGCCCTTCATCGGATAGCCACGCACGTCGTCCGGATTTTTCCCGAACGCTATGCGGCGGTAGGCGGGCGAGTCCATCGAAACGAACGGACACATCCAGAGCAAGACCTTGAACCCCATCGCGTGGAGCTTCGCCATCATGCCCTTCGGATCCGAAAACCGCCGCGCGTCGAACTCCCATTCCCCGTAGCCGTGCTGCCAGGTGTCGTCGATCATGAAAACGCCCGGCGGAAGCCCGTGGTCGATCATCGACTTGGCGTAGGCAAGGATGTCCTTCTCGTTCTGGTGGTAGGTAAGCTCTATCCACGTGTTGTATTGGGGCGCCGCGAAGTAAAGGAGCTCCGGCTCTTCGCCCGTAGGCGGGAACCACGCCTTCGACGCGTAGCGAAACGCCTCGGCAAGGCTACGCCCGGCATCGTTCACGAGAAGAATCTCGCCATTGTCGGACTCAAGACAGATTTCGCCGCCGGAGATCTTCACGCCAACCGGCTCCGCGCACCAGACCGCGCGGCCTTTGTCGGAGCAAAGGAGCGAAAGCGACTGGTGGGAGTAGTTGTCCTGCCTGAGGTCGCACTTAAAGTCGCTCTTCTCAGAAAACGGCATATTGCGCCCGAAATTGTTGCAAAGCCCCCACCACTTCTCGCCAGGAAGCATTTTCACGGAAAGCGCGTCGGCGAAACACGTTGTCGCAAGCAATGCTGCGCACATGACGATTCCATGCAGTCTCATTTTACGTTCCCTTTTAGTAGCATCAAGTCACGCACCCTTGGCGAAGTCTCGCCTTCGAGCCTGACATCCTCGAAGCGCAGGTTGCGGAAGGGTCGCGCAGGCGTATCGTCGAAGATGGAAGGCTCCCGCACCTTGCCTCTCACATGGCGAAAGACTATGCCATCGAACACGCTGTGCGTCGCAAACTTGTAGTAGAACTTGCAGAACCCCTTCGCGTCGATCTCCATGTTCTCGAACGATATGCTGGAGATGTCCACGCCGTGCTCGGGGCGCGACCATGCGCCCACCGCGTTTACGGCGTAGCGCGTGTCCGCGATCTTGATGTTGCGGAACGAGGCGTCGCGTATCGTGCCATTGCCTACGCCGAGGCGTATCGCGTTGCAGTCAGACGAGAGCGTGCAGTCGGTGACAACAACGTCCGCACAGGGCCCGTCGCATTTCAAGCGCCCCTGTCCGGCGGCGCGAAGCGTGATGGAGTCGTCGGCAGTCGAGATATTGCAGCCCGTCACCCGGACGCGGCGCGAAGAGTCGATGTCGAGCCCGTCGCCGTTGTACGTGTGCGGATTGCGGACGGTGTGGATGTTCGCCCTTTCCACGACGACGTCCTCGCAACCGTAGATGAAGCACGACCAGTAGGGCGCATCCGCTATCTCGATGTCGCGGATCGCAATGTTCCGAGACTCGACAAACCACACCATCTGGGCCGGCCGCCATGGAATCGCAAGCTTTTTCGGAGGGTGCGAGCCGTCGGGCATCTTCAGGAAAGCGCCGACGTTCCCATCTATCTTGCCAGGTCCGCGCAATGTCACGTTCTCCTGCTCTATGCAAAGAAGAAGATGTCCGCCGCTGATGTTGTCGCCAGAGCCAAGCCGTCCAGAGTTCTGCGGCGCAACGTCCAACGCATTGTAGTCCGCCTTGTCAGGGCTCCCCTTCAATACCGCGCCTTCCTCAAGGTGGAAGTCGATCCTGCTTTTGAGAAACAAGGATCCGCAGAGATACACTCCCTTGGGCAGGCGCACTTCGCCTCCGCCCGCTGCGCTCGCGGCGTCAATCGCCCGCTGGATTGCCGCGGTGTCCTTTGTGACGCCGTCGCCTTTCGCCCCGAAATCACGGACGCAGAACCGCCCCTCCGCAGCCTTTTCGGCGGACGACTGAGAATCAACCGCCGCAAACGCACCGCAGGCGGCGGCCAGGAGGACGGTAGAGATGCAAAACTTGCCTTTCATGCCATGTATTATATCATAATTCCCCGCCGAAACACGACGGCCTCGACCGCACGCCATTATTTCAGTGGCTTCATGGGGTGTGTCCCCACGGATTTTCTCACGCAGAGATGCAGAGAGCGCAGAGATGGCTGGTTTCGCGGGGCCTGTCCCCAAAGATTGATCCGCGCCTTCTTCGCGGCCTCCTTGACCGTGGCATCCTCCCCGCACTCGCGAAGCTTCCGCCACCGTCTCAGGTCCTCCCTGGAGAAGTCGATATACGCCCTGCCGCCGTCGCGGGTTGCGTCGGCCATGTCCGCAAGAACGAGGTCGAGGAACCCCGCCGCGATTTCGCGCCTTGCGTCGTCCTGCGTCCGCATCGTAAGACAAAGCGCGACGCTGAGCCTTTCCGCAAGCCTCTTTCGCCACGGCTTCGTAAAGGACTTGTGCTTTTGCATGCACATGTTGATTAGGACGTGCCTGAAAGAGTCCTGCGGCCTAAGGGCGGTGATGCGCGGCTCCCGGACGATGTTTAAGAAAATCTCCTCCACGATGTCTTCGGCGGTGTGCCAGTCGTCGCCGAACTTCTTCATGTCAAACTCGATAAGCGCCTTCCTGTAGCCATCAAGAAAATGAACCCATTCCTCCTCCGTTCGGTTCACGTTCTGCCGAAACAGCAACGACCTCTGCGATGTCTGCTTCACTACGCCGCCTCGATTTGTCCCCTGCGGTTATTCATGTCCCAGTGCACGACCCGCGCGCCCTCCTTGCGCCACGCGGCGGAATTTGGCGCAACCCTAACCCATTTTCATATTTCCACACTTTCACACTTCCAAAATTCCACATTTTCACATTTCCAACGGCCGCACAATCCACCGCCCTCCGGCGTGGAAATAGCCGCCAGCCGCGACTGCGGCTGAAACCGCCTGACTCTCCCGCGCCGCGAATCATTGTTTCGCGCCGCGCCAACCATGATGTTCTGCGAAATCCATAAAGCACTTCCAATCGTATGGGGACAGGAAATGTTTGCCGGTCCGCAGGTGATACGATATGCATCCTTCTTGCTGCGGCGTTTCTGGGGCAGGATATGAATCGGCGACAAGGCCCTTTTCCCCGTAAAGTTCCCATGCTGGGGAGGCAAGTTTTGCCGACCACCATTCACCGCGCTGCCCCGCCCAATGATCTTCTGTCGCAGAGGCAATGCAGAGGAGACGCGGAGCTATGAGCGCAAGCAGCTCGTGCTGGTCGAAATCCATCGTCGTCTCCTTGTCGACGTATTTGCCGTAGTTCCCGCAGAACCAGTACGGGAAGCTCTTGAGTATCTGCTTGATGTGCTCGGACTTCGGGAGGTCGATGTGGTTCAGCTTCGCGCCGCTGCACCCCGAGTTGTTGGAGCACACCATCGCAAAGCGCTTGTCCGTCACGCCCGCCCATATCGCGGTCTTGCCGCCGCGCGAATGCCCCACCACGCCGACATGCTTCGCGTCGATAAGCGGCTCGGACTCCATCCAGTCGAGAATCCGCGAGTCACCCCACGCCCACGCGGACAAAGTGGCCCACGAATCGCCCCCTCGCTCTCCTTCAGACTGTACCGCGGGGAACACTCCCTGCGAGAACCCCGCGCCCTTCTTGTCCGCCGCTACGAAATCAAGCCGGAACGCAGCTGTGGCATATCCGCGAGAAACGATTTCCTCTACTGGCCAAATCACAGACGAGAGTCCTTGCTTTTCATCAATGATGCCTCGTTTGATGTTGCAAGCCAATACAAATGCTGGAGCCGGTTTGGACGACTTGGGGATGTATGCCGTGAACGGAAACGAAAAACTGCCGTTCGCCCCTTTGTACGTAACCCGCACAAGCTTACGAATCGCTTTGCCGCCAAGCTCGTCACGCACATCATAGGTTTCAAATGAAACTCGCTTCCGTTCGTCTGCAACAACAGGTCTGCGCCCGTATTCCTCATCCTCAAAACGAAAACGCAGCTCCGGCGCACGCACTCCTTCCCAATCAGCGACGGACTTCACCTCGCTGCCCGCAAATGTCCTCATCAACTCTGGCACGTTCTGCGGTTCTGGTGCAGATGTCATAGGTGACCGTACTGCCAATGCCGCGTTAGGCGCTTTTTCAGCGGCGACTATCGGCAGGCACCCAGCTAAAAGAGCAGCAAGTAATTGTTTTTTCATCATCTTTTTCCTTGTCTTTTCTTTGTTTTCACACCCTGCACATCTGGCGGATGGCGGCAAGATCGGCTTCTCCCTGCGTAAGCCCCTTCGCTGGCGGCTTGATGCGCGAAGCGAGTTCGACGCAGATGTCAACGGCCTCCTCCACCTCAAGCACGTTCACGCCGTTCGTCATCTGCCGCGTGGCCTCGCAGCAGAAAGCCCGCGATGCGGACGGGCTGCGTATGCCACGGGCCGGCCACGCGGTCAAACACGACCTTCTTCGCGCCGGAAGACAGCGCCGCAGCTATGAAGCGCGTGTAGTCGGCCTTGTCAAACCCCCACCACG
>Ga0310690_10008704_pt1 | contig 12838 bp, 4 predicted proteins | sample AusTroGonzalo_MG_2_FD_207661 | JGI IMG/M metagenome (GOLD analysis project Ga0310690, IMG submission 207661) | Bovine rumen microbial communities from tropical cattle in Woodstock, Queensland, Australia - Gonzalo_04 (v2) (version 2) | ecosystem: Host-associated > Mammals > Digestive system >...
GAGTGACACTTTACGCCAATAATCGTAGTCGGTGCGGTCCAGGTTCTGTTTCACATACTTCGAACCGAGGGCCTCCAGAAAAGCTTCGTGCCGACCTGTATGGTATGTATTGTCAAGCCACAGCGTACAGACCTTACGGCGCTGCAGGCGCTTCAGTTTCATGCCCCTGAGCTCTGCCAGCAAAGCATCGCACTCCTCATGCCTCCCTGTTTCAAAGCAGGTCCTTGCCTCAGCAATCAGAGTCGGATAATCCTGAGTGGAAGGAGAGGAAATCAATGCGAGTATGGCTATCAGAAAGATACGCATAGTGTAAAAGTACAGAAATTTTATTTCTTCTTTATCGGGATGATGCTGACTGTGCCGTTCAGGCCGGAGGGGACGGGGCTCCACCAGTCGTACTTCGTGTGCTGGTAATTGACGTCTACGAGGTTTATCTCTTTGAATTTGCGCCACTCCACGCCTCTGCGGTCGAGGTCGGCTATCCTGTTGGCAGGCAGGTTGGTGACATCCACTTCGATTGTATTATCGCCAGGCTTCAGCCATTTGCCGATCTTCAATGTAAACGGCACTGCCCAGACGGTGCCGGCTTCCTTGCCATTTATCCTTACTACTGCGCTTTCGCGTACGTCACCGAGGTCCAGAAGCCACTCGTCGGCTTCTGAAGGCTCTACCTTGAAGGTGTTGGAGTAACGCCCTGTGGCCATCGTTACTTTGGCGGCAGCGATGGGCAGATTAGTCCATGACGAGGGTTTGTCAATCTTGAAAGTTCCTTTAACTTCCGGCTCGCTCTGAGCAAATGTCAGAGTCCAACCCTTGTCAAGCTTGATCGTCTTGGCTGCCTCGTCCGGTTTGTAGTACTTCCACTCTGCAACATTTTGCAGAGGATGGTCGAAGGTTTGGATGATGATGCTTTCGCCGGAACGCAACTGCAAATAGATTTCTGTGAGGCCGTCAGCCGTCGTCCTGAAAGGAATTTTGCCGCAGTCAGCGGTCATCGGGTCGAACAGCATCACGTCGGCAGCCGGAACTGCAAGCTTTACCCAGCCTTCGTAGCCGTCATGCTGCAGCACAGAGACGAAATAGTGATGCCCTGTGGGATTCGACCTTCTGATGAAGCTGAGTCCATGGCCGGCCATGCTTTCTGCCGGAATGCCGCACTGAGCTATGGCAGAGGCATAATCAAGGCCGGTTATTATCTTTCCTTTGTGATATTTGTGTGATGCGGTGCCAGTCGCCTCGTGCCGGGCCGGAAGTTTCCGAAGAATCCTTGCCAGCTTCTTTTCCCGCTTGGCAAGCTTGCCAAAGCCTGGCACTGTCTCGGGATATCCGCCTACGAAAAGGACTGTGGCGCCCTTGCGGGCCAGTTTTTCTATGCTGGCAAGCACTTCGACAGGAATGTGCTTCACCTGAGGAATGACCAGAGCTTTATAGGCCGTGCCGCCTGATATTATCATGCCGCCCACAACCTTGCATTGTTTCAGATATCTGTCAGAGATGTAATCAGTATCATGGCCGGTGGCCAGGATGTCTTCCACTGCCTTCTTGAAGACAGGTGTATAGCCGGCGGTTCGGTCTTGCTCGAATGCCAGATAACGCCCCGGCACATCATTCCATACGTCATAGACAGGGTAGTAGGTGAGAAGGTCGTTGTCGGGTTTGCCCATCTGGAGGAAAGACTGGCAGCGCGTGATATAGTTGAACATCGCGGGAGCGTCTTTCCAGATGGAGTTGGTAGGGGACATGTCGATGCTGGCATAGAACTTCCAGCCAGGCCATTCGTAGTCGACAGGAGAATAGGCAGTGCCGTGGAAGAAAACGTGGTTCACGCCTGACAAGAAAAACAGGTCCAAGTCTGGCTTGCACTGTGACAGCGATGTGCGGAAATGCTCCGTCAGCCAGGTCATGCTTTCAGAAGAAACCAACGTCTTGCCGGTGATGTGGGCTGCCGAAGACGAGTATTTCATGAAAGTGCGGTCGCACTGGTTCTCGTTGCCCAAAGAATCTACCCTCAGGCCGTCGATATCGAAAGATGACAGGCCGAATCCTTCGCATTCAGGAATGTCTACGGCTGCATAAATGTCAATTAGGTTTGCAGGAGAGCCGTGAGCCTGATTCCTGGTCAGCGAACCCATGCTGTGGGCCCAAGCGGTCCATTGCTCTGTGAAATTCTCGAGCAGCATGTCGCTCATGGTTTCCCGGTAGTCGCTGATGATACGCGACGTCGCGTCATCACGCTCTTCGCTGAAGAATTCGGAAAGATGGTCTTCGAGCCTGTATCCACGCCTGCGGGCGAACTCGTCGAACATTGCAGGCGTCCAGTCCGCGCCATATACTTCGTATGAATCGTTGAAGAAATTGACAGGAACCTTTGCTCCGCTTTCTTTGAAGGCCTCCGTAAACCTGTCGAGATAATGCTTGACCGCCGTCTTGTTGAAATGATCCACGACCAGACCTTCTCCGCCGGGCGCGGCACGCTTCACCATCTGGCCTGTCTTGCCTGTGGAAACAGTGATGCTCCCGTCAGGAGCGGCCTGCCACACCACCTTGGTGGCAGCATCTTCTTCAGTTATCTGCGGGCCGCCGAAGGGCCATCCTGTTCCTGTGTTCATGTCTATCCTGATGCCCACCCGGTCGCCGATAGAATTGCAGACCTGCAAGGCATGCATCCACTCCGGAGACAGGAATGCGATGTCATTAGCATCATTGCCCTGCACGCCGTAGATAGGGGTAATTTCAAGCTCGGTAATGCCAGCTGCAGCATATTCGCTCATCAAGGCGTCGAGATTCAGCGAGTCTACGGCGCTTCCCAACCACCACCAGCGGGCTGCCGGATGCATCTCGGGCTTGACGGCGGGCCAATCCTGTGCAGTAACTGACAAAGAAGCAAACAGCAGCGTTGCTACAATGAAATGTCTGGGTTTCATCATATCAATTCAAATAGTTCAGGTATCTGGTTATCTCTTTTTCAAGGCTTTCCTGGTCGGGACGGGGATCTTCGCGGAAGAACTGCGGGCAGATAAGCTGTTGGCTCAGTAGGCGCTGGGATACGGGATTCATTTGGTCGCGACAATAAGATTATGCCCGCTATCTTCCGTTCGCGGCGGGTTTCTTATAGGGCTTCAGCAGGGCATACTGCTTGTCCAGCAGGGCTTTGAGCTCTTTCATGTCTTTGCTCTTACGCACGCGTTCAACCTGGGCGTTCGGGGCGTCGTGCATCGGGGCGAGTTGTGCGGATTCGAGCATATTCGCGCCGACTTCGGCGATATGGATGCCTTCATCCCAGTCTTTGGACCCGGCTTTCTTCCAGGCTTCGGTGCGGGTTAGCACGCTGCCGATCTTGTCCTCACGGTCGGGAAACTCGGGGAAAGGATTCTCACGGTTTCGGAAATAACCGAGGATGGCTGCGGGAATCGAAGGGTCGCGGACAGTTCCGTCGCCATAGAAGACGCCGTGGACTGTGCCCCAGCCTTTCTCGACGATCATCAGCTCCCAGATGCACCAGCCCATTCCGGCTTTCATGTGCTCCTCGAGGGTGACATCGTAGGGATTTGCGCGGGCAATGCAGCCCATCTCGCCGTTGAACACTTTCTTGCCCACCTTGTCGGCAAAGGCCTGGGCGCGGGCTATGGTGTCGCGAACTTCATCGCGTGTCTCTGAATAGTTGTGGAACTGCAGGATGTCGGCATAATCAGCCATCTCGATCATGCATGAAACCTTTTCCATGCCGATGGTGAGGGGAGTGGCGGGGTCAAGTTCCTTGAAGAGGCCGTACATCAGCTTGCAGTTCTCGAAATTGCTCTCTTTCATGCGCCTGTTCAGGTCTGGCTCGTTCATGAGGTCCCACATCATCAGGTTGGGTTCATCCTTCAACGCAGCGACAAGGAACTCCGCCCATTCGCGGGCCTGCGGCAGCAGGGTGGTGTCGCGGGTCCAGCGTCCGCTGCCGATCACAGGGACAACTCCGATTCCGCGCTCATCACACTGACGGGCGAAATCCTGCAGCCTCGGCGTCAGATCGTCGCCAAGCTCGGTAAAACACTGGTAGGGTACGAAGACTCGGCACATATTCAGTTTCAGGCCTTGTGCGAGGTCGAGGTTAAATGCAGTTTCTTCGGGATCATACTTGACCCAGGTGTCGATGTGGTGCCTTGGCTCGGCAACGTATGCGGGTGTATAGTTGAACCCACGGATTGCGGTGCAGTCGACGGCATACTTGTCAATTTTCTGTGCAGGGGCGTTGCATGCCGTCATAACGGCGGCACTGATGATGGCCCAGAAAAGGAAGCGGAAGGGTTTCATAGGAAAGATTATTGGTTCTATTACAAATTTAGTTATTTAATTGTTTAACTTTAAAACCTGAACCGAACAATCATTTATACCACTTCCATGAAAAAATTGATATTGATAGCAGCTGCTTTCCTTGCAACTGCAAGTGTCTTTGCGCAGCCCAAGCTGACCAAGGACAACATTGATGAAGTGATCAAAGCCATGACCCTGCAGGAAAAAGCCACCCTTCTTGTGGGTGGCAGCCGTGCAGCCATTGTCAACGGCGTCACTTCAGGTACCACCTCTCTCGTTCAGGGCGCTGCAGGCCGCACCCGCGCCATCGAACGCCTCGGCATCCCTGCCACAGTGTTGGCTGACGGCCCTGCCGGACTGCGAATCAGCCCGACCCGTGAAGGAACGAATCAAACTTTCTACTGCACGGCATTCCCCGTGGGAACATCTCTGGCCTCAAGCTGGGACATAGCCCTTGTTGAGGAATTGACTACAGCCATGGGTAATGAAGTCAAGGAGTACGGCGTTGACGTGCTTCTCGCTCCCGGTATGAACATCCACCGCAACATCCTCTGCGGCCGTAACTTCGAGTATTTCTCAGAAGACCCGCTGGTCAGCGGAAAGATGGCTGCAGCATACGTACGCGGTATCCAGAGCAACGGCGTCGGCACATCCATCAAGCACTTCATGGCCAACAACCAGGAGACTAACCGCAACATGAATGACGCTCTCATCAGCCAGAGGGCACTTCGCGAAATCTACCTCAAGAACTTCGAGATCACTGTCAAAGAGGGCAAGCCCTGGACAGTGATGTCATCATACAACCAGATGAACGGCCAGTTCACCCAGCAGAACCGCGAGCTGCTCACCACCGTCCTCCGCGAGGAATGGGGCTTCGACGGCATCGTGATGACTGACTGGGGTAACAAAGAAGGCACAGTCAAGGCTGTCAATGCCCAGAATGACCTTATGGAGCCGGGCGCAGAGTCTGAGATCGAGCGCATCATCAAGGGCGTCCAGGACGGCACAATTTCACAGGCTGACCTCGACCGCAACGTCCGCAACATGCTCGAGTACATCGTCCGCACTCCCCGTTTCGCAGGCTACAAATTTTCTGACAAGCCTGATCTCGTAGCACATGAGGCCCTCGTCCGTAAGGCCGCTCCTCAGACTATGGTGCTTCTGAAGAATGACAATGCCGCATTGCCTCTCAAGGGTACGGAGAAAGTGGCTCTCTTCGGTCTGACTTCATATGACATGATTCCCGGTGGAACCGGTTCCGGAGCTGTCAACAAGAAATTTGTCCGCAGCCTCAAGGATGGTCTTGAGATGGACGGCTTCACAGTTGACGCTGACCTCGCCAACCTCTATGACAAATATGTGGACTTCCAGAACGCCCTTCAGCTTCGCACCGCAGGTGGCGGCGGAATGTGGGGCCGCGCTCCTCTGGCTGAAATGGAAGTTCCTGAGGCGTATGTTACTCGCGAAGTTGCAGGCAACGACGTGGCTGTCATCACTATCGGCCGCAATTCAGGTGAAGGTTCAGACCGCAAGGCCGTGGCCGGAGACTGGGCCCTCACTGCAGCCGAGCGCCAGAACATCGAGGCTCTTTGCAACAGCTTCCACGCTGCCGGCAAGAAAGTAATCGTAGTGCTCAACATCGGTGGTGTTATCGAGACTGCTTCTTGGAAACACATGCCTGACGCAATCCTTCTCGCATGGCAGCCCGGTATGGAAGCCGGTGCTTCTATCGCAGACGTTCTCTGCGGTAAGGCAAATCCTTCAGGAAAGCTTGCTACCACTTTCCCTCTGAATTTCTTCGACAGTCCGTCTTCATCAGACTTCCCTTATAACTATACCCGCAACGCACAGCCCGCCAACAACTTCGGCCGTGGCAACATGCCGCCTCAGCCTGTTAAGGACGTTGACTATACTGAATACAGGGACGGCATCTGGGTAGGTTACCGCTATTTCGAGACTGCAGGAAAGGAAGTTTCTTATCCTTTCGGATTCGGTCTTTCATATACCACTTTCGAATACAGCAAACCTGTGGTTAAAGCTACTGCAAACGGTTTCACAGCTACTATCACCGTGAAGAACACCGGTAAAGTAGCAGGCCGCGAAGCTGTCCAGCTCTATGTAACAGCTCCTGCAGGAGGTCTTGAGAAACCCGCCCGCGAGCTCAAGGCTTTCGCAAAGACCCGTGAACTCGCCCCCGGTGAGAGCCAGACACTGACCATGACCGTTGACAATTACGCTCTCGCTTCTTTCAACGAGGCTAATTCACAGTGGGAAGCAGCAGCCGGCAATTACACCGTTGCATTCGCAGCATCAGTGAAAGATGTCCGCGCCACTGCTAATTACAACCTCAAGAAGGCCCAGAACTGGAAGGTTAACAACGTACTTGCTCCGATGGAGCCTGTAAGGGAGATAGCAGTTAGATAATATCGACCTTGCTGTAAATAATTAGTCCTGTCTGCCATCCGGCGGACAGGACTATTTTATTAGTAGGGCTCGATGCTATTTGACTTCACACCAGCCGCCGGGAACTGAGGCGCCGATGGTTTCGTCATACATGGCCTCGCAGATCGTAGACGGGCGGTAGAAGCGGCCCTTGTATGTCGCGGTAAGTCTTGTGGTGACAACGACGCTTGTGCCTCGCTTGATATCAAGGTAAGTGTAAACGCGGTCATCGCGGAAGTCCTGATACATGTCGTCGGTACGGTTCACATGGATTTCCCAGCCTGAAGGGAAGATCTGGGTCAGAGCCACGTTGGTGTAATCTGTCGTAGCACTTGTGTTGGTCACATACGCGCTGACGAGGAAATCGGTGCCCTGCGGCAGCGAAGCCGGGTCGATTGCAGTGCCGTCAGGCAGAGTGTACTTCACTACCAACTGCATTCTGGAAGCCCTGGCCGGTTCCTCGCCTTTCTCAGGGATGCCGGTAGAACTGATGACTACATACGCAGGAGCCTTTGAGTTGTTGGTCACCTCTACGTCGAGAGACCTGCCGACGCCGGGATCAAGGGAGCCTTGAGCGATAGCCTTGGCGCTCTTCAGGGTCGTGCCGCCGTATGCAGTTCTTAAGTTCACATTGATGCCGTCCACTGAATTGTTCTTCATATAGTCAGCCACAGCCCTCAATGACCATGCGGTGCTCTGGGTGCTCATGAAATGGTCACGGTCGTTGAGCCAGCCGGAGAGCTTCTCTATGCACTGGAAAGCAGCGGCCTTGTCGCCGAGTGTATTATAAATCATAGCGGCGATTGCCTGCTGGCGCTCCTCGCTTTCATAATTGTCTGAGAAGGGGTTGAAAACCTCGCTGCCGAATTTGGTTTCCTGCAATACCTTCCGGGCAACATCCTTCTTACCGTCAAGAGCGTATGCTCCGCTGAGCAGCAGCTTGCATGATTCGGGTAGTTTGGCGACATCTTCGCGCAGCCTGTTCATGTCGCCGCGGTCTGCCGAGCCGGCAAGTGCAAGTACGTACAGGGCATAAGCACGTGATTCTGCATCGTAGCTGCCGCTGGATGCAATGCTGCGCAGGAATGACAGGTTGGATTTACGCAAGGCAGCAGGAACTGCATATCCGGCTTTCTGCGCTTCAATCATGAAGTGTGTTGCATAGACGGTAGCCCAAACATTGGCGCCTGCGTATGAAGATGTTCCGGGCCATGTCGTCATGCCGCCGGCAGGGATTGCGAAAGAACTTAGCCTGTTCAGGGCAGCCTTAACATGGTCGGCGGTCTTATTGATGTCCCTGCTCTCAAGGTCTACCAGGTCGCCCAGATAGAGCTGAGGGAATGCTGCAGAGACAGTCTGCTCCAGACAGCCGTGAGGATAAGTTGTCAGATACGACAGACGGTAGTCCAAATCTATAGGAGGTATGGTAGAGGCTTCAACCGCTACATCGCTGGTGCCCGGACGTCCTGCCAGGGTGAAAGGAACCTTCACGGTCTTTCCGCTTTCCACCAGTTTCACCGTTGAGGTGGTTGTGAGAGGGTTGGGGTCGCGCACATCTATTTCCAGATCTTCGGATGAGCTGTCTCCACCGCCTTTGGCTACAGTGTGGATAGTACCGATGCCGGTGGCTGCGTCTGCCTTCAGGGTAAAGTATGCAAGTGCTTCACCGGCCTTGGGCAGGTTGACAGTAGCTGTATTGCTGCCGGCGACTGAGAGTGCACCGTCAGCCTTGAGCTCGACTGTCACGTTGCCGACACCGTCCTTGTTGGCAAAGACTGTAACGGGGAGTACAACCTCCTCTTCAGTGCCGATTACCCTCGGCAGAGTAGCCTTCACCATCACGGGTTTGGTCACCAGTACGTTCTTGTCGGCAGAGCCCATGGCGGCTCCATCAGTGGCGATTACCATGACACGTATGTTGCCGATATACTGCGGTATTTTCACCGTATGTTTGTCTGTTCCTTTTGCTTTGACAGTAAAAGGTCCCATGAATATAGATACCGGTTTGAAGCGGTCTGCTTTGCTGTTGGGTGTGACGACACCGTCGCCTTCCGCGTCACCACCGATGGCGAAGAGCTGTTCCATGCGTGCGCCGTATGCACCGAGTATCAGGTCGTAGAGGTCCCAGGTGCGGACGCCAAGCGCTTCTGTAGCATAGAAGCTCTTCCAAGGATCGGGAGTCTTGAAGCGTGTGAGGCTCAGAAGGCCTTCATCGACAAGGGCCACGACATAGCTCATCTGCCTTCCGTCCTGTTCTTTAACGGTGAATGAGACTTCCTTCTCAGGTTGCACTTCAGCCGCGATATCTATGACAGGATGCAGATGTGTGGCCGGTTCCTCCACAAGGATGCGCTGCACACCGAACATGCGGATCGGTGCGTCATTCTCCGCATTGTTGTACGGCTGGATCAAAGTGACAGCCGCATATACGTTGGGCGCCATGCCGGCTTCGATAGGAATGGAAATATCAGTCTTCTCACCCTTGCAATCAACCCAGAAGCTCTTCAGCACGTGCTGTCCTTTTTCAATTGACACAAGGGCACGGGCGCCTGCGGCTGAAGGTATACTCAGCTGGGCGGTCTCTCCGACATTGAAACGGTCCTTGTTTATTGACATGGCCAGGCGGATTGCAGCATCTGAGCTGCCGGCACCTGCCGACTCATAGCTGTTGCGGACCATGGTCACTGCTGATGCAGCATGGCCACCCTTGGTATCGGTAACCCTTATGAACCAGAATCCGCTGTCTTCTTTAGTAAAGTCCATCCTGAACTCTCCAGTGCCGCCAGTCAGCGTGACTGTGAATTCATCGCTCGGCTCATTGTATGAATCCTTCGCGTAAGAAGCAAGACCGTCTGAAGAAGAGCTCCACCACCAGCTCCAGCCCATCTTGTAGATTTCCACATCGACTTTCGTGTTTCCTTTGACAGGATTGCCCTTGCCGTCCAGAGCAACGAGGCGGAAGGTATGGCTGCGAGCCTTGTCGAGGTAGCTTTCACCCCATTCGTCTTCCTGCTCGGGAACATCCAGTCCGATATAGGTGTCGAAAGGAGAGAGGGTAGTGGTGTAACGGTCGATGCTGAAATCACCGCTCTTCTCAAATACGCGTGAGGTGAATGTGGCGGAAATCATTCCGGGTACATCGTTGCCTGAGGCAGTGAGTGAAGTGCGGAAAGAAGTGTGGCCGCTTTCGTTGGTTTTACCTTTGAAAAGCTCGATATCTTCTGAACTGAAGCTGCGTGAGCGGTCTTCGAACACATAATCCTTGTAGCTGTCGAAGGCTGTCTTGCCTCGCGACAGGCTGACTTCAACGCGGGTTTCAAGATCTGCGGCGGGATTACCTACGAGCCAGTGGGCATCAATGTCGCCGCGGATGTCTCTGCCTTCAAGGACAGGCTTGTCGTTAAGCTTCAGGTCTATGACGATATTGTTGGGCTTCACGGTCTCGATCTTGACGGTCTTGTACCAGGTTATGCCTCCTGCAGTCACTGCCGCCTCCCAGTTGCCGGTAGGGGCGTCCTCTGAAGTTGTGAATGTGAAGCTGTACATTCCGTTTTGTCCGGAGTTGTTCACAAGGGTGCTGATCACCTGGCCCTGAGGGTTGCTGAGGGTAGCAGTCACAGGGTGTCCTGCAGGCAGCACGCCGTCATCCAGCATAGAGATGAATGTGAGGTGGATGTCGTCGCCGGGGCGCCATACGCCACGTTCTCCAAAGATGTAGCCTTTCTGTCCCTTTTGAGATGCATTTCCGTCAACTTCGAATCCACTCATGGAAATTGCTTCGCCGAGGCGCATCGAGAGGTAGCTCTTGTCCTCGCCCTTTGAGATAATAGCCGTGTATGCCTGGTCGTTCTTGACAGAGAAGGTGAATTTTCCTCCTGATGATGTCGAACCTTCACCTACTACCTGGTTGACAGAGTTGTACAGGGTTACTTTGGCTCCTGAAACAGGCTGTGCGGTAAGTATGTCCGTCACGAAGATGGTATAATCGCTCTTGAACGACCACTTACCTATGACGGCAAGGTCAGAAACGAGCAGGTTGCGCACGCGATTCTCATAATCGTAGTAGCTTCCGAAATAATAATCGCTCTCATAGTGATCCTCGCTGAACTCTTTGAGAGGGTCCACGCCACGGATCTCAAGCCTGTATATGGCTCCCTTCTGTACCTTAACGAGGTCTGCTACATGGAGACCGTAAGTATTCAGGTTGCGCAGCTTCGGTGAATTCGTCTCTCCGAGTACAAGGGTGGTGTCAAGTACCACGCGCGCCACATTGTCCGTGTAGCACCAGGTGTCACCGATCTTGTATTCCTGGAGGAATTGCAGAACGTTGCTTTCATATATCTGCTTAACCCTTACCCTGACCTTTGCGTAGTTGATGGCCTGGAAAGGTATGTTCATATCGCCGGACGAGGGAATAACCACGCCGCGGGAAATGAATTTGACCATAGGTTCTCCGCTCGGGATTTCGAGCCACTTCTCAAAGTCTGCTTCGAGTTTGCTTCCCTTTTCACTGCGGATGCCTTTGCTTATTGAAATGAACTGACGGTCCTCAGCCTGGACGGCAGGGACTATCCTCAGGACATTCTCGACAGCTATGAATGAAAGACGGCCTGCGCCCGGCATGGACACCAAACTGCTGAAGTCCTGCTTCGTGTCAAGGGAGGCGGAGAATGCTATCTCCACACCGTAGGGGTCAGAGCTGACTTCAGTGTCTACTACTTCGAAGACGCCTTTGGCCGGCACTACGAAGCTGCGGGAGCCCTCGGCGGCATATCTCGGCCAGTTGTAGACCAGTTCCACCTTGCCCTTCTTGTCGGCAGCCTGGATGTTTCCTACAGTCACTGTGTGAGTGCGTCCGTCTTCTGAATGTACCCAAGTCAACTGGGTTGCTGCGCCTTTTGTAGAAAAGCCATCCTCAAGGTATTTGCCGTCAAGGGCTTCAGGTGAAGATATCTCAAGGTCGATATGATAGCGGTCTTCGATGCCGGAATAGCATGTCAGCTTGCTGTAATCGAAGAGAAGCACGGGAGCAAGGGTTTTTATCTCGAAAGTTTGCTTCCCTCCCGGTGTGCCGGCGACAGCTCCGAAGTCGGCCGTCACCTTGTATGTCGTGTTATATTCCAGAGGCTGGACAGGAACGATACAAAGTGTCTGATTGTCCACGACCTGAACGTTGAAATCGACCTTGGGAGTAATGGAGATTGCCTTGCGGGCTGCCTGGATGGTCTGGTCGTTGTCCTTCAGGACGTACGAATCGAACAAACGGACAGTTACAGGGTCGTCTACACGGATTTCTTTAGAGATGTCGGCGACACAATCAGCTCCGCTGCCACAAGATACAAGTAATACTGATGTCAGTACAAGACTCAATGCAACGAAAATCTTTTTCATATCGACTATATTATTTTGCCTATTTTTGTTTGAGAATACTAATGTAGGCAAAATTTCATTGTCTTTGCGCAAGAATATCTACATACTCATCGGCCTTGTTGCGGCTATAGCATTGTTGGCTGTGGCACTTCGGCCGCGCCAGCTTTTCGACAATCCGGTCAGTGCAGTGCTGGAGAGCAGTGACGGACGTTTGCTGAGCGCCCGTATCGCCGCTGACGGTCAGTGGAGATTCCCTGCTTCTGACTCTGTTCCGGAGAAATTCGCCCGCGCGATAGTCCGGTTTGAGGACAAACGTTTCTGGCATCACCCGGGTGTCGACCCTCTGGCTCTGGCAAGGGCGCTGCGGCTAAACCTGAAAAACGGCGAGATACGCAGCGGCGGAAGTACCATCACGATGCAGACCATCCGTCTGAGCCGTGGCAATCCCCCGCGCACGATTCCAGAGAAGCTGTGGGAGATGGTCCTTGCAGTAAGGCTTGAACTTTATAAGAGCAAGAAGGACATCCTTGCGCTGTATGCTTCCAACGCCCCGTTCGGCGGCAATGTCGTCGGACTCGAAGCTGCGGCATGGAGATACTTCGGCATACCTGCAGATCAGCTTTCATGGGCGGAATGCGCCACGCTGGCGGTCCTCCCGAATTCGCCTGCGATGATCCATCCAGGGAAAAGCCGGGATGCGCTGCTTGCCAAACGCAATTTCCTCCTC
>Ga0310690_10008705_pt1 | contig 12837 bp, 10 predicted proteins | sample AusTroGonzalo_MG_2_FD_207661 | JGI IMG/M metagenome (GOLD analysis project Ga0310690, IMG submission 207661) | Bovine rumen microbial communities from tropical cattle in Woodstock, Queensland, Australia - Gonzalo_04 (v2) (version 2) | ecosystem: Host-associated > Mammals > Digestive system >...
CGTTTTTAAGGTTAAAGGTGTTGGTAAGATGGTTTTTACCCTTTTACCTCTTTACCTTTTTACCTTTTGCAGTGCAGGCTCAGCCTAAGAAGAGCCGTGTACAGACTACTACGCAGCAGACGCAGCAGGCCCAGCAGCAGAAGAAGCAGGCAGGCTCGTCGTCATCGATGTCGCGTCGTATGCAGATTAGCTATCCCGTAGCCTTGGAAGTGCCTGAGGATGTAGTATGGCGTCGTGATATCTATCGCGAGATTGACCTGAATGTTGAGGCCAACTCTGGTTTGTACTATCCCGTGCAGCCCATCGGTAAGCAGATGAATCTGTTTACTTATATCTTCAAGTTGGCACAGGGAGGCTATATTCCCATATATGAGTATTCTACGGCCAATGACGGTCAGGACGATTTTTCGGAGTCGGCCAAGATTCAGCTGAAGACGGTGCTCACCGACCACCATCTCTATTTTACGGAGGAGAACGGCAAGCTGAAAGTCGACAACAGCGATATCCCCTCGCAGGACGTCACGAAGTACTACCTGAAGGAGAGCGCCTATTATGATCAGGCCAACTCGTCGTTCCACATCAAGGTGCTGGCTCTCTGTCCTATCATGTACGACAAGGACTTCGGCACCGAGCCCCTGTTCTGGGTGAAGTATTCTGACTTGGAGCCTTTCCTGAGCCGACAGACCATCATGACATCGAACGTCAACAATGCTGCCGTCATGTCGCTCGACGACTATTTTACGCTGAATAAGTATCAGGGTAAAATCTATAAGACGAATAACATGCTGGGCAAGACGCTGCTTCAGATGGTCGATGGCGATGAAACCCGTTTGACAGAAGAGCAGCAGCGTATTGAGGCCGAGCTGGAGGCATTCAAGAACAATATCTTTGGCGATAAGGCTAAGCGCGATTCTCTCGACAGCATAGCTGACAACCATCCGCAGAACCTGAAGGCTGCTGCCAAGGCCAAGAAGACCTCGACTGCTAAGGTGCCCAAGGCCAAGAAGGAGAAGACCAGTCGCAGCAGTTCGTCATCAACATCGGCTGCTTCGCCGGCTGCGCGTGTCAGTGTACGTCGTCAGCGCCACTAACTCATAAAGAAAGGAGGTATGTATGAGACATCTGGTAATCCTATGTGTGGTAGCTGTGCTGACTGCTCTGTCAGTCGTTTTACCTGCTCAGGCGCAGGCTCGCTTTGGACTGAAGGGCGGCTTGGAGCTGACACAGATGGAGTTCAGCAGTACTGCGCTGCGTGAATCGAACCGTGCCGGATTCTATGTAGGACCGCAGGTGAAGTTCCAATTGCCGGTTGTCGGCCTTGGTGTTGATGTGGCAGCCCTCTATAACCGTCGCGACGTTAAAGTCGGTGGGCAGAGCGTGGAAGGCGAAACGATTACGCAGCAGAGCCTGCTTATTCCTGCCAATGTGCGCTATGGCGTTAACATCGGCGACCTGTTGGGCGTTTTTCTCTGTACTGGCCCCCAGTTCAGTTTTAATCTGGGAAAGGATGTCTTCTATTGGTATGATGACGTGAAGGATAATAACCATCAGTATAGTTTGCAGAATACCTTGCTCAGCATGAATTTCGGTGGAGGTGTCAATATCGGTCCCAATCTGGAGGCGACCATCTACTATAATGTGCCGCTGGGCAAGACGGCCGACTTTACTTGGGATGGTCTTCGCGATGAATTGAAGAAAAACGAGACGTGGAGTCGCGCCAAGTCACGAATCAACGCTTGGCATATAGCCCTTTCATATTATTTCTGATACGTGTACGCCGACATTATCCTCCCATTGCCGCTTGACGGCTATTTCACCTATGCTGTGCCTGCCGAGTTGCAGTCGCAGTGTCGTGTGGGTGTGAGGGTAATGGTGCCTTTCGGGCGCAGCAAGACCTATGTGGGAGTCCTCGCACGGCTACACGACACGAAGCCTACGGGCTATCAGGTAAAAAGCATCCTGCAGGTGCTCGACCTTGAGCCCATCCTGCTTCCTGCCCAGCTGAAGCTGTGGCAGTGGATAGCCGATTACTACATGTCGCCTATTGGCGACGTCTATAAAGCCGCTTTGCCTGCCGGTCTGAAAGCCGAAGAGGGCTATCATCCCAAGACCGAGACCTATATTCGCCTGACTGCCCCCTTCCGCAACGAGCAGTCGCTGCACATTGCGCTCGACATGCTGTCGCGTGCCCCCAAGCAGCAGCGCTGCTTTATTGACTATCTCGCTCTGTCGGGCTGGGACCAGCTGTCATCCGACCCCCAACCCCCATCACCCACCACCCATCACCCAACAGCCGAAATATCGCGTGACGAGTTGATGAACCAGGGTCATGCCTTGCCCATCGTCAATCAGCTCATTAAGCGTGGACTGCTGGAGAGCTACGAGGTTGAGGTTGGTCGTCTGAACCACGGTGGCGAACCGCATCCCGAGAACATCAAGCGGCTGTCGGCACCTCAGGAGCAGGCTTACAACGACATCCTGCTCTCGATGATGAAGCACCGGGTGACGCTGCTTCATGGTGTCACCTCCAGCGGAAAGACGGAGATATATATCCACCTTATTCAGCGCGAACTGGAGCAGCACCGGCAGGTGCTCTACCTGCTGCCCGAGATAGCCCTGACCGTTCAGATGATGGACCGTCTGCGTCGTGTCTTTGGCAACCGTCTGGGCATCTACCATTCGAAGTACAGCGATGCCGAGCGTGTGGAAATCTGGCAGAAGCAGTTGTCCGGCCATCCCTACGACGTCATCCTTGGTGCCCGTAGTGCCGTCTTCCTGCCTTTCCAGAACCTCGGCCTCATCATTGTCGACGAGGAGCATGAGACCAGCTACAAGCAGCAGGACCCGGCTCCCCGTTATCATGCACGCTCTGCAGCAGTAATGCTGGCACAGCAATGCCAACAGCTAACAGCTAATAGCCAACAGCCAAAAGTACTTCTCGGCACTGCAACACCTTCGCTCGAAAGCTATCACAACGCCAAGGCCGGCAAGTATGGTCTTGTTGAGCTCCGTGAGCGTCATCAGGGCATCCAACTGCCCCAGATAGAGGTGGTCGACATTCAGGACCTGCAGCGTCGCAGGATGATGAGTGGACCCTTCTCACCGCTTCTGTTAGCACGTGTCCGTGAGGCTTTGGAGTGTGGCGAACAGGCCATCCTGTTCCAGAACCGTCGTGGCTATGCCTCCATGCTCGAGTGCAAGCAGTGTGGTTGGGTGCCCCGTTGCGAGCACTGCGATGTGTCGCTGACACTCCATCGCTCCATGAACCAGCTGACCTGTCACTACTGCGGTGCCGTCTATCAGGTGCCGACGGTCTGTCCCAGTTGCGACGGTACGGAACTGCGTACCCGTGGCTACGGTACAGAGAAGATTGAGGCCGAGGTGCGCGACATCTTCCCTGAGGCACGCATCAGCCGCATGGACCTCGATACCACCCGTTCGCGTCAGGCCTATGAGCGTATTATCAGTGACTTCGGTGCCGGTCGCACCAATCTGCTTATCGGCACGCAGATGATTTCCAAGGGCCTCGATTTCGACAAGGTCTCCGTTGTGGGTATCCTTAATGCCGACGCCATGATCAACCAGCCCGACTTCCGTGCCTACGAGCATGCCTTTATGATGATGGCTCAGGTCAGCGGTCGTGCCGGTCGTCGTGGCAAACGGGGATTGGTGGTCCTGCAGACGCGCCAGCCGCAGCTTCCCCTTATTCGTCAGGTCGTACACAACGACTATGCCGCACTCTACCACGACCTCTGCGACGAACGCCTGGCTTTCCGTTATCCGCCCTTCTGTCGCCTTGTGTATGTCTATGTGAAACACCGTCAGGAGTCGCTTGCCGAGGGTGCAGCACTGACGTTGGGCAGCTGGCTGCGCCAGTGGTTTGGCGCCCGTGTGCTTGGCCCCGACAAGCCCGCTGTTGCTAAGGTCAAGACGCTGGCCATCCGTAAGCTCATGCTCAAGCTGGAGCCCGGCCTTAATATGGCCGATGTCCGCAAATACTTAGCGCTTGCCCGTCAGCAGCTGCTGCAAGACAAGCGCTACGCCTCCCTTCAAGTCTACTTCGATGTAGATCCCTTGTAACATCATACTCGCCGACTTTCATTTATTTCTCCATGAGAAACAATTCTATCTCCATGAGATATGTTCCTATCTCCCAAAAACATGATGTCCATCTCAATGAGATAGAGTTCTATCTCATTGAGATACGACGCTATCTCGTTGACTTTTCAAAAATACTCAATGACTATTTCGCAATACTCGCCGAGTATTTCAAAATAGTCGGCCCCTCTTGAAAATTTCCCGGCCCCTCTTGGAAGATACTCCAACATCAGCCTTCAGACATCATATCACACAATACCCCCTTAGTCCCTCATTTTCTTCTGAGATGCCCACCCACAGGGCGTTTCAGAATGAGGGGCTTTTCTGATAACCCCCTCATAACCCCCTCATTTACCCCCACTATGCGCCGTCAATTCTTACTACCATCGTAATGCCTCAACGAATGATTTATGAGGGACTTTATGAGGGGGCTGAGTGGGGGTTATGAGGGACTTACATCGCAACCCCCTCATCTCGAAACACCGATAAACACAGGCGTTCCTGGAGATTATGAGGGGGTGTGGGGGTGAAACATAAATTCTGTCGTTACAGCGCGAACTCGTCTGCTCTCCACGAGAAAACAACTTTTTCTCATTATTTCTTCTGATTTTGTTGGAAGTTTAAGAAATATTCTCTATCTTTGCACCTAATCGCTGGCACATGGCTTCAGAGGAGGTCGCCAGTGGGACTTTTGTGGGTAAAATAAGAACGGCAATAGCTGGTTATCGATAGTATCTGGGAACGTAGGAAATTCACGAGATACAGTATAATGGTAACGGTACGGCTTGTTGCTCGCGCATGGCGCGGGCTCAAGGCTTATCTCCATTATACGGGTTCTTCCTACGACCTCCAGATACGGATAAAGCACGAGAGTTCGCGCTTTTCCGTGTCTGTATGTGAGGTTACAGGTGGATACCCGTAATAATATTTCGATAAGCCATGCGACGGCCATAAACTAAGATAGGTGTTTATGGACAACTGCATCGAAGAACGTCGGTTCTCTTTGGAGAGTCGTCGGTATATAGGTTGTAAGACCAAGTTGGTAGATTGGATATTCAGTCTCATCAACGAGCAGACCCATGATGTCCACTCTTTCTGTGATATCTTTGCAGGTACAGGCGTGGTGGCTCATAGGGCATTGCAAACATATGAACGAGTGGTGGTGAACGATTTCCTTCACTCGAATAACGTAATGTATCGTGCTTTCTTTGCTCCAACAGAATGGAACGAAGAAAGGGTACAGACCATCATCGAAGGGTTTAATTCTGTCAATGCTAACAAGGTCCGCGAGAACTATTTTTCAAAGAACTTTGGTGGCAAGTATTTCCATAACGACACTGCTAAGATTGTCGGCTATATCCGTGAAAGGCTAAAGAAAATGCAAGCCAATCTGACAGATAAAGAATACGCAGTTTTGATGGCTTCGCTGATATACAGCATAGATCGTCACGCCAATACAATGGGTCACTTCGATGCCTATCATCATAAGGCACCTGCTGCTCATCAGTTTTTGATGCGAATGATTGATGCGGAGTCGTTCAATGGTGTTGAGATACACCAAGAAGATGCAAACCAACTGGCCCGCACAATTGATGTTGACTTAACTTATCTCGATCCTCCCTACAACTCCCGTCAGTACAGCCGCTTCTACCATGTCTATGAGAATCTGGTGCAATGGAAAAAGCCTCAGTTATATGGTACGGCATTGAAACCTAAAGAAGAAAACATGAGCGACTATTGTCGTAATGCTGCATTTACTGCATTCACCGATCTGATATGTCACATCAAGAGTCGCTATCTAGTGGTGTCTTATAACAACACCTATCACTCTAAGAGCACATCGTCGGAGAACAAGATTAAGCTGGAGCAACTTGAAGAGGTTCTGAACAAATGCGGTAGCACTCAGGTGTTTAATCATGAGTTCAAAGCCTTCAATTCCGGCAAGACGGAGTTTGATGACCATCGCGAGTATTTATTCATAACCGAAGTTGATGATGAAAAACGGAATCGCTCGTTCCCCTCTGTTCTACGTGGGTGATAAGTATAAGTTGGTGCGAGAGATACGTACTCACTTACCTGCACACATCAACAGGTTGATAGAACCGTTTGTTGGTGGTGGGTCGGTGATGATGAATGTTGATGCCAACGGTTATTTGCTAAACGACATCAACAGCTACGTCATTAATCTGCATCGGATGCTGCAAGGGTATATAGGTCGCGAAAGTGAGTTTATGGATGAACTATATTCCATCATTGACAATTATGGGCTTTCGCTCTCATTGCGGAATGATGTGGTACCGAAGGACATGAAAGTCGCCAACCCGAAAACCTACTATGCGCGTTACAACAAAGCGGGTTATCAGAGGATGAAGACAGACTTTGTCAATGGTGGTCAGCAAGACATGCAAAGGCTTTATCTCCTACTTATCTACGGATTCAACCACATGTTGAGGTTCAACGGAAAAGGACAGTTCAACTTGCCTGTTGGCAATGTCGATTTCAACCAGAATGTTCAAGAGGCACTTACCGACTATTTTCAGCTGGTTAGCCAGAAACGACCAGAGTGGTATAATAAGGATTATCGACTGTTTCTTGGTAACATCGATTACCGACCAGAAGATCTTGTCTATCTTGATCCACCTTATTTGATTACTTTTAGTGAATACAATAAACTTTGGAATGATGATACTGAGCGTGACTTACTGGCATTGCTCGACAATCTCAATGAACGCGGCATTAACTTTGCCATCTCTAACGTCACCCATTATCGTGGGCGTACTAATACACTCTTTTTGGAATGGTCTGCACAGTATAACATCCATTCCATCAAAAGCAATTACATCAGTTTCAACGACAACAGCATTAAGCAGTTTAGCGAGGTGCTGGTAACTAATTACTAAAGCTTATGCCAAACAACGTAAGACACGGGAAAAGACTCTTCAAGCAGATGTCTCTTGAGGTGGCAGTTAGAAATCCAGAACGTTATGAAGGTATTTTGAAAACCTTCGCCAAGTTTGAAGGGGCTTTACTGGATGATGAAGGGGTACTTGATGTGTATTCGCAGTTGTATCTCGATGAGGTTGTAACTGCAGATACATTAAGTAGTGAGGTTCTAACAAAGGATTTTGTAAGTGATTGGATTTCCAATAATTGCAGTCATAATAACGAATGGGGATATCCTACTGGTTATCAAGCAGCATTTACACGATACCTTAAAACCTTATCGGAGTTTGGGTTCATATATGCACAATACAACCAAGAACTTCGTCTTTCTCCTGTTGCCAAAGCTCTTGTAAACGGAAAGATTACGCTGTCAGAAGCTTTTGCTCTACAGAGCATGAGGTTTTGGCGGAAGTCCCCATATAGACGTGTGCTTAATGATTTCAATTTCTTTGAGTTTATTATTGATGCCATGATAGCGTTGAAGGAAAAAGGTCATCGTATGTCGTATAATCAACTTATGGTTGGACTTTTTTCGGATGATGGCAATGTTCAGGATTTCTTGTCTTTGTTGGAAAAGAACAAAGTGGGTGATGACGCAGACAAAGCTTATGCATTGGTGAAGTGGAAATATAGTTTGGTGGATGCGGAGCATGCAAAAGCCGCAAAACAGGAATCAGCTTTCAGAGATTACGGCAATACCGTATTCCGCGTATTACAGCTTACAGGTTTTGTTACTGTCGAATACACAGGAGTTCTCATGCTTACCCCCAACGAGAGTCGCATGCCATTATATAAGGCACTTAAAGCCAAGAATTTCTTAGTTTCTGAATCAGCAAAAGAAGATGAAGAAGAATACTTTGAGCAATTAGGTTCTTTTGATGCTGCCCTTGAAAATATGATACTTTCACATAGAGAAAAAGTTGATCATTCGACAGCAGAGTATAACAAGAAGATACCGAATATCATAAGTTCTTATGGACTTACCCCCGACTTGATAGAGCAAGCTCTGATAAAGGTGTCGAACGGTGACAAGAAAGGAAAAGATACTTTCTGGTTCATACAAGACCCTGTAAAATTTGAGTTCCTGCTCACACTGTTTGTTTATACATATTACGGAGACACGTTTGAATATAAGCCAAACTTTATTTGTGACGAGGCTGGCATACCATATTCACATGCACCAGGAAACATTGGTGATATCGAGATTTTCAATCAAGAAAGATATTGGCTTATTGAAGCCACGTTGATACGCTCGAAAAATCAGCAAGTAAACAATGAGACGGTGAATCTTTTCCGTCACATTGATGCCACGATGAATGGACAGAAATACCTGACACTCGTGGCTCCATATATACACGAAGACACCAAACTGATATTCAACGTGGCATCTATTATCACGATGATCAAGAGCAATATGTTGAGCCTCAGTTCTGATGCACAGACAACAGATGAGTTTATCGGTGACATGAAGGACAAAGCGTACTTTGGCTTGATAGATACCCGAACACAGGACTTTATCGGTGACATCAAAAACAAACTCAATAAAATCCACGCATAATGATTTCGTCATTCTACGAGAATAAAGACTTTGCACTATATCATGGGGATTCATTCCGGTTGTTAGAAGGATTGGAAGAAAAGGTCGACATGATATTTGCTGACCCGCCATACTTTCTCTCTAAAGGCTTTACGATGCGCTCAAAGGGACGGGTTAAATGCTTTGATAAAGGAGAATGGGATAAGGAAAGACCTCTGTCCGAAATCAATGATTTCAACATGAAGTGGCTTTCGTCATGTCGTAACATCTTAAGGGATAATGGAACTATTTGGGTAAGTGGAACATATCATAACATCTACTCTGTGGCGAATTGTATGGTAGAACTTGGTTACAAGATACTTAACATCGTTGTGTGGAACAAGCCAGATGCGCCATTAACCCTATCTGACTATCATTTCAATTTCTCTGCAGAATATATTATTTGGGCAAGAAAGTCAAAAGACAAACGGCACTACTTTAACAATGAGTTGATGACTTTTGTAAATGGCGGTAAAAGGATGTCTGATGTTTGGAATATCCCAACTACGGGCTTGTGGGAAAAAACTTGTGGTAAGCATCCTACCCAGAAACCACTTCGACTTCTCTATAGGATAATTCTTGCTTCAACAGAAGAAGGAAATTTGATTCTCGACCCGTTTGCAGGGAGTTGTACTACTGGCATTGCCGCCAATCTTCTAAATCGGAAATTCATCGGATTTGATCTGAGTGAAGAGTTCTTGAATCTTGGTGTAGCAAGAAGAAAGGAGATAGAAGATGCAAGCAATGCTACTAGGTTGCTGAGAAAAATGTCAGAAAATCCTAATGATGTCATGGTCATGATAAACCATGCAAGAAAGGAGCTGAAAGACAAAATGATAGAGACTGGTATATGCTACCTCCGGGCTGGCGATTCCAAGGGCTCTTTATGTGTAACGCCTGGCTTTGAACGTATGCAATACGTTTTGCTTCATACAGCAGGCGATGAGGTAAAAATGTTTCGACTTAAATCAAAAGGTCAATTCCAGATTTGGACAAAAGAAACTCTTGAAGCACATGGATTTCATCCAGAACATGCTCCCTATTATGTCGTTCTTCTGTTTGACAATACCCGGGAGATTCCATTAGGCAAAAAGATAAATGTCAAGGAGCGGCTAAATACGTATCGTGCAAGAATCCGTCCACTGAGTGATTTTATAGGCATTAAATAAAATTTCAACGTTATGTATTATAGTTATTTTGGAAAACTGGGACAACTCCGCTTCCCTAAACCTGAGGATTATTACCGTTTTCTCGGGTATCTTGCTCATGCTGATATAAAAGTTGTATATGAGTATAACGAAGATACCGGCTCATGGGGAAATGCTGGCCGTATTTGCTTTTATACAAGTCGTGTTCCTCGTAATTGGGGCAAAATCGCGTATCGTGAAGGCCGTGGAGATTCAATGTGCTACAGAATTAATTGTAATGATTTTGTGGAGAACATTGTGACTGATCATGCATTCACTTATGGTGGATGCCAAGATGCAAAAGCCATTCGAGAAACAATACCAGACAACTATCTGCAATTCTTTGATGAAGGGTATAATTGGTAATCTATTTGCTAATATTCGAAGATATGATAGAATACAATGTAACAGGGACTTCAGATCCAGATGTTTTCACAATTGTGTGAGGGGTGAGGTCATAGCCAAAAAGGTTCATCTTCTTAAATGCCCTACACATCGGTGTTTCGCCCTGTTGGGTTAGGAGGTTAGGTGTTTTTTTTTGTGCCAAAATTTGGAACTTTCGATATTTCTTCCTATTTTTGCACGCGAATAATAGTGGCTGCTGATGAAAGAAAATCAGAAAAAGGTTTTATTACGCAGACTGAAAGAAGAGAATTGCTTTTGGTCTTACGATATCTCGAAGATGGACGACATCTCCGATGAGGCATTAATTGAGCATGTTCTGCTCTATCTTGACATTGATGACATCAAGCAGCTCTTTCTTATGTATAGCTACAAGAAAGTGAAGCGTGTATGGTTAGACCGCGTTGCTCCACAGGGCGAGATGTTTCGTAACTATAACATCCTCTATGCATGGTATTTTTTTGGTGCCAAACGCCCGGAAGCCTATGTAAAGAGCATTGAAACGCGCCACATTAACAAACTCATGGCTGCATGAATAACGGACATTCCAAATCATTGGCTCCGCATACAGGAAAGGTCTTTGAAGCCATTTCCCGATTGGAGTGCATTAAGCCCTACACGTTAGTGGGAGGAACGGCTCTGTCGTTGCAGATAGAGAAACGACAGAGCGAGGATTTGGACTTCATGAAGTGGCAGCAGCGACGAGGCGAAAAATGTGAGGTAAATTGGCCTGCCATTAAGAAGGAGTTGGAAACTGTGGGCGAAATTAGAGATTACGAAATAGGCGATTTCAATCTTGCCACCTTTAATGTCGAGGGTGTAAAACTGTCGTTTTACGCCCCACCGCGAAAGGCCATCCCTTCTATGCAACGGATACCCTATCTGAACAATTTGTATTTGGCAGACATAGAGAGCATTGGTGCCATGAAGATGGAAACTATGCTTCGTCGATCAAAGTTCAGGGACTATTACGACATCTACTCCATCTTGAAAGAAGGGGGAGATATCAACAAGATGATAGCAGCAGCCCTGGGTCATTCCGACCATAAGTTACGCACTCGTGGTCTGCTCTCGATGCTGACAAACGGCAGAATGTTTGTCAAGGAAAAGGGGTTTGAGGAACTTTCCCCATACTATGACGTGTCACCTACTGATATTCAAGAATACATAAAAGAGAAATTGTTGGAATCGAAAGAAGCTTCCTTATAACAGAATGTAAATCATAGCCTCAACTTGCAAAAGTAGAGGCTATGATTTACATAATAAAATCTCCGAAGCGGTGAGGCTTCGGAGATATGTGTGGGGATATAGACTTCTATTGTTGTTCCCAGTTAGAACTTAATGTCGATGCCGGCACCAATGACGTTGTTGGTACGTGAGAAGACATCCTTACCAGCATAGCCAGTACCGAAATAGCCTTCACCCTTAGTAGCGTCGCCAGCGGAAACCTGCTTGGTGTAATCATCGTAGATGGTGATGAAGTAACCGGCGTTGAGGTGAACCTTGTCGCTGATGTTCCACGCACCTCCCAAACCTATTGAATAGCTGTCGCAGGCAAAGGAAGTATGCTGCTGGTATGCGTCGCCAAGGCCATAGTCGGTACGCTGACCGCCGAGGCTAACAGTGAACTTCTTGTTGATGTCGTACTCGATACCAGCCAGGAACTCGTGTGTGCCACCTGCCAGCTGCTTTTGGCGGTATTGGCCTTCGATGCCCATTTTTGCACTTTTGTCGTCAAAGAAGTGGTACTCCAGCGTGCCACGCAGACAATCGGTGAAGCCGTATCCAACGGCGATAGAGAGTAGTGAAGGCATGTCATAGCGTACGTGTTCGCCATCCTCGTAACTCTTGGCCAGATCGCCCAGTCCTGCTGGCAGGGCTGCCGTCTTGTTCTCGGTGTTGATCTTTGTGCGGAACTCATAGCGGCCGGAAATAGTCAGCGGTCCCTGATGGTAGTCAAGGCTGACGATAGGAGCGAAGCCCCATCCACGCTGTACACAGTCGAGAGTGAGGTCGGCCAGCTTCTGACTACCCAGCTGCTCAATGGTCGTTGCAGTGACATGGGCTTTGCTGTAGCCGTCGTAGTAGTTGGCACGCAGACCGACAGCTGCGGCGAGGAAATCGGTGATTTTATACGTGAAGTTCAGTTGTGCACCATAGATGTACTGCTTGCCCTTCACTTCAGAGTCGATGTTGTACATCTCTGGAGTGACAATCATCTTGGTAGGGTCGGTAGGTGCAGCCATCTTGGCGGCTAATGTCTGCTTGAAGATGGAGCCCATGACAAGGGCGTTGAACATGGGTATGCCTTCATCGTATTTCACGAAGCCACCGCTGCCCACGATGCCAATCATTGTTGAGAAGGCCCAGCGGTCTTTCTTGTAGCTGGCGAAGAGGGCCGGCACGATGGGAGCCGAGGCTTTGCCGTTGAACTTCTGGTTGATGGTATGACCGTCGTAGACTCCGGGATAAGCCAAGAAATTCGGAACCTCCGTCTCGATGTCGCGATTCTGCCAAGGTTTCTGGAAGTCGAGCGACAGCTGGAAGCCGTCGTAGCCCCAAGCCAGACCGGCAGGGTTGGAGTAGGCAGCGTCAATCTCTGTGGAAGCACCACGTGCCATCATGCGGTCG
>Ga0310690_10008707_pt1 | contig 12835 bp, 16 predicted proteins | sample AusTroGonzalo_MG_2_FD_207661 | JGI IMG/M metagenome (GOLD analysis project Ga0310690, IMG submission 207661) | Bovine rumen microbial communities from tropical cattle in Woodstock, Queensland, Australia - Gonzalo_04 (v2) (version 2) | ecosystem: Host-associated > Mammals > Digestive system >...
TAACATTAAAGTAATCCTGTAAAGTCATATCCATAATTGGATGTTCAACTTTATTATTAGATTTAATATCTTGTATAATAAATTTTCGAGCTTTAGCTAACTCTTTTGGTGTAATTCCATATTTATACATTAGATATCTCCTTTTAATCAACTAATTGATTTGCTTTTTTTACTAATTCTTGAAATTCTTTTGATACAACTTTCCTTGTTTCTTCTTGTTCTTCATAATACATATTTTCTAATTGCCAAATAATTTTATTAACAAATAAATTGAATAATTCTTGTCTATCAGAATTAGGTGTTAATGTAATGTTATATATATCAATACCTGTACATTCTGTTGTTGGTATTCCTTTTCCAACAGGTGTTCCATTTGCATAATGTGCCCAATATTTCTTTCCTTTAAGTATCTTAAAATAAATATTATTTATATTTACACCATATATATCATTATCAATCGTATCTATTTTCCATTTTTTAGTATCATAATAGAAAATTTTTTTCCAAATTTTTTCATATAATTTTCTTTCTTCAGTTGTTACATTTTTTAATAATTTTTCAAATTTTTTGTCAAAATTAATAGCTGTAGATAATCTATCTTCTTCAATCCACTTATTTTGTGTTTCTGGTAATACACCTGCTAAAACTAATGCTATATATGTTATACCAATAACTAATAATAAAATTAATATTGAAATCCAAGACATTTATTATTTCTCCTGTTTTAAAATTTTAAAATTTTATTTGCTGCTATTACATTATCAGCAAATTCTTTTTTACGATAATCTAAATCTTTTTTACGATATTCTTCATATAAATTTTCTAATCTATATAAAGCAATTTCTCCAAACAAATCAAATATTTCAAATTGTTCTTTATCTGGATACAAACGTATATTATTTTTTTTATCTGAAACAATAATAGAAGAACATTCATATTTGTTAATTTTTAATAAATCTAATGTAATATTATCAATCTTAATAGAACTAAAAGTTCCATTATTAAATTTTGAACATTTCCATGTTTTAGGATCAGACGTTTTAATTTTATCAAATATTTTAGAATATAAAAAATATTCATCTAATGATAAGCAAGCAGTTAAATCAACTAATCTTCTACCATATTTTAACATTCTTTCTTCATATGATAATTTATATTCTTTATATGAACTCACACTACTTGCTATAATTATTCCACCTAATAATGCTATTAATATAATTAAAAATAATGTCATTCTATTTCTCCTTTGTTCCTAATTTTTATTTAAATATATTATATCATATTTTTTCTAAAATTTCAATAAAAAAATTACTCCATTGTTTTAATTACTTTATACATTTTAGATCCATCACCAATTATTTCAATAATCTCTGTATTTTCAAATTCAATAGCAACCATTTCAACTATTTCTTGTTCTTCCCAAACCATTGCCTTTTTAATATCCGTAGTCCAATGATAATCATTTAATCCAGCACCTGCTACTCTACCTACTAATGAATATTCAGGATAATATCTTTCACCGTCTTTACCTAATGTAGAGAATGTATATCTGGTATATGAAAAATTATATTCTGCCATTTCTTTTTCCATTAATTCTTCTTGATTATTTCTTTTATATTTTATTGCATAATCCCAAAAATTATATCGTTGATGATCTTTTGATTTACTCATCTATTTCTCTTTCTGATTTTTCTTAGATAATAGTTCTTGCCTGTGATATTCCTTTACAATCCATAATGCCTTACTGAAACTTTTCTTTTCTGCTTCATCCATACAAGCCCTTTGATCTGGATTGGTATTATAGAATTGTAAAGTATGAACAGCACAGTCATATTCTAATTTTGTAATGATTCTGGTTTTATTCTTTTTCATTATTTTATTTTTAAATATGAATTAGTTGTAGCAATTACTTCTTCACCACATTTAACACTAATCGTTTCCGATTTCATTAAATCTTCTGTAATCATTTCAATCTTTGAAGAAATTTGTTCATTCATATTATACACAATTCTAGAATTTGTTGTAACTTCAACATCACTCCATTGTGTTCCATTAAACACAGACAACATTGTCAATATAGTCATTACACAAGTCATTTTATTTTTCTCCTTTATTTTGTTCTTTGTTTATATTCATCTAACGGTGAATTATCTTCCCATAACCATTCATACTTCTTAAGATATTCTTCTAACATCTCTTTAGAAGTCTTTTCTTTTGGGTCTTTAACTTCTTTAGTTTCTTCTTTACACATTTTTCTTTTCTCCTATTTTAATATATTGTCCTTCCAATTTCTTGTAAAAAAGCATCTACTTTCCATATAATTTCATTAAATTCTTGTGTCTGTTCATTATAATCTAAATTAGTAAATTCTTGCAATAATTTAATACATTTTTCTAATTTATCTTCATTTGACATCTGAATATCCTTTTTTAATTTATCAATACCTTTAAATATATCTTTACAATTTTCTAATCTTTCTTTATCTACTTCTTCAGTAAATACTGTATTTTCTCTTAAATCTTCATAATCTTCATATTGACCATTTTCAAAAAATTGTTTATCAAATTCTTCTAATAAATTATCATTATATTCTGGAAATTTAATAGAATTAGTAGCAGTTTTTATAGAATCTTTGTGCTCTTTCCATATTCTTTTTACTTCTTCATAATCATTAATGCCTTTATCAACACAATGTTCTTTAATTACTGACATAAAATGCATAAAATCTATTCCATTCTTAATATCACATTCTTTAAGTACATCTAAAAAATTATTAAATTTATTCTTTCCTAATAAACAATCATCAATTATGCTAGTCATTTTTTCTCCTTATATTTTTAATCTCTATTTTACTCTCTGATTTTCATATAATTTCATATATCTAGCAATATTTCTTAACAAAATTTCTTTATTAACACCATAAGCACTATATGAACCATCATCTTTAACCGCTTTTAAACAAATAAACCTATCGTTCATGAATAATTCATATACTAAAAATGTAATATTGTTACATTTAATCTTTTCCATATATCTGTTTTCTACTTTCATAATTACTCTCCTTTATTTTTCTTTACTCTTAACAAAATCTACTACTCTATAAGCAAAATCTTTTATCTCTTTCTTTGGATACTTTTCTATTATTACTTCTACTTGCTTTTTAGTCTTTTTATCTACTCTAATACCTTTGAATTTATTATTACTTATCTTAGAAGAAATATATATTGCATATAATTCATTTTCCATAATCAATTTCATAGTAGTTAAATCAAAAGCCATATTTTCCTCCATAAATCCATATAAAATATTTATATGATAATTATATTCTTATTTTTTAAAAATTCAATATTAAAAATAGGTGGATATAATCCACCTAAAATTTCTTCTAAATCAGATAAACCATAATATAAAGGTGTTTTGATTTTTATACAATGGTTCAATAACACCAAAAAACCTCGATAGTTTCTCGACCATTGGTCAAGACTCAAAAAATATCTCTTTAATTCCACCCAGTGTATACCCAAAGGTTTCCTATTTTCTCCCTTACATAAGTTGTTTTTCATATAGCTATTATGATAACACTACCTAATGATCTGCCACGAGCAAAGCAGATAAGAGATATTAAAATGTTAATTGTTCCCTTCAACTTCAAAGGCTGACGTGCTTACGTATACACTACGACAATTAACATTTTATCACTTCCGTTTTCGGTTGTAAAGTGATTTGTTCAGTCGAAACACCACTAGCTGAACTCTGTGGTATTCGGATAAGGTGTCCAATCAGCAGTACTTTCAGATGATTTCCTACTTATGGACTTTACCTCAAAACCAATAATGCATTTCTACATTCTGGCAATCCATACTAGCCAATGCTAATAGGACTTAAGTGGAGAATGACTATGAAGTCAAACCCAAAATTCTTGTAATCTAATACAAGAACATAATTCAACCTATCATGATTCAGTTGAATCTTATTTGAACAAAGATTATCAGTTATTAATAAAATCTATTATTTTTTGAACCCAAAATTGAGTATCATTACAAACATCTTTCCATTTTATTCGTAATAATTTCCAACCATCTTGTTCTAAATTTTTTTCTTTTTCTTTATCTTTAAGTTTTCTTTCAGGAAATCTTTCATGTTGATCTCCATCTATTTCAATACATTTCTTTTGTTCATTCCAAGCAAAATCTAAAAATTGACCATAAAAATACTTCTCAGTTTCATAATCTATATTTTCTTCCATATTTAATTCATTTTTCAAAATCTTAATTATCCATTTTTCTGGATAACTATGTTCTCTATTTTTTCTTGAAGGAAATTTTCCTGCTCTTCCTTCTTTATGTGCTTTTTTCATACATTCCGATAATAATTGTTTGGTATATTCACTATGATGTTTTCCAAACCAATTATGATTTCTTTTATTAGGATTTAATTTACAACATTTTTCATGTAATGTCATACCTTCTTTTGTTGTATTTTTCTCTAATCCACAATATTTACATTTTAATAAGAAATGTGGTTTATCTCTATTTAATCTATGGGTTGAATTTTCTTTATAATGTTCTTGTAATTCTCTTCTTGTTAAACATACTTTATTACAAGTTTTACATATCCAATAATTATCTTTTCGTTTTGCCATAAATAATTCCTTATTATATAACTATTTATGGTTAAAACGCAGGACTAAAAAATAAAATGGCATCCCCAATCAGATTCTAACTGATGTTGACGGAATGAAAGTCCGTAGTACTAGGACACTATACGATGGGGACATACATCTATTTATCTAAATAGGGAAACAACTAGGTTTTGATAATCCAGATATACCTAGTTGTTCCTGAATCGGATTGAGAGGGATTCGAACCCCCGATACGATTGCTCGTATAACGGTTTTCAAGACCGTCTGTTTCAACCTCTCACACATCAATCCATAAACACTTGGAGCAAACAGATTCGAACTGCTATAAAGAGAACCAAAATCTCTTGTCCTACCATTAGACGATGCTCCATTCACTTACAAGTATTCTTTATATATATTCCAAAATTCTTCAGGTGTCATATCTGTCATAGTATCAGAATTGAATCTATATAAATAAACTTTTGAATCCCAACCTTGAAATCCATCATTATTTACAATTGCTCTTTTCTGAACACCAATACATCCTTCATGAAAATTTAAAGAATCTTTTGAATTTTTTGCTTTATTAATTATTTCTTGTTTCTTATCTTCACTTATTCTATCAAGTAAAAGATTTTCAATAGTAATTGCTTTCACAGATAATTCATTGAATTCTTTAATTGTAGATTCAGATGCATTGTTATCACATATAACCACACCCATTATATCAAATGCTCTTTTATCAGCATCTAACATTTCAGAATACATATTCTTTACTAATCTTTCCATATTGAACTCCTTTAATTCAGTTAGTTTCGAATCCTTCTGAACTTGCCAATATGAAAAAAGGTAGATTCTGTTGCCAAGTTCTACCTAAACTCCGAATAATAATTGTGTTAAATTAAACAGCAATTGCCATTAATTTATAATTATCATTCGCTGGTTCATTTTTCATGCCAGTCAATAAAAGTGCCTTTAAGAGCATATTAAATAACATAAAATGCTTTTAAGAGCAATTTTACAAACCACACTAAAAATATTTTAATAGATTCTTTTGTTCAAAAACCTTTTTCACACATAGTCTTGGTAAGCACATCTATTATCAGACTTACAAGTGTATCGTATTCAAATAGATAGGTTTACGATACAGTTTAGTTTCCTATCAACTAACTCTTTTACATACAAACCACACTAAAAATATTTTGATAGGTGGGTAAGAATCAAATTAGCTTTTTCCTATATCTTACTACAGCACTAATTACACTGCATCTCCGTATAGTTATATATTTGTTATATTTGCGTACGACTTGGAACTCAATAACTATCAAGACCACACTATCAAAACTTATTTGAAGGTTTAAACCGAAAGTCTGTTCCTTAAGGTTATATACGGTATTTTGTTATAGCGAATGACTAGGTCAACGGAGAGCATCCTACTAGAGTCTATCTATAACTGACTTTTACCTTCAAAACTTAAAACCTAAATAATTGTATTTGCTAGCATTCCTCGTCCATGGCGAGTTAAACAACTATTTAGGAATTTTTGGTTGCAGATATGGGAGTCGAACACCATTATTTCTTGGTTATGAGCCAAGTGTGATTTATATATCCGTTTCACTCTTCTGCCGTAAAACTTTTGGTGGAGATGTTGGTATTGAAACCAAGTCCAATAATTATATTATTGTCGAAACTATTTCATCCCCAATTATATGGTGGGCAGGGATGGATTCGAACCATCGAACTCCGAAGAGGACAGATTTCCTGCTACATCGCTTTCACATTGTAGTCTGGACTTTCTCTTCATCCCATTAGGATGTCTGGTGTAAAGTCTCTACACATAGAATATATTAAATATTCCTTGCTCGAGATTAGCATATCTTTTCAAGACTTAGCTTTCCCCGAATTAGCCAGATTTTCATTTATGTATTACTACATAAAGCTGCAATTACTTACAGTCTGCTCGTTTTAACCACTTACCTACCTACCCACAAACTTAAATTATAAAAAATAATTTAACATCATATAAATTATTAAGCAAGTTGGAACAGAATAAAAAGCCACAAGTTCTATGTAGAGTCCAAAGGCATTAGGATTTCCTGCTTTATTATTTTTATGATTCTTTACTAAATAGTATGCTAACCATATTAACCAAACAGCAAGACCTACATACCATTCTTTTCTTAAGCAACAACCTGCCATACAACCACCAGCAGCAATAATACTTGCTGAAAATACATGTGCTTTGGTTTCTTGTTTTTCATTTCCAAAAGCATTTAATGCTACACCAATCAATCCACCCATACCTACAGCAAAACATACTTTTACCCAAGATAATAAAGCATAAGGTGCCATTAATGTCCAAGTTCCATCAGCATAACTACCACATGCTAATAAAATTGGATAAATCAACCATAAGCATAAACTTATCAACAATACTCTAAATTTCCACCCAGTATGATAGAAAGTATTTGATAATGATGATTGATCGTGTCCATCATAATATTTCTTTTTAGTAATTGCTAAATAACCTGCTAAAGTTCCAGCCATTCCTAAACAACATAATATTCCAATTAAAAGTTCTTTCATTTGATTTTCCTTTGGTTAAAGTTTTTTATTTGGTAGGAAGGGTGGGACTTGAACCCACGTTATCGACTTATCAGATCGATAGATGAAACCACTCTCGTACCTTCCTAAGAAATTTTCTTAAGTTTCTTATAACGTTTATTTACTGCTTGCCAAGATACATTTAATTCTTCAGCAATAGAATTTATAGATTTTTTTTCAACTTCTATCTTAATTTGATACAATAACGATTAGAAGTTAGAATTATTTTTCTTCTTTTTTACCATTTAGGTATCTACCAATAGCACCACAAATAGATTCAACTACTGCTTGATAACCTAATTGAACTGTTGCTAACAAACCACCACAGCAACAGAAGATAGTCCAAGCATCTAATCTACCAAATGATTTAGCAGCAAATATTCCTGCTCCTATACATAAAATTAGTGATACATAAGGTGCTAATTTGTGGAAATTTTTAATATTAAGTTGTTTTAACCATTCAATAATACCGATAATAGCAACACTACCAGCAACATAAAATTCAATCATTTCTGTCATTTTATTTTCCTTTTCTTTCTTATTAAAATTCTTTGGATAGGATTGATAACATTACTAGGATGTCATAGCAATTGTCCTATCACTTTATTTTTCACAGGTCCCTTTACTAACTACGGTGTCTATCTAAATAGATATACGAATCAAGGCTTTTGTCTCTATACTACGATTACCTGTAAACTTATAGTAGGCTGACTCCCTAACTGGATTTCTGGGAGTCATTCAAGAAGAACTACAATTACTTATTCCTGACAGTAGCATCATGTTGTTTAAGTAACTTTTTCAACCCTTTCTTCCACCATAGCTTCTTAGAACCAATCAAATATGAACATTCATAAAGAACTGCATAGACATGCTTAACATATTATATAGATTCTAAACTAAAAACCAAGAATGCTAATGACTATTTCACATCAACATACAGGTATTACTTCTAGCCAATGCTAAAAGAAAAACTTAACCTTTAATAAGATTTACTAGAATCTGGTCTATACTTTATTAAAGGTATGACCTTGTAATCGTATTTCTTGTTTATCACCCCATACGATACTAATATTAGTCATTTTACAACTGTGGTGCTCCAGGTCAGAATCAAACTAACATTTCTCGATTACAAGTCGAGTGTAATAATCATTATACTACAAGAGCTTTATTGGATACGGTAGGGTTGGACTTGCACCAACAACACACCAATAATCGTTAGCAATTATTGATTGCTCTAACTACTTGAGCTACCTACCGATGAACTTGGTGCAGATACTCAGAATCAAACTGAGGTCTAAAGGTTGGAAACCTTTCATTCTAATCACTAAACTACATCTGCATATGGTGCTTGTGGAGAGACTCGAACTCTCAATCCCAGAGGGCAAACGATTTTAAGTCGTTTTTGTATACCTATTCCAACACACAAGCATAATTACATATTATTGTTTCTTTTTTCTAGAAAATAATTTAAAATCTTCTTTTAAATATCTTTTAAATTGTTGTATTAAATTTTGTCTTGAATTTTTATAATCTGTTTTTTCAAAAACACCTTTTAATCCAAATTCTTTATATACTTTATAATATTCTGTATATTTTTTTAAATTTTCTTCATAATTTTTTTCAAATTCTTTATTATATTGTTCTTTTTTCTTTATCATAATTTCTAAATAATTATCAGATTCTAATTTTTCTATTTCTTTTTTCCGTTTATAGAATTTTCCATTTATTTTTAATCCCATTTTTTTAGCATAATATATTTTCCAATTAGAAACTCTTCCTTTAAACCATCCTTCAATATAATATTTCTCCAATTCATCTTTTGATACTGGTTTAGTTGTTTTCAATTTTTCATTACTTATCCAAATCTTACCATATTGATTATTATTTTCACCACAACCAGTTTTCTTTTTTAATTTACTTAATTCTATTCTATAAAATTCATATAATCTTGAATTAATTTTAAAATTAGAATTCTCTCGTGTTTTCATTAACATAAATGCTGATAACATTTTTTCATAAGATTTTTTATCTTTACGATATATTTCAACTAAAAGCATATGACAGATATAATGTTCTCTAGCTGTTAAATATACTAAATTAGATTTAATATCTTTACCACCTAATGATTTTGGTAATATATGATGTTTTTCTTTATATCCTTCTAATAATGGATTATTTTGTCTATTTTCAATAATATTATTATACCATTTAATATATTTTGAAGTATCTTTATATTCTAATAAATGTTTCTTTTCATATTCTTTTTTACATCTATTAATATGTAAATTATATTGATTACCAATATGAAATGATATCAAACAATGACAAAATGGACATTCTTTTAATTGTTTTACTCTTTGTTGTCCTTCTTTATTTTTTCTTAAAACTTCTGGACATTTTTTATAAGAAGTACAACAACACCATTTTCCATTTTTTAATTGATAATGAGCTTCTTGATTACAACCATATTCACATAACATTATAAATTTCCTTTATAATGTTATTTATCATTGGCTCATATTATTTTAAAACTTACGACAACAAATTACCAAAAAATATTGGCTCCGCTGGCAGGCTCCGCCCCTGCAACATCTTGATTAACAGTCAAGCATTCTACTCGTTGAATTACAGCGGAATAAACTTAAATTGCCATATTTAACTAATCTTTGGTGGAGAGAATGGGACTCAAACCCACGACCCCCTGAATGCAAATCAGGTGCTCTATCAACTGAGCTATCCCCCCACGAACTGAATTAGATATGGTTGATTAAGGTTCAACCATAAACCTAGGGTTGTACTATACATGACATATAGAACTACGTTCCACCAAATTGTTTTAAAGCAAACAACTAAACTTCAACTAATCAATTAGTTGAATATGGCTTATCCGATTCACAATATTTTACAGAGGAAAGAATAGATAAATCCATTCCTTCTTGATTATTATTTATTATAACAACAATTTTATAAAAATCAAATATAAAATTAAAAAAACTCCAAGATTTTTTCTTGGAGCTTCTTGTCATAAGTTTAATCCATTATATGGCAAGAAACTCCAATATATTTGAAGCATAATAATTATTTAAGATTTCTGTATTTGTTGTCATATTACTTTTATTTATCTTAACTTTCCAAAAAACTCAAATTAATCTGCTAGATGACTATGTAAGAAATCAACATTAGAATTTACATAGATATTTTTATTTTGAATTCTAATCATAGTATCTAATGGTAACCTTTCATAGAATTTTACAGCATTATGTTCTACATAATAATCTTTACCATATTCTTGTTTAATTAATTTAGTTCCGAAGAAAGTATCATTTTCTTTAATTTCAAAAGGAATATGAATTCCTATTAGATCTACACCATTATCTGAATACATCATAGAATTGAAATAATAAGATTGTTCATTAATAATAATTCTACCTTTATTATTATTTTCTACTAATATTTCACCATTTTCATTTTCTTCTGTAATTGGAGCAGAGCATCCTTCTACACGACCAATTATACCCATAATAGTAAAATTATTAGACATAACACCTAATTGTTCTATGATAACTGGTTCTTTATTATAATTAACAATATTTAATTGTTTAATATTATTAATTTGTGGATTAGATTTAATAGCGAACCAAACTTTTGATGCAGAGAAATCAGCATTAACTTCATTAACCATTCTTTCTATAGTAGAAAGGCCACCTGTTGGTTCTTTAAATAGATATTCATGTCTATTACCATCAGGATCAATTATTGCTAATCCATAACCTTCTTCTTCATCTACTTCTATTTCTGCTTCCATAATATCACCATTGGTAGATTTTTGAATTCCACCGAATAGTTCTTGTATAAAGAAGCTAGATTCATTATCATTTTCTGCTAATCTCATAGAATATCCATTTTTCAAAATGAATTGCATATAAGATTGTTCTTCAATTTCATCTGTAATTGCTTTACAGAACAAAATATCTGTATTTACAGCATTATTAATTGTACTAGCTGCTTCTTGTATTGAACCAGAAACATATATATTCATAAACAATTGAGAATCTTCTTCATTAAATAATTCTATATTGATACGATCTGATACAAAACCACTTCTATAATAGATACTATTAGATTTAACTAAATTATTAGAATCGTATGTATATTTTCCTACTGGACTACGGAATATTAATTTAGTAATTTTATCAAGATTTTTATCATTTTCAATACTTAACACAGAATCAGTTTCTGGATTATAATCTTTAATTACTTTAATTTCTTCATTTTTCCAGACAGAAACATCTTCATCTTTTTCAACGTCACCAGGAACATTATACCAAGGCATTAATGAATGACGATATGGAACACTACCAAATAGATTCCATTTATTATCAGTTTCACTATAAACATATAGATTTAATTCACTTGTTACTTGATAGATAGTTCCATCTGGAGCTGTTTCAGGTAAATCAGAGAAAGTTTCTACACGTTCTTCTTCAATTGGTTGTTCTGGATATAACTTTCTTGCTTGTTCTTCAACAAAGGCATATTTTTTTGTTAAATCAGGATAATCTAACCAATTTTGATCTACTATCATATAATCAATTTTTGAATTTTTATTTTTTGTAGTAGATATTAAAGTTTCAAATCTATTACCTATATCTTGAATACCTGTTCCAACTGGATATAATAAATCTTCTTTATATTCATATAATTGATGTCCATATTCATTTATATAATTTTCTTTAGGTTCATAATATGCTTGATGATTAGAAGAACCTTTAATACTTTTTACAAAACCAGATAAAGAATGGCATTTAGTTTCTGTATCAGGAATAGTATCATTATAATCTATTGACCAAAATTCTATAATTTCATTACCTATTTGTATTCTTCCAGGTTTTGAATCGGAAATATTTTGTGGATTAATATTAGGTTGTGTTAAATAATTAGCATTATCAACATACATTTTAAGATCATCATATTTAAATGGATATACTAAAAATGTATTAATAACTGGTAATGCTTTTAGATTATATATATCATTAGTATCAGAAATAATAATTTTATTATGTTCATAAGATATAACTGATTTATTTACTTTATACCAAATTTGTATAATATCAGTATTTAAGTTATAATGAGTTAGAACTTTTACAGTATTACCTTCAATAATAAATTCATTATTTTGTAATAATACACCATTTTTCCAAACATTAACTGATTTTTTATCAAATCTATCTGAAACAATTTCATATGTATTATCATGAGTTTTTTGATAAGTATCTAATCTAAAATTAAATTTAGTAGCATTACTAATATATACTAATGTTTTTACATGTAAATTCGTTTGAGCAGTGATAGATACAGATGCTGCTTCAGATAAATTACCATTATCTTCACCATAATCAGTTAAATAATCTGCATATTCACCTACACTTTCATGTAAATAATCTATAATATAACTGATTTCATAAGATGGTGGTTCGTTTCCATAATCTACTATATAATTACCATTTCCAAATTGAAATACTACATTATAAGAATCTTCTGTAGAGATTATAACACCAATTGTTAAATCTTTTGGAATAGCATTTATAAATGTTAATTTATTACCTGTAA
>Ga0310690_10008708_pt1 | contig 12835 bp, 11 predicted proteins | sample AusTroGonzalo_MG_2_FD_207661 | JGI IMG/M metagenome (GOLD analysis project Ga0310690, IMG submission 207661) | Bovine rumen microbial communities from tropical cattle in Woodstock, Queensland, Australia - Gonzalo_04 (v2) (version 2) | ecosystem: Host-associated > Mammals > Digestive system >...
CCACCCCCAGCATCCTGAGCTTTGCGCGGGCCCGCCGGGGCGACTATATCCTGCTGGAAATGCTGCACCGCGTAAATGACCGGCCGCTGCCGGAAGTTGAGATTGTGGATATGCGGCAGGAACTGGAACACAATAACCGGACGGTGCTGAGTTACGCGCTGCGCCAGGCCCTGCAGGAATGCGTCGCAAAAGGCGAACAGGCGATCCTGCTGATGAACCGGCGCGGATACAACTCGTTTGTTTCCTGCAGAAGCTGCGGATACGTGGTGAAATGTCCTAACTGCGATATCAGCATGACCTACCACATCGGAGATAATGACGGAAAACTCCGGTGCCATTACTGCGGGAAGGAAATGATCCCTCCGGCACTATGCCCGGAATGCGGCGGACGGCACATCCGTTTCTTCGGCGCCGGGACCCAGAAGGTGGAGGAAGAGGTTCACAAAATGCTTCCCGGTGTCCCGACAGCAAGGATGGATTATGACACTACCGGAACGAAGGACGGACACGGAAAGATCCTTGAGGAATTCCGCAGCGGACGCGCACGGATTCTGATCGGAACCCAGATGATTGCAAAGGGCCTTGATTTTCCGCAGGTGACACTGGTGGGTGTCGTTGCGGCGGATCTGGCCCTGAACCTTCCGGACTACAGGAGCCGGGAACGCGCGTTCCAGCTGTTTACACAAGTGGCCGGCCGCGCGGGACGTGGCACACAGCCAGGCCGGGTGATCCTGCAGACGTACCTGCCGAAGGATCCGGTCATCGGGTTTGCCGCGCGACAGGATTACAGGGCTTTCTTTGAAAGCGAGTTCCGCCGCCGCCGAAACGGACTGTACCCGCCCTTTACAATCCTTGCGCGGCTCCTGATTGAAAGCGATCGGGAGGAGAACGCGGAAAAAACCGCGGAGGCCCTTGAAATAAAGGTGCGTGAAATGCTGGACGCACATCCGGCGTGGCAGAAGAAAACGCTGATCCTCCTGAGGGATACGCCGTCCGTAAAGTACCTGAAATCGAAATTCAGGCGGCATCTTGTGATGAAATCACTGGTGAGCAAAGAAACGGATGAGATGTACGGTGCGCTGACAGAACTGGCTGCCGCGGGATCAGAAGGCGCGGAAATCATCTTTGAAGTAAATCCGGCAACCATGATGTGAAAGGAACAGGAAAAATGGGTACCAGGAAGATTGTGAAAATTGGGGACGATACACTGCGGAAAGTCTGCAAAAAGCAGGAAAAATTTGATCTGCGGCTGGGGATTCTCCTGAAGGATATGGCGGAAACGATGTACCAGTCGGAAGGCGTCGGCCTGGCCGCGCCGCAGGTCGGAATCCTTCGCCGGGTGGCAGTCATTGACGTGACAGAGGATCACAGCGGACTGCTGGAACTGATTAATCCCGAAATCGTTGAGCGGGAAGGCAGCCAGACCGGACGGGAAGGATGCCTGAGCGTTCCGGGCCGGCAGGGTGTCGTGACACGGCCCATGAAGGTAACCGTCCGTTTCCAGGACCGGAAAGGCAACTGGATGGAGCTTGAAACCGAAGGATTCGAAGCCAGGGCCGTCTGCCACGAGTTGGATCACCTGGACGGAAGGCTGTATGTTGACGTGATGGACCGCGAACTGACGGAAGAAGAAATCAAGGGACACATCCCGGAGGACGACGAACCATGAAGATTGTGTTTATGGGAACCCCGGAATTTGCTGTTCCGAGCCTGAAAACGCTGACCGCATTTCCCGCCGCGGAAGTAGTCGGTGTTTTTACGCAGCCCGACCGGCCGAAGGGACGGGGAAACAAACTGGCCCCCAGTCCGGTGAAGGAAGCGGCTCTTGCGGCAGGCATTCCGGTGTTTCAGCCGGAAAAGATCCGGCGGGACGGGGTGGAAGACCTGCGGAACCTGCAGCCGGATCTGTGCGTGACCGCAGCCTTCGGACAGATCCTGAGCCAGGAGATCCTTGATATTCCGAAAATGGGGAATATCAATGTGCATGCGTCCCTGCTGCCGAAACACCGGGGCAGTTCCCCGATTGCGCATGCGATTATGGCGGGGGACCGGCGGACCGGTGTGACCACCATGATGATGGATGCGGGGATCGATACAGGAGATATGCTGCTGCAGGAAGAAACGGATATCGGAGAAAGCGAGACCTGCGCGGAGCTGACAGAACGGCTGAGCCGGATCGGGGCGGAGCTGCTCCGGAAGACCCTGGAAAAGCTGCAGGACGGTACGCTGCAGCGGGTTCCGCAGAATCATGAAGACATGACCTATGATCCGATGCTGCGGAAGGAAGAGGGCATCACGGATTTCACAGGCAGCGCGGAAGAAATCCGGGGACTGATCAACGGACTGAATCCATGGCCATGTGTCAGTATTCCCTGTGCGGGAGGACGGCTGAAACTCCTTCGGGCGGTTTGCGCGGAGGGAAGCGGTGAACCCGGCAGCCTTCTTTGCGCGAACGCGAAGGAAGGCCTTGTTATCGCCTGCGGGGAAGGCGCAGTGCGGATCCTGGAACTGCAGGCTCCAGGCGGGAAACGGATGAAATCAGAGGATTACCTCCGCGGGCACAGTTTGTAACAGATGATGGGAGAGGCGACAGTGAACGAAAACAAAAAGGATGCATCCGGGAATGCGAAACGATCCGGCCCGCGTTCAGGAGGAATGCGCCGGGAAGGGACCGCTTTCCGGAAATCCGCTCCGGCGAAAACGGGGAATTACCAGGGCAGCAGGCACGTGAACAATGCAAAGCCGGATAAGAAACCGGAAGTGGAAGGTATGCCGGCGCGGCGGATCGCGCTGCGCGTCATCCGGCAGGTAACGGAGCAGGGTGCCTATGCCTCCCTGAGCCTGGACAAAGCCCTGGAGAACTGCGGGCTGATCGCCGCGGACCGCAGGCTGGCTTCCCGGCTGGTGTACGATACCCTGGATCACTTAATCTGGCTGGATCACGCGCTCAGCCAGGTCATGGCGCGGGAGGATACGGACATCAAGCTGCGGAATATCCTGCGGCTCGGTGCCTGCCAGATCCTGCTGGAGGACCGGATTCCCGAAAGCGCTGCCACCAACACCTGCGTTCAGCTGTGCGCGGAAACCGGCATGGAAGGCCTGAAGGGTGTCTGCAACGGCATCCTCCGGAATCTTGTCCGGAAGAAGGACGAGCTGGTGTTCCCGGATCCGAAGGAGGAACCGGACCGGGCGGACAGTATTCGCTACAGTGTTCCCGAATGGCTGTGGCGGAAACTGCGGGAACATTACGGCCGGGAGGAAGCGGCCAGGATTGTTACCCGGAGGGAGTCCGCGGAGAGCTGGACTGTGCGCCCGAATCTGACACGGCTTACGGATGAAGAATTTGAAAAGCTGCTGGCCAAGAAGGTCTGGGAAAAGGAAAGGATCGATCTGCCGCACGCGTGGCGGATCCGGGGCGCAATGGACATTGCGCGGGATGCGGACTTTACGGGAGGCCTCTTTTCCATCATGACAGGCGGAAGCATGATCGCCTGCCTGGCGATGGATGTGAAACGCGGCAAACAGGTACTGGACTGCTGTGCCGCACCGGGGGGCAAGACCTGTTACCTGGCGGAACTGATGGCGGGAACCGGGCGTGTGCAGGCGTGGGATATTCACGAGCACAGGACGGCGCTGATTGAAGCGCAGGCCCAGAGGCTCGGACTGGAAAATGTCCGGCCGATGGTCCGGGACGCGTCGAAAAAACGCGAGGACCTGATACAGTCCATGGACGCGGTACTGCTGGACGCGCCCTGCACCGGACTCGGAATGATCACGGAGAAGCCGGATATCAAGCTTCGGGTGACGGAGGAGAGCCTGCAGGAACTTGTTGAAATCCAAAGGACACTTCTGAACACGGTGTGTGAGTATGTGAAACCGGGCGGAACCCTTGTATATTCCACCTGCTCCGTGCTCCCGGAAGAGAATGAAATGCAGGCGGAAGCCTTTCTGCAGGATCATCCGGAATTCAAGGCGGTGGACCTGCCGGAAACCATTCCGGAGAAATACAGGCAGTACCGGAAGACCGGGCTCCAGCTGCTGGAGTACCGGGATGATGTCGAGGGTTTCTATGTGTGCCGCTTTCAGCGGAGCAGGAGATAGGAGTATCTGGATTGGAGAAGACAGAACTGGCAGGAATGAACCGGGAAGAGCTCACCGCGTGGATGGTGTCCCGGGGATATCCCGCATTCCGGGGAAAACAGGTTTTTGAATGGATTCACCGGGGCAGGGACTTCAGTGAAATGACGAACCTGCCGAAGGAACTGCGGGAGAAACTGGGGGAATGCGCTGTCGCACAGCCTGTGAAGGTACAGCTGCACCGGACAAGCCGGATTGACGGAACGGTCAAAGTGCTGTACGCGCTTCGGGACGGGAACTGTGTGGAAGGCGTTGTGATGCGGTATAAGTACGGCATCAGCCTGTGTATTTCCACCCAGGTCGGATGCCGGATGGGATGCAGGTTCTGCGCCTCAACCCTGGGCGGAAGGATCCGGGATCTCACGGCGGGAGAAATGCTGGGAGAAATTCTGGCCGCAAACCGTTTCCTGGAAAGAGAAGGCGAAGAAGAGAGGATCAGCCATGTGGTCCTGATGGGAAGCGGAGAACCGCTGGATAATTATGATCAGGTGATCCGTTTCCTGAAGCTGCTTCGTGAAGAAGGCGGGATCCGGATCAGCCTGCGAAACGTATCCCTGTCAACCTGCGGGATTGTACCAAAAATGTATGAACTGGCAAAGGAGAACCTGCCGGTAACCCTGTGCGTTTCCCTGCATGCGCCGAACGATGAAATCCGGCGGATCACCATGCCCATCGCGAACACCTATTCTGTACGGGAGATCCTGGAGGCGTGCAGGAACTATATCCGGGAAACCGGAAGACGGGTGATTTTCGAATACGCGCTGTCGGATGGGGTAAACGCGGGACGGACCGAAGCCGCGGAACTGGCGGAACTTCTGCGCGGAATGCAGTGCCATGTAAACCTGATTCCGCTGAACGCGGTAAAAGAACGTTCCCTGAAAGGCGTCAGCGAGGATACGGTCCGGGAGTTTATGCGGGTGCTCGAGGAAAAACATATTTCTGTTACCCGGAGACGTGAAATGGGCGACGATATTGAAGGCGCGTGCGGACAGCTGCGTGCGGCTGTGATCGGCGGGCGGGAAAAGGAACCGATAACCAACTGACAGGAGAAGGAAAGCATGAGGAAGTTTAACCTGAAGGAGAATGCCGCAAAACGGATGATGAATCCTGAAAAGCAGGAAACGGCAGCCGCGGCGGAGGGAATCCGTCCCGAAAACCCGGTTCCGGGTTTCAGCGTTGTAAGCCGGACTGATGTGGGCCGGGTTCGCAAGACCAACCAGGATGCCCTGATCATCGGGGACGGACTGGCCGGCGTGGCGGACGGAATGGGAGGCCATAACGGCGGAGAAATCGCGTCTGCCCATACCCGGGACGGCCTTTTGCGGGAGATTTGCGGGAGAGTGCCGGACAAAGAACTGCTGGAGGCCATCGTCCGGAAAATTAACCTGGAGATCTGGGAACAGCAGGAAAAGGACGCTTCTCTGACAGGAATGGGTACGACCCTGACACTTCTCTGCCCGGCCGGACGGGAAATGCTGATTGCCCAGGTGGGTGACAGCCGGGCTTATCTGATTCGCAAAGGTGAAATGCGCCAGGTGACGATGGATCACTCCCTTGTCGGGGATATGGTGCGCCGCGGTGTCCTGACGGAGGAACAGGCCGCCTGTCATCCCATGCGCAATTATATTACCCGCGCCGTGGGAACAGAGGACACCATCGAGGTGGACCTGTACAGCGAAGAGCGGAAAGCGGGGGACCGTTGGCTGGTCTGTTCAGACGGATTGTACGGCCAGATGAGCCGCGCCGTGCTGCAGGAACTGGCGATGACGGAAAACGCGGAGGAAGCAGCGGACCGGCTGATGCAGACGGCACTGGACAACGGAGGAAAAGACAATATTACCCTGCTGCTCCTGACGGATGAAACCGGCGGGGAGAATGCAGAGGAAACACAACCGGCTTCTCAGGCAAATAAATGCGGGGAGGCGGAAGCATGAACGAAAAAATTCTCGCGAACCGCTACCGCCTGACCGAACAGATCGGCATGGGCGGAATGGCGATCGTGTATCGTGCGGTTGATCTTCGTACCGGCCATAATGTTGCCGTAAAGGTACTGCGGCCCGAATACAACGAGGACCGGGAATTCATCAGCCGCTTCCAGCGGGAGGCGGAAGCAGCCAGCAAAATGACGCATCACAACATCGTCAATCTGCTGGATGTGGGTATGGACGGTGAAAACCGTTACCTGGTCATGGAGTACGTGCAGGGGAAAACGCTGAAGGCTGTTATTCAGGAACGGGGAAAGCTGAGCGCGCCACTGGCGTGCCAGATCTCGATCCGGATCCTGAGCGCGCTGGAGCATGCGCACCGGAACGGAATTGTGCACCGGGACATCAAGCCACAGAATATCCTGGTGCATGAAGACGGGCATATCAAAGTCGCGGACTTCGGCATTGCCAGGATCGCGGACAGCGCGACCCTGACCCGGGGAGACAATGTGATGGGATCCGTGCACTATTTCTCGCCGGAGCAGGCCCGCGGAGAAGGCGCAACAGCTGCCAGCGATATTTATTCCACGGGTGTTGTGCTGTATGAAATGCTGACAGGGCGTGTGCCTTTTGACGGAGACAATCCCGTTGCGGTGGCAATGCAGCATCTGCACGCGTCGCCGGTTCCGATCCAGACACTGGCGCCTGACGTGCCGCCGGCAGTGATCCGGGTATGTATGAAGGCCATGGAAAAGAATCCGGCAATGCGGTATCAGTCCGCCAGGGATATGGCTTCCGACCTTCGGGCAGCCTTGGAAGAGCGCGGAGAACAGACGGCTTACCCGGAAAATGAACTGGAAGTTCGTCAGCCGAAGCCGCAGGTCGCAGGGGAGCGGAATACCAATACCGGACCGCGGCGCCCCGTTCATACACAGGCGAACCGGAAGAAAGTCCTGAGGATTATTGTTGACTCCCTGCTGGTGCTGGCGGTTCTTGCCGGAATTTTCTTCGGCGGACGCGCGATTTATGAACAGACGATTTTCACCGTAAAGGTTCCGAATGTCATGGGAATGGACATCGAGGAAGCGGTCCGGGTCCTGAAGCAGGCCGGACTGACGGAAACGCACAAGGCCATGCCCAGCGACGAAGTGCAGCTGAATCAGGTATACGTGCAGAATCCGGAGGCAGATACGACAATCCGCAAGGGAGACGCGGTCATTCTCGTGATTTCCAGCGGTCCGGTTCCGTTTGAAATGCCTGATGTGATCAATATGGCGGCAGATGAGGCGACGAACCTGCTGACAGCCAAGAAAATGACCATTACCAGGGATCGCGCTGCCAGCGCGGATGTGCCGAAGGGACGGGTGATGAACCAGGTTCCGGCTGCCGGGGATCTTGTGACACGGGACGATCCCGTCACACTGACAATCAGCGGCGGAAGCACAGTCGTTCCATCCCTTGCGGGTCGTACCCTGCAGGAGGCGGAGGGACTGCTGAGCAGCCAGAACCTGACGCTGCAGCCCGCACTGAAATATGAAATCACCGAAAATGCCCAGGAGCACGGACTCATCGCGTCCTCTGCGCCGGAGGCGGAAAACCGTGTCGCGGAGGACACCCCGGTAACACTGACGGTTTACCGGTATCCGGAAGCGGAATGCACCGCGACTTTAAGCGTGAACATTCCCCCCAGCGACCAACAGCAGAAAGTGCGTATCAGCATCCGGGCGGAAGGCTCCAATGTGGAAGTGGATACACGTTCCTACACACTGGAACCGGAGGATTCCCGAGTGATTGAGGAAACCATAGATATCCCGGACGATCGTCTGTACACGTATACGGTTTATGTGGGAGATACGCAGCAGGAACAGAAACTTTTGAATCCGAAGGATATCGGTGAATGAAAAAGGAAAGCGTGAACAGTCCGGAAATGGACGATATGAACGGAGCGGACGGAATGCAGATACGCGGAACACTGGTTCGCGGAATCGGCAGTTTCTACACGGCGAAGGATGAGGCCGGGAATCTTTATACGCTTCGCTGCAAGAAGAAATTCCGCCGCCAGGGGATCAGCCCGCTGACAGGCGACGAAGTATGGTTTACACCCGGAGAAGGCGAAAAGGACGGGTGGATTGAAGAAATCCTGCCCAGGAAAACCGTCTGCCTGCGACCGCCCGTGGCGAATGTCAGCTGCCTGATTATCGTCCTTGCTCCCGTACCGGAGGCGGATCTCCTCCTGGCAGACCGGATGATTTCCCGGGCGGTGGCACAGGACATGAAGATTCTGATTACCGTCAACAAGACGGATGCCGACAGAACGCTTGCCCCGCTCATTGCTGAAGAGTACAGGCCGGCGGGAATTCCTGTTTTTCCGGTCAGCGCAAAGACCGGGGAAGGCCTGGACGGCCTGAAGGAAGCAATGAAAGGGGAACTGTGCTGTTTCACCGGCCAAAGCGGGGTCGGGAAAAGCACGCTGCTGAACGCGCTCCTCAGCCTGAACCTGGAAACAGGAGAAATCTCATGGAAAATCGCCAGGGGAAAGAATACTACACGGCAGTCGGAACTGATTGAGAAAGATGGCCTGCGGGTAATGGACACGGCGGGATTCAATCTTCTGGAACCTGAAAGGCCCCTGGAACCGGAGAAAATCCGGGAACGGTATCCGGAATTCCTGCCCTATGAAGGGAAGTGCCGCTTTCGCGAATGCCTGCACGACAGGGAACCCGGATGCGCGGTGCAGGAAGCTGCGGACCAGGGATTCATTCATCCGGAACGGCTCCTGCGCTATCGGCTTCTTCTGGAGGAAACGCGGGAAGTATGGAGGGAAAGATATGATTAAAATCGCGCCGAGTATTCTTGCTGCGGATCCGGTCAACCTGGAACGCGATGTCCGCCGGGCTGTTGCAGCCGGATGCGACTGGATTCATGTGGATATCATGGACGCTCATTTTGTCCCGAACCTGGCTTATTCCCCGGATACGGTACGAAGACTGAAGGAATTTGTGAACGTTCCGCTGGACGTGCACCTGATGATGGATCATCCGGAGACATTGCTGGACGAGTTCCTGAAAGCGGGAGCAGATGTCCTGACCGTTCACGCGGAAACAGGGGATATTTCCGGGCTGCTGGACCGGATCCATGACGCCGGCGCAAAGGCCGGCGTGGCTGTAAAGCCGGGAACACCGGAAAAAATGATTTTGCCTTACCTCCGCAAAGCAGATCTGATTCTGGCAATGACGGTGGAACCCGGATTCGGGGGCCAGAAACTGGAGGAGAGCGTTGCAAGGAAGATCCGCGCCATACGGGACGCGGGTTACAGCGACGAGATCGAGGCCGACGGCGGGATCCGCGAGGATAACCTGCAATGGCTGATGGATCACGGGCTGACGGTTGCCGTAATGGGGACCGCGCTGTTTCGAAATGAGGATATGCGCGCGGCGATTGAACGGATGCACGCATTCCGGTAAACGGAGAGAATAACGTGAATAACAAGGACACGATCGCGGCGATCGCAACAGCACCCGGGCAGGGCGGAATCGGTATCATCCGCATCAGCGGACCGCAGGCGGAAAACATTCTGCGCGCTGTTTTCGTAACCCGTGGAGGAGAAAAAGAACAGCCGAAGCCCTCCTTCGAAAGCCACCGGATGATGTATGGCAGGATCCTGGACGGAGACGAAGTGCTGGACGAATGCATGGCTGTGCTGATGCGGAGCCCGTCCAGTTATACGCGGGAGGATGTGGCGGAAATCCAGAGCCACGGCGGGACGCAGGTGCTCAACCGCGTACTGGATCTTTGCTTCCGGCATGGCGCAAGGATGGCTGATGCCGGCGAGTTTACCCGCAGGGCGTTCCTGAACGGCAGGATTGACCTGAGCCAGGCAGAAGCGGTAATGAGCCTGATTGCCGCCCGGGGTGAGCAGGAACGAAAAGCAGCAATTCGGCAGATGGCCGGCGGTACGGCGGATTTTGTCCGCGGGGCGTCCGACAAACTGTACCGCCTGCAGGCAGGATTGGCCGCGTGTATTGACTATCCGGAGGAAATCTCTGATGAGGAAGGCGCGGGAGATTTGCGGACCGGGCTGGAAACTCTGATTTCCGAATTGCGCAGCGCGCTGGATGAAAAAGCTTCCCGCCTGATTCATGACGGGATGCATGTGACGCTGTTCGGCATTCCGAATGCCGGGAAAAGCAGTCTCCTGAATTCACTGGTGGGGCAGGACAAGGCAATTGTGACAGACATTCCGGGCACGACGCGGGACACCGTGGAAGGGGAAATGATGCTGGACGGGATTCGGGTATTCCTGACAGATACAGCCGGAATGCGAAAAACCGAAGACCCGATTGAACGGATCGGAGTCGAACGATCTGAAAAAGCCCTGCGCACCGCGGATATCGCGTTTCTGATTCTGGACGGATCGCGGATAATTACGGAGGAAGAGAAAGAATGGCTGAGGCGTCTGCAGAACAACGACGCTGTCATCATTAACAAGTCTGATCTTCCGCAGCAGACAACCGCGGAGAATGTGGCGGCGATCCGGCCTGATATCCGGTGCCTGACGGTTTCGGCGCTGGAAAATGAATCGGTTCAACCCATACGCAGTTTCCTGCGGGAATGTGCGGCCATCGGAGATCATCTTGTGCTGACCCAGCCGCGCCACCTGGATGCCGTCAAACGGGCGATCGGTCATCTGGAAGATGCAATGCGCACGCTTGACACCTGGACGCCGGACATGGCAGCCACAGACCTGCAGGCGGCACAGAATGCCCTCAGTGAGATCACCGGCGACCGGGCGGATGAGAAGCTTCTGGACGCTGTTTTCTCCGGCTTCTGTGTCGGAAAATAATGATTTAAAGGGGAGTCACACTTTGCAATCCTATCAGAAAGTATTGAGGGGACGGGGAAGTATTGGAAAGATCCTGCAGCTGACAGAAAAGCTTGGGATAACCCGTCCGCTGATCGTGGGCTCGACGCATCTGACCGGCCATTTGATGAAAAAAGCTCCGGTCCTGTTGTCTGCACCCGTTTTTCATGATTATCATCCAAACCCGGATTTACAGGACGCGCTGCCGGCGGTGAAAATCTATCGCAGCCAGCAATGTGACGGGATCATCTCTGTCGGCGGAGGTTCCGCCATGGACACAGCGAAAGCGGTAAAAGCAATCCTTCATGCCGGAACTCCTGAAAACGCGCTGGACGGACAGTTTCCGGATGAAATGGACACCCCGCATATTGCGATCCCGGGAACGGCGGGAACAGGGGCGGAAGCCACGCAGAACGCCGTAGTCTATCTCGGAAACCGGAAAGCCTCCCTCAGCCATCCGGCCCTGCGGCCGGACGGGGTCATTCTGGATGCGGAACTGCTGGATTCACTCCCTGAATACCATAAAAAGTCCGCAGCCCTGGACGCGCTTTCCCAGGGAATTGAAAGCTGGTGGTGCACTCAGGCGACGGAGGACAGCCGTGTGCACGCGTTCCTTGCCATCCTGGGTGTGCTGGACAACCTGAAGGGGTACCTTGCGGGAGATCCTCATGCGGCTGATGAAATGATGGAAGCGGCATTCCAGAGCGGAAAGGCCATCCAGCTGACCCGCACGACGGCGGCGCATGCAATGTCTTATCAGCTGACCAAAATGCTCGGACTTGCCCACGGACATGCCTGTATGCTGACACTGCCTATATTGTGGGAGCAGATGGAGAACCACGAAGACCTGAGACCTGTCCTGCAGGATCTTAGCGGGAAAATCCGTATCGGATCCTCCCAGATGGTACCGCGTCTGCTGCGCGGTATCCTGTACGACCTGGAAATGGAGATCCCGGCCATGCCGAAGGAAGAAACGCTGGATCAGCTGGCGGACAGTGTGGATCCCCAGCGGCTGGGAAATCATCCGGTGGCTTTGACAAGGGACAACCTGAAGGATATTTACCGGAAGGCCTTTGTTCCGCAGTGCGCTGCGGAAAAGCAGGCCTGCCTGGACATCTGGAATTACTACAATCAATAAACGGAAAGGGGCACAAATTCATGGCGGAGAAGAAAGAAAACCCGCATGAGGGACATCGCGAGAAGCTGCGGCAGCGGTTCATGCGTGAAAACGGGTTTGAGCATTTTGAAGATCATCAGATTCTGGAATTGCTGCTGTTTTACGCGAATCCCCGAAAGGATACCAATCCGATCGCTCATGCATTACTGGATGAATTCGGTTCCCTGAAGGGAGTTCTTGAAGCGCGTCCTGAAATGCTGATGCGGGTCCCGGATGTGGGGGACAGCGCAGCCACGCTGATCTCGATGGTGGTGCCCCTGACAAGGGTGTGGAACCGGTGCGCGATGGCGGCGCCGGATAAGATCGGGAACAGCCGGGAGGCGGAAAAATACTGTCTTTCCCTGCTTGCAGGACACAGGTCCGAGCGTTTTTATGTGATTTCACTGAGCGCCAAATGCGCGGTGCTGGGCCGTCGCAAGATATCAGAAGGTTCACTGAGCGAAGTGTCCGCCTATCCGCGGATTGTAATGGAAACCGCCCTGAATCACAATGCGCACAGCGTGCTGCTGTGCCATAATCATCCCGGCGGAACCTGTGCCCCTTCTCCTGAAGATATTGCTTCCACACTGCAGCTGCAGCGGCTGCTGAACGGTGTCGGCATCCTCCTGCTGGATCATATTATTGTGGCGAACGACTCGACTTACAGCATGATCCAGCATGGCGACATCGATTACCGGACCAAAAACAGATGATGATTTACCCGGAGGGAAATATGGGAGAAACGGAACGCAGGGA
>Ga0310690_10008711_pt1 | contig 12828 bp, 14 predicted proteins | sample AusTroGonzalo_MG_2_FD_207661 | JGI IMG/M metagenome (GOLD analysis project Ga0310690, IMG submission 207661) | Bovine rumen microbial communities from tropical cattle in Woodstock, Queensland, Australia - Gonzalo_04 (v2) (version 2) | ecosystem: Host-associated > Mammals > Digestive system >...
CGTTCCTTTGTATCGAGATCATGCGCATAGTTTTTTTGGAAAACAGGAAAAGACAGCCCAGAGGCCGACAGCGTCGTTGCAACGGCCCCGGAGCTGTCTTTTTGCGTCTGTACAGGTTTCCGTATGGACTGGAATTAAAGGCGAAGGAGGGCCGCAGATGGCCAATTTTGAAGATACAGAGCTTGTGGTGGCCGGCGAAACCGACGTAACGGACAAGAGCGCGGAGGAGCTGCTCTCCATGAACGAGCAGGCCAAGGTCATCTTGGAGAAGGCACGGGCCAAGGGCATCGAGCACACGTTCATGTTCACTACCACTTTCCAGCGGTATGTGGAGCTGATCTCCCACATGGCCGAGCTGCAGAAGGCAATCAAGTCGGACGGCCTGATGGTGACGAAGGAATACGTCAAAGGCCGCCCGAATTATTACGTTCATCCCGCTGTCGGGGCTTATAACAGTACGGCGGCACAGGCGAACAACACGGCGAAGATCCTCATGACGTTCATCGTTCAGCCGCTCTCCGACAGCGAGGATAAGGACGAGTTCGAAATGTTCTGAGGAGGCCGGTCATGAGCCTCGAAGTTATACCCAGCCTCGTACGGTCGTCCAAAGCGTTTCAGTTCGCTCTTGACGTGGTCGAGGGCAGGATCCTGTCCGGCAAGAAGCGGATTCAGTCCTGTCAGCGGTTTATCGACGAGCTGGAGCGGTCCTATACCGATCAGACATACCCATGGGCCTTTGACGTTCAGAAGGGATACAGGCCCATTGAATTCATAGAACGGTTCCTCGTTCCGACCAAAGGCGCGTACTCCCGGACGGAGCTCCTGCCGTGGCAGCACTTCGTCGAGGCGAACATGTACGGATGGGTGAATCGGAAGACGGGATACCGCAGATTCCGGGAATCCCTCATTATCGTCGGACAGGGCAACGGGAAGTCGACCATGATCGCCGGCAACGCCGCCTTCGGTCTGACGAAGGACAACGAGCGCGGTGCAGAGATCTATGCGCTGTCCAACTCCCGGGAGCAGGCCCGAATCGTGTTCAACGAGTGCTCGGCGCAGATAAACGGCTCGCCGGCCATCTCCAAGCATGTGAAGACCACGCAGGACGGTCTGTACTACCGCAACTCCAAATTTCAGCCGCTGGCCTCCGACAGCAAGAACCTTGACGGCAGGAACGTCCATATGGGCGTCTTCGACGAGATTCAGGAGTATCGGGACTACAAACTGATAAACGTCATCAAGGGCAAGATCAAGAAGCGCAAGCAGCCCATGATTATCTATATCACCACGCTCGGAACGGTCATCGACGGACCGCTGATGGATTTTTACATCCTGGGCGGTCAGATCCTCGCCGGGGACAAGGCGATCTCGCGGCGTGCCGCCGACCGTATGTTCGTGTACATAGACGAGATCGACGAGGAGGACGACCCGACAGACCCCGCCTGCTGGCCAAAGGCGAACCCGTCTCTTGGCGCTCTGCTCGACATCGAAGATCTGATAGACGAGTGGGAGCGGGTCAAGTCCATCCCTGCCGAGCGCGGCAACTTCATCAATAAGCAGCTGAATGTCTGGACGTCGGTCGACGAGCTGTCGTTCCTGGACATCAAGACGATCCGGAAGAACAACCGCGAGATCGACACCGAAAAGCTCTTGGGAGAGCGGTGCTACGGCGGATTTGACCTCGGCGAGACCGAAGACTTCACGTCCGCATGCCTCGAATTCCCGCTTCCGGAGAACTGCTTTTTCCTGCTGGAGCACTCATGGACGACCGAGAAGAAGATGGAGATCGACCATGAAAAGCTCGACTGGCAGATGCTTATTGACGGAGGGTGGCTGACGGTCTGCCCCGGGGAGTACGTGGATTACAACTATGTGATCCAGTGGTTTTTGGAGCAGAGGGCCAAATATCGCATAGAAACCATCGGTTTTGACCCGGCAAAAGCCTTCATGATGGTGCAGGAGATGCGCGAGAACGGCTTCATCCTCAACGATGTGCGTCAGGGCGAAATTACGCTGACGGCGCCGCTGGACAACCTGAAGGAGCGGTTCCTCGACGGCAACATCATTCACAACAATAACCCGATGTTCAACTGGTACCTGGGGAACGTGAAGCTGACAAAACGTTCCGCAAACGCCACCTACCTGCCCACAAAGCAGTCAAAATACCGCAAAATCGACGGGTTTGCGGCCTTTTTGGACGCCCACACCGAGTATATGCGGCGCAATCCGCTGTATATCCCGAAAGACAAAAAACTGACCACAAAGATCAATCTGACGAGGTGACGCCTATGAGCATTTTTTCTGCCTTCCGTGAATGGAGGCGTAAACGCATTATTGCGAAGTATCTGGAAACGGCCAGAGACACGCCCAGCAGAGCCGTCATCCGGAACGTATGGACGCCTCACTGGCTCCGCGGCGACTATACTCTGAAGAATTCAGAGCTGATTTTCGCTGCTGTGAGCCGTATTTCCAATGCTTTTTCGGCTATGCCGGTTCAGCTGTACCAAGGGTCAAAGGCGGTAAGGAACGAGCTGAACGACCTGATCGCCTTCAACCCGAATAACCTGATGACCTCATGCCAGTTTTTCAAGACGATGGAGGCATGCAGGAGCACTGCCGGCGACTGCTATGCGCTGAAGGTATATGACGCGGGAAGCACCATCCCAAGGCTTGATATCCTCGATCCGACAAAGGTGAAACCTGTCATTGACAAGGCAACCAAGGAATTGTGGTGGCAGATCGTCCCGGATGAGGGCAAAAAGTTCTTTGTTCATGACTTCTACATGGTCCACGTTCCCTTCATCAGCACGAACGGAATCGGCGGAATCTCGCCGGTAACGGTCCTCAACGATACTCTGCAGTACGCCGACAACATCCAGCAGTTCAGCGTGAAGCAGCTGGAGCAGGGCGTCAATTCTGCCATCGTTCTGGAGGCTCCGGCCAATTTGGGAGCGGAACAGCGTAAGGAAATGATTGAGGATTTCATGGAAACCTACCGGAACACCAGCGGGAACATCCTGCTTCTCGAGTCCGGCGTCACGGCGAAGGTGATGAACCTCTCTCCGGTGGACAGCAAACTGTTTGAGGTCGAGAAGATCACCCGGTCGAAGGTGGCAATGGTCTACAACCTGCCTCCGCACCTGCTGGGCGACTACTCCGACACCTCCTTCAGCTCACAGGAACAGCAGATGCTCGAATTCCTGATGCTGACCATGCTCCCGATCGTGACGGCCTATGAGCAGGAACTCGACCGGAAGTTGCTGACCACCGAACAGAGGAAACGTGGGTATCACTTCAAGTTCAACATGGAGAGCATCCTCAGGGCAGACGCAGCCACACAGGCCGAGGTCGACTATAAGGCTCTTCGGTCCGGATGGCGCACACCCGACGAGATTCGTTCGTCCCGCAACCTCCCGGCGCTCCCGGGCGGCATCGGGAAATATGCCCTCGTGTCTCAGGATCTCGCCACACTGGAATACACCGTCAACGACAAGCCCCGCGTTCTGATGTCGAAGCTGGATAATTCGACCGGCGAAACGCCGCCTCAGGAGGCGGTGGGCGGGTCATGAAGTCTCCTGACGAGTATGTAGCAGAAGTGGAGGAGAGGCTGGCGGCTATGCAGAAGGAAGTCGACGAGCTGACCGTTGAGGCAAACGAGCTCGGGCTCCCTGTTACGCAGTACCGATGGATTCCCTTGGATCGGAGAGCTGCCGCGCTACGGAAGGATATAGCAAGGGCAAAGTCAATACAGTCCACGTCCGAGGATGAATAATCCTCGGTTTTTTCATACCCACATCGTGGAAAACAATTCTGCGGGAAAGGAGGAAAACCATGGATGCTATCGAAAAACTGAAAGCCTTTACGATCACCAAGGCCGATGCCGAACGGGATATCGCACTTATCAACCAGTACTCCCTGAAGGAGCTGAAACCCGAAGATGTAATGTGCTTCTCGCTGGTCCTCTGCGATAACGAGGTAGACCGCGACTATGAGAAATTTCCCATCAAGTCTCTTGAGACGCTTGCCAAGATGTTCGTTGGCAAGACGGGCATCAAGGACCACAGCTGGGCAATGAAGAATCAGGTCGCCAGGCTCTACCGCGTGGAACTGGAGAAGACTGCGGAGAGGAACAGTCTCGGCGAACAGCTGGTACAGCTGCGGGGCAGCGCCTACATGCTGAGGACTCCGGAAAATGAGAGCCTTATCACTTCCATCGAAGGCGGGATCGTCAAGGAGGTTTCGGTTGGTTTCGGTATCAAGAAGCTGACGTGCTCCATCTGCGGAGAGCAGCTGAAGGCTTCGTGGTGGCAACCCACCAAGTGCAAGAACGACCACATCAAGGGTCAGGTTTTTGACGGCAAGACCTGCATTGGTCTGATGGAAGATCCCACGGACGCCTATGAGTTCTCTTTTGTCGCAGTGCCGTCCCAGCGCGGCGCCGGAACTACCAAGGCATTCGAGTCCGATGCGAGCATTTTCAAGATGGTCATGGAACTGTCTGCGGAAGAGCTCGTGGAGAACGAGGAAGCCCTCGACGCCGTAATTGCCCACCTGCTTTCGGCAAAGCAGAGTCGGGAAGAACGAAAAGCCCGTGCCGATATGGCTGAAAGAGCCAAAAATATTCTTTTCAAAGGAGATTGAAAAATGACTATTTTCGAAATGCGCCAGAAGATGGCCGAACTGCAGGCTGCTATCAACGCCGACGCCCAGTTCCTCGCTGAGAAAGCCAGCGACCCCACCGTGTCCATGGAGGACCTCGAAGCGAAGCAGAAGCATATGGAAGAGATGCAGAAGCGCTTCGACATGGTCAAAGGCCAGTGCGACCGCGCCGAAGCGGATGCCCGCGCTCGCCTTGCCGAACAGCAGAAGACGCTGAACACCACGCCCGAGAACAACACCATCGCCGTGAAGGCCGCGTTCTACCGCGACGCGCTGCTCGGCGTGATGAGCAAGTCCGGCTACGAGGGTCTCGGCGCCATCCCCGCGTCCGACTCCGACCTCGGCAGCGGCGACAAGCTCCTGCCCACCAACCTCGCCCGCGAACTGCTGGTCGAGCCCTTCGAGATCAACCCCCTGCGCAACATTGCGCATATCACCAACATCACCGGTCTGGAAGAGCCCAAGCTGGGCTACACCATCGAGGACGCCGATCTTGCCGATGTCACCGACAAGCAGACCGCCAATGAGATCGCTCTCGAGGGCGACAGCGTGGCCTACGGCCGGCTGAAGGCGAAGGTCTCCGCCACCATCAAGGACACTGTGCTGCACGGCACCGATCTGGATGTGGTCAACACCGTGGAGAACGCCCTCCGCTCTGCCATCGCCAAGCGCGAGAAGCACTTCGCTTTCCTGAGCCACACCGCCATCTACAACAGCGGAACGCCTGACTCTGTGCATCGCCACATGAGCTTCTACAACTACACCGGGGACTACTCCGCGCTGTCTCCGACCTATGCCATCACTGCCAAGGAAGGCGCCACCATGTATGACGCCATCGTTGCCGCTCTCGGCGACCTGGCTGATGACTACTCCGTGAACGCCAGCGTTGTCATGAAGAAGTCCGACTACTTCGCCATGGTCAAGGCCCTGGCCAATGACAGCGAGGCTCTGTTCGGGAGCAAGCCTCAGTCCATCCTCGGCTATCCCGTGGTGTTCTGCGACAAGGCTACCATCCCCATCGTAGGAGACTTCTCCTTCTACGGCATCAACTACGACATCGGCTCCATCTTCGAGACCGACAAGGATGCCAAGAAGGGCGAGTACTACTTCGTCCTCACCGCGTGGGGCGACCAGCAGATCCGCATGAAGTCCGCCTTCCGTCTGGCGATCGTAAACCCTTAAACGCGGACCTCTCGGGGCTGACGATTGGTTCGCTCACGCTCACGCCGTCCTTCGACAAGGACGTGACTGAGTACACAGCCACCACCACGAACGCCTCCAACAAGGTCACCGCGACTCCTGCCGATGAAACCGCTACCGTCTCCATCCTGAACGGTGAGACGCCGGTCACAAACGGCAGCAACGCGTCCTGGGCGGAAGGCGAGAACGTCCTGACCATCACGGTCACTGACGGCGTGGATAACCCGATCACCAAGACCTATACAGTTACGGTGACGCGGTAAGAGGGGAGATTATGCCATGGCTGCATTCGGCGCTTCGTACCCTGTATTTTTCCCGACCAATGCCGGCGATGGTATAGTGCTCGGCAAACTGGTTGCCGCGAATCTCACGGTCGCGCTCTCCTCCGGGGAGCTGTACGCTGACGATCAACTGGCCGAACAGGCGTCGGACTTCGCGTCCGGCGCCTTGGTCGTTGAGACCGACGATCTGACCGCAGAGAAAGCCGCAGGCGTCTACGGCGCGACTCTGTCTGAAGGCGCTGTGGTCTTCAATGAAGACGATACTCCTCCTGTGGGAGTCCTCGGCTATTACAAGAAGATCATGCGCAATGGCGTGAAGTCGTTCAAGGGCTTTGTGTATCCCTGCGCGAGAGCGGCGCTGGGCAATGACAATGCGCAGACAAAAGGCAGCTCCATCACGTTCCAGACCTCGGAGATCAACTTCGTCATCCTGGCCAACCAGCGGGGTGACTGGAGAAAGACCTACGAGTCGGAGTCCGAGGCTCTGGTTCTGAAGTGGCTCAATCTGCGCTGCGGCAGGTCCGGCATCCGCAGCCTCACCGGGTTCAACAAGATGCTCTATGACCGTGCGCTGTTCAGCAGAGAGGAGGCCTGACTATGTCGGTCACAGCCTCCGACCTGAGAAGCTATCTCGGAGTCCCGCCGAACGTTACGGACAATATCCTCAATATCAGTCTGAACGCGGCAGTCTCGGAGGCAAAGACCGCGGGGATCCCCGCTTTCGCCAATAACGCGCAGTACGACATGTTCATCCTCTCTCTGGCCGCATGGTACTACGACAACCGGGGCCTGCAGGTCTCGGGAACGTATCAGGCCACGGCCCTGGCTACCAAAAAGGGGCTCATGGACGCCTTTGTCCTTGAGCTCCGGTACGCCAAAGACGGGGAGCCTCCCGATCCTGAAGATCCGGAAGATCCTGAGGAGCCTGCTGATGCAGAGGAGGCGACGGAGACATGAGCAAATCCGCCAACCCCGGCGAGCTCCGCACTCCCGTCTACTTCATGTCGGTCGAGCGCACCGTTGACGGCGAAGGCATACCGGGGACGACCGAGGTCAGCGTCTTCAAAGACGGTTCCGACAACCCTGTCCCGCTGATGTGTAAGTGGGTCAACGCGCACGGGAGTGAAGTCTTCCGGGCCATGGAGCTCCAGCTCATGCAGCCGGCCACCATCACATGCCGGTATTCCAGCCTAATAAACGAGAAGCTGGTGGTCTACAAGGACGGAGATTCCGCGCCTTATGAGATCATCAGCGTCGACAACGTGGAAGAGGCGGGATTCTGGATGGAGATCAAGGTCCAAAGGAAGGTGAGCGCACGATGAGCGTAGACTCCCGCATCATGGATGCACTATTACCACTCGGATATGAGGTCGAACACGGCACATATACCGGCGACACCGCATCTACCTATTTCACGTTCAACTACCAAACCCTTGGCATAGATTTCGGAGACGATGCACCGTGGCACGAGCGAGTCCTCGTGCAGGTGCATCTTTATTCGAAGCTCAATGTCAACCTGACCGGTCTCATCACCCGGGTCAAACAGCAGCTCTTTGAGGCTGACTTCACATGGCCCGACGTGACGGATATATCCGACGACACCTGGCGGCATTTCGAGTTCACCTGCGAGACCGCGCAGGGCATTGTCCACGAAGCGGAGGACGAGACTGTTCCGGCTGATCCCGGCACGGGAACGCCGGCGCAGAACGATTCGCCCGAAGCCGATGGCGATCCCGCGGAGGAAGGAGCATCCAATGGCAACTCTTGATTCGTCTCAGTGGGATGAATTCGCGCTGAGCATGTCGGATCTGGCCAACATGCCTGTCTCCGTCCTTGAAGACATGATCCTCGCCGAAGCGGAAGTCATCAAGGAAGCGCAGTCGACAGAAGCCGAGAACATGCTGCAGGGCCCGTACTATGCGGGCGGCGTCGCCAAGGCCGTACACATCAACCGGCCGAGGAGGTCCGGGGGCGGCGTATCCGTGACGCTGACCTTCAAGGGCAGTCAGCACGGAAACGCCCTCGGTGAGATCGCGTATATCAACGAATACGGCAAACACGGGCAGCCCGCCCGGCCGTTCATCAACACCGCCAACGAGAAGAAGGCGGACACCGCCGTGGAAGCAGCTGCGGCGGTGTTTGACAAATACCTGGCCGAACACGGCCTGTGAGAAAGGATTGAATATTTAATGGCTGAATTTGGAGCTAAGTATCCCTGCTTTCTGAAGTCCGGAGAGAGCGCGGGTGTCGTGATCGGCAAGCTGGTCTCCGCCAACCTGACCGTGAACCTCGCCAGCGGCGAGCTCTATGCGGACGATGCTCTGGCTGAGCAGGCCAGCGAATTCGCTTCCGGCACCATCGCGATGGAGACCGACGACCTGACCGACGCCAACGCCGCGGTCATCTACGGCGCCACCGTGAGCGAGAGCGTTGTCACCTACAACAAGGATGACACCCCGCCCTTCGGCTGCCTTGCCTATTACAAGGTGCTCATGCGGAACGGCGTGAAGTACTACAAGGGATACTACTACCCCAAGGTCAAAGCCGCGATCGGCAACGACAACGCTCAGACCCGGGGCAGCAGCATCACCTTCCAGACCGCTCAGACCACCTTCACCGTCTTCCCCGACAGTGACGGCAAATGGCGGCAGACCAAGGAGTTCACGACCGCTTCGGCCGCTGTCGCGTGGATCGACGGACTCTGCGGCATCTCCAGCTGACATCACGGCAATTCACCTGCGGGGCATGTTTCTATATGCCCCGTGGGCTGAATTGCGAATTAGGGGCGTTGCAACGCCTCAGAGGAGGACGCTATGGACTATTTGATCCCGGCGATCATCAATGGACAGGAGCGGTTCCTGAATTACTCCATTGAGATCATGTTCAAGGTCAACGAGAAGTTTGGCGGCGTGAACAAGGCACTGGACGCCGTTGCCGCCGACACACCGGACGGCGTGGATGCTGTCCGCTGGTTTGCCGTGGAGCTGGCCAACGACGGCGAGCTGTGCCGCAGAGAGGCAGGATATGACCCGCAGCCGATGCTGAAGCTCGAAGAACTGTCTATGCGGATGCGGCCCATCGAATACGCCGCGCTGAAGGCTTCCGTTGTAACGGCGATCTTCGCCGGCTACAAGAAGGATCTCCCGCAGGACGAGAATCAGGAAGTTGACCTCGGCCTCGCGGAACTACACGAAAAAAAAGCGCCGGCCCGGGCATAAGAGCGTACCACAACTACCTCGCGGTTACGCTCCTGCACCTTACGAGGAGAGAACTCTATCGGATGAATCCGGGCCTGTTTTACGATATGGTGCAGATCCATAAAGAACGGAACTCCAAAGTGGAGTCGAGTTACGATTAATAAACGGGAGGGCAGTAATGGCGACAAGAAATATCAGCACGAAGCTCGCCATTGACGGCGAGGCTCAATACAGGGCGGCGTTATCGGGAATCAACTCCGAGATCAAAACGCTGCAGTCCTCCCTGAAGCTGGTCGACAGTGAGTTCCAGGGCAACGCCAACAGCATGACGGCCCTGTCCGCCAAGGGCGAAGCCCTCCAAAGGCTGTGGGAGGCACAGAAGACCAAAGTCGACTCGCTCAAGGAAGCCCTCGAGAACGCCAAGAACGCCCAGCAGACCTACGCCGATAAATGCGCCGATCTGCGCGACAGGATCCAGAAGAACAATGAAGCCCTTGAGAAACTGAAAACTACCGAGGGCGATACCTCTGCAGAGCAGGCAAAGCTGACCGCCGAGAACGCCGCGCTCAGCAAGGAGCTGGCCACCAACGAGCAGTACCTCGCCGCCGCGGAGAAGGGCGTCAATAACTGGCAAACTCAGCTGAATAACGCCGAGGTCGAGCTCAACTCCCTCGACGCGAAGATTGCCGACAACAACAAGTATATGCAGGAGGCCGAGCAGTCAGCTGACAATACGGCCTCTTCCATAGATGAATTCGGTAACAAGATCAAGGAGAGCGGCGAGGCGGTCGACGCCTTGTCTCAGGCTCTCGTTGCCGCAGGTGTTGCCGCCGCGCTCAAAGAGATCGCCGACGCGATGAAGGAATGCGTCTCGGCCTCCATGGAGTTCGAGACCGCCATGGCCGGCGTCAAGCGCACGGTAGGCGGTGACGACGCATTCATCTCCGCTCTCGGTGAGAGCTTCAAGGAAATGTCGACAGTCATGCCGATCACGGCCAATGAGCTGGCCGCGATCGCGCAGACGGCCGGACAGTTGGGCATCCCGCAGGCGAGCGTGGAAGCGTTCACCTCGGTCATGGCCCAGCTCGCCACCACCACCGACCTGACGGCAGACAACGCCGCGACGATGCTCGCACAGTTCGCCAATATCACAGGCGTCACCGAATATGACCGGCTCGGCGCCGTCGTCGCCGCCCTCGGCGACTCCACCGCAACGACTGCCTCCCGGGTGGTCGAGATGGGCCAGGGCATGGCCGCTGCCGCGAGCATCGCCGGAATGAGCGAGACGGACATCATGGCCATTGCCGCGGCTGTCGGATCTCTCGGCATTGAGAGCGCGTCCGGCGCCACGTCCATGTCCACGCTGATCTCCACGCTCTACAAGGCCACAGAAACCGGGAAGAACCTTGAAGAGTTCGCCTCGGTTGCAGGTATGACCGCATCCGAGTTCAAGACCGCGTGGGCAGAGGATGCCGTGGGTGCTCTGAACGCCTTCATCCAGGGTCTGAACGATACAGAGCGGAACGGCAAGAGCGCCATCGTCCTGCTGGAAGAACTCGGAATCACCAACGTCCGACAGACGAAGGCTATCCTCGGCCTCGCCTCTGCCGGAGATCTTCTGAGTCGCACCGTCGCGCTCGGCAATGAAGCGTGGGCGTCAAACAGCGCCCTTGCCGAGAAGGCCGGCATCATGTACGAGACCACCGAGGCCAAAACCGCGATGCTCTCGAACAGTGTGACGAATCTCAAGATCGCCGTGGGCGATCAGCTGACGCCAGCAATCGGCAACCTTGCCGAAAAGGGCACAGACATCGTCAACTGGGCGACGGAATTTGTTGAGGCCAACGACTGGCTCGCTCCGTCCATCACCGCTGTCGTAGTCGCCATGACCGCGTTCATGGCCGTCCTCGCCGGGTACGCCGCCATCACAAAGGTGGTCATCCCCGCCATCACGGCGCTCAATGCGGCCATGTCCGCGAACCCGTATCTTCTCGCCGCCGCAGCCATTACCGCAGTTATCGCCGCGCTGACCGTACTCACGCTGACTATGGATTCCACTGCGGACTCGGGCGAAAAACTATCATACGCTTCGCAGGAGCAGGCCAGCGAGATCTCCGCACTGACCGCGGAATATGAAAAGGCGTGCGCACAGTACGGAGCGAACTCCGAGGAAGCAGGACGGCTGGCGGCGCAGATCGAAAAGGCCACGATGGAGTTCGAGGCCAACAAAACCATGATCGGCGAGCTGACCGGAAACGCCTCTGCCCTTGTAAGCAGGCAGAAGGAAATGTCCCAGAGCTTCGCTGACACGAGCTCGGAGCTGGGCGGACTCAGCGGAAAGTGCAACGCCTACCTCGAGCAGCTGATCGCGCTGTCCCTGATCGAAAGCAAGTCCGCAGAAGACAAGGCCGAGATCCTCGCCTATGTGCAGCTGCTCAACAAGGCGCTCCCGGGGCTGGACCTGTCCTATGACCAGTATGCCGATTCTCTGAATGTCGCCACCGACGAACTGCAAAATCTGGTTCAGGCTGAAATCGACCATCAGACGGTTCTCGCCAATCAGCAGGCGCTTCAGGACGCTATCTCACTTCGGCAGGAATTCGCCACCCAGACCACGCAGATATCTTCCGAGCTGGCTGCGGCGCAGGAAGCACTTGCCAAGGCTCAGGAAGAATATGCCGCCGCCGATGCGGAATGGGGCATTCAGAAATACCTCGCATTTGACCTGTATACGCAGGCCATGGCGCCGTACATCGAGGCTGTCACGCAGGCTGCCCAGGATGTGGCCGCGTTAGAAGAGGCACAAGCCTCGCTGCAGGCGGCGAACGAGGAAAACGAGGCCACAATCAAGGATCTGACCACAGCGACAGCCAATCTCAGCGGCGCCGCGCAGACCAATGCCAGCGCCGCAGAGACGGCCGCGGCTTCTGTTAAGCAGGAGCTCGAAGATCTGGCCAAGAAATACAAAGAGGCATACGACTCCGCGCTGGAAAGCCTCGACGGGCAGGTCGGGCTCTGGGAGAAGATGGACAACAAGGCGTCCACCAGCGCCAAAGACCTGCAGACCGCGGTCGATTCCCAGGTCACCTACTTCACCAATTACAGCGACAACCTGCAGAATCTTCTCGGAAGAAACATCGACGGCGTGGAGGAGTTTGCGAAGAACTTCACGGACGGGTCTACCGAGAGCGCTGCGGCGCTGGCCGGACTGTCCAAAGCCTCGGACGAGGAGATCGCCCGGATCATCGAGAGCATGGGGAAAGTGAGCGAGCAGAAAGAATCTCTCGCCACTCTGTTTGCGGGTTTGGAGACAGACCTGAGCGGCAACCTTGAGAACATCGCGACTCAGTACCAGTCTATGGTCGAGTCCATCCAGGGCGCAGGGGAAGACGTAGACTTCGGCCCGTTCCTCGAGGCCGTGAACACGGCTTTCGACGGCGTGGGCCTCCAGTTCGAGACGATCGGCTCCGGCGTCGGAGAAGGACTTGCCA
>Ga0310690_10008712_pt1 | contig 12826 bp, 15 predicted proteins | sample AusTroGonzalo_MG_2_FD_207661 | JGI IMG/M metagenome (GOLD analysis project Ga0310690, IMG submission 207661) | Bovine rumen microbial communities from tropical cattle in Woodstock, Queensland, Australia - Gonzalo_04 (v2) (version 2) | ecosystem: Host-associated > Mammals > Digestive system >...
TCCGAACTTGGTCGTATGCTAATCTAGCTTAGTGAAATAACATTATAAGAAATACCCCAAGGCTTATGGCCAAGGGGTTTCTTATTTATAGGAGAAAGTTTAAATCTTTACTTTCTGGTCAAAGAACATTTCATATAGTCTGAAATTATTCTCTATCCAGAAACTGTTAATATATTTATATTGATATTCCAGGACCTCGTTATATTTATCCTTATCCTTAAGGTTTCCGATTATCTTTCCGATATTATTACCGGTTTCGTTAAGTTTAACCAAATCGTGCTCGCCGCTATAAGGTGAATCTTGGAAATACGTTCCGATAAAGACCTTACCGGCAGCGCAAGTTTCAAGCATCTTCAGATTACTCTTGGAACGGTTAAATACGTTATTCTTCAACGGCGATATTACGAAATCAGAATTATCTTCAAGGAAAGATAACGGATATTGAATCATGTTGACCCAAGGTTTGATATTACACTTATCTATAAAGAAGGGTTTCTGACCCATGACGTTAATATCTGTGTTATGGTTAATATATTCGACCAAATCAACCGGGAAATCGCCGTATGACTTATTTACTGGGTCATAGTGTGTATTAGAACCGGCGAGCAATACTTTAGGTCTTTCAATATCCTTATCGATAAATTTACGCGGCCAATGATATGCATGACGTGATAACATATTAGGGATTACCCATACTTGGGTGTCTTCAAATCCATATTCGTTAACCAATATGTCTTTCAGTGTCTTGGTAGAAACCGAAATACGGTCAATTACTGACTTATACTTTCTAAGTGCTTTACCGTTCGATTCATAGTCTATGTTATTTCTACATAGATTATACGACGGCATCGAACCGTCTTTACTGGTAAATAGCAAATCGTCGAAATCTACATAAATCTTAAGCTTATTACTCTGACTCTTTACTTTGGCCAATACCGTAAGAAGATTCTCAGAACAGCATCTCTGTATGTATAGGATGTCTACATCGTTGACCATGATTATCTCACCCGGTGAAATAATACACTTGATTTCCTTACTCATAGAATTAAGGACCGTGGCGGGCTGGACCATACGGTAATAACCACAGGCGCCGTTATCTCCAGGAACTACTATTACTTTCTTCATCATTAACCTCTATCAATATTAATATTTGAAACTTTATGTGTGGTGATTTCGTCAAGATATTCCTTATATGTATCATCGATATATTCTTGAAGTTTCTCTTTACGTATTTCTTCTTTACTCTTATTCTTATAGTAGTGCAGCGCGGCTGTGTAACCGATACGATAACCGTAACTGAATATTGACGAACCCTTATTGAAATTAAACTTGGTAAGGCCGCAAAGTAAATCATAATACTGGTAATCTCGGATTTCTTCTTTCTCGGCCGCAGGTTTCGTCTTGAATTTATTATTCTCAAGGACTATTTCCATAAGTGTCAAGATATACCAACCGTATCTTTCATTCTCGAATTCTGACAGTCTTTCATTATTCTGTAGTTTCTGGACTAACATATTAAGATCATCAAGGTCGAGATCGTAATAACGTGTGAACTGTGGTGACGTATAGCTAATTCTTAACTTACGTCGTCTGTTTGGATTCTTAAATAGTTTCATCTTCATGTTTATTTCCTCTTATTGAGCTATATATTATATATAGCAATCTATTTATTAAATTTAGAATTAATCTGGAAATATGTGGGCGAAATGCCAAATTATTCCGGAATTTCGTGTAAATAACTTAACCACAGCTATGCTTTGGAGGAAAGAATTATGGTTAACGCTGATGAAGAGAATAAGTGGGCTTATCTACTTGCCCCGACCTTTCAATGTCTTAATACGTCTGGTAAACCCTTAACGGAAGGCTGGATCGAAGTTTATATTCATGGAACTCGCAATAAATACTACTGTGCGAGCGATTTCTCTGGAACTTTGCATCCTTTCAAGATCCCGCTTAACAGCTTAGGCGCCAATATTATCTTGGCATCGCCGCTACATAGCTATGACGTATATGTATATAATAGATTTGGATCTCTTTCTATGTCTCGATATAATATCGTTCCGGCTACCAATGCTGGCGAAGCGATCGCGGATATAATCAATATTACGTCTGAAGATCAAACTGTCGATATTAACGTTTCTGGCGGAACTACTTGGGATCTTTCTATTAAAGATACTACTGACCAGGTCGCTCAGAATACCTCTGATATTTCTGATATTAAGGACGATATTGAAGATATTAATACGGCTTTGGACGGTAAGAAGGATGTTCAGGATGCCAAGACTTTCAATGGTGCGGCTACCAAGACCGTTAAGAAGATTACACAGAATGCAAACGGCGAAATGAATGTCGAATTTGAAGATATTGACTTGCCGGCTGAAGTTCCCAATGTAGAAATTACCTCTGAAGATAATTCAGTTCAAATATCTGAATCTATTGACGTCCAGACTAATACCAAGACGTTCGACCTCTCTGTCAACGTAGATGACTCTCTTGAATACGGTCAGTTCAGGGCAACCGATGTCAATACTCAGGCGCAGCTGACTAAGATTAAAGGTAACATAGACCTTAATAACTATGCTATTTCGTTGAAGAAAGGCAATTCGTATCACTTTACCGTTCGTGGAAGCTATGTCGCTACCAATACGGCGAATACTTACGCTACTATTACATATATTGAATATAGTTCGTTCAACGGTATTCAAATCAACGTAGATAATACTATTACGGATCCGCAGGACTTTGAAATTTCATATGACGTGTATAATGTCAGTCGTGATATGAACTATAACGTAGCTTTCGCGGCCATGTCTGGCGGAAAGGTTTCAGAACTATGGGTAGAAGTTCATAATCTGAACGGTGTGTCTATTAACGGTAGTGGCGGCGGAACTGAATATACGGCCGGTGACGCAATCGATATTACTGACGATACTATCAATGTCAAGGTTAATCCGGCATCTGGTATCGATATAGTTAACGACGAGCTCGTAGTTAAAGTAGGTCAAGGTCTTGCTGTAGATCCGGCGAGCGGTCTTATCATTATTAACTCTGAAGTAGGCGACGTGGTAGAGACAGTCGAGAAGCTAAAGAAGGACCTCGATACTCAGATTACCCCGAATTTCGATATGCCGAATATTTCTCAGGTCTATGACTTTGCTGATCCGTCTGTATCTACTCTGGCTAACGGCGCATGTATGCTGTGTCAGGCTTTCACTATTCCGATTAACCATGAAATCAGAACTTTAAGTGAAGACGCCAACGAACCGACTCTATTCGGTATCTATTCTCAGCAAGGATTCGGTCATAAGATTATGCTCGCTTTATACGAATATACTTATGCTAAATCCGGTGAAGAACATGGTAGTTCGACTTATGTAGGCGATACCGGCCCGGTTAACGTGGTCTTGGGTGTTAACGAATATCCGTTAAAGAATCGTAATCCGTCTATTACTGAACTACGTAGTGACCGTGTATATTATGCTACTCTTTACTTGCCGAACGCAGCAAGGGTTAACGGGCTTATGCTCGCAGGTGCTCCGAACTACGGTAATCAGTCTGTTCCGGCTGAACCTCGTCTGTCTTGCGCCGTAGAGAATATTACATGGAATAACCAGGAACTCGATATGAATGATCCGACTACTACGTTGAATCATTATCAGACTTATACTATCGAAGGTGTAACTTATTATAACTACTATATCGGACCATGGAATAGCGGCTATAACGAAAGATGGACAGCTCCGAGATTCTATATGCAGATTCGTAACGGCGAATATAATGAACCGATTATTCCGACCGTTCCGTTCGTAGATTTGGGTAACGTATTACCGACCAGTGTCAAGCAGGCATCTGAACTTACAGGATTTACTCCGAGCGCATCTAATAGCTCGTTCCGTGACGTAACCCCGCTCATGAATGTAACTATTACGTCGTTCGAATGGGTCGACGATATGTCAACTGTGGCTGGATGGGCTGCAGCTAACTGTGTATATGACAGTGGTTTCGCAACCAACCTTTCCGGTAACTCTAATACGACTACTGACCTCGGATCCGTAGGAACAGTCGACGGTCATACTATGTATGCTCACAGGATTACGTTCACTACCCCGATTACATTAACGGCCAATACTACATATCGATTCCTCTGCGAATGCTTTGAAAGTTCAAGTTCGTATATCTTCGAATGGTCTACCCCGACTGACGTAGTTCATGTAGGAAATAACGGCTGGTATGTAGTTAATCAGAATGTAACCAGATATGATAATATCATCGGTAAGTATAATAAGATTACTGACAGCAATAATAACTCTTATGTTATTTAAGGAGAATTTAAGATGGCTAAACTCAATAAGGTATGTGTTAATCTCGCTCAGGACTTTACCAATGCTGAGAAACAGCAAGCTCGCGATAATATCGGTGCAGGAACAGGTAATAGCAATTCAGCGATTATTCATGACAGCAATACGCTACCGCCGGTGACTACCGATGTCAATCAAATGATTATTTTTAATGATGGCCGAACTAAATTTGATAATCTGTATAACGGTGTTATTCCGGCAGAACCAGGTCAATCTGAAAGTGGTCGTGTATTAGTCGCGAATTATGCAGGGTCGCCGGCTAAAGGTACAGGCCAATGGACAGATGTTCATAGTATCGGTATTAATGAAGTTCCAGCTGGTGGATCAAATGGTCAGGTCTTGACCTGGAATAGTAATAATTATGCTTGGGCTAATGCAGCAAGTGATTTACCTGCTCATACATCATCTGATGCCGGTAAGGTATTGACTGTCAACTCTAGTGGTAACGCTATTTGGCAGACGCCAACTACTGGTGCATCTAGTGTCGGGGTATATGAAATTACGGTAACTAAAGTGCTTAATGGATCAGGAACGCAGCTTTGGTCAGGTGATGGACTAACTGAATCTGATATTAATGAAACATTCGTTAACTGTACAGCTGAAACGTGTCCTGTAAGAATTATATTGGACAGTTATGGCAGATTAATGACCGGTTTAAGAACAGGATATAATTCTATTACATGTGAATCTCACACATATGTGTCGCCAAATGCTAATTTCGCGACTGAATTAGGTATGTGGGGCTATGATGACTTATGTCAAGTAGTCGCCGGTATGAATAGAACATGGTATTTAACTCAAAGTTCATTACTCGACCAGAATGGTATTCGTTCTACTACGGAGACTTTGAAGAATGGTACATTGACTATCAAATTTGACTTCGTCTTCAATGTATAAGAGAATCTTTGGCTATCATGTATTAAGGTGATAACATGGAACAGGAATCTACTCAATTCGTGTCGATGATCAGCTCGGTAGACCCGCATAGTCTACCGCTGGTCGTCGTTATTATAGCTATAGCTTATCTTTATTTTAAGTTTCATAAGGTAGAAACTGACCGTTCAGAAACGAAGCTGCAACGTGATACAGATTCTCAGAATTTACATGATGACGTGCTCAAATTGAAGTTTGACGTTTCAAATTTAAACGGTGTAGTTGATTTACATAAGAATAAACTGGAATCTATAGACCAGCAGCTGGCCATAGTTAACCAGGAACTGGTCAAGCTCAACGTGCAGGTGGAACACTTGGTCTCGGCTTTGGAACAGCAGAATCAGATAATGATGAAATCTTTAAATAAGGACAGCTAATATGCTCGGAACTTTGATATTCGTACTCGTGGTGCTAATCCTCGGGTGTATTTACTTTAACTCTAATGACTGGTCAGGACGTGGATAATGGAATCGTGTGATAACTGTAGTGAAGAATGCAAATATTCGAAAGAATGCTTAGGTGAAGGTGTACCGTTTCAGAGAATACGCAGAATTACGGGCTATCTGACGGGCGATATTAACACATGGAATAACGGAAAGAAGGCTGAACTGGCTGACAGGGAGAAACATGGAACTAATCAAGAAGAATAACGAACTGTATATAGGCAACGTTAAGATATGTGACTGTATGGATCCGGGAATTCTTAAGACTGGCAGCTATCGTCTTGAAATCAACTGGTCTCCGAAATTCAAGAAGGAACTACCCTTAATCTATAATAAGGAATTTCCGGCTAATCGTGGATTCCGAATTCATCAGGGTAACTGGATGAAGGATTCCGACGGATGTATACTGGTAGGTCGAAAGGTATCTGACGGTGTGCTCGCCGACAGTCTGAAGACCTTAGAATATCTGATTATTCTATTGAAACTGAATAAGGTCGAAACTCTCATTATCGTGTAATAGACGTGTTATAAGGACTTATTTGATATAACCTTATAACTATACTCTTAAATCAAATAACTAACCCAGAACTCAAATATGGACGATTATGGACGATATAAAGATACTTAACTGGTCTCGTGTGTGTAACTATGAAATCGTTAACGGTCTATACGTGCTTAAGAACGACGTATGGCTGGATTTCGAACATAACGGTAGCAAATTCAGAATAAAGATAGATAAAGGCGGGCTGACTGACGGTCTGTCTGTTCCGAAGATATTCAGATGGTATCTACCGGACTGGGACGATAATAACGTGCTATATAACGTGGCCGGGATATGTCATGACGGTATGTATGGGTCTGAAGTAGTATGTAAGGAACTGGCCGACGAGATATTCTATAAAGGATTACTCATGGCAGGAATATCCAGAAGTAAGGCTACTGTGGCCAAATACGCCGTGCAATATCTGGCTGGACTACACTATGGACGTGAACATGACGATTTCGGTATATCTGAATATGTCTCTTTGACGTGTATTAATTAAATATAATATATTATTATACGTAAGTATATTACCGCAATCATGTCCACAGGACCTTATTGACGTGTATAACAGGTAGTTAAAGAAATTTACAGATGTAGTGGTAGTTTAAATAATGAACGTCATGTAAGACGTTAAATATAGAAATTAACGACTGTGTAATAACATGTTTATATGACGTTAATAAATTCTTTAAATCTTCAGATATACGTGAAATAACGTCTGTGGACGTGATTATGGTAATATACTTACGTATATAATAATATATAATATATAATATATTTAGAACTATTTATTATTATAGGTTTACGACAGTCAAAGAATTTACTATATTTAATGACGTAAATAAGAGAATTTAGCGACTTTCGTCTAATTATTTCTATAAATAATATGTAACAGGGCAAGAATATTCGACCGCTTACCGAATTTAGAACGCCCGATCACAGAGTTTCTTTAATAAATAAATCCAAATAAGAGAATCCTCTGGTTTCGTGTAAGCGGCGGAATCAGAGGATTTATTTATTATGAAGTTAAATTACACATACGGTCAACCAAGTTTAACAGTCAAGCAAGCAACTGTCAATAGCTATAATGAATTTAAAGGTCGTCATAATATGTCGCTCGCCGAAGCTGTTAAGTTCAACAGAAATAGACTTAAGGGTCAGTTCAACCCAAGAATGTATCTTGGTAACGGCCGCTTATTCAAGATTAAAGATACGTGGAATGGCTACGATTTCGCAGTCAAGAAGTTAATCGCGGGCTGCTTTATTGACTTTATGGCAGTCAAATCTATCGGTTTCATGGTAGAAGAACCGGAAGTTAAGAGAATCAAGGCCGATATTGACGTCATGTTATTCAACCGTGAAGAATTCAAGAGCAGTGAATATGCAGCTTATCGTGACCAATGGAATAAGATTTCCGATAAGATTATTGAAGAAATAAGAAATAAGGTAGTTAACGGCTGGAAAGATGGTAAACCATCGGATGAAATCGTCAAATTCTTCGGTGATAAGTGGCAGACTTACGGTGTCAAGCGCCAATATAAGAATAAGGGTGTTTCTAAGACTTATGCTTATATGGATTCTAAAGATGTAAATAAGATCGCCAAGTATCTTGCTGCTAACGGAATCAATAAGGTAGTTAATACTATGAAGGAATGCAAGGCTTTGACCCGCCGTGGAATTTCTATTTCTGACGTCAATATGGCTATCGCCCAGCTCGTCAACGATAATAAGGGTAAGGATGTAGTAGAAACCTTTAAGAAAGGTCTTAATATCATCAACTGGTTAAAGAAACTTAATGACCGTCAACTTAAGGATCTTCATATCGTAAATAACATGGACGAACGTGGCGCAGATATGTATCTCAACGCTTACGGATTTAATATGATGTGGAAGTGCAACGGCTACATAAAGTTCATCATGAAAGGTTTAGATAACAGAATTAAGGAGATTAATAATGGATTATATAGAAAGAATAGGCCGTATGGAAGAACTAATCGAGCTCATAGCTGATTCACTTGAAACTAAGCTCAACTACGCTCATCTTAACTATTCGAAATTTCCAGGAATATCGGTGAAAGAATCCGATATTCTTTATAACGATATAAGATTTAAGGTGTGTGAATATCATGGAGCTGACGTAAGCTCGGGTAACTATATCAACCGTATAACTATAGAAATACCGAGAAATATAGACGAAGATAACCGTTATGTTCATGTGGCTTGGCAAGAGGGATATAACAGAAGTAGTGAAGTGAATAACCGTAGGCGAGCATGTTATGAAATATCGAGAACGTTCGTCAAGGAAGTATTACCGAAAGTAGACTTTAAGATTAAGAAAGAAGTATATAATGACGAAATCGACAGAATATTATCCGTATTAGATTAAATTCAGAAATATTACTATATTTAATACGTTAACAGAAACCTCATGTTAACAGCTGTGAAAATGCTAATATACCGGTCTGGCTATGGATGTAGTGACCGGTCTATTTATTTAGTCAAGCATGTGTGGCAGAGCGGTGAATGCGCATGACTGTAGATCATGTCCTTATTTAGGTTAACGTCGGTGGTCCGAATCCATCCACATGCAGAATTATAGGGGGCCCGCCCACCCCCAAATATTAAATTAATATTATAGTCTCGTAGGCTAACTGGACTAAACCATGGGGCTACGAACCTCATATTCGTGGATCATACCCGCGCGGGACTACTAATTTAAGAGGATAACATGGCAGAACTTAAACCTTATGATCCAAATAAACCGAAAATTAGTATCAATAAAGAAGGCTGGCTTGACCGTATGGTCGAAGCTGGAATTCCTCTCTCTCGTGCTTTGAAATATTTCCATGAGAATCCGGATGGACAGGCTACCAAATTTATCAGTCTTGCTGCTGAAGACTTAGTTCCTTTCTATTCCAATATTATTAATAACGGCGATGCGACAGACTACGTAACTGAAGCTATTATGCTCGGTATGCCGATGCCGGGGCCCAAATCTTCAAAGAAAGTAATGACTCCGAAAGGTGAAAGAACTTATTATGTCAATCAAGGAATTCCAGAACTTGACGTAGAACGCAATCAGAAACTTAAACGATTATTTGACGAAACCGATGATATTAACTGGAGGGAAAGTGACTCCCCATGGTATGGTGACGAATACCAAAGAGAGGTAGGTGATACTTGGGAAGGGTCTAACGCTTATCAGGAAGGTAATGACCGTTATCAATCTAATTCTATTGATCCGGATGATTTCAATAACCTTATGGATGAATTCGAAGCTGAAGGTGTTATTGACGCAGCAGATGATTATAAATTTGACGTTAATTCTCAAGAATATGCAGACGCCAAACAGACAGCAGCTGATCTCGATAAGATATATTCTGAAATGAACGACGATACAGCTTTATTGACTAATGAAGAAAAGATTAATAGTGATTTAGAATCTCGCGCCCGCGATGAATACTGGAAGAAACGTGATGAAATAGCTGATAAATATATTAATCCAGAATGGAAGGGAACTAAGTATCTATATGATGACGCTAAGAGGGTAACCCCGGAACAGTTTGATGTTGAAAAATATAGAAAATATCTGACTGATGAAGAAATTAATAAACTTAAAGAATCCTTATCAAAAGTAGAGGAAATGCGAGAAGTATGGCCGGAAATGGCAGATAAGAGGATGTCTGAACTTAATGCGACTATAGAGAAAGGATATACTGAATTACCGAAACCCATGGCAGTTCAGGCTTTCCCGAACTATGAAGCAATGTCTCGTTATCGTGCAGAAATAGATGCTTTACCGAAGAATATCGAATATACTAAGGTAAACCCGAGAACAGCTAGCGATGTATTTGATTTCGTGGCTAACGATCCGGAATTAATGACTGACGATATGAAAATGCATGGTCAATATCCAAAATTACATGATAATATCTATATCTATAAACCGGAAACAGCTTATAGGCCGGCCGCAGATTTAGTCAATGCATCTATAAGTAGATACACAGAACCATATCGAATTACTATGCGCGATTTCGATCAGATGACTAACTTGGTTAACGATTTAAGAGATCCGAATCTTTATAATAAGAACTGGACAGCTAAACTTAAACAGGAAATAAGTGATCTTAAAGAAAACGAATTATTGACAGCTCAAGATAAAGAACGAATGAAAGAAACTGTAGACTATTACGCCGAGCAGATTCAGAATGAACCGGATCCGGATCGCCGTAAGACTTTACTTAGTTTCTTCAGGAATGATCTTGATGGTGCCGGTCTTATGTATGATGGTATTGAATAAATATTAAATGTTCATATTTGATTTCTGGTCAATCCGTGGAAGTAACCATATATATAAACGCTCAATAAACATAACGAACCCAGGAATCACTTATGGACGATTTAAGATACTAATTATTATAACAGATGGGGGCGCATGTACCAAGGTGGCGATCCGGTCTTGCAAACCAGATGTGAAGATTTCGATTATCTTCGTCTCCACTATCTAAACCTTACTTTCATATTAATCTCCAATAACTAAGACGATCTGAAATATGGTCGTCTTTCTTATTATGCGAAATTCTCGAAAAAATTATTATATATAATATAGAACGTAAAGAAATTTACTATATTTAATAAGGAAGATTAATATGACAGATTTAGAGCAATATTCAACATTAATTCTTATCGAAACCAAGAATGACGGTATTATTTCGTCATACGTCAAGTATAACGGCGATCAACTCGCTGCATCATCTGAATATCGTCTGGCTACCAAGTTCGGTGTTTCCAAATCTCAAATTATTTGGCATCATGACTGTGGAACTCAGACTGAAGCAGTCAAACTCCAAAGACGTTATCATCTGGCCACTAAGTTATTCTATAACGCCGGAACTGGTAACGTAAAGATTAACGCCGATCTTGCAATCAATACCATGAATTACTTACTCAGGTTTGATTCTCGTGACGATATGATCGAACTCTATAACCATATCTATACATACGTAGATAAGACTAACAGTGAAGAACGCGGAATTCTTTATATCATGAAGGATTTCGCAGAAGATAAGGTATTCTATAAGATCGGAACCACATGTGAATCTAAAGGTGCTGAAGGAAGACTCGCCGAACTGAAACGTAGTCATTATCTTTCAGAATGTGCTTTAGTGGTCGACCAGATTATGACAGACCGACGTTATATCGCAGATTATTTCGAAGGCTTATTTCATATCATCTTTGCTGATAAGAAGATTTCTTGCCCGAACCGTAAACAGAACGTCAACGGAAATAAATTTGATAACTTTGACGAAACTTTCGAAATCGATAATGCAGACGTTATAAATATAATGTCGGTCATGATGAAACATAGAACGCCCGAAGAATTTATTGAACAGTTTAATAAGATTAAAGGAAATTAATAATGTCGATAAATACAGAAGCTATAAAGGAATCCTTTCAAATATTCTATGAAGCAATGGATAGTATACATGGCTGGAAAGAATCAGAATTAAAGGCTAAGATAATAGAATTAAATACTAAGCATCTACTCGATAACTTAGATAAATCATTAGAACAGTTTAACGAAACAGATAAGATTAAAGGAAATTAATATGAATAACACAGAAGAAATTAAGAAATTACTGGATGAAATCAAAGGAACTATCGAAACCATCAAGGATTATCTACGTGAAGAACGTGTTAATTCTAAGGAAATGCAGGATAAGATGTTCGATACATGGTTAAACCAATACGATGAAGGAACTAAATCTTTACCGAACTGGTATAACGAATGTGCTTTGCCGCCAACTCAAGGCTGCAATATCTATAACGAAGATGGAACACTTAAGAAAGAATATTTACCAAGGGGTTAATAATGCTTGCTATCATCTTAATTATATACTCTCTTGCGGCAATAGTAACAGGAATAATGGCTTTCTGTTCGATATGTGACGAATGTAATATCGACCTCGGGTCGGCAATATTCATAAGCTTACTTACAGGTGCAATCTTACCGTTAATAGTTATCGCTTTAATTATTATAAGCTTATTACCGATTATTATACCGTGTGCAACAGCAATTTATATATTTGGATAAAGGAAATAAACATGAAATACGAAATTAAATACGCAATCAAGAAATTTGAAGAAATCTTTACTGACCCGAATGCTAAACCGACTTGCATCCGTCAATACGTCGATGATGACGGTAAGGTAGTAGAGAAGGAAGATACTATCAAGGAACTCTTTCATCAGGTCGTAAAGGTCGGTGATGAAACTTTCCAGGGTGTAGTAGCTTTCGGAACACATGGCTTTACTGAATCTTCTCTCGATAATATGACAGCTCGAGAATTTATTGAAGAATATCTGATTCCGAACACAGTGGCTATTAATAAGGCAATCGAACGTAAATTTAATGAATAATAAATCGTCATAGTTAACCTCCAAGAATGTCGGTCTGAAATATGACCGACTTTCTAATTTCTAATTAATCGATATGAACAGAACATGGCTATTTCCATATTTGACTAATCAACCGGTGCCACTAGGAT
>Ga0310690_10008714_pt1 | contig 12825 bp, 10 predicted proteins | sample AusTroGonzalo_MG_2_FD_207661 | JGI IMG/M metagenome (GOLD analysis project Ga0310690, IMG submission 207661) | Bovine rumen microbial communities from tropical cattle in Woodstock, Queensland, Australia - Gonzalo_04 (v2) (version 2) | ecosystem: Host-associated > Mammals > Digestive system >...
GGTGAAGAAGCTTTGGAACTTTATAGAGAAAATAAATATGATTGTGTTTTTTTGGATATACATCTTGGCGGTATTGACGGGATAGAAGTTTTAAAACAGTTGAAACAATTAAACCAGGATGTAAGAGTTGTTGTAATTACCGGCAGTATAGGTGAAGAATCAAAAGATAAAATTTTAAAATTAGGTGCAATCGATTATCTGCAAAAACCTATAGTATTGTCGGATTTTAAAGAAAAAATTCAAAATTATGTTTAAAAAAATTAGAAAGAAAAAAGCATTAAATGCTTATTTATCAACCGTAGCAAAGCAGATGGTTTTTATTCACGATGCCAATTTGCTTTCAAAACTTGTGCTTAAAATTGTAAGCGAAAGGTTAAAAGTAAAGCATGTCGGTTTGTTTTTGTATGATAAAAAAACTAAAGAATATATAATAAAACTTTCTCAAGGTAAACAAGGTTTAAAAATTCCGGTCAATTTTACAAAAATAAACAGAAACAGTACCATAATAAAACTTTTTTCAAACCCTTTAATGCCAGATAAAAACAAACTTTCCGTTTCCGATAACGAACTAAAATCATTGAAAAAACATTATAAAAATAACGAGTTGTTTTTTAAACAGCTTGAAGATTTGGAAGATGTAATGTTTATATACGGTGCTAAACTTGTAGTTTGCGGTTTTTTTAGAAACAGAATACTTGTTTTATTTTTTATAGGAGAAAAAGGAAACGGTCAAAAATTTACAAAAGAAGAAATTTCATTTTTAAATATTTTGTCTTCCGATGTTGTAATGGCAATACAAAATACCAATTTGTTTGAGGATATAAAAAATCAGCTTGAAATAAATAAACAAATACTTTTAAATACGGTTAAAACTTTAGCGACCGTGCTTGATATAAAAAATGCTTACACACACGGACATGCCGAAAGAGTTATGAAATATTCTTTAATTTTAATGAAATATTTGCCTAAAAAAATGATAAAAAATTTCGATAAATTTGAAGATACTTTAAAAATATCTTCTTTATTGCACGATATAGGCAAAGTAGGTATTCCTGAAGATATTTTAAATAAAGCGGAAAAATTAACAAATAAAGAATTTGATTTAATAAAAAAACATCCTGCTATGGGGGCTGAAATTTTAGAACCTATAAAAGAGTTTCAGGATGTTTCTTTGGGTGTTAAATATCATCATGAAAGATATGATGGGAAAGGGTATCCGTACAAACTGTTAGGTGAAAAAATTCCTTTGATTGCTTCAATAATATCTGTTGCTGATTGTTATGATGCAATGCTTAATGATAGACCTTACAGAAAAGGTTTGGCAAGAAATACGGTTATAAAAGAAATTACTGCAAATAAAAATAAACAATTTGCTCCTATTGCTGTTGATGCTTTTATTGAGGCGGTCAAAAATAACGAAATGTAATTATGAAACAATACATAAGATGTATAATAGATGAACCGAGAAAATCTTATACAAACATTGCAATTGATGAACTTTTTTTTATAAATGAAAAATTTAAACCGATTGTAAGATTTTATACATGGCAACAGCCTGCATGGACTATAGGTTATTTTCAAAAATATTCCGATGTTGAAAATAAACAAAACTATCCTGTAGTTCGAAGATTGACGGGAGGGCTTGCGGTTTTGCATCAGAAAGATTTGTCGTATTCTTTTATATTTGACGATGTGTGGCCGTATTTATATGATCAGGAAAAAACTTATGAAATAATACATAATGAAATAAAAAAATCTTTGACGGCAATAGGTATAATTTGCGATAATATGTCAAAAGTTGATACCGAATATAAAAATTTTTCCTGTGTCCAAACTTTTTATAAAGGTGATTTATTCCTTAACGGGAAAAAACTTGTAGGTTCCTGTCAAAGAAGAAGAGGGAAAAAAATATTGGTTGAAGGCTCGATTCATACATGTTTAAATTATGAACAAATAAAAATTTTTGCTAATATATGTTTTAATAATATTTCAAAATTTTTAAATTGTTGCGTAGAAAATAGACCTATAACTGATGAAGAATTATTCAGAGCGGAACAATTGGTTGTACAAAAATACAATACCGATAAATGGAAAAAGTTATTTTAATTATGGATACGAAAATTTTATACTTGCTTACATTTTTAATGGCATTTTTAAGTTCAATTTTGCTTACTCCTTTTTTTAGGTTTGTTGCAATTAAATTAAATATTTACGATAAACCGATAACAGCTGTTAAAACACATAAAGTAAGTACTCCTTATTTTGGTGGGCTTGCAATTTGGACAAGTTGGACGATAAGTTTGTTAATTATAAGATTGATTTCAAATTTCCCGACGGGGACATTAAACAATTTAAGGTCGTTAATTGTCGGCTCTTTTTTATTATTGCTGCTTGGTTTGTTTGACGATATAAAAAAGGGCGGGCTTGGCTTTAAATTAAAATTCCTTATTCAAATAATTGCCTGCCTTATAGTAGTTGTAGGCTTTGATATAAGAATAAATTTTATAGAAAATTATATATTATCGGTATTTTTAAGTATATTTTGGATAATAGGTTTATCAAATGCTTTTAATTTAATAGATATTATGGACGGGCTTTCAAGCGGGGTGGCTGCTGTTGCTGCATTATTCTTTTTTATAATTGCTTTTCCCGGTGAATTTGTTTATGTTAATTTTTGTGCTCTTGCTTTATGTGCCGCATGTTTAGGTTTTATTCCTTATAATTTATCCAAAAAAATGAAAATTTTTATGGGAGATACCGGAAGCCTTGCAATAGGATTTATACTTGCAACTGTTGCTATGGGAACTTCGTATACAAAAATAAATCCCGTAGCAGTTTTTGCACCTATTCTTGTTTTGGCGGTTCCTATATTTGAAACGACTTTCGTAAGTATTATAAGAATGAAAAACGGAAAGAATCCTTTTTTGGGCAGTAAAGACCATTTTCCGTTAAGGCTTGAAAAAGCAGGCTTGTCTCGCCCTAAAATTTTAGTTTTCATTTATTGTATGGCTATAGTATTTGGTATTCTTGCTTATTTTATTGTGAATTCAAACCCTATTTTAGCATGTATTATTTTTGCCATAACTATAGTTTGTCTAATATTATTTTCAGTAAAATTATCTAAAATTAAAATGGATTAAAAATGAATATTGATGTTGATATTATTATCGGTGCCGGAATAACGGGGCTTTCTTATGCATATTTTTCAAAAAGAAATTTTATGGTTTTTGAAAAAGAAAATCGGGTTGGCGGTTTGTGTAAGTCCGTTAAAGATAGCGGTTTTACATTTGATTATTCTGGACATTTTATCCATATAAAAGATAAGAAAATAAAAAGTTTTTTGGAAAATATTTTAGGCAAGAGATTATTAACAGTCCAAAGAAATTCCGTAATTTATTTTAAAGATAAAATAATTCCGTTTCCTTTTCAAGCAAATTTGTATTATTTATCTGATAAAGAAAAAAAAGAATGTGTTGCGGGTATTAAGAATAGAAAAAATATTAAAATTTATAACGATATGCCTTTTATCGATTGGTGCAATGCAATGTTCGGTAAAGGTATAACAAAATATTTTATGGCACCTTATAACCAAAAATTGTGGAATTGTAATTTAAAAAAAATGACGGCTGCCTGGACTGCTCCTTTTGTTCCAAAACCTACCGTTGAAAGTATAGAAAAATCGGCTTATCAAAAAAATAACAATACTTACGGTTACAATAGTTTTTTCTATTATCCTCAAACCGGCGGTTGCGGAATTGTAACCGACAGTTTATATAAAAAAGTAAAAAAATCGGTTAAGACAGGTTTAAAAGTTACTAAAATAAATTACATTGATAAAGGTGTTTATGCAGACGGAATATGGTACGGTTATACAAATTTAATTTCAACACAACCGTTAAAAGAATTATTAAAGTCAATTAAAAATTTACCGAAAAGAATTAAAAAACTTACAAATAATTTAAAATACACATCGGTCCGGTGTATTAATTTGGGAATAAAATATAAAAAAAATATTCCTGAAATTATAAAAGACAAACATTGGATTTATATTCCGAGTGAAAAATATCCTTTTTACAGAGTAGGTATTTATTCAAATGTTTGTCCGAAATCGGCTCCTAAAAATTGTTATAGTTTTTACATCGAATTTTCCGGTAAAAATAATGTTTATGATAATTGTGAAGATACCATAACTTATTTGAAGAAATTAAAAATTATAAATGACGACGATGAAATTATAACTGCAAATGTTATTGATATGCCGTATGCATACATTATTTTTGACAAACAAAGGAAAAAAACGTTGAGTACAATAAATAAATTTTTAATAGAAAATAATATATATTCGATAGGTAGATACGGTGCTTGGGAATATTCTTTTATTGAAAAAAATATTGCCGATGCAAAAAAATTAGCGGATTTTATCGGAAAGAAAAGATGAAAAAAAAGGTTGCCGTTATAATTACAAAACTTGAACTTGGCGGTGCACAAAAAGTTGCAATAGCATTGTGTGAAAAAACGGATAAAAATTTATTTGATACATTTATGATTTGCGGTTGTGACGGGATTTTAAGTGATGAAGTAAAACAAAAAAATAAAGTTTATTTTGTTAAAAGTTTAATTAGGGAAATAAATCCTTTAAAAGATTTAAGAGCTGCAATTTCAATATATAAAATATTAAAAAAAGAAAAACCTGATGTAATTCATACACACTCTTCAAAAGCGGGTATTTTGGGCAGGCTTTGCGGTTGGCTTGCAGGTGTTTCCGTTATAATACATACCACACATGGCTTTTCCTTTAACGATACACAAGGTTTTTTCAAAAAAAATCTTTTTATTTTTCTTGAAAAATTCTGTGCAATATTTTCTACATATTTGATATTTATCAGTAAAGAAAATATTGATAAAGCCATAAAAAATAAAATAGGTAAACAAGATAAATATAAATTTATTAGGTTGGGAATAGATATTGATAATTTTAGAAATTTTAAAAATCCTTCTTTAAGGCAAGAATTGAATTTTAATAAAAATGATGTTGTTGTAACTACAATTGGTCCTTTTAAACCTCAAAAAAATTTACCGGATTTTATTAAAGTTGCAAGTAAAATATCAAAAGAACATAAGAATTTTAAATTTGTTATGGTTGGTGACGGAGCATTAAGGCCTGAATTTGAAAGTTTAATAGAAAAATATAAAATTCAAAATAATATTTTTCTTTTAGGTTGGAGAAGAGATATTGCAAATGTTCTACATTCAAGTGATTTTTTTGTTATGACATCACTATGGGAAGGTTTACCTATTTCAACAATAGAAGCAATGACTTGCGGTTTGGCACCGATAGTTAATGCCGTTGATGGTCAAAAAGAAATTGTTAAAGATGGAATAAACGGTTTTTTAATACCACCTTACAATACTGATAAAACTTGTTCAAAAATTTTATATTTGGCAAACAATCCCGATATTAAAACGAAAATGGAACAAGTAGCTAAAGAAACAATAAATGAAACTTACGGTATAGATTATATGGTTAAGCAACATGAACTGTTGTATGATACTTTAAAAAAAAGATAAAAAATACTATAATATAAGAATTATCGGTTCACTTATTCTTTACCGTCATTGCGAACCCTTTGGGGTGTGGCAATCTGAGTTGTTGTCGTATCGTCGTTGTCGTTTAAACTATCAGCTTTCAGCTATAAGCTTTAAGCTAAAAATTTGTAAAACAAATTTTTAAAATAATAAGGAGAAAGCTCAAATGGAAAATTATGGGAAATTTGACAAAGTATGCCAAATTCTTGATGAAAATGGCAGAGATAAAGCCCGTTTAATCCCAATTTTGCAGGCTGTTCAGGAAGTATATAATTATCTTCCCGAAGAAATTTTAACTTTTATAGCATCATCATTAGACATTTCACCTGCAAGAGTTTACGGTGTTGCAACTTTTTTCGCGCATTTTACTTTAAAGCCTAAAGGTAAGCATATTATTAAAGTTTGCGACGGAACGGCTTGCCATGTAAAAAGGTCAACGACAATTATTGAAGCTATAAGAACAAAACTTAACCTTACGGATAAAGAAAATACTACAAAAGATATGTTATTTACATTGGAAACGGTATCCTGTTTAGGTGCTTGCGGTCTTGCACCTGCAATGGTTATAGACAATGAAGTTTACGGGCAGGTTACACCTGAAAAAGTTACAAAACTTATCGATGATATGATTAAACAGGAGGAAAAATAATGTCTGTAGATTTAGATAAAATTTCCAATAAAATTCAAAAAGCATTCAAAAAAATTTCAAAAAGAATAATAATTTGTGCAGGAACAGGTTGTGTTGCAAACGGTTCTTTAAAAGTTTATGACGAATTCTTAAGATTAGCAAAAGAGTTAAATATTGAACTTTGTATAGAGTTGAACGATGAAAGTAAAGGGACTCTTGTTTCAAAAAGCGGTTGTCAGGGCTTTTGTCAAATGGGACCTTTAGTTTCTGTTCTTAAAGGAGACGATGATATCCTTTATACAAAAGTTAAAGTTGAAGATGTAAAAGAAATAATTGAAAAAAGCATTATAAAAGATGAAATAGTTGAAAGATTATGTTACAAAGATAAAGATAAATTTTATAAAGGACATACCGAAATTCCTTTTTATGCAAAACAGAAAAGATATGTTCTTAAAAATTGCGGTTTTATAGGAGCTGAAGACATTGAAGAATATATCAGTAAGGGCGGGTATGCTTCAGCTAAAAAAGCTTGTTTGGAAATGACCGATGAACAAATTTGTAAAGAATTGTTGGACTCCGGTTTAAGAGGCAGAGGCGGTGCAGGTTTTCCTACGGGCAGGAAATGGGATTTAACAAGAGTTCAACCCGGTCCTAAAAAATATGTTATTTGTAACGGTGATGAAGGTGACCCGGGTGCATTTATGGACAGAAGTGTTCTTGAAGGTAATCCTCACAGTGTTATAGAAGGTATGATAATAGCGGCAAAAGCTATAGGAGCAGATGAAGGTTTTGTTTATGTTAGGACAGAATATCATTTAGCTGTAGAAAGAATGAAAAATGCTATTAAAAAAGCAGAGGAAATAGGAGTGCTCGGAAAAAATCTTTTTGGTTCCGATTTTAGTTTTACTCTTCATGTTATGGAAGGTGCAGGTGCATTTGTATGCGGTGAAGAAACGGCACTTATTGCTTCTGTTGAAGGTAAAAGAGGTATGCCAAAACCTAAACCTCCTTTTCCGGCACAACACGGATTATGGGATAAACCCACAGTAATTAACAATGTTGAAACATTATCGACTGTTCCTTTAATTATTAGGGATGGTGCTGATTTTTACAAAAAAATCGGTGTTCCTACATCTACCGGAACAAAAACATTTGCAATAACAGGTTATGTTAAAAATACAGGTCTTATAGAAGTTCCTTTCGGAACTACATTAAGGGAAATTTTATTTGATATAGCAGGCGGAGTTACCGATGATAAAGGTAATGTTTCAGAAGATGCTTTCAAAGCTGTTCAAATAGGCGGACCTTCAGGTGCTTGTTTGACAAGGGAACATCTTGATTTACCGCTTGATTTCGATTCGTTAAGAAAAGCAGGTGCAATGGTAGGTTCCGGCGGTCTTGTAGTTATGAACCAAACAACATGTATGGTAAATACCGCAAAATTCTTTATGCAATTTACACAAAGTGAATCTTGCGGAAAATGTGTTCTTTGTAGAGAAGGAACAAAACAAATGTTAATGATGTTGGAAGATATTACAGACGGTAAAGCAGATGAAAAAACAATTCCTTTGCTTGAACAGTTGGCAAATGCCGTTAGAATAGGTTCTTTATGTGCTTTAGGTAAAACGGCACCTAACCCGGTTCTTTCCACTTTAAAATATTTTAGAGATGAATATGATGCACATGTCAAAGAAAAAAGATGTCCGGCAGGTGTATGCTCTAATTTAATACAAATCACAATAGATCAAAGTAAATGTATAGGTTGCACGGCTTGTGCAAGGAAATGTCCCGTAGGTGCAATTAAGGGTGCATTAAAACAAAAACATTCTATAGACCAAAGTATATGTGTAAAATGCGGTGCTTGTGTTACAACATGTAAATTTGGTGCTGTTAAGAGAGGATAATATCATGGAAAAAACATTAACTATTAACGGTAAAAAAGTTTCTTTTGATAAAGAAAAAAATCTTTTGGAAGTTATAAGAAAAGCTAATATAGAACTGCCTACGTTTTGTTATCATTCCGAGTTAAGTACTTACGGTGCTTGCAGGCTTTGCCTTGTAAATGTAGAAAAAAGAGGGCTTGTTCCTGCATGTTCTACACCTGCAGAAGCCGGTATGGTTGTTGTAACAAACAGTAAAGAAATCAGAGAATTAAGAAAAATTATAGTTGAGCTTTTACTTGCAAACCATGACAGAGAATGTACCTCTTGTCACAAAAGTGAAAGCTGTCAGCTTCAAACACTTGCAAGAAGGCTTGGAATACAAACAGTAAGATACAAAAAAATAATAAAAGATGCTCCTAAAGATTTATCGACACCTTCGTTGGTTAGAGATTCCAATAAGTGTGTTCTTTGCGGTGACTGTGTTAGGTTCTGTGAAGAAATTCAAACGGTCGGTGCAATAGATTTTTCGTTCAGAGGTTCGCATGCAACGGTAAGTCCGAGTTTCGGTAAAAACCTTGCATCTTCCGAATGTATTTATTGCGGTCAATGCACGAGAGTATGTCCGACAGGTGCTTTAACTATTAAATCCGATGTTTCAAGAGTTTGGAATGCTTTGGGAAATAAAGACAAAAAAGTAGTTGTTGCAATTGCACCTGCTGTTCGTGCTGCAATAGGTGAAGCGTTCGGTATTCCTAAAGAAACTGGAACAGAAGCTGCAGGTAAAATGATAACGGCTTTAAAATCCATGGGATTTTTTAAAGTATTTGATATTTCATTTACGGCGGATTTAACAATAGTTGAAGAAGCAAATGAATTTGTTGAAAGGTTTACAAAAGGGGAAAAATTACCGCAGTTTACATCATGTTGTCCTGCTTGGATTAAATTTACGGAACAATATTATCCGGATATGATAAAGAACCTTTCAAGTTGTATGTCTCCTCAAGGAATGTTCGGTTCATTGGCAAAAGAAATGTTGCCTAAAATGTATAACATAAAAAGAGAAGATTTGGTAGTGGTTTCCGTTATGCCTTGTACGGCTAAAAAATTTGAAGCTACAAGACCTGAACTTTCACAAGACGGAATTCCTGATACGGATATAGTTTTGACAACTCAGGAACTTGCAAGAATGATAGAAGAATCAGGTCTTTCTTTTGCACAACTTGAACAATCCGCATTTGATATGCCACTCGGTTTTAAAACAGGAGGCGGTGTAATATTCGGTAATTCCGGCGGTGTTGCCGAAGCTGTTTTAAGAAACGTATTATCTAAAGAAAATTCAAACGATACCGATGAATTTGCATTTATTAGAGGTGAAGAAGGTATAAGAGAAGCTAACTTAAAAGTAGGCGATAAAGATTTAAGATTGGCTGTTGTATACGGACTCGGTAATGCAAGGAAAGTTATAAAACAAATTAAAAATAAAGAAAAAGAATACGATTTGATAGAAGTTATGGCATGTCCAGGTGGATGTATCGGTGGTGCAGGTCAGCCTGTATATGATAAACTTGAAGTAAGAAATAAGAGAACAAAATGTTTGTATGAAAATGATAGTGTATTGGAACTTCATAAACCGCAGGATAATCCTTACGTTAAACAGGTATATAAGGAATTACTCGGTGCAATAGGTGGTGAAAAAGCACATGAAGTTTTACATACTCATCATGTAAACAGAAGAAGAATAACGGAAAAACCTTTCTTAATACAAGCTGCAAAAAATGAAAAATTTGTTAATGTAAATGTATGCTTTGGAACAGGTTGTATGTTAAGAGGTGCACAAAAACTTCTTAAAGCTATACTAGATTTTGTCGAATCTAAAAAGATTGCTGATAAAGTTGAAGTTAAAGCATCTTTCTGTTTTGAAAAATGTTCAAGGGGACCGGTAGTAAGTGTTGGAACAACAGTTATAGAACAGGCTACCGTTGAAACTGTAGGTAAAGCAATACAAGCTGAATTAAAAAATATAAAATAAAAAAATTATTAATGTAGAATGTAAAATGTATAATATCGGAAAAAAATTTGCTTTGCAAATTTAGGTTATAAGTTTATGGGGTTATAAGGTTATAGGTTTGAAACAGGAAAAGTTTTTTAACTTTAGTTGTTAAACTAATAACCCCATAACCCTGTCACCCTATAACCTGTCGTTAGTTTTACATTATAAATTATACATTATGTAAATTGCGAAGCAATTTAAAATGTTATCAATTTTAACCGGTTTGCCTGCAGATAAACAAAACGATAAATTGTTTGTTCAACAATTTATCAGTATTGTTGCAACTAGAGTAATTTGCGGTTCATCTACAATGAAAATGTTTTGTAGAATACAAAACATAACTCCGAAAATCAAAATAGTTTTTGAAAAAAATAATCCCGTTGCCAAATATGAAATAGAAAATATCAATTTAGCAACGGAAGGTGTAATAACATTAAACTCCTGTTACAAATATTTAATAGGTGAAAAAATTGAATTTTCTGATAATATTGTAAAATTGGTGGAATTGTTTAATAAAAGTCAAACAATAAATTTTTTTATCGGACTTTCACAAAATAAAGATAGTGTAAATTATGAACAGTTTGGCTTATTTACGAGAAAACAAATAATGGAAAAAATAATTTTTTATTTAAAACAAAAAAACAAAATCATAAATATATTTGAAATATAGAAGCATAGAATAATAAGATTTATAAAAGATGATATGTGTTTAATGAGATAACTATGTTAGAACAATTAAGTGAAAAAATAAATAATTTAAAAAATATTTTTAATATTGATGCTAAAACCGAAGAAATAAAAAAACTTGATTTCGAATCATCTTCAAGTAATTTTTGGCTTGACCAAAATAAAGCAAAAAAAACTATGGAAAAATTAAATGATTTAAAAAATATAGTTGAGCAGTGGACTGTATTAAATAACAAAACTAAGGATTTGATTGAAATAAGGAATTTATTATTAACCGAAAAAGACGAAAATTTAGAAAAAGAATTGCAGGAAGGTATTATCAGTTTAAAAAATGAAATAAATAAACTTGACATAAAAACAAAATTATCTTTCGCTCACGATAAAAATAATGCAATAGTATCTATACATGCAGGGGCAGGTGGAACGGAATCTTGTGATTGGGTAAGTATGCTATTAAGAATGTATTCGATGTGGGCGGAGAGCAAAAATTTTACACTTAGTGTAGTTGATTCTTTGGATGGAGATGAAGCGGGAATTAAAAGTATAACTTTTATTGTTAAAGGCGAATATGCCTACGGTTATATGCAGGGCGAGATGGGTGTTCATAGGTTAGTTAGAATTTCTCCTTTTGATGCAAATAAAAGAAGACACACTTCTTTTGCTTCTGTTGATGTTATACCTGAAGTTGATGATGATATAAATATTGTTATAGATGAAAAAGATATAAGAATAGATACTTACAGGTCAACAGGTGCCGGTGGACAACATGTAAACAAAACGGATTCTGCAGTTAGAATTACACATTTGCCTACAAATATAGTTGTACAATCTCAAACGGAAAGAAGTCAAATAAAAAATAAATCTACTGCAATGAAACTGCTTAAAGCAAAATTGTACGATTACGAGCAAGAAAAGAAAAGACAGCAATTTGAAAAACATTACGATGATAAAGGTTTGATTGCTTGGGGAAATCAGATAAGATCTTATGTGTTTATGCCGTATCAGTTGGTTAAAGATCACAGAACCGAATATGAAACTGCTCAGGTTGAAAAAGTTATGAATGGTGAAATAGATGATTTTATAAATAAATATTTGGATTGGAAATTACAAAATAAAAAATAGGGCTTTAATATGTGGATGTTTTATGCAATATCTTCATTATTCGCTTTTTTGATGTGTTCTGTTTTATCTATATTTTTATATTTTTATAATAGAACTTCATCTTTGTATAAAAAATTTTTGGCTTTAAGTTTTTTTATAGGAATATGGTCTTTATGTCCTTTTGTCGTTTCAATGTCTTCTTCTGCAGAAATTGCATTGTATTACGGAAGATTTTTATATATTTTTGCAATTTTGACACCTTCAGTTTTATTCATATTTGTTTATTCTCTTTTAGGAATTAATTTAACAAGTTTATATAAAAAAATATTTGTGTTTTTAATCGTTATATCTTTGTTCTTTTTATGTTTTTCATATTCCGATTTATTTATAAAAGGTTTTGTTTCAAGAGCACCTAATGTCTACGTAATACCTGGAATTTTATATTATTTTTTCTTGGCATTTTTTGTTTTGGTATGTATATATGTTGTTATAACTTTATATAAAAGATATTGGTCATTACAAAGTTTATATGAAAAAGAAAGATTAAAATTTTTATCAATAAGTTTTTTCATTTTAGCTGTTGCCGGTTTTATGCATTTGTCCGGATATTTTATAAATGTTGAATTTATTCCGCATGATTTGCTTGTAATAGTTTGGTTTTTTATTGTTTTATATGCTGTTTCAAAATATAGATATTTTAATATTAAATTAGCTTTTGTAAAAACCTTAATTTTTATTACCATCTACATAATAATACTTGGTGTTCCTGTAACCATAGGACTTATTACGGGAAAATGGGTAATTTCTGCATTCAGCCTTCTTGTTTTGTCAAGTTTAGGACCTGTTATTTTTAGTTATTTGCAAAGAAAAACTGAAGATATTTTGCAGAC
>Ga0310690_10008715_pt1 | contig 12824 bp, 13 predicted proteins | sample AusTroGonzalo_MG_2_FD_207661 | JGI IMG/M metagenome (GOLD analysis project Ga0310690, IMG submission 207661) | Bovine rumen microbial communities from tropical cattle in Woodstock, Queensland, Australia - Gonzalo_04 (v2) (version 2) | ecosystem: Host-associated > Mammals > Digestive system >...
CATTAACATTCCCAAAACAGGTGCCTGAACCAAAAACGATAATAGGGCTATTGTGATGGTTCCTAATCCTGAAAAAACAGCCAATTTATTTTTTCGGTAGGTATAAATCGGATAGGCTGCCAAAATAATTAATGATAAGATATTTCTGAATACCAAATCAACATCTGTTAAAATAGGTAACATCATTTGTTTTTGTCCCGTCAGGCGGATATCAAACATCATCGCCAAAATAACGGCGGCTATTGCAACATATAATTTTAATGCTTTGGAAAAAGAATGCATGGGGGCGATCTTTTTACTAACCGAATACAAAGTTAAACATCCGAACACACCTGCCATCGGAGAGGGGATATAATGCCGTAGAAAACGCCATATCGACTCAGCATAACTCGAATCCGTGATAATAAGCAGGGTAACCGGATACCATAAATAACCCCAAAACTCTTTTTTTGAGAGTAAAATGAAACAAAGACTTAGTACCGACCAAATAAGCATCGCATCAGATGGGTTACCATCCAACTGAAACCATTGTGAGATGGTGGCAATATTGGCTCCGATTAAGCCTATACCGGCTATAATAATCATCTCTAAAGTCCGTTCTTTCTGCCTGATAAAAGTGTAAAAGCAGCTGAAACTTACAATGATTAAGCATGATAGGGTGGTGATAACGCGCACTGCCGGCGGAATTTTTTGATAATTGGCGGCAATAATGGCGATGATCCCAAGTAAAATACTCCCCAAAGCCAGATAACAAATAGCCGTTATAATTGAAATATGAAAGGTTTTTTCTTCCTGTTTTGTCGGCAGGATTTTCTCTCCTTTACCGATTAAAATGGACTCTGCCTGTTCTTTGGTGATCAGTTTTTGTTTAAGCCATTTTTTAACCTGTTCTTCTCTTTCAAAACGGGTGATATTGAATGCCTGTTCCTTTGTAATGAAACCTTTATCAAATAGTTTTGCGACCGAATCAGACCACAGACTCTTTTTCTTTATCGCCCGATGAATTGCCCAAATCATAAGTCCGAAAAACAGTAAGGTAGATAAGACTTCCATTATTCATTCTCCTTTTTAAATTCTTCCCAGTTTTCTCCGTTGATTAACAACTCTGTCGCAATGGCTTTCCGTCCCTTTTGACAGGAGAACAGCAAACTGAAACGATACCGATTTGAACGGAATACCCGATCTAACCACTCGGCGCTTTCCTCGGGGATAAAGAATCTGTTATCCCACCCTTTGGGCAACCGGCATTCCGGATAATCCGATTTTTTAAATTGTCGTGTATCTATTTGATAGCGTAGATAATGCCCTCTTAACAAATCTCGCGGATCATAGCCCGTAATGGGAACAGCCACCAATCTGCCTTCTTCAACTTGTGTGGACAGTGTATAGATCCAACCGATAAAAAATAAAAATGGAATCAATAATACAAATAAGATCAGATATTTTTTCATAAAAACTCCCTTAAAGTATGAAAAAATCATAAATGATTATTCCCCAAAATGCAATAAAAAAATGCCGATTCTTTTCAGAATCGGCATCCCAGAGCAGACTCGGTTACTCTTCCGTGTCATTTTTCTCAATTAATCCGTAAACAGTCTTTGGGTCTTTAGCTTGCCTCAAAGCCGTTGCTACAGATTCATCGCGTAACAGACGTGACAATTTGGCTAAAGCTTTTAAGTGGTCAGCTCCGGCATCTTCCGGAACCAACAGTAAAAAAGCTAAATCAACCGGTTTATCGTCAACAGATTCAAAATCAACGGGAGCTGTTTTTATAAAAGCACAAAAAATATGTTTCAGTGCTTGTAAGCGGGTATGCGGCAAAGCCACACCCCGACCGATTCCCGTTGTTCCCAGTCTTTCCCGTTCAATTAAGGCATCCAAAATGAGCCGTTCATCCAAATTTGTTTTTTTTGAGGCCAGTTCCGACAACATTTCCAATAATTGTTTTTTACTGCCGGCTTCAGCATTACAAACAATTGAATCAACACTCAATATATCAACTATTTTCATGGAAAACCTTATTTATTTTTGGGATCAACCCAACCGATATTACCGTCATTTCTGCGATAGACCATGTTTAATCCACCATGAGCCGTGTTTTTAAACATCAAAGCTGTCAGGCCTTCCAAATCCATCCGCATAACGGCTTCGCTGACCGTACAGACCGGTAAAGCAGTTTGCATTTCGGCGATAATGATTGGCGAATCGGCAACTTCTTCTTTGTCTTTTTCGGCATCAATGACTGACATATCAACCATTTCAATTTTTTGAGACTTGTGGCCGACCAGTTTGTTTTTGTACTTGCGCAGTTGCCGTGACATTTTGGCAACGGCATCATCAAAAGAGGCATAAGCATCAGCTGATGTTCCGGTTGCATTGATGACGGTTCCGCTGGCGGGTCTGACCATAATATCTGTTTTAATCAAAGCTCCGTCTTTGGCGACTTTAATATCGGCACTGACGGCCTCTTCAAAATATTTTGAAACGGCGCCTGTTAAGGCTTTATCGGCATAATCTCTCAGATTATCGCCTAAATTTATCTGTTGTCCAGTAATAATGATTTGCATTGTTTTATCTTTCTTGTTAAAATTAAATCAAAATACGGGGGATATCCTAGCGTCTTTTTTTCTGTTTGTCAAGAGGTCCTATGAAAAGTTCACAAAAAACACCGATAAGTCTTTATATCCATTGGCCATATTGCCTGTCCAAATGTCCGTACTGCGACTTTGCCAGTACGGCATCTTCATCTGTTGATGAGGAAAGATTGTGGTCGGGGTATCAAAGGGATATTGACCGATTTTTGGATAACAGGCCTCTCTCTACCATTTTTTTGGGAGGGGGTACACCCTCACTGATGTCACCCGTATTTGTGGAAAAGATTTTTTCTTATATTCAGGAAAAAATGTCATTTTCGGATAATATTGAAGTAACGATTGAAGCAAATCCTGATGCCATTGACCTAAAGAAAATGAAAGATTTTCGGTCTTTGGGTATAAATCGTCTCTCCCTTGGGGTTCAGTCTTTAACCCCTCAAAATTTACTTTTTTTAGGCCGTCGTCATACGGTTCAAACGGCTTTGAATCGAATTAAAGAAGCGCAATCCGTATTTGATCGGGTCAATATGGATTTGATTTATGCTTTGCCGCATCAAAGTGCCACCGATTGGGAACGGGAACTAAAACAGGCTCTTTCCCTCGGTTTAACCCATTATTCGCTTTATCAACTGACAATAGAGGATAACACCGTTTTCGGGAAAAAGGGTGTCACACCGGCTTCAGATGATTTGGCAACTGATCTTTATTGCTTAACCGATGAAATAATGGTTGCGGCCGGTATACCGTCTTATGAGGTTTCAAATTACGCTGCCCCGGGTCAGGAATGTCGCCACAATTTAGCCTATTGGCTGGGGTATGATTATATCGGAATCGGACCGGCTGCCCATGGTCGTATCGGCCTTACGGCAACACAAAATCCGCGCACCGTATCGGGATGGTTGGAAAAGGGAACACGGGTTGAAACTTTAACCCCTCGGGAAAGAAAGACCGAAAAACTTTTGATGGGTTTACGCCTCAGGCAACATTGGTTCCCCACCGATGACCTCAATCAAAAAAACATTTCAAAATTGGTTACCTGTGGCCTTTTGGAACAATCGGGGCAGGGAATTCGTCCCACCTTAAATGGTGTTCTGGTACTGGATCAAATTGTTTTGGATTTAATGGATTAAGGGGTTTGTGTTTTTTGTAAATCCGTAAAACTGCCGTATTTATCCGCAAAGAACAAGTCAATGTCCCGCGTGCTGCCATGCCTGTTTTTGGCAACGATAACCTTGGCCTGATTTTCCACTTCCAACATTTTTTGCTTCCACTCCTGAAGCCGCAGGGCATACTTATCCGGTGTTTCATTTTGGTGACGGGCAGGGTCACCGGCCTGTTTCATATAGTAAATTTCCCGATAAACGAACATCACGATATCGGCATCCTGTTCAATGGATCCCGATTCACGTAAGTCTGACAGCATCGGCTTTTTATTATCCCGTTGTTCCACACTTCGGGACAATTGTGACAGGACCAAAACCGGTACGTTCAACTCTTTTGCCATAATTTTTAAGCTCCGGGTCATTGCGGAAAGTTCTTGAACTCGGTTTTCGCTCCGTCCGTTAGAGCTGATCAATTGCAGATAGTCAATAACAATTAATCCCAAACCGCTTCCCTTGTCACGTTTCAGACGTCTGGCACGATTTCGGATGGCTGTTACATTAATGCCCGGTGTTTCATCAATGTAAAGCGGCAGTTTGGATAATAGGGCTACACCGGCCGCCAAATCATCAAACTGGTCATTCGTAACCTTTCCAGTTCTGATGGCTTCACCGGAAACTTTGGCTTTGGCCGATAGAATTCGGGTTGCCAATTGTTCGGCTGACATTTCTAATGAAAATAAAGCAACCGATTTTTTTTCGGCTCCTTTTTTCTTATTTTCTTCTTCAAAGAATCGAGCGGCATTAAAGGCAATGGTCGTAGCCAGAGCCGATTTACCCATACCCGGTCGTCCGGCCAAAACGATTAAGTCCGAATTATGAAGACCTCCCAACAATTTATCCAAATCTGTTAAACCTGTTGTGATACCGGAAAGACCTGTCGGATTCTCCATGGTTTTTTCCAAAATGCTTAAGGATTCGTGTAATGCCGCATTAACCTGTTTCGGCCCGCCCGTTGTTTCACTTTCGTTGGCGATTTTATAGAGCTCCTCTTCGGCTGAAGTAATTTGGGTTTGCGCTTCTTCATCAACTTTGATGGTATAGGCCTCATTCACCATATTTGTTCCAACATCAATTAGACGCCGTCTGATATACCGATCCAGGATCTGTTGCCCATAGTCTTTGGCATTGATAATAGTCATTGAAGCCGCTGCCAGTTTCATCAGATAATCAGCCCCGCCGACATTTTTTAGGGCTTCTTCATTGGCAAAAATCGGTTTTAGGGTAATCGGATCCGCGATTCGTCCCTGCTCAATATAGGTTTTGCACGCCTTATAGATTTCTCCGTGTACGGGATTGGCAAAGTGTTCGGGCAATAAAAACTCGGAAACATTTTCCAAAGCCCGATTATTAGATAAAATTGCGCCCAACAATGCCTTCTCGGCATCTTCGTTTTGCGGGGGGATTCGGTTATTCAATTCTTCATCAGCCATACTCATATCCTTTTGTTTTTCACTATCGTATCAGAAAGCGATTTAAAATGCAATAAATAATTTGATTTTTGAAAAATCTTCGGTTATGATGACGCCAGAGGTGCTATTATGATTGCAAAATTAACGGGAATATTAGATTCAATTTTTGAAGGTTTTATCGTTCTGGATGTCGGTGGTGTTGGCTATCGGGTTTTTTGTTCGGCCAAAACGATTTCAAAATTACCGGTTAAGGGGGGACAGGTCTCCCTGATGATTGAAACACAGGTCCGTGAAGATCATATTCACCTGATCGGTTTTGCCGATGTGACGGAACAGCAAACATTCGGATACCTCAGCACCGTTCAAGGTGTCGGTGCCAAGGTTGCACTGGCTATTTTGTCGGCTTTGTCACCTAATGATATTCAAATGGCCGTTATGACCGGTGACAGTAAGGCCTTTACGCGTGCCAGCGGTGTGGGCCCGAAACTGGGTGTTCGGATTGTGACGGAATTAAAGGGTAAAATGGGTAGTCTAGGTATAAATGAAGAAATGGTTGTGACCGAATCGGGAAGAGGAACAAATTCTTCTGTTATGACTGAGGCCATCTCGGCTCTTGTCAATTTGGGTTATTCTCGGACTGAAGCTGGGCTCACTGTTGCCACTGTTTTGCGTCAAAATCCTGAGGCTGCCGTCGGTGAAGTCATCCGCTTGTCATTAAAAGAAATTGGAAAGGGGAACATCTAAATGGTTGAAAATCGGATTATAACCCCACAAAAGGTTGCCGGTGACGAGGAATTATATACCGGTCTCCGTCCGCAAACCTTAAACGATTTTGTCGGTCAGAAGGGTTTGTGCGATAATTTACGTGTGTTTATTGAGGCCGCTAAAAAACGTGGCGATTCCCTGGATCATACGCTTCTTTTCGGACCGCCGGGACTCGGTAAAACAACATTGGCACAAATTATAGCCAAAGAACTGGGCGTCGGTTTTCGTCCGACGGCTGGCCCCATGATTTCCAAGGCTGGTGATTTGGCGGCGATCTTAACGAACTTGGAACCGCGGGATGTTCTCTTTATTGATGAAATTCATCGTCTGAATCCGACGGTGGAGGAAGTCCTCTATTCCGCCATGGAAGATTTTCAATTGGATATTATTATCGGGGAGGGGCCGGCTGCTCGTTCCGTTCGGATTGATTTACCGCCTTTTACGCTGGTTGGGGCAACGACACGGTCGGGGCTTTTGTCCACCCCACTTCGGGATCGTTTCGGGATTCCGATGCGTTTGGAATTTTACACGACGGAAGATTTAATGAGGATTGTTAAGCGTGGGGCAACTTTACTCAAAATGAATATGACTGAGGATGGAGCTCATGAAATCGCTAAACGTTCTCGCGGTACTCCCCGTGTAGCAGGACGATTATTGCGCCGGGTTCGTGATTTTGCCGGGGATCAGCCTGTTGATGCAACACTTGCCGATCGGGCTTTGACACGCCTTGATGTGGATAAGTCCGGCCTGGATGCCATGGATCGGCGGTATTTACGCTGTATTGCGGAAAAGTATGCCGGCGGACCCGTCGGGGCCGATACTTTATCGGCGGCACTCTCCGAAGAACGTGATACGATAGAAGAGGTTATTGAACCCTACCTCATGCAATTGGGGTTGGTTATGCGGACACCTCGGGGGCGGATGCTCTCGGCTGCCGGTTTTAAGCATTTAGGGCTTGCGGCTCCCAGGGCAACGTTACAACCCGATTTGTTGGAGGATGTTTAAATGTCTTTTTTATATCAGATTCGGATGTGTTTTCAAGATGTTGATGGGGAAGGGATCGTTTATCATTCCAACTATTTGAATTATGCCGAACGTGCCCGTACCGAATGGATGGCTCATTTAGGGTTTAAAAATCAAGAAATTATGGATATGGGCGTGGCTATGGTCTTGCGTCATATTGAAATGGATTTTATCCGACCGGCCAAACTGGATGATGTATTGGATATTGATGTGCGTGTTACGGAAAGCAAAAATGCCAGCACGATCATAGAACAAACAATTAGTGTCAGCAATCAGGAAAAAGTCAGATTAAAAATGCAACTGGTTTATGTGGATACAAAAACCCTACGCCCGACACGTATACCCGAAAAATTAAAAAGAGCTTTTGAAAATAATATGGAAGGAAATTAAAATGGAAGCAAACACATTACATCAATCACTGTCCATGTATGGGATGTTCATGGATTCGGATTTATTTATGAAAGTCCTGATTTTGGGCCTTTTGTTCACGTCCATTTGGTGTTGGACAATCATTTTTGATAAGATTCGTTTGTTTAAACGGATTCGCACCGCAATGAAAGAATTTGAAACAAAGTTCTGGTCCGGCGGATCATTGGAAGATCTTTATACAACCTATGCTAAAGATAAAAAGAATCCGTTGGCCGCTATCTTTGTGGCCGCTATTCAGGAATGGCGCCGTTCCACTAAGGAAAGCAAGGGTAAAAAAGCAACCATTAAGCTCTCCGAACGGATTGATAAGGTTATGCAAATTGCCATTGATAAACAGGTTGATAAAATGGAAACGCGGATGACATTTTTGGCTTCAACCGGTTCTGTAGCGCCTCTGTTGGGGTTATTCGGAACGGTATGGGGTATTATGGATGCCTTTAATGCCATCGGTGCCACGCAAAGCACAAACATCGCTGCCGTTGCTCCCGGTGTGGCGGAGGCTCTATTTACAACGGCTGTCGGTTTGATTGCGGCCATTCCGGCGGTGATCGCCTATAATAAATTGACGAACGATATTGACCGGCTGGCTCAACGTATGGAAACTTTTGCCGGCGAGCTCAGCGGTATTTTGTCCCGTCAGGCCGAATCAAGTACGGAGGAATAAATGTCCCGGGCTCAACGTAGAAACAAGATAAGGGCAGAGGTTAATTTAACCCCTCTGATTGATATTATGATGTCGCTTTTGGCGATATTTATGATTACGGCACCATTACTCACCAGCGGTATTCCCTTGAATCTCCCTAAAGGTGACGGTCATCAGATTGAAGGAAAAGAAAAAACGTTGGATATCGGTGTGGATGCCAAGGGGAAAATTTTTATCGGTACTGAAGAAGTCAAAATGGATAAGTTACTGCCCAAAGTCACGGCTATCGTTGCCGAAAATCCAAAGATTCAAATGGTCATCAGCGGTGATAGGCAATCTTCATATGGTTCTGTGATTGAGGTTATGGCCTTACTACGGGCGGCCGGATATACCCAAGTCGGTTTAAAAACAGATGCACAGGTTATGAAAGTGGAAAAAAAGAAGTAATGTCAAGGGGTGCCTTTATTTCATCGGCGATTTTACACGGAGCCGTGTTGGCTCTGATGGCGATGGAATTCTCTTTTGCCCGGTTTGATAAGGCTCCGCCGCCGGCCCTTTTAATGATTGACCTGTCAAAGGTACAAATCTCTTCAAAAACGAATTTGCCGCCCAAAGTTCAAACCTCTAAAACGGTTAAAACCACACCGTCCAAGCCGCAACCGATGCCTAAACCGACAAAGGTTCAATCATCCCCTCCGGCACCACCGAAACCCAAACCGATCCCCGAGCCCGTAATACCGAAAGCGGCTCCGGTTGTTGAGCCCAAAAAAGCACAGCCGGAAAAGAAAGTAACCCCAAAGACGCCGGAACCGAAAACACCGACTCCCAAAAAAGAAACCTCAGAGGATCGTTTTAAAAGTTTATTAGCCTCGGTTGAAAAGGTCCGTCAAAAGGCTCCTGTTTCAACCGTACCGACGGAACCCGAAGAATTGCGGGTATCCGAAGGAATAGAAGGAGGATCAGAGGGCAGTTTATCCCAGATTTTAACCATATCCGAACGAGACCTGATTGCTAATCAACTCTCCAAATGTTGGTTGGTGGATGCCGGTAAAGAAGGTATTGATAATATGATTATTGAAATCAGAACTCAGGTCAATAAAGACGGCTCTGTTCGTGACGTCAAAATTTTGAATATGCCGTCCGATCCGGTGAAACGTTCTGTGGCCGAAAGTGCCCGTCGTGCCGTTTTGGTTTGTGATAAAAAAGAAGATGAATCACCTTTTAAAATTCTGGCTGAAAAATACGCCGATCATTATGGCGAATGGAAATCAATGATTTTACGATTCAATCCTATGACCGGTGGTGTCATGTGATTATAAAATATCATTTATAATCAATGTATTGTGATATTTAAAAACACCTGTTTAATTAAGATGAAAAAAAACACTTGCAAACATAAAAAATATGTTATACATTGGTGTTGTATAAAAAATCCGAACGGTTTCGGTAGGCTTAATTATACAAAAGTGAAAGGAAACTATATGAAGAAATCTTTATTTGTTTTAGGAACGGCCCTGCTGTTTACTACATCTGCCTTAGCATCAAATTGGGGTTATGCGGCAGGTGAGTATGATCCACCATGCAGCACATGTCAGAATCGTGTCGCTTATCAAGCCAATACCGCATATCAACAAAACGGATATTATCAACAGAATAATTCCTATCAGCAAAACGGATATTATCAACAAAATAATTCCTATCAACAAAACGGGTACTATCAACAAAATAATTCATATCAGCCTTATGGAACTTATCAAGGTTCGGTTGTTAATCAGGCTCAAACCCAAAACGCACAACCTTCACCGGTTTACAGAAAACCTTCCGAAACAAACAAGAACAATTCCCCCTACCGAATCGGAAATCCCCTCTATCATCCCACAAAAGGACAGACTTTGTTGGGTATGGGTGTGTCCTATTGGTATGAACCTAAAGAAAAGAAAGTGGGACAGGAAGAAGTCAAAGGATGGATTTTTAGCCCTGGTACAGAGTATGGTATTACGGATAAATTGTCTTTATTCGCCGGCGGTAATTATGCCAGATATAAAGTTAAATCAGGCGCAAATAAAGGGGCAAAAGAAGATACATATGATGCCAGTGCCGGTTTGCGTTATTTGTTGGTTTCCGTTGAAGGATTTGATGTTAATGCTAAAGCCGGTTTATATTATATAAAAGACAGGTATAAACATCATAACGTTATCGGTCGAAGAACCGGAACGGACGTTGCATTACAGATTGGTAAAAAAATTCAAAACATTACGCCGTATTTTACTGTCGGTTTCCAGACGGATTTTTGGTCTAAAAGATATTCCGGCAGTGGTACTGACACCTATATCAATCCCGGTGTTTATATTGACTTAACAAAGAATTTAAGTTTGAATTTAGACTATGTCAGTTATGAACATGGTGATGCAACATACAGGGCAACATTGGATATTTACCCGACCAATGTTGGTGTCATCAGTTTGGGTGGATTTATCATTCATCCCGAAACAGATCGTGATACATACGGGGCAACGGCAGCGGTTAAAGTTGCTTTTTAAACCTTTTATTTTTATAAAAAGCCCTCGATATTTTTATCGGGGGATTTTTTTGTCCTTGACATTTTTGTATGCTTTTTATACAATATCTCAGAATAAGAAAAAAGGATTTAGCGATGTTAGATGAAATTCAATCTGTCAGTGGATTGAGGTGGCGTTTTCCCCAAACGGATTCAGAGGTTGTTTCGGCACTGATTCAAAAGTTTGATTTGCCGGATGTGGTTGCCCGTATCTTGGCATCACGTGGCATAACAACAGAAACGGCCGACGAGTTTTTAAACCCGACCCTTAAAAAAAACTTACCCAATCCTTTAATACTAAAAGATATGGAAAAAGCGGCCAATCGTATGGCAGAGGCTGTTTTAGCTCACGAACCGATTGGTCTGATGGGGGATTATGACGTAGATGGGGCGACATCAACGGCAACCATCAAAATGTTTTTGGAGGATTTGGGTATTACGGTTTATACCTTTATTCCGGAACGTGAAGACGGCTATGGCCCGAATGCCCTTAAAATGAAAGAATTTTATGATAAAGGTTGTCGGGTGGTCGCAACCCTTGATTGCGGTATGACGGCTTTTGAACCGATATCTGCCGGAACTCAGTTGGGGTTGGATATTATTGTTCTGGATCATCATGATCCGGAAAAGCAATTGCCCAATGCTTATGCTGTTGTAAATCCGAAACGCTTGGATGAAGATCCCAAACATCCTTGTCATTACATGGCGGCTGTCGGGGTTGTATTTCTATTTACGGTTGCCCTTAACACTATTTTGCGTAATCGTGGTTTTTATACAGCCGAACGTCCCGAACAAAGTTTGATCCGTTTTTTGGATTTGGTGGCTTTTGGAACCGTTTGTGATGTTATGCGTCTTCAAGGGGTTAATCGGCTGTTTGTTAAGGCAGGCCTTAATCAAATGTGCAAATGGGAAAATAAAGGATTATCTGCTTTGGCGACTTTACTTGGCTTGGATGAGCCACCGACAACATATCATTTGGGATATGTGTTGGGCCCCAGGGTTAATGCTTGTGGTCGTGTCGGTCATTCCGATTTGGGTATGCAACTTTTGTCTTGTCGTGATCCAGTTAAAGCAGCGGCTTTGGCACAACATTTGAATGATCTGAATTTAATGCGTCGGGATATTGAATCAAGTGTTTTTCTGGAAGCTATGGAGCAGGTTGAAAGCCGTTCAAATAATGATCCGTTTATTTTGGTTAAAGGTGAAGATTGGCATCAAGGTGTTGTCGGCATTGTAGCCGGTCGATTAAAAGATCGCTATAACTTGCCTGTCTTTGCCCTCAGTATTGAAGGTGATGAGGTTAAAGGGTCATCTCGGTCCGTTCAGGGGGTTGATTTGGGCACATTGATTATGAATGCCCTTTCAAAAGGTATTTTAACGCGTGGCGGTGGCCATCCGATGGCAGCCGGTTTTTCTTTAAAGAGGGAAAAATTAGATGCCTTTTATGAATACTTAAAGGAAAATATTTCCTCTGATTTAATGGGGAATAATACTTCGGATTTGGATATTGACGGTGTTTTGGATATTGGTGGAGCGACTCCTGATTTGGTTCAGAAAATCAATTTACTGGCACCTTTTGGTGAATCGAATCCTGAACCGCGTTTTATGATTCAAAATGTTATGGTTTCTTATTGTAAGATTTTGAAAAACGGTCATATTTCATTTTCTCTGACCGGACGGGGCGGGGGTCGTTTGAATGCGATTGCTTTTCGGGCAGTCGATACGGAATTGGGGCAATCTCTTTTAACGACAAAAGATACCCTTTTTCACGTTGTCGGTATCCTCAGACAAGATAATTGGCGTGGTCAGGTTAAAGTTCAAATTCAGGTTCAGGATATTGCCAAGGCATTGTAATTATTTGATAAAAAAGATGAAGTATTTTTTTTCTTGCCTTTTGGGTCTGTTTTGATTTATGATGCTTTCAATCTGGAAAAGGAGTTTTATTCTATGTTTGCCTCTATCATTTCTTTAGTTGTCGGTTATTTGTTGGGTTCCATTCCTTTCGGGTTGGTTGTTACGCGTTTGGCGGGATTGGGTGATATCCGTAAAATCGGTTCCGGTAACATCGGGGCGACAAACGTGCTCAGAACAGGGCGTAAGGATTTAGCCCTTCTGACTTTACTTTTTGATTTGGGAAAGGCGGCTTTGGCAGCACTTTTGATGAAATCTCTTTTTCATTCGGAGGCAATCGGGTATGTCGCCGGTTTTTCGGCGGTTATCGGTCATAATTATCCTGTATGG
>Ga0310690_10008716_pt1 | contig 12821 bp, 13 predicted proteins | sample AusTroGonzalo_MG_2_FD_207661 | JGI IMG/M metagenome (GOLD analysis project Ga0310690, IMG submission 207661) | Bovine rumen microbial communities from tropical cattle in Woodstock, Queensland, Australia - Gonzalo_04 (v2) (version 2) | ecosystem: Host-associated > Mammals > Digestive system >...
CATGTCGAAGCGCTCGGGCAGATTGAAGTCGAACTGGATGGTCGTCGTCTGCCACTCGCGGCCGATGGCGTCCTTGATCTTGAGGTCGATCTTGGGCCCGTAGAAAGCGCCGCCGCCCTCGTCGACTTCGCACTTTAGTCCGCACTTTTCGACCGCCTTGGCGAGCGATTTGGTGGCGACTTCCCAGCGTTCCGGTTCGCCGACCGCCTTTTCCGGGCGGGTCGAGAGGTACGGCTTGATGTCGGTGAAGCCGAAAGCGTGGTTGATGTGCAGACTGAAACGCAGCACTTCGGCGATCTCGTCCTCGATCGACTCCGGCGTGCAGATGATGTGCGCGTCGTCCTGCGTGAAGCCGCGCACCCGCATCAGACCGTGGAGCGAACCGGATTTTTCATAACGGTAGACCGTACCCAGCTCGGCCCAGCGCATCGGGAGTTCGCGGTAGCTGCGCAGCCGCGACTGGTAGATCTCGATGTGGAACGGGCAGTTCATCGGCTTGACGAAGTAGTCCCGTTCGTCGATCTGCATCGGCGAATACATGCCGTCGCGGTAGAAGTTGATGTGACCGCTCGTTTCCCACAAGGTGCTCTGCCCGATGTGCGGGGTGTAGAGCAGCTCGTAGCCGTTGCGGTAATGCTCCGCTTTCCAGTAGGTCTCGATCAGGTGGCGGATCAGCGCGCCCTTAGGGTGCCACAGCACCAGACCGGGGCCGACCTGATCCGAAAAACCGAAGAGGTCCAATTCGACGCCGAGCTTGCGGTGGTCGCGCTTGGCGGCCTCTTCGAGCTGTTTCAGATAGGCCTGAAGCTCCGCCTCGCTCGGGAACGCCGTCCCGTAGATGCGCTGGAGCATCGGATTCTTCTCGTCGCCGCGGAAGTAGCTGCCGGCGACGCTGGTGAGTTTCACCGCGCCGATCTCGGAGCTCTTTTCGACGTGCGGCCCGCGGCAGAGGTCGAGGAAGTCGCCGGTCTTGTAGAAGCTGATCGTCGCGCCCTCGGGGATGTCCGCGAGACGCTCGAGCTTGTAGGGCTGGTCGGCGAGAAGCTTTTTCGCCTCCTCGCGCGAAGTTTCGAAACGCTCGAACGGGACGCCGCGGCCGATGATCTTCTTCATCGCCTTTTCGATCGCCTTGAGGTCCTCGACGACGAGGCGGTGCTCCATGTCGAAGTCGTAGTAAAAACCGTTCTCGGTCGCCGGACCGATGTCGAACTTGGCGTCGGGATAGAGTTGTTTCACGGCCGCGGCCATGACGTGCGCCGCGCTGTGGCGGATGGTTTCAAGTGGATATTCGCTCATGATGATATTGGTCCCTCAAAATTGCGCCGCTTGATGAAACGGCAGATGTCGACACTGACTGAAACGCAAAAATACGGCGCTTCACATAGTGACACCCGCGTCGGTAACGCGGGCACTTGCTCCTTTCCGAAACGGCAGCATCAGAACAGCTCCATCTGATCCGGGGGAGGCTCCAGCACCTCGCGCACCGGGCGGAAGCTCCGGCGGTGGAGAGGCGTCACCCCCAATTTCTTCAGCGCCCCCACGTGGGAAGCGCAACCGTAACCTTTATGTTCCGCGAAGCCGTACCCCGGATACCGGGCGTCGGCCTCGACCATTATCGCGTCGCGGCGCACCTTGGCGACGATGCTCGCCGCAGCTATGCTCGCACAGCGGGCGTCACCCTTGACCAAATTCCGCGACGGCACCGGCAACCCTTTGACCGGCAGTCCGTCGACCAGCGCGAAATCCACCTTGGTCAACGCCGACAGCGCCTTGCGCATCGCGAGGTGCGTCGCCCGCAGTATGTTCAATTCGTCTATTTCCGCGGCTTCGACGATGCCGACGCCGACATCGACCCCGGGGAGCTCCATGAGCTCGCGGTACAACTCTTCGCGCCGCGCGGTGCTCAACTGCTTGGAATCGAAGAACCCCGGCAGCTCCGGGAGGACCGGCAGCACCACCGCCGCCGCGACCACCGGACCGGCCAGCGGGCCGCGCCCGGCCTCGTCCACACCCGCTATGCAACAAAAACCCTCCGCCCGCAGCTCGCGCTCCGGCCGGAGGAGTTCGTCGTCTTCACGCAATGGCTCGCGGGAAGCCATGACCGCTTTTTACTTGGTGCGCAGTTCCTTGACGCGCGCCGCCTTGCCGATCTTGTCGCGCAGGTAGTAAAGCTTCGCCCGACGGACGTCGCCGCGGCGGATCACTTCGATCTTCTCGATCCGGGGGCTGTTCATCGGGAAAACGCGCTCGACGCCCTGCCCCGCCTGTACGCGGCGCACCGTGAACGTCTCTTCGATGCCGGAGCCGTGACGCGCGATCACCGTGCCCTGAAAGGCCTGGATACGCTCGTTGTCGCCTTCGACGATCTTCACCGACACCTTGACGGTGTCGCCGATGCCGAAAGCCTCGCGGTCGGCACGGACCTGCTCATTGCGGATTTTGTCCAGAATATTCATCTCAAACCTCTTTCGTTTGTTGCAGATACTTTTCCCATAAATCGGGGCGCCGTTCGCGGGTCAACCTTTCCGCCTCGGCGCGCCGCCACCGTTCGATCCTGCCGTGGTCGCCGCTCAAGAGCACCTCCGGGACCCGCAGGTTCCGAAACTCCTCCGGACGCGTGTACTGCGGGTACTCCAACAGCCCGCCCGAGTGCGACTCGTCGCAGCTCGAAGCGTCGTCGCCCAACACCCCCGGCAGCAGCCGGATCACCGCGTCGGCGATCACCATCGCCGCCAGATTGCCGTTGGAGAGCACGTAATCCCCCAGCGACACCTCGCAGTCCACCTCCGAGGCGATGAACCTTTCGTCCACCCCCTCGTAGTGCCCGGCCACCAGTATCAGGTGGGAGCACTTCGCGAGTTTTCCCGCGAGTTTCTGGTCGAAGCGCTCGCCGCGCGGCGTGGTCATCACGACCACGCTCTCCGGCCGACGGACGCTTTCCAGCGCCAGCGTCAGCGGCTCCACCATCATCAGCATCCCCGGACCGCCGCCGTAGGGCTTTTCGTCCACGGTGCCGCGTTTGTCCGCCGCGAAATCGCGGACATCCACGGCGCCGACGGTCGCAAGTCTGCGCTCCGCCGCCCGACCGACCACGCTGGTGCCGAGCGGCCCCGGAAACAGCTCCGGAAACAACGTCAATACATCAATGTGCATCCGGAACGCCCCGGGAAATATCCCCAAATCGTGCCGGTCAATCCAGCACGTCTACCGACACGCGCTTGCGCTGACGCCCGGCGGCGCCGCTCACCAGCGAGCGGATCGCCATGATGGTCTTGCCGCGCTTGCCGACGATCTTGCCGATGTCCTCCTTGCGGCAGCGGATCTGGATCGACGTCCCCTCGCCGTTTTCGACCGTGCTGACGCTGACTTCGTCGGGATAATCGACGAGCGCCTTCACGACGTAATCGACGAAACCTTCCAGCTCGCGCAACGACCCGTCGGCGCTTTCGGCGCCTTTCGCGTCACTGCCGGCTTCGGACTTTCCGCCGGAGAACAACTTGAATATGTTCCACATGATCTATGTTTCCCCATTACCGAAATAAGGAAGCCGGAATCAGGCCTGCGGCGCCTCCGCGGCGGGAGCGGCCTCGGCGGCTTTCGCCTCTTCGGCAGCCTTGGCGGCTGCTTCGGCAGCGGCTTTGGCCTCTTCGGCGGCCTTGGCTTTCGCCTCGGCTTCGGCGGCGGCCTTGGCCTTGGCTTTCTTGGACAAGGCGGGCTTGCGCTCGCGATCTTTCAGGCTCTTGCCGGCACGGACGCGCTCGACGATGTCGGTGACCGTCTCGGTGAACTGGGCGCCGACGCTCTTCCAATAATCGGCACGCTCGACGTTGACTTTTTCCTGCTTGGAAATGGGATCGTAAAACCCGAGTTCCTCGATCGCCTTGCCGTCACGGCTGGAACGCTGATCCATCACCACCACGCGGAAGCAGGCCGCATTGCGCGCGCCGGTGCGCTTCAATCTGACTCTGACCATAAGTTTTTCTTTCCGTTATTTTTACGAAACACGTTGGTTTTGGTTACCTTTCGACAGCCGGCCGCGGGAGGAACAGCTACGTTACGGACATCCGGTGTCGCCCGGAGATCCTGCCTGCCCGCAGCCACGCCGCCGCACCGCGTCCACAGGTTCAAGAGGATGAGAACCATAAACGCCGGTGCGCCGGTGCGCCGCCGGAATAAACAAATCCGTTTCCGAAGCGTCCGAAAACACCTCGGAATACATAATATACCGCCGCCGCGCCGCTTTTTCAAGCCGCGCGGCGGAAATGCCCCCCGTCGGACCTTAACGCGTCCGATTGTCGATCACGCGCTTCGCCTTGCCTTCGCTGCGCTCGATCGTCATCGGCTCGACCACCTTGAAGAGCACGCGGATGCCGGTGATCGACTCGACCGACGCGGTGATCTTACGACGAAGCTCCTCGACCTGCTCGGCGTCGCCGTAGAGATCGGGCCGCAGCTCGACCTCGACCGCGATGTTGTCCATGCCGTGCGAAGTGAAAAGCGTGATGCGGTAATTGGGCGTCGCGCCCTCTACCCGCAATATCCCGGCCTCGATCTGCGACGGGAAGACGTTGACGCCGCGGATGATGAACATGTCGTCGCTGCGGTTGGATATCCGGTCGATCCGCCGAAGCGTCCGCCCGCAGGCGCAGGGCTCGGATATGATCCTCGTCAAATCGCGCGTCCGGTAGCGGATCATCGGCATGGCGAATTTGCTCAAGCTGGTGAGCACGAGCTCGCCCAACTGCCCGTCGGGAAGCACTTCGCCGGTGTCGGGGTCGATGATCTCGGGATAGAAGTAATCCTCGAAGATATGCAGCCCCTTGTGCTCCTTGCACTCGATCGCCACGCCGGGGCCGATGATCTCGGAAAGTCCGTAGATGTCGAAAGCCTCGATGCCGGCGCGCTTTTCCATCTGTTCGCGCATGCCCTGGGTCCACGGTTCAGCGCCGAAGACGCCGACGCGCAGCGGCAGTTTGCGGAAGTCGATCCCCTCCGCCTCCGCCTGATCGATCATGTGGAGGAAATAGCTCGGCGTACAGCAGATCGCGTTGACGCCGAAGTCTCTTACCAGCATCACCTGACGCCGGGTGTTGCCGCCCGAGGCCGGGACGACGCTCGCCCCCAGCCCCTCCGCGCCGTAGTGGGCGCCGAGACCGCCGGTGAAAAGCCCGTACCCGTAGGATATCTGCACGATGTCGTTTCGGCATATCCCGGCGGCGGCCAGCGAACGCCCCATCACCTGCTGCCAGATCTCGAGGTCCTCCTTGGTGTAGGCGACGACGATCGGCTTGCCGGTGGTGCCGCTGGAGGCGTGGATGCGGACGATCTCGCTCATCGGCGCGGCGAAAAGTCCGAACGGATAGGTGTCGCGCAGGTCCTTTTTGACCATGAACGGCAGTTTCGTGATGTCGTCGAGGCTCTTGATGTCCTCCGGCTTCAACCCGAGGTCGAACATCCGCCCGCGAAAGAGCGCGACGTGATCGTAGGCGTGGCGCACCATGGTGCGGAGACGGGTCAGCTGAAGTTTACGCAACTTATCCCGGCCGATGTAGTCGGGGGCGCTTAACGGATTGATGACGCCGGTCTTTTTCATAGGATTCGAAACCTTCTCAAGTTTTTGTGCACAATCTCTTTAATATACCCCCTCCCGGAGCTTTTTTCAATCGCCTTACCGGAAAAGAACGGAAAAAGTCTTTGTTTGCCGCAATAAAACACCGGAGGCCGAAAAGTCGGAACGCAACATGCGTAATGAGGATGAGCGTTTCAGAAGTAAAGCAGCGCCAGCACCAGCGCGGCGATCAGCAATGCCGCCAGGATCAACAGCAGAACCATCCAGTTGCGGGCGGTGAAAAGCGCGACCTCGCGCACCGGTCCGGCGTTCTCCGCCCGGGTCGAAAATCCGGCCAGATAAGCGGTTATTTCGTCGCGCAGCTCCGTCACCGAAGCGTAGCGCCCCTCGGGTCGGCGCGCCATCGCCTTCATGCAGACGGCCTCGAGCGAAGCGGGGATGTCGCGCCCCGGTGCCGCCAGCGACGGCCGCGGCACGTCGCCGGCCGCCGTGTGGCGCAATATTTCCTCGACGCTGAGCCCCGCGAGCGGGGGTTCGAGCGTGAGCATGACGTAGAGCAGCGCGCCCAGCGAATAGATGTCGGAGCGCACCCCCACCTGTTCCGCGCTGCGGGGATCGAGATACTCCGGCGCGATGTAGCCGGGCGTCCCCTTGGGGCGGCGGTCGTCGAGTTTGGCGCGACCGTTTTCGTCCAGCTTCCGGGCCAGCCCCCAATCCAGCACCACGACTTCGCCGTAGTCGCCGATGTTGATGTTCGACGGCTTGATGTCGAGGTGGCAGACGCCTTTCGAGTGGGCGAAATTTATGGCGTTGCAGACCCGTATGAATATCTGCAGCCGACGAAACAGCGTGTAGCGCTCCATCGTCTCGGCGTCTTCCGCGCGGAGAAGTTTGATGATTTTTTCCAACATCTTGCCGCGGAGATACTTCATCGTGAAGTACGGCGCGCCCGAGGCGTCGATGCCGATGTCGTGGACCGGCACGATGTTCGGGTGTTCCAGCATGGCGCTGATGCGCGCCTCGCTGACGAAGCGCTCCAGATCGCGGTGGGGGCGGTCGCGGAAGTCGGGCATCAGCGCCATCGCCACCTCGCGTCCGGTATCGCGATCCTCGACGAGCAGCACCGCCTTCATGCCGCCGAAGCCGATGGTGCGGATGAACTTGTAGCGGTCGCCGCGCGGCTTGACGGGGAGCGACTTGAAAAGCAGCGCCTCATCGCCGTTATCCAGATCCGGCACGGCGGAGTCGTCGATGACGATGGTCTTGAGCTGGCCGGTATCGATCTTATCCATAGCTTGGGAACAATATGTTTACTTGGACGATTTGCCGCGGCTGGCGGTGATCTTCGCTTCGCCGGTCGCCACCGCCCGCTCGTCGATCACGCATTTGCGCGCGCCGGAGCCGGAGGGGGCGTCGTACATCACGTCGAGCATCAGTTTTTCCAGCAGCGCCCGCAGACCGCGTGCGCCGGTGCCGCGTTCGATGCACGCCTTCGCGAGCTCGCGCATCGCGCCGGGGGTGAATTTGAGTTCGACCCCCTCCAGCGAGAGCATCCGCGTGTACTGCTTGATAAGCGAATTTTTGGGTTCGGAAAGCACGCGCACGAGTTCGTCCTCGCTCAACGGCTCCAGCGCGGCGAAGACCGGGAGCCGCCCGACCAGTTCGGGGATCAGCCCGTAGTGCACCAGATCCTCGGGGCGGCAGAGCGAAAACGGCGACTTTTTTGCGATCTCGGCGTCGGGGTTGGCGCTATTCGCCTCATCCGACTCGAAGCCGAGCACCTGCCGGTCGCAGCGTCGGCTTATCACCTTGTCCAGACCGACGAAAGCGCCGCCGCAGATGAAGAGGATGTTGGTGGTGTCGATGTGCAGACACTCTTGCTGCGGGTGCTTGCGTCCGCCCTGCGGCGGGACGTTCGCCACCGTGCCCTCGAGGATCTTGAGCAGCGCCTGCTGGACGCCCTCGCCGGAAACGTCGCGGGTGATCGACGGATTTTCGCTTTTGCGCGATATCTTATCCAATTCGTCGATGTAGATGATGCCGATCTGCGTCCGTTCGATGTCGCCGTCCGCCGCCTGATAGAGCCGGAGCAGGATGTTTTCGACATCCTCGCCGACGTACCCCGCCTCGGTCAAAGTCGTCGCGTCGCTGATGGCGAACGGCACGTCGAGAAACTTGGCGAGCGTCCGCGCCAGAAGCGTCTTCCCGCTGCCGGTGGGGCCGAGCAAAAGCACGTTGCTCTTGTCGAGCTCGACGTCGGCGTAGGCGTCCTGGCCGCCGGATTCGGCGCGGAGCTGCAGCCGCCGGTAGTGGTTGTGGACCGCCACCGCCAAAACGCGCTTCGCCTGTTCCTGACCGACGACGTACCGGTCGAGCTCGGCCTTGATCTCCGCCGGAGCGGGCACCTTGAGCGCCGGTTTTGCAACCGGGGCCTGACCGCGCCCCGCGAACTGGTCGAGCGCCAGATTCCCGCGCTTCAGGCAGTCGCCGCAGATCGCCAGACCGTCAAAGCAGCCGCTCGGAATGAATGGCACGTTTTTCTTCATCGACGGAGTGGCGCCGCAGAAACCGCATACGGGTTCCTTGTTTTTGTTCTTGTCCGCCATGGGTCACTTCGCCTCCGCCGCTTTCGCCCGCGGGCGGACGGTCTTGTCGACAAGACCGTATGCCGCCGCCTCGTCGGCGCCCATGAAGAAGTCGCGTTCGGTGTCTTTCTCGATGCGCTTGAGCGTCTGCCTGGTGTGGCGGGCTAGGATGCCGTTGAGCATCGCCTTGAGGCGCAGTATCTCCTTGGCGTGGATCTCGATGTCGGCGGCGGTCCCCTCGGCGCCGCCCCACGGCTGGTGGATCATGATCCGGCTGTTGGGCAGCGCGTAGCGCTTGCCCGCCGCGCCCGCCGCCAGAAGCACCGCCCCCATCGAAGCGCACTGCCCGATGCAGTAGGTGCAGACGTCGCACGAAAGCATCTGCATCGTGTCGTAGATCGCCAGACCGGCCGTGACCGAACCGCCGGGGCTGTTGATGTAGAGCTGGATGTCCTTTTTGGGGTCCTCCGCCTGCAGGAACAACAGCTGCGCCACGATCAGATTGGCGACGTTGTCGTCGATCGGCGTCCCCAAAAGGACGATCCGATCCTTGAGCAGCCGGCTGTAGATGTCGTAAGAACGCTCCCCCTGCCCGGTCTGTTCGACGACCATCGGCACCAGAAAAGATTTTTCTTTCATAACGATCCTCCTCGAAGTTGCAAGTAAAAAATACCCCTATTTAAAATAACATGATCGGACGGCTTTTCAATCCGGCGACGCGAAACGGCGGCGATTTTCGTTCAATCGTCCTGCGAGTCGGACGGTGCGGAAAGTTCGGAAAGCAATTGCTCCGCCGGGGTGAGCATGCCCTTTTCGCGGTTGCACTTGCGGCAGCAGACCACCAGATTGCCCCGGGTGCTGCGCCCGCCGCGCGAAACGGGGACGAGGTGATCCAGCGTCAGCTCCTCCTTGGGGAAGTGCCCGTGACAGTAGTGGCATATTCCCTGCCGCAGCAGGTTCTGAAAGTACGGCGTGTTGCGCAGTTCCCGCGCTTTGGCGCGCTCGCGTTTGATGAAGCGCTCGTCGGCGGTGACTTCGACCCACTCGTCAGACATCGGACACGGCCTTGTTGTCCAGTACGTCGCGGATCGCCTTGGCGACGACCGGCAGGCGGTGCGGCTTGGGAAGGAAACCGCAGGCTCCCTGCGCCAGCAGATCCTGCACCTCCTCTTCCGAAACGAAACCGCTCGACAAGAGTATCTTCGCCTCGGGATCGATCGCGCGGATCTTGAAGAAAGTTTGATGGCCGCCCGCCTTGGGCATGATCATATCGAGCAGCACGAGGTCGATCTCGTGCGGGTTGGCGGCGTAGATCTCGACCGCATCCAGACCGTTTTCCGCGAGCAGCACGGAATAGCCGAGGGCCTGCAGGGCCTCGATCAGAAAATCCCAGATCGTCTCATGGTCGTCGACGATCAATATGGTCTCGGTGCCGCGAAATTGTTCCAGACGGTTGCTTACAGGCATCGTTCGTATCCAAAAATAATGTTCCGCGCCGGAAAAACACCCGCGGACGGGGCGGCGCGACCCGCTGTCCGTGTTACCGTTGATATAATTATACCCCGATTTTGCGGATAAGGCAAATCAAAATGGCATTTTTTTCACATCATTCCGCCTCGGGACGGTGGATGTCGATGACCGTCCCGTCGAAAAGATCCGCGAGTTTGCCCACGTCGGGATCGTTTTTCGCGGCGTCGCGCACCGCCTGCGGATCGGAGTTGGCGATGCTGACCCGCCGTTTGCCGTCCGGCGAAGCGACGGATGCGGATGGGCTCGGTGCCGACTTGGGCTTGGCCTCCATTTTCAGTTTCAAATCCGATTTCGGTTCGCTCTTCGGAGCTTCCGGCTTCGGTGCGGTGTCCGGTACGGAGGCGGGCTTTTTTTCCGGCTCCGGCTTCGGTCCCGGCGCCGGGGCGGAGTTATCCGCCGGTTTGACGAGTTCGATCTCCAGATCCGCCGCTTTCTTCTCCGGCGGCCTGACTTCCGGCTTGGGTTCGGCCTGCGGCGGAGCCGCCTTGACTTCCGGCTTCGGCTCGGTCTGCGGCGGAGCCGCCTTGACTTCGGGCGGAGGCGCCGACTTCGCGACCGGGATGGCGGCGGGGCGCTCCGCGCCGCGCACCGGCGGCAGCTGGTCGAGGAACTTCAGCTCTCCGGCGGAGCGCAGCTGGTTGAGCCGCCGCAATACGTCGTCGAGCTTGACGGCGTGCGCCTCGCGCATCGCCTTGAGGATGACAGTCTCAAGCAGGACCTGCTTGTTGAGCGCATCGCGCAGCATCCGCCCCGCCGGAGCGAGGCTTTCCAGCAGCGAACGCGGCACATCCGGCGAAACCCCGGAGGCGAGTTCGCGGTATTTGGCGAGATTCTCGGCACTCTCGTCGATAAGCTCCGACGGGTCGGGCAGGATCGCGCTCAATTCGACCGCCCGCAATGCCGCCAGGAGATCGTCGAAGAGCGTTTCCAGATTCTTGCCCTTTTTCTTGAGCGAGGAAACGACCCGCACCGCGTCGCCGGGGCGGTCATCCAGCATGGCGGAAAGCAACGACAAGAGATCGGCGCGGTCGGTCAGCCCGAAGAGCGACAGCACCTGCTCGCCCGATATTTCCGCCCCGCCGCCGGAGAAAAAGGCGATCATCTGGTCGAGCAGCGACTGGGCGTCGCGCATCCCCCCCTCGGCGGCGCGGGCGATCGCCTCGACAGCCGCGTCGGAAACGGCGACCTTTTCCGCGTCGGCGATCAGCCGCAGCCGCTCCGCGATCAGCCGGGTCGGTATCGGCAAAAGGTCGAAACGCTGACAGCGCGAAATGATCGTCGGCAGCACCTGATGCACCTCGGTGGTGGCGAAGATGAACTTCACATGCGGCGGCGGCTCCTCGACCGTTTTCAGGAGCACGTTCCACGCGGCCTTGCTGAGCATGTGGACTTCGTCGATGATGTAGATCTTGTAGCGCCCGGAAACGGGGGAAGTCAGCACATCCTCGGCGAGGTCGCGCATGTCGGTCGTGGTGTTGCGGCTGGCGGCGTCGACCTCCATCACGTCCAGACTGCTTTCGTTCATGATCGCGCGGCAGCTGGCGCATTCGCCGCAGGGGTTGCCGTCCTTGGGGTCGAGGCAGTTGAGCGCCTTGGCGAAGATGCGCGCCAGAGTGGTCTTGCCGACCCCGCGCGGGCCGACGAAAAGATAGGCGTGCGCCGTCCGCCCGGAGCGTATCGCATTCTGCAATGTCCGCACCACATGCTGCTGCCCCACCACGTCCGCGAAAGTCTGCGGCCGCCACTTGCGGGCGATGACCTGATACTCGCCGCTCATCTTGCCGTCTCCAGAGCCGCGCGCTGTATCGCGAATATTTTCTTCAGGCCGTGCTCGGCGAGATCGACGAGCTCGTCGAGGCGTTTGCGGTCGAAAGGAGCCCCCTCGGCGGTGCCCTGTATTTCGATGAGCTTGCCCGACTCGGTCATGACGATATTCATATCCACCTCGGCGTTGGAGTCCTCGTCGTAGCAGAGGTCGAGCATCGCTTCGCCGTTCACCACGCCGACGCTGACCGCCGCGACGAGTTCCCTGAAAGCGTCGGGGGCGTAGCGGCGGCACGCGAGCGCGAGCGCCACCGCCGCACCGCTTATCCCGGCGCAGCGGGTGCCGCCGTCGGCTTCGATGACGTCGCAGTCGATGTATACCGTCCGCTCGCCGAGGGCGAGCAGATCGGCGCTCATCCGGAGCGAGCGCCCGATGAGGCGCTGGATCTCGACCGTACGCCCGGACTGCTTGCCCGCCGAAGCCTCGCGGCGGGTGCGCTCCCGAGTCGCGGCGGGCAGCATGCCGTATTCGCAGGTTATCCAGCCGCCGGGGACGTTCTGCGCCTTCATCCACGACGGGACCTTGGGGTCGAAGCTCGCGGCGCAGAGTTCGCGCGTCGCACCGCAGGCGATCAGCACCGAACCCGCGGGCTGTTTGATGAAATCGGTCGTGATCGACCAGGGCCGCAGTTCGTCGTTGGCGCGTCCGTCAATACGCATGATCAAAACATCTCCTTAAAGTATCGATATGATGTTCCGAGTAATACTATACCACAATTCCCGGCAAGTTGGTAGCCCCCGGACGAAAAAAAACGCAATTTTGACGGACCGCGACCTCGGCCCCATCCCGGGAGAAAATGGACCGGGAGGCTTGCAATTCGCGATGCGGCGGTGTAGATTATTTCACAATAAGAATAACCTTTATTCAAATAAGAATAAAAAAGGAGAAACGGGATCATGCCTTCGCTGAAAGATATGCGCGGAAAGGCGCGGGAAGCCGGACTTATGAAGCTGGACAAACTGATCGCCAAGCGTCAGCACGTGCCGGACAACGATTTCCCGATCCCCGTCAGGGAGCTGTGCGAGCGTTACGAGCGGCTTTACACGGGGTGCGTCAACGACGTGCTGCGCGAAAACTGTCTGCTCAACCAGAATCTGCCGAGTTCGATCATGCCGCTGCGCGACGAAATGGTCGTGGCGGGCGAAGCCTTCACCGTGAAAAGCGCCCCCAACTGCATGATCGAGGGAGAAATGACCTTTCGGGCGCAGATGCTCGACGACATGAAACCGGATGGCGTGGTGGTCTGGGATACCAGCGACGATGTCGAAGCCAGTCTGTGGGGCGGCGTCATGACGGCGACGGCCAAATCCAA
>Ga0310690_10008717_pt1 | contig 12821 bp, 9 predicted proteins | sample AusTroGonzalo_MG_2_FD_207661 | JGI IMG/M metagenome (GOLD analysis project Ga0310690, IMG submission 207661) | Bovine rumen microbial communities from tropical cattle in Woodstock, Queensland, Australia - Gonzalo_04 (v2) (version 2) | ecosystem: Host-associated > Mammals > Digestive system >...
AGCGGCGCAGTAAGGTGGTCAACATTCACGCCACCACACAGCTCAAGGTGGTGCTGGTGAAGCCGGAGCGGTTTGAAAACGCCTCGGAGATCGCCGATCATCTGCGCGAAAAGCGCACGGTGGTGCTGAATCTGGAATCCACCAATAAGGACGTTGCGCGCCGTCTGGTAGACTTCCTTTGCGGCGTGGCGTATGCCGGCGACGGGAAGATCAAGAAAGTCGCCGCCAACACCTATATCATCACGCCCTATTCTGTGGACATTATGGGCGATTTGATCGACGAGCTGGAAAATAACGGCATGTGCCTGTAAGTCAGGCGCGTGACAGAGAATAAACTGGTCGGGAGGAAAAAAGTATGTTGACGCCACAGGAAGTTTCCGGAAAAGCCTTTCCCCGCTCCTCGTTTGTCGGTAGCAGCGGCTATCAGATGGCGGCGGTAGATGAGTTTTTGGATACGCTGACGGAGGATTACTCCACACTGTTCAAAGAGAACGCCACGTTGAAAGCCAAGCTTAAGGTGCTGGCGGAGCGTGTAGAAGAATATCGCGCCACGGAAGACGCTATGCGTTCGGCGCTGTTGACGGCGCAGAAGATGGCGTCCAAGCTGGTGCAGGAGGCGCAGGAGGAGAAGGACAAGGTCCTGTCCAACGCGCGCAAGGAGGCGGCGGATCAGATCGCCGTGCTGGATGAGCAGGTGGCGCAAGCCAAGGATCGTCTGGCGCAGGCGCAAAAGAACATGCAGTCGTTTATCGACGGTGCGCGGGCGCTTTGCACCAAGCAGATCTCGCTGTTAGACGAGCTGCCCGAACTGCCGCTGGCAAAGGAAGCTCCCGCCCGGGCGGCGGAAGAACCCGCGGCGGAACAAGCGCAGGCGGAAGACGCGCCCGCGGAGCCCGTACAGGACGAGCCGGAGGCGCAGGAGCCTGACACCACAGGCGATACCACCGTGTTGCCGGATGATTTCAAGTTGAGTCTGGATCAGTTGAAGTTCGGCCCCAATTACAAAGGCAAATAATCAGTAGGAAAGCGGCCGCGCGCTCGGTACGGCCGCTTTTTCATTTTTCCGACGGAGGCGGCTATGAAACCCGTTATTGCCCTGCTGTATGATTTTGATAAAACCCTTTGCACCACGGATATGGAGGACTACGCCTTCATCCCCGCGCTGGGGATGACGCCCCGGGCCTTCTGGGATCTTGCCAACGAGTTCGGCAGGGAGAACAAGATGGACGGGCTGTTGGCGTATATGTACACCATGATCCGCCAGTGCCGCCGGCGCGGGATCCGGCTGGACCGCGCGTTTTTGCGCCGGTGCGGCGAGGCAGTCACGCTCTTTCCCGGCGTGCGGGACTGGTTCGGGCGCATCAACGCCTTCGGCGCGGAGCTGGGCGTGGCGGTGGAGCATTACGTTCTCTCCTCCGGACTTCGCGAGATCATCGAGGGCACCGGCATCGCCCATGAGTTTAAGGAGATCTACGCCTGCGAGTTTCTCTATGACGAGCATGGCGACGCGTCCTGGCCCAAGCTGGACGTGAATTTCACCAACAAGACCCAGTTCATCTACCGCATCAACAAAGGCGTGCTGGACGTCAGTGACGATCGGGCGCTCAACAGCTCCATGCCGGACGACAGCAAGCGGATCCCGTTCCGGAACATGCTCTATATCGGCGACGGATTGAGCGACGTGCCGTGTATGAAAATGACCCGTGCCTACGGCGGTCAGGCGATCGCCGTTTATCAGGACAGCAACCGCGCCGCCGTGGAGGAACTGCTCCGTCGGGACAGAGTGAATTTTATCTTTCCGGCGGACTATCGGGCGGGAACGCCGCTGGATGAAACGGTGCGGGATATTCTGCGCCACATGGCGATTTCCGACCGTCTGGCGGAGACCCATACCTGTCAAGTCCGCAAGATCGGCACAGGCGAGATGGCGGAGCAGGAGCGGTGGTTTTAAACCGAACGGATAAAAAAAGAGGGAGAACAGCGGCGCTGTTCTCCCTCTTTCATGTTTGTCACTCCAAATAGTTCAGCGGATTAACGTACGTCCCGTTCAACTGGATCCCGAAATGGCAGTGTGGTCCGCTGGCGACGCCGGTCATCCCCATACGGGCGATCAACTGCCCTTGATACACATGGTCTCCCACGTTTACCAGCAGGGCGCTGTTGTGCCCGTAGGTGGTGACAAACCCGTTGCCGTGGTCGATCCGCACGGTGTAGCCGGTGCCGCTCCACCAGCCGGCGAGTACCACCGTGCCGCCGTCAGAGGCGTAGATCGGCGTGCCGGTACTGTTGGCGATATCCAGCGCCTCGTGATAGGTGGTGGCGCCGGCGATGCCGGTGCTTCGATAGCCGAAATAGGAGGTAATACTGCCGTAGCAGGGCCAGCGGAACGTCCCCGTGGGGAACCAGGAGGGCCGCACCTTGGTACCGCGGATCTGCACCTCCGCCACAGGCTCGCGCAGCGTCACGCTGGCAACGATCTGCCGCCCTGTCTCCGCGCCGTTGACGTAGGTCACGTTGGCAGTCACGTCGGCTTTGCCGTACACGCCGGCGGAGAGCACCTGATATTCCCCTTGATACATGGTATCGTCATCCTGATAGGTGACGGAGAAAGGAACGTCGCGCACGTAGCTCTGCCGCTCCACGTTCACCACTGTCAGATACGGCACGGCGCGCGACACGGTCAGCACGTCCCCCGCGTGGAGCGTATCCACGTCGTAGCCGGGGTTCATGCCCAGCAACTGCTCCAGCGTCAGATCGAACTGCTCCGCCACGCCGTAATAGGTATCGCCGTCTTTCACCGTATAGGTGATCTCACCGACCTTGGTGTCGTTGATCTTTTCCGCGATATAGCCCAGATTCATCAGCTCACTGCGGGGCACGTACTCCTCCCGCACTTCCACCTGCTCGGTAAAACTGCATTCCACCGTATTGGCGGTAACGTAGCCGATCTTCATCTGCTCAAGAAGCTCCTCCAGCGCACCGGGGAACGTGGTAGCCGCCACAGGTTCACCGTTGACGTAGAGCATATAGCCGTATACCACCTCGTCCAGCGTTTCCACCAGCGTCTGCTCCAGCGCCGCCTGTTTTTCCACCGTGCGCCGCCCTACCAACTGGCGCTGAACAGCCAGCAAACTGCGGTCGATCTGATACGTTTGGCTCGATAGCGCCGTCCGCGTGACGGATTCCACCGCGTCCACCGCCCGTTCCGCCGTCTTTGCCGTGGCAACGACTCCCAGCGCCGTGCCGTCGTAGCTGACAGACGTGCCGATGGTGTAGAGCGACAGTACCACCGCCACCGCGGCGATCACCAGCGCGCCGGATAGGAAGATCGCGGGGTGAAGCTGCAGCTCTTCGGCCCAACTGCGCCACCGGCCTCTGCCGCGGGCGGAGCGTTTTCTCCGGTGCAGCAGCCGTTCCCGCATCCTGCCGCCCAGCATAGGCAGACAGCCCCACAGTAACAGTAACAGCTGTACCGCCGCCAGATCCGATTCCGGAAAACGGTTGTTATGCCGCTCGCGGGACAACGCCCTGATCTTTTCCGTCACGCGGCGCGGCACGCGCAGCGCACGCCGTGCCGCCGCCCAAAGGCGCGCGAAAAACGCCCCTGCCGCGGCAAAACACCGGGCCGCGCCGGCAGGCAACCGCCTGATGCCGCGCCATGCCGCCGAGGCAAGATACGCGCCCAGCGCCCGCGCTACGGCAAAAAACCGCCTTACACGGGGGAAAGCCCTCTGTACGGCGCGCCCCGCCGCGGCAAAACACCGCCTGATGCCGCGCCATGCCGCCGAGGCAAGATACGCGCCCAGCGCCCGCACGATGGCAAAAAACCGCTTTACACGGGGCAGAGCGTCCCCGATGCCGCGCCGCACCGCCGCCGCCAGGTAGGCGCATATCGCCCCCGCCGCCGCAAGCCACCGTTTCGGGCGCATGATTCTGTTGTTCCGCCTGATGGTCGGTCTTGCCGTCCGGTTCGTTTCCGGCGGCGCTGTATGCTTGTCCATATTTTACCGCCTAAAAAGTTACAAAAGCGTTACAAAACGTATGATACCCTTTTTTGCGCCGTTCGTCAAGGAAAACTTCTCCGGCGCCGCCCGCGGGCAAAAAAGGAACGCCCCTGTCACCGTGGCGACAGGGACGTTCCCATGGAGCAGGGTACGGGAGTCGAACCCGCCTTAACGGCTTGGGAAGCCGCTGTAATACCGATATACCAACCCTGCAAGGTACGACACAGTATACCATACCCGACGGCGTTTTGCAACCTCTAAATTTTCCGCCGGCGGCATGATTTTTTTCCGTCCGTCATACCATGCAAAAAAAGGAGTGTGAGCAAGATGAAACGAATGGTTTGCGCGGCGGTATCCCTGTTGCTGTTGGCGGCGCTGTTGCCTGTGCGCGCGCAGGCGGTGGAACTGCCTGTCGCGTCGCGGTCCGCGATTCTGATGGAGAAATCCACCGGTCGGGTGCTGTACGCCAAAAACGAGCATGAGCCGTTGGAGCCTGCCAGCGTCACAAAGGTCATGACGCTTCTTTTGACCATGGAGGCGATCGACAGCGGCGCCCTTTCCTATACCGACGTAGTTACCGCCAGCGACAACGCCAGCTCCATGGGCGGCAGTCAGGTCTACCTGAAAGCGGGGGAGCAGATGACGGTGGAGGATCTGTTGAAGGCGGTCTGCGTGGCGTCGGGCAACGACGCGTCGGTGGCGCTGGCGGAACATCTGGCAGGCGTAACGGAGCTGTTTGCCGAACGGATGAACAACCGCGCCCGTGAACTGGGCATGAACGACACCCATTTTGTCAACTGCAACGGTCTGCCGGCGGACGGGCACGTGACCAGCGCCTATGACATCGCGCTGATGAGTCGGGAGCTGATTTTGCGCCATCCGGACATCCGCCGCTTCACCACTATCTGGATGGATACGCTCCGTCAGGGCTCGTTTCAGCTCAGCAACACCAATAAGCTGATCCGTTTTTATGACGGCGCCACAGGCCTGAAAACCGGCTCTACCGGCTCCGCCGGCTACTGTATCAGCGCCACCGCCGAGCGCGACGGCATGGAGCTGATCGCCGTGACGATGAAAGCCGATACCTCCGACGAACGGTTTGAGGACGCCAAGACGCTTCTCAATTACGGCTTTTCCACCTACGCGCTGGTAGACGCTGCCGAGGGTGTGGAACTGCCGGACGTACCGGTGGTGCTGGGAAGCGCCGCCGCCGTATCTGTCGCCGTGGGCGGCGAAACGATGCTTCTGACGGAACGCGCCGCCGCCGGTACGGTGGAGCGCGCCGTTACGCTGGAAGAATCGGTGGAAGCGCCGGTGCAGGCAGGGGACGTGATCGGGCAGTTGAGGCTCACAAGCGGCGACACGGAGCTTGCCGTACTGCCGCTGACGGCGGCGGAATCGGTACCGCGGCTGACGTGGGGACAGCTATTCGGACGGTTACTCCTGCGTGCCGTCTGTCTGCCCGCGGATTTGGGGTAAATTTTCCTTGTGTTTTTGCGCCGTTGGATTTATGATATAGAAAAGGTAGAATCCGATCCATTTTTTACAAGGGAGGCCATACCATGATCCAAGTGCAACTGTCCAACATCCGCCCCTTTCTTTCCCAGCCCTATGAGGCGGAGCTCACGCCCCGTCTGCTGACTGCCCACCGGCATTTACAGTGCCATGACGGCGCGGGCGGTGATTTCACCGGCTGGGTGGCGTTGCCTCAGGCGTATGACAGGGAGGAGTTTGCCCGGATCAAGGCGGCGGCGCGCAAGATACGCTCGGAATCACAGGCGCTGGTGGTGGTCGGGATCGGCGGGTCCTATTTGGGTGCCCGGGGCGTGATCGAGTGCCTTTGCTCCGCCAATTACAATTTGCGCAAAAAGGATACGCCCAATATCTATTTTGTGGGCAACGGTTTGAGCTCCGATTATATGAGCCAGATCATGGATCTGCTGGACGGTGTGGACTTTTCGGTGAACGTGATCTCCAAGTCCGGCACCACCACGGAACCGGCGGTGGCGTTCCGCTTTTTCCGCCGCCTGCTGGAGGAGCGCTACGGCGCCGAGGGCGCGGCGCGGCGGATCTACGCCACTACCGACCGTTCCCGCGGCGCGCTCAAAGCGCTGGCGGACAGCGCCGGTTATGAGACCTTTGTGGTGCCGGACGATATCGGCGGCAGATACAGCGTGCTGACGGCGGTGGGGCTTTTGCCTATCGCCGTGGCGGGCGTGGATCTGGATGAACTGATGTCCGGCGCCGCCGATATGATGAAGACCTGCGCCGCGGAGGATCCGGATCAAAACCCCGCCTGGCAGTATGCCGCCGCCCGTTACGCCCTGTACCGTCTGGGTAAGCGCATTGAGATCCTGGCGGCGTACGAGCCGGACTTCCGCTTCATGGCGGAGTGGTGGAAACAGCTCTACGGCGAATCCGAGGGCAAGGAGCATAAGGGTCTGTTCCCTGCCAGCGTGGAGTTTACCGCCGATCTGCACTCCATGGGTCAGTATATCCAGCAGGGCGAACGCACCATGCTGGAAACGGTGGTGCGTTTCGGCGCGTCCCATCGGGAAAACGTGGTGCCCTTTGACGAGCAAAACGGCGACGGGCTGAATTTCCTGGCGGGGAAGGACATGGACTTCATCGCCCGTCAGGCGATGGACGGTACGTTGCTGGCCCACGTGGAGGGCGGCGTACCCAACATCATCCTGCAGGCGGAGCGGATCTGCCCCCGCACGCTGGGCGAGCTGATTTACTTCTTTGAATACGCCTGCGGCTTGAGCGGCTATCTGCTGGAGGTCAATCCCTTTGACCAGCCGGGCGTGGAGGCGTATAAGAAAAACATGTTTGCCCTGCTGGGAAAGCCGGGCTATGAGGAATTGCGCCAGACGCTTCTTGCGAAGCTGGATCGGTAAAATCTACAAAAAGAGAAGGCGTTTTTCTCCATTGCCATTTTTCACGGAATATGGTATGCTGTAAGAGGGACAAGCAGATCCCCGACAAAAGCACAAGGAGTGATTTCGTATGGTTCGTTTGATTATGGGCGGTAACGGCGCCGGCAAGACCAAGCAGCTGATCGACATGGTCCATAAAGCGGTGGAGTCGGAGAGCGGCAGCGTGGTGTGCATTGAGCCGAAAGCGGATATGCGCTATGACATCAGTTACAACGCCCGGCTGGTGAACGCCGGCGAGTACGGTTTGAATTCGTTTGAGAGCCTGCGCGGCTTTTTATGCGGTCTGTACGCGGGCAATTACGATATTTCCCATATTTTTGTGGACAACCTCTGCAAGATCGCCCATAGCGACGATATGGCGAAAGCCGAACAGCTTTTGGACTGGCTGGATCGGTTCAGCGAGAAGAACGCCATCAAATTCACCGTGACCATCAGCGCCGGTGAGGAAGCCGCCACGGACGGTATGAAGCGCTATCTTTGAAAGACAGCAAAAAAGACGGGTGAACCGGTGTTCACCCGTCTTTTCCATTTCAGCGAAGATCAGGAAGGAAAAATTGAGATGAGGAGATAAGGAAATAATCGCTGAAATGGGCGGACCGGTGCGACGGCATCCACTCCGCCGCCAACGATCCGCTGTTGAAAATTTAGCACTTTTATCTGTTAAAGTCAATGGCGAATACCACAAAGTTTTTCCCGATTTTCCGGCAATAAATAGGGAAATAGACAGATAAGAAACGGAGCGCCGAAGCGCTCCGTTTTGTGGCGGTATCGTGCCCCGCCTGCTCAAAGGGGGGTATTTTCCAGTATACCCGAAACGCGGCGAAAAAGCAACGGTGGGTTTTGACAAAAAAGAGGGGAAAAATTTGTGGAAAAAGCCGCGGGAAAAATCGAAAAAACGCCTTTTCTCACGGCGGCCGCAGGTGTATAATAAGGGCGTTATTTTTGTCGAAAAGAGGGATATTGCGGTGAAGATCGGGTTTGATAACGATAAGTACCTCGCCCTGCAGGCGGAGCATATCAAGGAGCGGCGCAGTCAGTTCGGCGGCAAGCTGTATCTGGAGTTCGGCGGCAAGCTGTTTGACGACTATCACGCATCCCGTGTCCTGCCCGGTTTCCAGCCGGACAGCAAGATCCGTATGCTCGCCACCATGCGTGAAGAGGTGGAGATCGTGGTGGCGATCTGCGCCGGTGACATTGAAAAAAGCAAGATCCGCGGCGATCTGGGCATCAGCTATGATGAGGACGTTTTGCGCCTGATCGACGTATTCCGCGAGCTGGGCTTTTACGTGGGCAGTGTGGTCATCACGCGTTATGCCGGTCAAAGCGCGGCGGATGCTTTTATCAAGCGTTTGACGGCGCTGGGCATCCGCAGTTATAAGCACTATCCCATTTCCGGCTATCCCTCCGGCGTGAGCCACATCGTCAGCGAGGAGGGTCTGGGCAAGAACGAGTATATCGAGACCAGCCGTTCGGTGGTGGTGGTCACCGCGCCGGGCCCCGGCAGCGGCAAGATGGCAACCTGCCTGAGCCAGCTCTACCATGAGCACAAGCGGGGCATCCGTGCCGGTTACGCCAAGTATGAAACGTTCCCCATCTGGAACCTGCCCTTGAAGCATCCGGTGAATCTGGCGTATGAGGCGGCGACCGCCGATCTGAATGACGTGAATATGATCGACCCGTTCCATCTGGAGGCGTACGGGGAGACGACGGTGAATTACAATCGGGACGTGGAGATCTTTCCGGTGCTTGCCGCCATGTTTGAGAAAATCCAGGGTCAGTGCCCCTACAAATCGCCTACGGATATGGGCGTGAATATGGCCGGCTTCGCCATTGTGGACGACGCGGTGTGTCAGCAGGCCAGCCGCATGGAGATATTGCGCCGTTACTATGCCGGCGCGGTGGATCGTATCAAAGGCAAGTGTGACGACAGCGTGGTGACGAAGCTGGAGATGGTGATGCAGCAGTCCGGCGTCACGCCGGAGCTCTGTCCGGCGGTGCAGGCGAGCCTTGCCAAAGCCGCGGAGACCGGCGCGCCTGCCGGCGCCATGGTGCTGTCTGACGGCGCGGTAGTCACCGGAAAGACCTCCTCCTTACTCGGCCCCAGCGCGGCGCTTCTTTTGAACGCGCTGAAACATCTGGCGGGGATCCGCCACGATCTGGAGCTGATCCCCGCGTCTGTGATCGAGCCCATCAGCACCATGAAGATCGACTATCTGGGTCATCGCAACCCCCGTCTGCACTCTGACGAGGTGCTCATCGCGCTGACGATCTCCGCCTTGAGCAACCCTTTAGCGGCGCTGGTACAGCAGCAGCTCAAGAATCTGCGGGGCTGTGAGGCGCATTTCACGGTGATCCTCTCCGAGGAGGACGCCAAGCTCTACCACCGTCTGGGGATTCGGGTGAGCTGTGAGCCGAAATATGAGATCCGCAAGCTGTACCATAAGGACTGACGGGCGCGCCGTGGCAAACGTGACGGTTGAAATCGCCGCCGTAACGCGCTATAATAGCACATATCATACGGGCAAATAGGGGAATCATCATGGAAAAGATCAAAGTGACCTGCGACTCCACCTGCGATTTGACAGCGGCGCTTTACAGCGCGTACGATATTACCGTGTTGCCTCTGGGCATCACGCTGGGCGATCAGCTCTATGCCGACGGTGTGGACGTGACGGTGCAGGATCTGTACGCCTATGCGGACAAGACGGGGACGTTGCCCAAGACCTCCGCCATTTCACCGGCGGAATACGCCGCCGCGTTCCGCCCGTGGGTGGAGCAGGGGTACAGCGTGATTCATATCAATATCTCCTCGGATATGTCCGCCTGCTATCAAAACGCCTGTCTGGCGGCGCAGGAAGTGGAGAACGTCTATCCGATCGACAGCCGGAATCTCTCCAGCGGCTCCGGTCATCTGGCGCTTCTGGCGGTGGAGCTTGCCCGTGAGGGTAAGAGCGCCGGCGAGATCGTGGAGATCCTCAACGAGCGCAAGGAGAAGCTGGACGTGAGCTTTGTACTGCAGCATCTGGAGTATCTGCGTATGGGCGGCCGGTGTTCCGGCGTGGCGGTGCTGGGCGCCAATCTCTTGAAGCTCCGCCCCGAAATTCGGGTGCAGGACGGTGTGATGAGCGTAGGCACCAAGTATCGCGGCAGTATGCAGCGCTCCGTGTGCGACTATATCCGCGGCAGGCTGGAGGGCAGAACGGATCTGGACCTCAAGCGCATTTTCATCACCCATTCTCCCATGTCCCGGGAGGTGGTGGACGCCGCCGTGGCGCTGGTAAAGGAGCTTCAGCCCTTTGAAGAGGTGCTGGAAACGGACGCCGGCAGTACCATCGGGAGCCATTGCGGGCCGGATTGCCTGGGCGTGCTGTTTTTCAAAAAATGAGAAAATGGAAACGATTGCCGCGGAACCGGAGGTTCCGCGGCAATCGTTTTTTTTGCAAGGCTTACAGTCCGTCGATATACCGGCACGCCGCCAGCGCGGCGGTGGCGCCGTCCGCCACAGCGGTAGTGAGCTGGCGGATCCGCTTACTGCGGCAATCGCCTGCCACGTATACGCCGCCGGTGCGGGTGAGGCACTGCTCGTCGGTATCAAAATAGCCGTACTCATTCAAGTCCGCCAGCGGCGCGAAGGGCTCGTTTTCCGGTATCAGTCCGATGGCGACGAAAAGTCCGTCGCAATCAATGGCGGTACGCTCGCCGCTTTCACCGGCGATCTCCACGCCGCGCAAAGCGCCGTCTTCCGTGCGCAGGCGCAAGATCTTCACGCCGGCATAGGCGCGCACGTTGGGGCGGGCAAACAACACGTCCTGCAGCTTTTTCTCGCCGGTAAAGAAGGGCAGATCCTGCAGCATGATGACTTCCTTGCACTTTTCCGCCAGCAAGATGGCTTCCTGCAGCGCGGAATTGCCGCCGCCCGCCACGCAGACGGTTTTGCCGGCATAGAAGTCGCCGTCGCACACAGCGCAAAAGGAGATGCCCTCGCCCACCAGCTCGTCCTCACCGTCCAGCCCCAGCATACGGTGCTTTACGCCGGTGGCGATCACCACGGTACGGCCCTCGTAAGCGCCGCCCTCTTCCGTGCGCACCACCTTGTGATCCCCCGCGTCCTCCACGGACTGAACGGTTTCGATCTCAATATCGGCGCCCTGTGCCAGGATCTGGTTGAGGGTCTGCTCGGCAAATTCGTTGCCGCTCATGGACAGCGTGCCGGGATAGTTCTCCACCTTGGGGGAGTGGGTGATCTGACCGCCGAAGCCTGCCTTTTCGATCACCAGCGCGCTTTTTCCGTTGCGCAGCGCGTACAGCGCCGCCGTCATGCCGGCGGGACCTCCGCCGACAACGATCACGTCATACATGGACTCACCCTCTTACTGTCGTTCAGCGGCTCATGAGCCAGCCCTTGATATCGGACACGCCGCGATATTTCTCAAACGTGTCGCCCTTGAGCAGTACCAGCGTAGGCGCCTGCTTGACGCCGTACTTCTCCACCAGCTCCCGCTCCTCATTGGCATTGAGGGCGGTATAGGCAATGCCGGCCTTATCCAGCAGAGCGCCGGCGGCCTTGCAGTTGGGGCAGGTAGGCGTCTTAAAAAGCAGGATGGAGCCGTCGGGCGCGGCGGACTTGGTCTCCGCACTCTGGCAGACCGGCGCCGCGGCAGGTGCTTCGTCCGCCGGCGCGGGGTTGGGACCCACGTGGGTCAGACGGGACGCGCCGATGTTGTACACCTTGCGGTCCTTATACTCCTGCGCCTTGCCGTCGTTCCAGTTCTGCACCGGACGGTAGTAGCCGGTGATGCGGCTGTATACCTCAGTCTTCTTGCCGCAGATGGGGCAGACGTTCTGCTCGCCGGTGAGATACCCGTGGTCGGCGCACACGGAATAGGTGGGGGACATGGTGTAGTAGGGGAGCTTGTAATTCTCCGCGATCTTCCGCACCAGATTCGCCGCCGCCTTCCAATCGGGCAGTTTCTCGCCCAAAAAGGCGTGGAACACGGTGCCGGAGGTATAGAGCGTCTGGAGATCGTCCTGAATATCCAGGGCGGAGAACACGTCCTCCGTGTAGCCCACGGGCAGGTGGGAGGAGTTGGTATAATACGGCGTGCCGTTCATGTTGGCGGTGATGATGTCCGGGAACTCCTCCTTATCGTGCTTGGCAAAGCGATAGGTGGTGGACTCGGCAGGCGTCGCCTCCAGATTGTAGAGGTCGCCGTACTGCTCCTGGTAGTCGGACAGCCGCTCCCGCATGTGGTTGAGTACGTCACGGGCAAAGCGCTGGACCTTCTCGTCGGTCAGGTCGGCGCGAAGCCACTTGGCGTTCAGACCCACCTCGTTCATGCCGATCAGGCCGATGGTGGAGAAATGGTTATTGAACGTGCCCAGATACCGGCGGGTGTAGGGATAGAGTCCCTGCTCCAGCAGGCGGGTGATGACGGTGCGCTTGACCTTCAGGCTTCGGGCGGCGATATCCATCAGGCTGTCCAGCCGCTTGTAGAAATCCGCCTCGTCGGAGGCCAGATACGCGATCCGGGGCAGGTTGATGGTGACCACGCCGATGGAGCCGGTGGATTCACCGGAGCCGAAGAAGCCGCCGGACTTCTTGCGCAGTTCACGCAGATCCAGCCGCAACCGGCAGCACATGGAGCGCACGTCGCTGGGTTCCATATCGGAGTTGATGTAGTTGGAGAAATAGGGGGTGCCGTATTTGGCGGTCATCTCGAAGAGGAGCTTGTTGTTCTCCGTCTCGCTCCAGTCGAAGTTGCGGGTGATGGAATAGGTGGGGATAGGATACTGGAATCCGCGCCCGTTGGCGTCGCCCTCGATCATGATCTCGATGAACGCCTTGTTCACCATATCCATTTCCTTCTGGCACTCACCG
>Ga0310690_10008718_pt1 | contig 12821 bp, 5 predicted proteins | sample AusTroGonzalo_MG_2_FD_207661 | JGI IMG/M metagenome (GOLD analysis project Ga0310690, IMG submission 207661) | Bovine rumen microbial communities from tropical cattle in Woodstock, Queensland, Australia - Gonzalo_04 (v2) (version 2) | ecosystem: Host-associated > Mammals > Digestive system >...
ACTAAAAGGAGTACATTATCATGCCAATCTATTATGACTTAGTGCGCCGGCCCGACCCTGAGAACAGCGGCAACCCGCAGCCCCTTTTCCCTCGCATTGTGAACAAGGGAACGGCTGAACTGAAAGATTTACTGGACGACATGGGCACGAAGGTGGACGAGGCGACGCTACTGCGTGTGCTGACGGCGTTGCGTGAGGCTGTCAGCACGGAGCTTATGCGCAGTCGGCGCGTACATATCAAGGGCTGGGGCAGCTTTAGCCTGCGTCTTGAGGGACGTCTCGTCGAGGAGCCTGACGATATCCACGCCCAAAGCGTTAGCGTGGCTGATATCAACTTTCGGCCTGAAAAGGCGTTCGTCCAAGCCTGCCGTCAGGGCAGCATTGTGCGCGACAGCGAAGGTTTCCGCACATCGACGGACTGTTCCCTTGCCGAGCAGCTCGCCTTGCTGGCAACCCACTTTGCAAACCACGTGGAGTTGACGACGCGTCAATTCTGCCACCTCACAGGCCTTGCCTCTACGAGAGCCTATCAAGCCCTTGCCGAACTGGTGGAAGGAGGGTATCTGCGCCGTATGGGCCAGCGGGCATCCACGCACTACATCCGCACGGACAGGCCGCTGGAGTAGCGGGTGAAGCAGACTGCTTAATCGGACGCGAGGCGAATCCGGATGCTGTGTTTGCCAGGTGCGAGCGAGGCCTTTGGCTTGTCGAGGCGTTTGCCGTCGAGCACGGCACGTGTGTAACGCCAGGGGATGCGGATGTCAGCTGTGGTGCCTGAGGGGACGTCGGCTTTCCAGATGATTTCGTCGTTCTTCTTCTTGAATGACACGGCTACGGTGCCGCTAACGGTGGGGAAGGAGAGCGAGCAATCGTCGAACACAACGGCATTGGGCTGGATGGCGAAACGCTTCCAGGCAGCTTCCGTCGGATAGACGCCAAACATCTTGGAGGGCAGGACGGAGAGCGGGCCGCCACTCCAGGCGTGGTTTACAGAGCCGCAATCCCAGTTGCCGTTCACGCCGACGTCCCAGCCCTCGAAGAGCGTGTCGTAGTCGGGGTGGTTGACCATGAAGGCATAGCGTCGGCGGGTGCGCTCCAAGGCATAGTCGCCATGTTCGATGGCGAAAAGGGCTTCCATGACGTATTTCTCCATGTAGGGGCTGGCGTGCTCTTCCTCCTTGAAGGTTTCGAAAAGGGCGTCGTATTTGTCGGGAGTGGCGATGCCTGCCACGACGGCAAGGGCCTGCACGCGATCGTCGGTTTTCCCCGTGTAGGTGGGATGGCGATAGCAGGTGCCCGTCCAGCACACGCGATTGACGGCAGTAGAGATGCTTTCGTGTAAGCCTCGGTAGGAGGAGGCGTCTTCATCATAGCCCAGAAGCTCGGCCATGTTGGCCGCACCCTCCAGAGCCAGGCAGTACCAGATGGTCTGCAGGAGGCGCATGTCCTTGTTCGAGCCCCAGTCGCCCCAGTTCCAACCGCCGTTGTGGAAGGCGGTGAGGCCGTCGTCATCAAGATGATAGACGGCGAGGTAGCGCTGGACGGCGGGATAGACATGTTCGATGGTTGCACGGTCGCCTGTGTTCATATAGTATGTCCAGAAGCCGTACTTGCCGACGGCAGCAAGCATCTGCACAGGCAGCTCGGTGCCATAATTGCCTGGGATGGGCGAGAAGAGGATGCTGTCCTCGCGTTGCCAGTCGCAGAGCTCGTGGATGCCTTTGCGTACGAGGGCATGGAGGGAGGGGGAGTAGGTGTAGAAGCACTCGCCGAGGATGGTGACGATGTCGCCCCACCATTGTCCGCGTTCGCGGTCTGGACAGTCGAAGAAGTTGTCGCGGGCGTTGACATAGATGGTGCGGAGCCCTTTGTCCCAAAAGCGATTGTAGAAGCCGTCGTTGCAGGTGAAGCGTCCGTCAGGAGCGGTGTCGTAGCCCGTTTCGCGATAGGCCAGACGTGTGACTTCAGCGCCGTGCTGGACGGTGAGGATGAGCTTGTTGCCGTTGAGCCAGCCGAGGGATTCGTACTGCTGCCGTCCGGCACGGGTGATGTATTCGGCTCGCAGGCATTCCTCGCCCACTCGGGCATGATTGGTCTCTATTAGGATGCGATGGCCTCCCTCTTCGTCTCTGACGGTCAACACGGGCGTCATCTGGATGTTGTGGGGTAGGGTGGCGATAAGCGTGTCGTAGGTCTCGCCACGATGCGTCGTAAATGCCACTTTCTTTATGCCATAGTCCTTCCATTGGGGGATGGGACGGACGTGCAGGCTGCCGAGCGTGTTCTCTTGAACGACTGCCGGTTCAAAACCGTCGGCGTCGTCTGTCTGCCAATCCCCGATATCCTTGCGTGCATCGAACGAGAGGCTCGACTCCGACAAACGGAAGTTGGGCGCAGGGCAATCAGCCGTCCCATAGGCGGGATGGAGGCGACAGAGCCAGCTTTCGTCGCTGGTGAGGCTAAGGGCAGGGCAGTCGAACCAGAGCTGGGGCTTGCCGCTGCTCTTGTGGGAGAAACCGTCCTTGCCAAAGTGCCAGAGTAGCAGGGCAATCTTGTTCTCGCCTCGTCGCAGGTAAGGCGCGAGGTTCACTTCGTCGTAGTAGGCGTCGTGGGGGGTGGGGCCTCGCTTGAGGGCTCCCTCAAAGACAACAAGACGTCCGTTGACCCATAGCCAGTATTTGCTGTCAGCAGCTATGCGGCAGGGAGCTGCCGATGGGACGTCTTTTACTGTCAAATCTTTTCGGAATGCAATCCACTGGTTGGGCTTGTCCGTCGCGGCATCCTTACATGTGATGGTCTGGGTAGGACACAACGTATTTATAAGATAAGCGTTGATTCCCCCAATTTCTAGGCTGCGGTTGCAGGAGATTGCCATGAAGGAAACCAAAAGGCAGAGTAAATTCAAAAGCTTTTTCATTTCGGGAGTTTCCAAGGCTTGCGATAGTTGGGGGCGATGAGGCGGTCGGCCTGACGGTTGTGGAAGGTGTGTCGGACGTCGTCGTAGGTTAGCGTCTGGCGCGTGCGGGCGGCGATGTTGCCCATGTGGGCATACTTGGCGCAAAGGCTGCCGTTGGTAATGGGGCAGGCGGTGTCGAAGCGGCGCTCTTTGACGCAGTTAAGGAAATCGGTGGTGTGATCGAAGTGCTCGTTGTTGGTGGGTTTCCATGTCTGCGCCTCCAGACGGTCGCCTTGCGGCAGCAATTCCATGCTTTCGCGATTGACAACGAGCGTGCCGTTGGTGCCCTTGAATTCCAGTCCGTAGTTTTTGCCGTAAGGGCCGGATTCAATGGCTACGTTGCTCCACTGGATGTTGAAGCGGTCGAACTCATAGATAACTTGCAGCGTGTCGAAGGTCTCGGCAAAGTTGTTGGGATAGGCGTTGTTGGCGCCCGAGGCCATGACGCGGCGTGGCATGCCTTTCACATCCATTCCCCACAGCGCCATGTCCAGCAAGTGTACGCCCCAGTCGGTGAGAAGGCCTCCTCCGTAGTCCCAGAACATGCGCCACGAGCCGTGGAAACGACTGGCGTTAAACGAACGGTCGGGGGCAGGGCCCAGCCATGTCTGAAAGTCCACACCTTCGGGGACAGGACCGTCGTGGGCTGGGTAAAGAATGGCGGCATAGGAGAAGTTGGCCCAAACGTTAACGCGGGCGATGGTACCCAGCTTCCCGCTGTCGATGTACTGCTTCATCTGCTGCCACATCTGTGAGCTACGTTGCTGCTGTCCCACCTGCACCACGCGGTTGTAACGCTGGGCAGCAGATACCATAGCGTCGCACTCCGCAATGCTGTTGGCTGCAGGTTTCTCCACATAGACATCCTTGCCGGCAGCACAAGCGTCGGTCATGATGAGGCAATGCCAATGGTCGGGAGTGCCGATAATGACAACATCCAGGTCGTTACGTTCTATCAGACGGCGGTAATCACCATACAGGTCAGGACGACGTCCCCATTTCTTCTCGGCTTCATTGGCACGGTTGTTGAGGATGCTTTGGTCGATGTCACAAAGGCCGATGCAGTTAACCCCAGGATGGCGCATGATGTCCTCCAGGTCGTACCAACCCATGCTTCTGCAGCCGACGAGGGCTACGTTCAGTTGGTCGGAGGGTGCAACGGCAGAGGCGTGATGTGTCAGAGGGGAGACACGGCGTGCGGTGTCGTGATGGCTGCCAAGTACTGCGCTTGGGGCTAAAGTCAGGCCGATGGCGGCAGCGGTGCCGCGCTGTAGGAACTCTCTTCTTGATATGGATTCTGACATAATGATAGGTATTAGAACAGAGGATTTGCAAAGATAATGCGAGACTTTTGTATTTGCAAGGGATTTGGCAAAAAAGAAAGGGGATGCGCAACCGCGCATCCCCTTTGGAGTTAGTTTGGGTGGAGGATTACTTCACCAAGACTTTGCGGACTTCGATGATGCCGTCGGCACGCGTGGTGCGGACGATGTTGACGCCCTTCTGTGGTTCGGCGAGGAGGCGGCCATCGGAGGTGAAGAACTCAGTGCGGACAGGAGCGGCATTGACGGCATTGACATGGGTGTCGATGGTGTAGTCGCTGTTCTCGCCAAGTGTCTTGAGGGTGAGGCGGAACTCGTCGGCGGAGAACCAGGTACCCGTGTAGCCCTTGCCTGAGAGCAGGCTGTCGCAGGTGACACCGATGGTCATCACGTGGTCAGTAACGACGATGTCGTCAATCGTACGTATCGCCCAGCCGTAACCCACTCCATCGTGTGCATTGAAGATGTCGGTCTGCGTACCGTCAGCCACCCAGAGGAGGCTGTCGGCCATCCAGAGCTCGCCGCGCTGGTCGGCATCGTTGGGGAACAGAGCCCACTTGGTGCTGGCGTCGGTGACGGCGATAGCCATGGTGGAGTCGTTCTTCTCTTTGCCGTACTTGGCAACGGAGGCAAACATGAAGGCGTTCTCGCCGCTTGAACGGCCGTGGCACTCAAGTTTGTAAGTACCGTTGGGAATGTCGGTGAGAATCTGGTAAGCCGTGAAGTTGAGCTTGCCGGCAGTACCGTTCCAGCTGTCAAGGTAGCGGTTGCCCGTATCGCCCGTCCAGTACTGGCCCGTGGTGGTGGGCTGGTTGCCCGTGCCGAGGACGATGCTCCAGCCAGTGGGTGTGCTGTCGTTGATGTCGGGATTGACAATGAGCAGGTTGGTGACGTCGGTGTTGTCCTTGGCATTGGTGAGGGCGCTCTTCTGCATGGCGTTGGCGGCAGCCTCAAGACGAGCCTTTAGGATAGCAACGCTCTCAACGTTGCGGAAGTGGTCAGCGAGTTCGGTCTGATTGGCATCAATGATTTCATTGACTACGGTGACGTACTTCGCGACATAACCGTTCTTGTTGGCGTTTCGGACGAGGGTAGCCACATCTTCTACGTAGGTAGCATAGTCGGTGTAGGCATCGAGCTTCTTACCCAGCGCATCGAGGTCGGTCGACTTGCAGGCGGGGTTCTTCAGCTCATAGCCGGCGAACTCTACGCCCTTGTTGGCAGCCGACTGGGCAGCGGTGCTGGCGAAGCTCTCAGCCAAAGCGGTAGCCTCAGCAAGCTTGCCTGTGCGGAAAGCGTTGGCAGCAGCGGCATAGCCGGCATACTCCTCGTTGACGGGAAGCTGAGCGTCGTAGGCTTCCATGAACTTGTTGTCAGCAGCAAGAGCCTTGGCGGCGTCGAACAGGGTGCTAAACTCTGTGTAGTCGCCCGGCAGCAAAGCATCGGCGATGGCCTCACCTTCGTGGAGGGCGATGTGCCAGAACTCAATCATGTCCTCCTGCGTGGCAGGGCCGAAGTACTTGAGGCCGAAGTCGCGGAAGGCAAACCAGCTGGAATCCTCGTGGCCTTTACCGCGGACACCGAGCTTCAGCGTGTTATCGGTGACGATGACGCGCACTTTGTTGTCGGCATAGAAGCCAGCCTGGAAGGCCTCGTCGGCGTTCTGGCGGACGTTGATGTAGCCGTTGACGCCGTCGGAGGAGCAACCGCAGTCAGCAGCCGTGTTGGTGTAGAGCGACATGATGCTGGTGGAACTGCCGTTGGCGTAGAGCTTGGCAATCAGGTTCTCGGCACCGTTGCGGTAAGCTTCGCCGCCATCGTTGGAGCCTGCACGGAAGAAACCATAGACGCTGAATTCATAAAGACCGTTGGGCACGCCAGTAATCTCTTGGTACATGTCCCAATCCATATTGTAGAACTCGGCCACTTCATATTCGAAGCCGGGCGTTGAGCCGCTCCAGCCAGCGCTGCCAGTCTTAACTTCAGGATTAGTGATAAGGAAGGCGTAATCGGCGGGTTCCTCGTGCGTGGCTTCCTGGCTCAACAGGTAATCCTTGCGAGCCTGCTCGATGGAAGCAATCATGTCGAGGATGTCCTGATAGGTGGCCTCTTCATTACCACCATCGATAAGATTTTGGGCTCTGTTGTAGGCCTCTTCTGCATCCTTGGCACCCGGATATTCAGTGGTGTTGAGCAGGTCAACCAAGGCATTGGTGGCCTCGCGGAGTTCTTCCATCTTGACGAGGGAGTTCTTGGCCTGACGGAAGGCGGCGTCCAGCTTGTCGTACTCGGTGTTCATCTCTTCGTCAGACAGACCGATGGCGGCAATGGCATCGAGGTTAGCCTCTTCCAGTGCATCGGCAATGGTGGGCAGCAGGTCGTCGTAGTGGTCGGCAAGATACTGGTCTACTTCCTCGCTGAGTGCCTGCAGATAGACACCGACGTTGAAGCCAGCATACTCCAGCTTTACGTTGTCGATAGCGACATAGCTGTAGAGACCGTCCTTCTTACCCATCATACCGACGACGATGGAGTCTTCGGACACAACGCCCTTGATGGAGAACGTCTCAGGATGGGAGTTTTCGAAGGAAGCATCGCTGCCTGTCATCTCAGCCGTCTTCATGTCCTGTTCGGCGCCATTGGCGAAGATGTAGCAGCCTGTTTCCTCCTCCTCGCCGGCGGTGTGAGTCATGGCGCACTGCACGGAGAAGATGTAGTAGCCTTTGGGCAGACCCTTGACAGACTGACGGATGTAAGTGTCCACGCCAGGCAGGCCGTTGATTTCAAGCACACGGTCGGTCACCTCCTGGAAGTAGGACTGTACGCGAATGTTTGTACCACCGTTGACAGCATCGTTGTTACGCTCCCAATCGACCATACCATTGTCGAAGCGTGGGTTTTTGAGGTAGCGGTCGGTGACGTCAACCATGTGGTCATCGTCAGCGTTGGCCATGCGGTAATCGAGGATAGCCTCGTTCAGCTTGGCAATCATTTCGTTGAACTCGGTAGCCGTAGCATCGCTTTTGTCAGCGAGGGTAGTTGCCTCATCAATAACATTCAGGAACGTGGTTTTTGCTTCGTCGTCTGGGTCATCGAAAGCGTCCACCCATGTGCCGGCGGTCTCAATGAGAGCGAGCAGCTCGGTGGGGTCGGCATCCTGTGACACCTCAGCAAGGATGAAAGCATCGAAACCGTGGGCACCGCCCAGCCAGCGGGCACAGAACTGCAAGTAGCTGTACTGAGCCTCGGTGACAATGAGATTTTGCGTCCAAGCAAGGTCAGCATCCTCATGGGCGAACATCAGCGTGAGGGTTTCGTCACCACGCGGTGTGTCGGTTTGGGAGGTTACGATGTAACCCTCCTTTTCGACGGCACTGGTGTTGCTGGTGTTGTTGATGTAGTAGCTGAACACATAGGTCTTGCCCTTCTCAAGAGGCCAAGCCATGCCGATGGAACTGTTGCTTCCCTTACCGGCATTTTGGGTGGGCACGATGTAGGCACCGCCATCCACGCCGCCTGTGTTGTTTAACGTGGTGTTCTCAAGGGCACCACCTGCGCCACCTAGCCAGCCGTCGAGGCCGTTGTCAAAACTGGGGTTCTCAATCAGGTTCTCGCCGACGATGGTATAGCCATTGCCGTTGTACTCGAAGTGATCACCCGTTTTCAATTGCTGCTGTTGAGCCGTGACTGTCATTGCTGCCACAGCTGCCAGTGCGAAAGTAAAGAACTTCTTCATGGGTTTTTTGAATTGGTTAATAATAAAGTGAATAAATGGATTTCAAATTAGGGTTTATGATATATCTTTGTGGTCTTTGACGTGCCGTTTCGGAACGTGGTGCGACGGATATAGAGTCCTCCGTTGGAGGGAGAGGCGACGCGACGTCCGTCAAGTGTGAACCACTCTGAGTGCATCGGCTCATTGTCATTGTCAGCAACAGGGACTATTCGTGTAAGAGTGCCATCGCTGATGACCATCCAACCAAAATCCTCCATGGCGCTGCCCGTCACTTTAGGCTCACTGCTGTCAATAGTTCTACGCACGCGTACGCCCGTTTCAGATAAGGTGGAATAGCGGGTAATGGCAGCGCGAGTTTCGTTGGCTGTCTGCGGTTCGCCCCAGAATAAGGGGCTGGCAAGCGAGTCGCCGAACTCGATGGGGCGAGCAGTGATGCCGCCTACAGCTTCAGGGACAAGACCTACGGTGATAATCTTGTCGTCCATCAGCTGCCCCTGTCCTTGCTCAATGGCTAAATAGAAGACATTCTCGCTGAAGAAGGTCTTCTCCGTGCGGCCATACTCGCGGCAGAGACAGATTTTGAATCCTTCATGAGAGACGTCGAACACCTTCCACATAAGAGGATAGGTTTCACGCGAGGTGAGGACATTCACGAAGACAACGGGTGTGGTGCCTTTGTTGAACGGCTGGTTGAAATGGATATAAGCCGTGTCGTTGTTCACCTTGCCATAGGCGTTAGTGGCATAGGCGCTATCCATCTGTTCGGCGGCAATCTGGTTTGCCTCGTAGTGGAGACCGCCCAGAGTGCTGTTACCTCGATTCAGGGAGAGGAAGGCAGCACTCTCTTCACGGCTCATGGTCTGATTTTCTGCCAGCGACCAGGGCAAAAAACGGTATTGGAATCCGTCTTTCTTGACAGTCTGCAGGTGGTGGCAGAGTGGGGTGGTGGCATTATTGGTTGAGATAGGGCCGAGGATGACAGCGGGCAGTTCGTCGTAGGTGATGCCGTAGGAACTGAAGCTGTACTCCATATTGGCGGAGGTGAAGTTGCCGAATCGGATGTTTTCATCGCCCTCGCCACGAACAACGGAGACGGAGACTTCGCCAGAGTAGCGCGCGGCCTTGGCACCGATGGGGTAGGTGCCGACACGGTAGAAATAGGCACCAGAGGCGGTGAGGGTGTCTGTATAAGTGTAGGTGGCGCCGTTGGCGGAATTCTTGTCCTTGAGGGGTAGGGTCGCGATGCGGACGAAACGGCTGCTTCCTGGGAGCTTGCACTCCACGACTATGCTGTCAGCCATGTCGCCGTTGTTGTCAACCCATTTCAGAGAGTAGGTATTCTTAGCCTTTGTATAGGTGCCGGCAAGGTCAGAGGGGTTGCTATAAACCACGGTGGGCACCTTTTCGTAGGAGGCGTTGTAGCCAAGACCCGATTGCATGGAAGCGTAATACTTGCCAAGAGTGGAGAGAGTTCCATCCTTGTAGATTTTCGAGCAGTCGGCCTCGCTGTTCCAGTAGGCGTAGCGTTCCACACAGGCAAGCGAGTTGAGGTAGTCAAGGATGGGCTTAGTGCCGCTGTAGCATTTCTGTTGGTTGGCAGCGGAAAAGCTGTTGCGACCGTCAGGTGCTTCGCCAAAGATACCATTGTTGTTCCAGCTGGCGCCCCACACCCATTCACTAATCCAGATGGGACGTCGACCGTAGTTGTTGTAGTAGTTCTCAAGGCTCCAGAAACTGCCTGAAGCCCAATAGCAATGGAGGTCGAGGAGGTCGCAACGCCATCCACGAGCGTCAATCTCTTTGATGAACTGTTGGAGGTGGTTCCAACTGCCGTCGTGTGATGTTTCAGAGCAGAGGCGTAGACCCGTGCGCATGAGATTCTGCCAGTTGTTCAACACGGTCTCGACGCTCTGGGGATGGTCATCGGCCGAGTTTCCCGGCTCGTTGTTGGTTTTCATGTGGCAGGAGTAGGTGACACTGCCGCACGAGGAGGGCGAAGGCCAGTCCTCGTAAATGTGGTTGGGCACACATTCTGTGTCAGGCAGGCGGTTTTCACCCGTTGACCAAGTGTAGCACCACGATGTGTTGAGTGCCTCATTGGCCGAAGCACGGGTGTCGCTGGCGAGACCTTTTTTCTGGGCGTTCTGCCACTGGAAGACGCGATACGACGAGATGCGACTATCCATGTTGGCTGGCATTGTGGCGATTTCGAGGTCTTCTTGGTCGGCTATGAAGCAGCGACTGTAGCCCCAACCGCCTGTGCCGAGGGCGAAGGTGACCATGTAGCCACGCTTGAGACGGAAACTGCGTATGCGGTTGTTGAGCTTGGCAGCAGTAAGAGTGTTCATGAAACCACCTGAATTCTCCAAACCGAAGTCATTGACGGCCTCGCCCTCGAAGTTGGGCTCGGAATAAACGGTCAGTGGCTTAATATCTTTCGGATAGGGGAAGACGATGGCGCCTTGAGCGTACATCTTCACCTGACAGTTCGTGCCGTCCTTGGCTGGCTCGCCGTTAATGAAGACGTGGCTGAGGTGGTTCTTAATGACAAGGCTTGGTTTTATGTTACGGAAGATGAGAACGGCGTGCTCCGTGCTGACGATGTTGACGCTACCGTTAGCATCAAAGGGTGCTTCGGCATCAGTGATGATGTAGTCCACATCAGTCATCAGTGCCACCTCGTCACTCACCTTCGTCACGGTGGTCTTGCTGTTCAACGCTTCTGCCGTCAAGGGCGTCAACACCAGCAGAAGGCCAACGAGAAGCAGTAGTAGTAGCCTGCGAGTCATATTTAGTGTGTACTTTTCGTGCATAATAACATTTAATTGGGCAAAGATAGGGCTCTTTTCCGTGGTTTCCAAATTTTTTCTGAGAAATACTTTTAAAAAGTCAAATTCCAAGTTGGAAATTTGGAAATAGATTTTTTATGCGTATATTTGCACGGCAAAATGAAAACCACTTTAAAAATCACTTTATTTATGAAAAAAATCCTTCTTTTTGCGGGTCTCTCCCTCGTGGGTGTGCTGGCTTTTGCTCAGCCCAAATGGATGAACCCCAACGTGAATCAGGAAAATCGTGCGCCCAGTCGCTCCACCTTCTTTGCCTACGAAACGACCGACCTCGCTTTGCAGGCCGCCCGTCCCTACGAGGTGGCCAAGGACGACACATGGGGAAAGCAAGCTTCAGTCCGCTATCTCTCCATTGAGGGCAAGTGGAAGTTCAACTTCGCCGTTGACCACGATAAAGCGCCCAAGGGCTTCGAGGCTGTCGATTTCGACGATAGTCGTTGGGACCGTTTCCCTGTGCCAGGACTCTTCGAAATGCTGGGCTATGGCGACCGTATCTACAAAAACGCCGGCTACCCTTTTAGCAACCAGTTCACACCCAATCCGCCTTATATTGAGGAGCGCAACAACTATACGGGCTCTTATCGCCGCACGTTCCGTATCCCTGCCGACTGGAAGGACATGGACGTCTATATGCACATCGGCTCAGCCACAAGCAACCTCTCTGTGTGGGTTAACGGCCAGTACGTGGGTTATAGCGAGGACAGCAAGGTGGCTGCCGAGTTCGACATCACACGCTACCTGAAGGCAGGCGAGGAGAATCTCATCGCCATGCAGGTGATGCGCTGGTGCGACGGCTCGTATGTCGAGGATCAGGACTTCTGGCGTTTCACGGGTATCGCCCGCGAGTGTTACCTTTATGCCCGTCCGAAGGCGCACGTCACAGACCTTTTCATTACCCCCGATCTTGACAAAAGCTACAAGAACGGCGTGCTGAGCATCGTGGCTTCGACTAAAGGCGCTGAGGGTAAAACGCTGCGTTTCACGCTTCGCGATGCCAATGGTAAGCAGGTGGCCACCCAGACGGTAGGAGCTGCCGAAACGGCAACTGCGCAACTGAAGGCTGCGGGCTGCCAGAAATGGACCGTTGAAACACCGTATCTCTATACGCTTGTTGCAGAGCTGCTTGACGGAGGGGCCGTTGTGGAGGCTATTCCGCAGCGTGTGGGTTTCCGCAAGGTGGAAATCAAAAACGCCCAGCTGTTGGTGAACGGCCAGACGGTGCTCTTCAAGGGTGCCGACCGCCACGAGCTCGACCCCGATGGCGGCTATGTCGTCCCCGTCAGCCGTATGGTGCAGGATATTCAGATAATGAAAGACCTCAACGTCAATGCTGTCCGTACTTGCCACTATCCTGACGATCCCCGTTGGTATGACCTCTGCGACGAGTACGGCATCTACTTGGTGGCTGAAGCCAACATCGAGAGCCACGGCATGGGCTACGGTCCAGCGACGTTGGCCAAGAACGACGCCTTCGCCCTTTCGCACATGGAGCGCAACGAACGCAACGTGCTCAATTTCAAGAATCATCCCTCCATCATCTTCTGGAGCATGGGCAACGAGGCAGGCATGGGCCCCAACTTCATTGCTGCTTACAAGTGGATAAAGGAGTACGACCCTAGCCGCCCAGTGCAGTACGAACGTGGTCTCTATGAGTACGAAGCCGAATATACTGACATCCGCTGCCCGATGTACGCAGGCTATGAGGAGGTGGAACGTCGCGGTCAGAATCCCGATAAACCCTTCATCCAGTGTGAGTATGCCCATGCTATGGGTAACAGCGTGGGTGGCATGAAGGAGTATTGGGACCTCTATCGCAAATACCCCTCGCTTCAGGGCGGTTTCATCTGGGATTTTGTCGACCAGGCTGTACGCGACAAGAGCCCCATTACAGGCAAGGAAATCTTCACCTATGGAGGTGACTACGGACGCTATCCGGCTACGGACAACAACTTCAACTG
>Ga0310690_10008720_pt1 | contig 12819 bp, 29 predicted proteins | sample AusTroGonzalo_MG_2_FD_207661 | JGI IMG/M metagenome (GOLD analysis project Ga0310690, IMG submission 207661) | Bovine rumen microbial communities from tropical cattle in Woodstock, Queensland, Australia - Gonzalo_04 (v2) (version 2) | ecosystem: Host-associated > Mammals > Digestive system >...
ACCTGGCACAGATTCCGCTCTACTTGGCCATGCCGATGGATGTCATCTACTTTGACTGGGACAAGAACGGTGTGCCGAACCACATCGGCTTTGTCCGAGACAAAAACACGACCGATACCATCTATACCATTGAGGGCAACACTGGCAACAGAGTGGCACTGAAGACACGTCCAGCGAAGTACGTTCAGGCGGTCTACCGCCCACACTACAAACCGACCTTCAGGACGGCAAAATTGGGCATAGACGGCGTTTTTGGATACAACTCCATAGCAATGCTCCAAAAGGCGCTCGGCATCAAAATTGACGGCGTTCTCGGCCTTGCTACAGTCAAAGCCCTACAGAAGAGGGCAGGGACTACCGCAGACGGCCAGTGGGGCAAAGGAACATCCAAAGCCGTACAGGGCGTGCTCGCCAAAGCAGGCTACTACACTGGCAAAATTGACGGAGAGTTCGGTCCTGTATCGGTCAAGGGTCTGCAGAAGTGGATTAACAGCAAAGCGTTCCCCAGCGCAGGCAAGCCAACGGCTTCTACACCTACCGTAACCAAGCCAACCACATCAAAGCCAGCCACAACGGCGAAACTCAAGTCATACCGCATCGAAGTTGACCTGACCAACCAAATCTGCACGGTCTACGGCATCTACGACAACGGCACGACAAAGGCTCTGATGAGCGAGTGGGTCTCAACGGCCCGCAAAGGCAAGACCACGCCAGTCGGCAACTTCAAGATACAGGGTGCATCAGGCGGACGGAAAGCCAAGTACAGAACATGCAAGCTGTCAGGCGGAAAAACATATGCAGAATATGCTTGCAGATTTACAGGTGCGAAAATGATGCATGGGGTGCCTTGGAAGGCGAGAAATACAAAAGGCTATGTGTACAAAGGACAGTTCAACAAGCTTGGCACTGTGGCATCTGCCGGTTGCGTGAGGATGCCAATCAAACTTGCGAGATACATCTATGAGAATTGCCCTGTTGGAACACCTGTCAAAGTGTTCAGAGGAACAAAAGGGAAGTATCCAATGGGCAAGCCAAAGAAATACACAGCGACATCCAATATTGATCCAACAAGGTAGGTGACAGCCATGACAGAAGGAATAATGATTGCAATTATCACAGGATGTTGTGCAGCAATACCAACAATCATTGCTGTATTCGTGAACAACAGCAAAACACTTTACAGGGTGGAAGAGCTTGAGCGCAAGATGGAGAAACACAATAATTTTATTGAAAGGGTCTATGAGCTTGAGAGAGTAAAGGATGTTCACGAAGAAAAAATCAAAGTAGCCAATCATCGCATTGACGATTTGGAGGAATACAATCATGCTCACAATTGACAGCAAGAACAATATCACACTGACAAGAGGGGATTCCATGACATTAACAGTGACACTTCTTCATGAAGTGCCACCTGTGCCTCCGGCAACAGAGCCGACAATTGAGCCTTATGTTCCTGTTGAAGGTGATGTCATCAGATTTGCTGTGTCAAAAGGATACAAAGAACAATCAGATTATGCTCTGAAATTCGCAAAGACAATCCCGAATGACACACTGACATTCACATGCATACCGACAGAAACGGCTCTTTATTATGACACCTACAATTATGATGTAGAAATCACACACAGTGATGGCACAGTGGACACATTCATCAGTGGCAAATTGACCATAACAGGCGAGGTGAAATAAATGCATGTTTATGGAGAATTATCAGGCATCCTGACAGGCGCACAGACCTTGCAAGGAACATTGAGTGCGCCAAAAGGGTTACAGGGTCAGCTCACAATACCGAATGCGATTTTGCCTCCTTCTTTTGAAGGGCCATACGAAGTGACACCATCGGCAGAAGGGCAGACCCTATCAACAGAATTCCTGTACATGACAGGAGATATTACAATCAATCCAATCCCAAACAATTACGGCCTCATTACATATAATGGGTCAACAATCACAGTTTCATAAAAGGAGAAAAACATGGCACAGAATGTAGTTATCAACGGAGTGACATATTCGGCTGTTCCTGAAGTAGACATTCCAAAGTCAGGCGGTGGCACAGCAAAGTTTTATGACACATCAGGTGCGGATGCTGCACAGGGAGACATCCTTGCAACAAAGAAGGCTTACGGATCAAGCGGTGAAATCACAGGCAGCATGACAAACAATGGTGCGACAGGTGGCACAATCGGCACAAAGGCCGGTACATACACCATTCCTTCAGGATATACATCAGGTGGAACAGTATCACTGACAAATGTGAGTGATTGCGTTTCAGGTAATATCTTGAGTGGCAAGTCAATTCTTGGTGTATCAGGCTCACTTCAGATGCCGACAATATCACAGAATAGTACCACAAAGATTCTGTCAATATCATAAGGGGGTGTTCTCATGGCACAGAACATCACATTGCTTGGTGCATCATATTCTGCTGTGCCTGGTGTTACACTTCCAAAGACAGGTGGAGGCACAGCGACATTTTATGATGTGTCAGATACAACGGCTGCTGCATCTGATGTTGCAAGTGGCAAATACTTTTATACATCTGCCGGTGTGAGAACGGAAGGCACAAACAGCGGTGGTGGTGGAACAAGTAAAAACGCACAAGTTGTTCAAGGCACAACACGAACAACGTCGTCGTCTTTAACGGCTATCGGTGCAGAAATGACCGTTTCCAAAACAGGCACATACGATGTGTATTGGTCTGCATTTCGTTCCAATACATCGTCACAATACACCTTTGCAACAAAACTATATATCAATGGCACAGGGTATGGAAGTGAACAGACAACATGGTCAAACCATCAGCAGAATGTTCACCTGTCAAATGTATCGCTGACGTTAAACGATAAAATAAGGGTGTACGGACGAGAATCAAGAGGCTCATCTTATTATATGTATGCCGGAACATTGACAATCATAGAGGCATAAGGACATGACACAGCCATCAGCTTAAGAATGAAACAAAGTTGTGTATCAGTTCATTAGATTTTGCCTCCACATGGCTGTGTTTTGTTATTGAGGCCCGAAAGGGCCTCTTTTTTTAATTGCAGAAAAAAACGAGGCCCAAAATTGCGATTTAAGCGATTTTTTCAAGGCACTTTGATATATATATCCTTAATATATATTATCCAATTGAGCGTTGACACTACAATGTGAGGTGGTATAATAAAGAAGAACAAATAATCTACAAAGGTGCAATTTTTTTTAACACTTTCAACTTTGCCCTTAATTATGAGGATGGGAATAGTTGAATAGTTAAATAGTAAAATTGCACCACCAAGCAAGGAGGTGCATTTTTTATGTTGAAGGTGAAATTCGTAAGAGGCAAGGACATGGAGACATTGGAGGCCAATGTCAATGAGTTCCTTGCCTTGTTATCTTCAGAGGCTGTCAGAGACATCAAGCCTGATGGCGCATCCGCATTGATTCTATATGAATGCGAAGAGGCATGGAAGAATCGCATGTGCTGTGAGTGTCAGTATTGGGATGATGGCGGAGAGACAACAACATCCGGCATCTGCCATGAATGCGGACAGAGGCGCAGATTCAATTACAAAGCATGCGAGTGTTTCAAGGATGTAAGGGGGTGCGAGTAATGGCAAACATTAAATACTTTTTTTCAGGGATCGCAGTTGGATTCATGACATTGGTTATCACAGGCGCATTGATGTAAATGCTGCATGAGGGTTGTACAAGACCCTTTGCCCTCATCGGCTTTGCATAAAGTAGTAGTAGGGAAGTTATAACAAAAGATTGCTGTGGATGGTGTCACCATCAGTTATCACTAAAACAAGTTATCACAGAATGAGAAACAATTCACACTTTTGAATCGCATACACAATAAGGTATTTTCGTGCCGACACTATCCACAGAGAAAGGAGAAGAGGATGAGCCTCAACAGAATGAAGGAGAGGGTGACATATCTGCTTGAAAAATATCCAAGCTTGAGGGATGACGATTTTCTGTTAATCGGTGCTGTTTACTATAACTTTTATGGTGTTGATTACAGTGATTGCTTTCTTGATGTCATGAAACACCACAAGGAATTGAAATTGCCGTCATTTGAGAGCATCAGGCGCACAAGGCAGAAAGTTCAGGAGGAAAGGATTGATCTATGTTCCTCAAAAGCCAAGCAGAGAGAAAAACAGATTTCATTTGCCAATTATTACGATTTTGCGAAGGGGAATTGAAATGTCATATATGTGTGTAATGTCAACAAGCCTGTATGGAGGCAAGGAGTGCGATGATTGCGGAAGATGCGAACATCGTTATGACGATTGGTACAGAGATTATGACAAAGACGAAGAGTATCAGGAAGAAGAGGAGGAAGAAGAATGAATGAGATTTTGCAAGCAATACAACAGGAGTTCCGTTCAGGCAAGGACATGACCAATGACTTTGGCGGATACAAGTACAGGAATGTTGAATCAATGCTGACGGATTTGAAACCGATTCTGAAGGCACATGACAGCTACATCACCTTTTGGGATGACATTGTGCAATGCGGAGACAGATTCTACATTGAGGCAACAGTAACCATTCACACACCTGTTGGTGATGAACACGCAAAGGCACTTGCAAGGGAACAGGAGACCAAGAAGGGAATGGATGCTGCACAGATAACCGGCTCATGCTCAACATATGCAAGGAAATATGCCCTGTGCGGTCTGCTTGCTGTTGATGACAACAGAAACGATCCTGACAGCCAAAAGCCTGTTGACATGATAACCAAATCACAGGTGAAGAGCCTTGTCGCACTCGCAGAGGCAAAGGGAAGTGATTTGTCTGACATCTGTGATTATTTCAAGGTCGGCAAGTTGGAAGAAATGACAGCAGAGGACTATGGCCGGTGCCTGAACATGCTCAATGCGAAAGGTGATAAATAATGGCAAAGAAACTGTGGTCAATATTCACAGATGACATGGACAAGTGCATCATCACACACGCAATGACGGCCATTGAACGGCATCATGTGTTTGGCGGTGCTGACAGAGTGCGGTCAGAAAAATACGGATTTGTTGTTCCGCTGCATCGGTCAGTTCATCCAAATGGCGCATACCGCACAGATAAGAATTGGGCAGAGCTTGACCATTGGCTCAAAAGAAAATGCCAAGAGTATTACATTGAAGTGGCCAAAATAGGTGACAGGGATGCCTGGTATTCAGAATTCGGCAGATTCTATGATGACCGATGTGATGAGAATGTCATCCTGAACAAGATATTTGAATGGAGGCTGTGATGGTATCAGGACAGGAATTGTTTGCAGAGCGTGAGAGGATAAAAAACAGCCTTGAGAGGTCTTTATCAAGGGCATATGACAATGGGATTGACTTGGCCGAAAAAACACGTACATACCGCATTTTATTGGCACAGACCATGTTGCAGCTTGAGGCTGACGGTGCAAAGGCAACAACACTGAAGGAAATCGCAAAAGGCAGCGAGGCTGTGGCTGATGCCGAATATGAAATGATGGTAGCAGAGACACTTTACAGGGCATCAAATGAGAACATCATGGCACAGAAAAAGCTGTTTGAGAGCATTGAGGCAGACATCAAAAGAGAATACTACAAAGGAGAGTGATGGATCAATGGAGAGACTTAAATGCCCTTGTGTGAATTGGTATCCTGAATCCTTTCAGGCCGGTACACGCAAGATGACCGATGAGGAAGTCGGCATCTACATAAGGGCCTTAAATAATCAGTTTATAGAAGGCGGAATTGAGGCTGATGAATACAGGACATTCCCACCTAAAGTGAAGAAGAAGTTTGTCAAGCGTGGTGATGTTTATGTCAATGAGAGGATGGAATTTGAGCAGAACAGGAAGAAGAAATACAAGCAATCAAGAGAGAACAATCTTCAGTATCATGGCATGACACAGGAACAATGGGAGGCACTTTCATTGGAAGAGCGCATGGCATATGTGAAGTGATATGGCACTCCATATGGGAATCTATATGGTGTTCCATATGAGCATCCATATGACTCACGATATGGCACTCCATATCATAATAATAACAATAATAAGAATAAGAATAATAGATATAGTTATTTATTTAAAAGGAGGAACAGATGAATGTTATAGGTAAGACCAAAATCTTCAGAAAGGATTTTGATGGTAAGCCGGTCTATTCAAGGTCAATCAGTTCACAGAAGTTTGAGAACGGACAGAAGGGTGCATGGATAAGAGCCTATGAATCAGTGCAATTTCCAAAAGGCACACAGATTGAAGATGGATGCACAGTAAACATCACAAAGGCATTTGAGGCTGTCTATGACACAAACAACGGAGTAAAGAGGAAGTTGGTTGTACAGGAATATGAGGTGGTCAGCGAGATCGCAAAAGAGCCTGAGTTCACAGCCTTAACAAATGATGATATTCCGTTTTAGGAGGCAGACATGATTCATCAGTTAAATATGCAAGGGAAGGACAAAGTCCAGGTGGCAATAGACAGACTAAAAACATTTGAGCCTCCTGAAGGATACTATTTAGCCTTCAGCGGTGGGAAGGATTCTGTGGTCATCAAGAAGTTGGCTGACCTTGCCGGTGTGAAATATGATGCACATTACAATCTGACTTCTGTTGATCCACCTGAATTGGTGCATTTCATAAAGTCATTCAAGGATGTCATCATTGACAGGCCGAAGGATAAGAATGGCAATCAGATAACAATGTGGAATCTGATACCACCAAGAAGATTGCCACCAACACAGATTGCGAGATATTGCTGTAAGGATTTGAAGGAGACAGGTGGAACAGGCCGAATGACAATCACAGGTGTCAGGTGGGCCGAATCATCCAACAGAAAAGCAAATCAAGGTGAAGTGACCATATACAAGGGCAACAAAGAAGTGTTGACCACATTAAAACAAAGCGGAAATTTTACCGAAACAGCAAGGGGGGGGGTGGTGCTAAATAACGATAACGAAGAATCACGCAAGATGGTTGAGCAATGCTATAAGCTCTCAAAGACAGTTATCAATCCAATAATAGATTGGACAGATGATGATGTTTGGGAATTCATTCATGAGTATGATGTTCCGTATTGCAAGTTATATGACGAAGGATATAAACGGCTTGGGTGCATCGGCTGCCCAATGGCATCACATGATGCAAGGGTGAGAGAATTTGAGAAATATCCAAAATACAAAAGAGCATACATCAGGGCCTTCCAAAGAATGCTTGATGCGTACTCTGAAGAACGGCTGACCGATTGGGAGACAGGCGAGGATGTGTTCAAATGGTGGTTGCGTGATCCAAAAGGCAGATTCAATGCAGATGATTCACAGATAAACATGGAGAACGATGATGACAAATAGCAGAGAAAAAGGCAAACGATACGAAAGGCATGTAGCATCACTATTCAAGGCAGAAGGCTACGATGCAAGAAGAGGCCAACAATTCTGCGGTGCAAATGGAGATGCGGATGTCATCGGTGTGCCTGGTATCCACATAGAATGCAAACATCAAGAACGAATGCAATTATATGATTGGATGTCACAGGCAAAAGCCGATGCAAGAGAAGGCGAGATTCCTGTTGTTATCCACAGGAAGAACAATCACGCAGACCTTGTAACAATGGAGTTTGCTGATTGGTGCAGATTGTATAGAGAATGGGAGTGCAGCAGATGAGATTCTTTGACTTCTTTGCCGGAATCGGTGGTTTCAGATTAGGGATGGAGATGGCCGGTCATGAATGTGTAGGACATTGCGAGATAGACAAATATGCCAATATGAGTTACAAGGCCATGCACCATCCAAAAGAAAGTGAGGTATTTTTTACAGATGTGCGAACAATTAAGCCTGAAGATATGCCTGAATGCGAATGTTACTGTTTTGGATTTCCATGCCAGGCTTTCAGCATTGCGGGATTCAGACGAGGATTTGAAGATACAAGAGGCACTTTATTCTTTGAAGTCATGCGGTTGGCTAAAGCAAGACAGCCTAAAATACTTTTCGCAGAAAATGTTGCAGGACTTCTTAACCATGAGGGGGGGGTCACCTTTGGCATCATCATCTCAGCTATGGCAGAGTTGGGGTATTCTGTCGAATGGCAAGTGCTTAACAGCAAAGATTTTGGAGTGCCACAGCACAGAGAGAGGGTGTTCATTATTGGACATCTTGGAAACGGATGTGGAAGAGAAATATTTCCTATCAGACAAGACAGTTCAGAGGCTGTTGAGCTACAAGGACACCCAATTGCAAACACCATAAAGGTTGGCGGTCATGATACTGTTGGCACATATGTTGCGACAGACAGACAGACAGACAGACAGACAGACAGACAGACAGATTCTCAAGGTCAACAGCTACCACAAGAGAGGCTGATTGAAATTACAAACGGACTTCCACAGGCGTTCAGGGTCTATGATCCAAGAGGATTGGGGAGGACACTTGTTGGATGTGCCGGAGGCATGGGAGGCAAAACAGGCTTATATGCCGTAAAAGAGTGAAATGATAATAGCAAGAATATTTAATGCGTACAGGGGGGGGAGTATGTGCGAACAATCAAAGCACAATACAACAACACATCATTTGCGAATCTGATTCGTGGTGATTCCTTTGGCGCATCAGCGGTAATTATGGAAAAAGTCAAAGTGAAAGAGGCAACGGCTAAAGGCTATGCCGAAATAGGTGTGGGGGGGGGTGATGTCGGTGGCATACCCTGAATCAGATACAAGGAGAGGAAGAGTGATTGAAGAAGGGAACATCTCACCTACACTTGACACAAGCTGTCACATCGGTCAGCTCACAGAGGACATGAGAATAAGGAAACTGACACCAAAGGAATGCTTTCGTTTACAGGGGTTTCCTGATGAATACTTTGAGAGAGCTGCCGAAGTGTGTTCAGATTCACAGCTCTACAAACAAGCCGGAAATAGTGTGACAGTGAATGTGATTTACGAGATCGCAAAACGATTAAAGGAGGAAGAAGATGATTGAAACAATTTTGAAGAAGTATATGCAGCCAATAATCAAAGAGGCAACAGAAGAGGCCTATAAGCAAGGCGCAGAAGATACAATCAGAAGGTTTGCCTTTGTCTATGACACCATAGGACAGAAGGCAAAGGAAGATGTCTATGCAGAGGCCGGTGCGATTCCTATTGAGGAATTAGACAAATTGATGGAGGCGGACATATGAGCGTGAGCAAATGGGCATGGACAGAAGAATGCGAGGGCAAGCCTTGCTGTGGTGAATGCGACATCTGCACAGACAGACCAGGCGAGAGATACACAAAGCCGACAGTGTTCAATGCGGTCACGGCCATGAGCAAAATCTGTTTGCTTGAGACAAAGCTTGAACATTATGAAAAGCGGATCGCACAGCTTGAACAGGAGAACAAGTTTCTCAAAGGTGGTAAGGAGGCAGATATATGAGCAAGGCATTGATTGGATTCGTAATAGGCATATTGATTGCGATTGTGCTTTGGGGGTGATTGTGTGACAGACCTAATCAAGAGAGCCGATGCGATTGAGGCGAAACCCGAATACAGAAACGAAGATATGTGGGACAAAGAAAAATCAACCTACAACAAAGGCGGTGATACAGAATGACAATTATTGAAACAATAACACGGACAGTACCAAACAACAAAGAGGGCAAGGAGTATTTGGAGCGTTGGCTCAAAAGCAACGAGGGAAACGAGTATTCTGCTATTGATTGGTTTGAGGATGTTCACGGTTTGACTATGAGCAAAACGGTTTGGCTTGAAGGATATGGAAAGGAGCAAAACCAATGACAAGGGAAGAAGCAATCCGTGAATTGAGAGAAGATAAGGCATTATATGAAACAGATAATTGTCGTGCTGGTGACGGTTCTCCCGATGGCGATTTATTAGAAGCATTAGATATGGCAATAGAAGCACTACAAGCCGAGTATGAGGATTATGAACACGCAACACTTGTGGACATTAAAGAGCCGTTAAAAGTTGCGGTGGTGCGGTGTAAGGATTGCATACATCAAGGCTACGGCAAGTGTCCTATGTTTGATGATTATTTAGAAAACGAAACGCATGACGATGATTATTGTTCTTATGGCGAGATTGCCGAAGGTGGTGATGCCGAAGTGACAGGTACACCGTCATATATGCAACAAAGCCGTCACGATGACGGCAGACCGCAAGAAGAATTATTAACCCACGAACAAGCATGGGAAGAGATTGGCAGACCGCATGGGGAGCAGACCAACATAATAAAAGACACCGCAGAAAGTATTGAACGGCTCAAGGCTATGGGAATACTTGAAGACAGGAAGTTCCCATTCCACGATGAAATTATGGAGAAGTTGGATAAGTTGACATTAAGAGGTAAAGATGACAGTAAGTTATAGAGTAATCAGCAGACGATGTGACGAATCCATGCGTAAAAGCAAGGAAAGGTGTCGCAGATCAAATGGCAAGAGATGGAGATGCACAGAGGAATGCACCACATGCATCTGCTGTATAGAACAGATAGAGGACGGCACTGAAAGGCATTTTCCATACAGGAGGCATCACGAATGACAGCAAAAGAATATTTGCAGACAATCAAAGACAGGCGAGAGCGTATCAAGGTGCTTTTGGAAGAGATTGAACAATTGCGGACGGATGCGGAGAGTGTCAGTATCAATCTTGACGGGATGCCAAGAAACAACGGGCAATCAAGTTTTGAAAGGTTGGCAATCCAGTTGGCAGAGACAGAATCACAGCTCACAGAAGAGATGTCCGGCCTGTGGTCAGAGACCATGAAGGCGCACAGGCTAATTGGTCAGGTATCATCTTCACAAAGGCAGCAGATTCTGACCAAGCGTTATTTGAAAGGGCAAAGATGGGAGGAAATCGCATACGAGATGCATTTCTCATGGAATCATTGCTTTAGAGTGCATGGCTTGGCACTTGCCGAATTAGACAAAATACTTGAACACAACAACATGTGATTGAATGTTACTATAAAAGTGTTGTAATGTATAGTCGGTAAAAGAGACAAAAGATTCATCTACTCCTTAAACAATCTTTTACAATGCTCTTTGCAGACTATTTGTTCAGGGCGAAGGCTCACATGAATGCGTACCATGTGAGCCTTTTGCTTATGCAGAATATCAAACAAGTCAGGGCGGACAAATCTGTTCATCCTTTCTGCACCTAATACTCCTTAAATAGTGTCATATCTAATCTGTCCTGACTTGTTGTTCATAAAGATATGGAAGGATATAAAACATTTTACAGCTCACAGGCATGGAAGGATGCGAGGCGAAACTATAAACAGAGTGTTGGCGGTCTGTGTGAGGAATGCCTGAAGAAGGGCATCATCACACCGGCAGAGATCGTTCACCACAAAACACCATTGACAGCGGAGAATGTCGGTGACATGAACATATCACTGTCATGGGATAATCTTCAGGCCCTGTGCAGACAATGCCATGCAAAAGCACACGAAGATATGTATGCCGAGAGAACAGGCAAAAGGTACAGGATAGATGCCAATGGCAGAGTAATCATCAAAGGAGAAACAACATGATAAGAGTAATCAAAAGCACAACATATGAGGATGGCAAGGTTCATCTTGAAATAGCATGCCTTTCCACAGACACAAAGCCGACAGAAGGAATTGCCACAGGATCAATCGCATTGGTAGTCAACACAGGTGATGTGTATGCCTATGATGAGGCCGGTGAGAGTTGGACTAAAATCAATTAGCGAGGTGGCAATATGAATTTATTTGACATAGCAGTAGCATCCGCACTGTCAGGAGGCGGTGGCGGTGGTGGAAGTAGCGACTTCTCTACAGCAGAGGTAACTTTTATAGATGAAGGAGGCATTGGTGAGGATGTATTCGGTCCTATTTTATATGATGGCGAGGGCGATGCTGGCATCATTCCATACACATCAACTGATTTTGGAACTATATCAATTGCCTTATATAAAGGTGTTGCCGGATTATATGTTAAAAACGGAACGGATTACACCTTTTCAGTAAGTGGAGATATAACAGATGATGGGCAAGGCTATTTTACAATCACAGGAGATGGCACAATAACCATATCATAACATATCGAAATGCACAACGAATAAAATGATTCCATATTTTGAAACACACATCACAGAGGCTTGCAATCTAAAATGCAGAGGGTGTTCACACTTCAGTGTATTTGCAAAGCCAAAGCATAAAGACCTTGCAGAGTTTGAAAGGGAATTCAAACGGCTGTCAGAAATAGAAGAGATAGGCATCATCAGGCTAATGGGTGGTGAGCCATTGCTCAATCCTGACTTCATGGAGTATTGCAGAATAGCAAGAAGATATTTCCCAAAGACATCTATCAGCCTTGTCACCAATGGAATACTTGGCCACAAGCTAAAGCCACATGTTGATGAATTGAACAGGCTCAAGATAAATGTCACCATATCAGACTATCACCTTGACAAGCAGAACAAGGATATACATACAGAGCTGCATGAGAAGGGCAAGCTGTACAACATATCACTTGATCCATCAGGCAAACAGGATGCAGACCTGATGTATTACTTCTGTGACATCAGAATCAATTCATGGTTTTATTTTATGGATGGCAGATTCTATCCTTGCTGTATTGCCGGAACAATCCATGACTTTTGGGATCACTTCAATCTTGATTGGGGATTCTCACAGGAAGAATTATCAATTGACATCTTCAATCATACGGCAGAAGAGATAGAAGAATTTATCCACAAGCCATGCAAGCTGTGCAGCTATTGCGATACATTAACAAGGCAAAGAACATATCAGCCATTCACAATCAGTGAGGGAAACATAAAAGAATGGACGATATAATCCCCTTTGTTGCAATGTTGCAACAGCGGTGGGGTCAA
>Ga0310690_10008722_pt1 | contig 12818 bp, 10 predicted proteins | sample AusTroGonzalo_MG_2_FD_207661 | JGI IMG/M metagenome (GOLD analysis project Ga0310690, IMG submission 207661) | Bovine rumen microbial communities from tropical cattle in Woodstock, Queensland, Australia - Gonzalo_04 (v2) (version 2) | ecosystem: Host-associated > Mammals > Digestive system >...
TTCAAAGAATTTTTATTGATTCCTAAAATCAACGTAGGGCGAAACATCTCTATTGAATCTTTTGCTCCAAGTAACGCTTTGAACTCGCTACCCTCTATGTCCATCTTTATAACATCAATTTTGTCGATTTCTTCTTGTTCAACAAAACGGTCTAAAGTTGTAGCTTCCACTTTTTCAGTTCTGATCTTTTCTATTCCCCTGTTACTGAATTCTGTTCCTAGAGTATTCAAAGAACTGCGCTCTTCACTCGCAATAGAAATTTCTACTTCTCCGGATATATCAGAGATAGCTAAACGATAAACGTTCACATTATTCAGTTTATTGAGATTGACGTTATCTACTAATCTCAAAAAATCTCTTTCACTCGGTTCAATGGCGAAAACCTTACCGTCTTCTCCTACGGTCCTACTCATTAATAGAGAGCAATATCCCATATTTGCTCCTATATCAATAAGGACACCTTTTGACGGCAACAATGCATCTAGAACAACAACCATATTCGGGTCATAAATTCCTCGAACGAAAATCGACCTAAAAACCTCGTTTCCAGGATAAATTCTCAAACGAAGGTTCCTCAACCAATTCATGACAACAGTCTTTGTGCCATTTGTTTTCGCCTTCTCTAAAAGAAGATATTGCCACCATCTTTTCCATTCTCCTAACGAATCGGCAGTGTCTCCGGAATATCTGTTCCAGCCCGGAATAGGCAATAATTCATTATATGCGGGAGCATCCACAACGGCTTCGTCAGAATCTTGCTCTGACCTTAAATTATCTGCCGCTGAATTATCAGCAAAAATATCCCCATTGAACGAGGATATCAATAACAATACACAACAACTGGACCTAAACAAATTCAAAGCACAAACTCCTTTTTTGTACACTTTAGATATTCTCTAAAAATAAAACAAGTTTTTTTATCAACCATTGATTTATTTTTACTTCTCTATAATTTCTTTACCTTCAAGAATTTTGTGACTTGAGCCCTTCAACTCCTCTTTATTCAATGCCTCATAGCGTCCGCCCAAGAATTTTGCTAAAAATCTCTCAGTGAAAGCAATGTAGGATTTTATATTTGGTTCACGATGGAATCCATGCCCTTCATCAGGATACAGAACATAAGCGACAGGGTGTTTTTTCTCCTTCAAAGCTTGAACTATCTGATCTGATTCTACCTTTGCAACCCTCGGGTCGTTAGCTCCTTGGAGTACCAGTAACGGTTTCTTTATCTGATCTTTCCTAAACAACGGAGAAATCGATTTCAGATATGGAATATCCTCTTTTACGTCCGGATTTCCTGCGATTTTATACCAAGTTACCATGCCCGGCTTCCAATATTCAGGAACTGATGATAGCAGAGTAATGAAGTTCGACGGTCCTACAACATCTACTCCGCAACAGAAGAAATCGGGAGTGAAAGCAAGCCCCGCTAAGGTCGAATATCCTCCGAAACTTCCTCCCATGATAGCGATTTTGTTTTTATCCGCGATGCCGTGGTCGATAGTCCACTGTACAGCATCGATGATGTCATTTCTCACCGCTTCAAGATTTCTGTTGATCGCATTGAAGAACTTCTTACCAAAACCGGTCGACCCTCTGTAGTTGACCTGTAATACGGAATATCCTCTGTTCGAAAATAACTGAGCCATTTTATTGAAACCATATTCATCTCGGGCCATAGGACCGCCGTGAATATATGCAACGAGCGGGGCAGGGGAACCTTCTTTGAAATTGTTTGCTTTGGTCAGATAACAAACCAAATTCAAACCGTCCCGAGATTTTATCACCAACGGTTCCATCTTTTGCAAAGAGTATTTATCCAAAGCAGGCTGATTTGAGAATAAGAATTTCAAATCCTTTGTTTTGTTGTTAAATAAATAGTATTTTACGGATTCATCGGATTCCTCAGTAACGATCAGCCAACAGGAATCATCTTGACTTCTTCCATGGATATAAAATTCTTTCCCCTCGAACTTCTCTCGCAAAATATTCAAATTTTCAGAAATCTTATCACTTAACGGAATATCCTTTTTTCGAAGATAGTTAACTGCAGCCAGCTGGGGCTCGAAACTCTTCGGATCGCAGCTCGATAAACTTACGTCAGCCTCATTTGAATTGCAAAGAGTTTTAATTTCTTTTGTATCGATATTTACGGAGACCAACGATGCTTTATCTTTTCCCATCGGAAGTGATGCATACAGGATATTTTCTCCTTTTTTCAGGTGATAAGTTCCGAAAACACCTGTGTCTTCAAACGGGACTTTCAGTATTAATTTGCCGTTTGAATTGAGAAGTTCTACGTCGCCGTTACCTAGTATTTTCGTTAAAACCTTCAGTTCGAAATTTTCGTTGAAAGTCATTTCTGTATACGCATTATTTTCGAAAACTTTTTCGATTTTTCCTGTTTCTATATTAACTTTGTAAACGTCAAACCATTGAGCATTTCTTTTGTTGTTGTAAATAAGAACTTCATTCGGGAATTTTAACGATCTTTTTATCACATAAGATTTCGATTTACCAAACGGAGTCAGATTTTTTTTCTCACCCGTTTTCATGTTTAAACAGAGAATATGATCGTTTTCGTCTCCCTGATTATCTTCCGGAAGCAAAATGTGATCGCCCGTGTATGTCCAACAGTAAGAATACATATTTCTTGCGCTTGTTACCGGAAATTTGCGAACTAATTTTCCGTCGATTGTTTCAACGCAAAGAGTTACCTCACTTCCTGATCGGGCAAAATACGAGATGTACTTTCCGTCAGGACTGAGTTTTACTCCGAATTTATCAGGTTTCGCAAACAAAACTTTTCTCGGAATTAAAGTTCCCTCTTCAAATTTTACTGTATTTTGACTCAATTCACACCCACACAATCCGGACAATACCAATGAACAAGATAACAAATATTTCAACATTTCATTCTCCTTAAAATCTATATTTTATTTTACAGAAAATTGAGTTTTTTATCCAGATAAAAATGATTAGTTCAGAAAGGAGTTCCTTTTAATCATGAGAAATATCTGATAAGACTTCTAATGCAATCGGATAGAGGTTATGGATTTAATAAAATCTTTGCAGGGAAATATCTGGAACATAAAAACGCGAGAAAGTGTCGATGAGAATAACGTTGTTGATATTCTTTTGAAGAATCGCGGATATTCTCGGGATTTCATGAATTCAACAATGAAAAATACCATGCCCGATCCTTATTCGTTCATCGATATGGAAAAAGCTGTCAATCGAATTTACGAAGCAATCATAAAAAAACAGCCGATTGCTATTCTTGGGGATTACGATGTAGACGGAATTTCATCAACCTGTATTTTTTTGAAATTTTTCAGAGATATCGGGGCAGACTGCGTCTATACAATTCCGAATCGAATGGATGAGGGGTACGGATTAAATATTTCGAATATAGAAAAGTACAAAAATCACCTGATTATTGCTGTGGATTGCGGTTCGAGCTCAATTGAAGAATTGAATTACGCAAAAGAAAATAACATAGACATTGTCGTTATTGATCATCACACTATGAATTGCGTTCCGAAAGGGGCGATTGCAATTGTAAATTCCCATCGTCCGGATGAAAAAGACGATTTTAAATATCTTTGCGCTGCGGGATTGGTTTTTATGTGCGTGGTCGGTCTTAATCGTCTGCTTAGACAGAAGGAATTTTACAAAACAGGTAGCGCTCCTCAGTTGATGGATTGCCTGGATCTCGTGGCTCTTGCGACAGTTTGCGATGTCGTTGAGTTGAAAGGATTAAACAGAGCTTTCGTGATAAACGGATTAGAAATAATTCGTGCAAAAAAGAATCTCGGCATCTGCGAATTGCTTTCTCTCCGCGATAAATCAGAGGTTAATGCCGAGACTATTGCGTTTTTTATCGGTCCTAATTTGAATGCGGGCGGAAGATTAAAAACTGCGGATATCGGAGTGAAACTTTTAACAACGGACAATCTTTCTGAAGCAAAAAGTCTGGCTCAAGAGCTCTATAATTTAAATAAGGAGAGACAGGATCTCGAATGTTCGATGACAGAAGAATCCGTCTCGATGATAGATGAAAATCTTAATTATATTTGCGTATTTAATCCGGATTGGCATGTCGGAGTAATCGGAATTGTTGCTGGGCGATTGAAAGAAAAATACAACAAACCAACGATCGTGATTTGTTGTGATAAAAACGGAGTAGGGAAGGCGTCTTGCCGTTCAATCGAAGGTGTTGATATATCGAAAATCGTGAAGAGGGGGATAGAAGAAAAAATAATCAGTTCGGGAGGTGGGCATGCTTTGGCAGCGGGATTTTCTATTTCGATCGATAATATTTCTTTGTTAAAAGATTTTCTGAAGAACGAAATAAATTACGAATGCAAATCGAAAACTTTCGATGTCGACGCAGTTGTTAATCTGTCTGATCTTTCTCTGAATTTTGTAAATAACATAAATGAAATTGCTCCGTTTGGTCAGGGAAATCCTTCTCCGATCTTCGTAATTTCCGATGTGAAAGTGATTTGTTCCAGAATTTTGAAAGACCAACATGTGTCAGTGATGCTGTCAGATGATTTCGGAAACACCCTGAAAGGGATTTCTTTCAGATGTGTGGGAACAGATTTGGGAGATGCTTTGCTGAACACTCGAGATAAACTGAACATTCTAGGAGAATTGTGTATTTCCGTGTGGAGGGACAGACGATCTCTGAACTTAATGATTCGAGATGTGGCGAGCTGATCTTGTAGATACCATTCATCAATCAAACCGTCAGATTTTTTAACAAATAATTTTTATTGAGGGGATATTCAGATTTTTGCTTAATTTCAGCGTCCATAAGGAAGTGAATTTTATCTTTCAACTTCATCTTGGTGTAACTTTGATCTTTTTCAAAAACATTTTCTTTAATTGCTGCTTGCAAAGCAAAACGAATTAAAGGAATTTCTTCGAGATCATCTAAAAACGATTGTTTGCTTTTTATGTAATGCTTCAAATCTTCTAGATTACTATCGCTCAAAAGCAAAGATAATTTCTTGAACAAGGATATCAAACTCTCATCTGTATCATTTATGATCTTAACGATTTCATTATGTATAACTGACGGAAGTTTCGGTAAAATCATATGACAAACAGATGTAAATGTCATGTTGTTATTAAACGATGCTATCGCGAAAATATCCGGATCTTTTGTAAACGCTTCAGTGATCTTTTTTGATTTGAAAAAATCTCCGCTTTCCAGAACAAACACATTGTTTTCTCTCGAAAAATTACGAATTTTTTCGAGATGCTTATCTTCAATTCCTCGAATGCAATAGCAATCCAACTTTTTTTCAAATAAATCACATTGTGAGAAGCTTTGATTTTTTTCATACTCAGCGATAGTACAATTTTTTACCTGAACATTAGATCGCTTCTCTTTTAATTTGGAAACAACAAAATCACAAAATAAATCAAAAGATTTTTTATAATTACCGTAAAGAAAGAATATTTGTCCTTCCTTTATGTTGTACGGTGCGTTTTTAAATTCTAATTTCACTTTCTCAATGCAACCTTTAAGTTTTCGATAATTCTGAACGCTAAATTCTTTAATACCGATCCATTTACTTTATCATACATCGATAATAAAACATCTCCTTGGGCGTTCGCAATATTTCGAGTAGTTGATTCGGAAACGGATGCGGAAACGATCTCTTTTCCTTTTGAATTTTTCAAAATAAATTTTGCGATCAGATTAATTTTTAATCGTTGAGCGTTACAGTCATCGGCTAACGCGTAGGGAATCTTTTTTTCTGTAAGATCTACGGATAACACACAACTTTCATCAGAAATATCTAAGTCTCGAATCAAATCCTGCAAATATCCACGAAGCATTTGTCCGCTCTTTCCCGGGATAACACTTACATGAATATTACTCTGACAACGAGATTCTGTCCTCAACTCATACAACGGCTGAATTGAACAGCCGCAGCAAAACAGAAAAATACAAACTCTATACAACAAAATTAATTATCTTTCCCTTTACAAAAATCTTCTTTCGAATAGGCTTATCACCTATGATTTTTTTCACATTATTTACTTCCAAAGCTTTCTGCATAATCTCTTCTTCGGAAGCATCGAGAGAAACATCTATGGTTCCGCGTAATTTTCCGTTGATCTGAATAGGAAGATTTACTGTCGACACCGTAATATAATCTTCACAGAATTTTGGCCATTCATTTTCGGAAACCAAATCTTTAAATCCGAACATTCCCCAAGCTTCTTCGCAAATATGTGGGGAAATTGGAGCCAACAGCTTAATGAGATCCCTCACAATGACAGAGAATAGTGAAATATTGCTTTCTGCTTGATCCAAAACAGCGTAGATACAATTTACTGCTTCGCGAATATATGCGATTGCTTTGTTCATAGACTGAGACTCGAAAGAATCAGTAACATCTTTGATCGTTTTATGAAATCCTTTGTACAAATTTTGCATTTCACCGTTTAGCGAAGAAAGTTCTATATTTTGAATACTTGAAGCAGAAATTCCTTTATCTTTCAGATAAACGAACATTCGCCATACACGATTTATGAAGCGCCAACTTCCATCAAGACCTTCATCTGACCATGGGAAATCTCTATCCGCAGGAGTATCAGAAACGACGAACAATCTTAACGCATCCGCACCGTAGGTTTTTACAATTACGTCAGGATCCACTACGTTCTTTTTAGATTTACTCATCTTCTCCAAACGTCCGACGGTTACTTTTTTCCCTGTCGCAATTTCTACGAATTCGCCTTTTTCGTTCTTTTGAACCTCGCTTGGGAAGAGCCATTCTCCTTGTTCATTTTTAAAGGTTACACTGCAAACCATTCCTTGAGTGAACAAGTTTGTAAACGGCTCACGAACATCGGTTAGTCCGCAATCTGCCAAAGCTTTCGAAAAAAATCTCGCATAGAGTAAATGCAAAATCGCATGTTCAACTCCACCTATGTATTGATCCACTGTCATCCAATGTTTGACATGATCTTTATCTAACAAATCCTTTGATTCTTTTCCAACACAAAATCTCAAAAAATACCAAGATGAATCAACAAAAGTATCTAAAGTATCAGTTTCTCTCTGCGCATCACCTCCGCAAATCGGACATTTTACATGCTTCCAATGCGGATGCTGATCCAAAGGATTACCTGCGCCTGAAAAAGTTACATCATCAGGGAGCTTAAGAGGTAAATCTTCTTCCTTTAGCGGAACTGTTCCGCATTTCGGACAATAAACTATCGGAATAGGGCATCCCCAATATCTCTGACGAGAAACTCCCCAGTCTCGAAGTTTGAAAAATACCTCTTTTTTCCCGAGATCTCTTCTATCGATTTCGTCAATGATTTTCTTTCGCGCTTCAATTACAGAAAGTCCGTTCAAAAAATCTGAGTTGAACAAGTTCCCATCTCCGAAGTAAGGAACTTCGTTATTTTCTGATTTAATTACGGAAATAATCGGCAGATTATATTTTACTGCGAAATCGTAATCTCTTTCATCGTGAGCCGGGGTTGCAAATATCGCTCCGGTTCCGTAATTCATAAGTACGAAGTTCGCGATATACACAGGCAGTCTTTTATCCAAAAACGGATGCTTAACTGTAAGTCCTGTGTCAATTCCCTGTTTCTCTTGCTTATCAAGCATTTGCTGGGAAACCGAACCTTTTTTTAATTCAGAAATAAAATCTCTGACCGATTTATTTGATTCTGAGACTTTTTTAGCTAAAGGATGATCTGGTGAAACAGCGAGATAAGTTGCTCCGAAAAGAGTCTCAGGTCTTGTCGAAAATACGGTAATTTGATCGCCGTTATTACATAAGAAATTGATCGAGCATCCCTCTGATCTGCCGATCCAATTTCTTTGCATAGTTTTCACATTTTCGGGCCAACCTTCAAGATTATCAAGTTCGCTCAAAAGCTCATCAGCATAATCCGTAATTTTGAAAAACCATTGAGACAGCATCTTTTTTTCGACTAAAGCACCGGATCTCCAACCTCTTCCGTCGATGACTTGTTCATTCGCTAAAACGCAGTTGTCGACAGGATCCCAGTTAACTTCAGACTTTTTTCTGTAAACCAATCCTTTTTTATACAAAGCCAGGAAGATCTTCTGTTGAAATCCGTAATATTCTTCATCGCATGTCGCAAACTCTCTTTCCCAATCATATGAGAACCCTAATCCGCGAATTTGATTCTTCATTGTCTCTATATTTTTATAAGTCCAATCTTTCGGATGAGATTTTTGTTTCAATGCCGCATTTTCGGCAGGAAGACCGAAGGCATCCCAACCGACAGGATGTAAAACATCAAAACCGCATGATCTTTTATATCTCGCAACAATATCTCCAATTGTATAATTTCTTACATGCCCGATATGGACTTTTCCCGAAGGATACATAAACATCTCTAAGACATAATATTTTTTATTGTTTCTGTTTTTTGTTTTAAAAGAATGATTATCTAACCAAAATTTCTGCCACTTTGGTTCTACAACGGAAAAATTATACGGAGTAATTTCCGAAATATCTAATGACATAAAAAATCTCCAAGCAATAATGAACAAATTTCAGACTGAATGATACAACAAAAAATGCGCTTATAAAAGCTTCACCGTGAACATAAAGCCTGTCTTATTTTGTCGGATCTATGTGTTTTTTCAATTTCGGATATATTTGAAATTTCCTTATCCCAAACAGACTGCGGCCACAATGAATCTTTTTTTGTGCGACAAACTACATGTATGTGAAGTTGAGGAGTTTTGTTTCCGATAGATGCAATATTTAACTGATCACATTCAAATAAATTCTTCATTACGGATGAACACAAATTTATTTCTTTCAATAAAGTTATTTGATTATCAAAAGGTAAATCTGTAATTTGTAACGCATTTTCCACTCTCGGTATCAACAGAATCCAGGGAATTTCTTTATCTTCTAACAAAACAGTCGATAAATCCAAATTACAGATGAACTTTTTTTCTTTAAATGCACTCAGCAGTTTAAAACTCACCCGAAATCTCCGTAAAAATGACGCAGTATGTGGGTTGGATTTTTTAACTCTTGTTTAGCACAGGATAATTTCGATCCGATTTGATTTTTTAAAACTTCCAGTTTTTCAGTTATGTGTTTTCCTGCCATTTTGCGGAAGAATTCTCCAGATACTCCTGTCATGACTAATGCGGAATCTATTCCAGCATTGTGAGCTCCCAAAATATCTGTCCACAGAGTATCGCCAATCATCAAAATTTTATCGCTTTCAGATGAAGAAACTTTTTTCGCGAACTCAAAAATCTCGACAAAAGGCTTTCCGAAATAAAGAACCTTTCCTCCAAAGACTTTTTCGTAATAAGAACCGATTGCTCCTTGAGTCGCTACAGGATGTTTACCGTCATCAATTCTAAAGGGAGCGAAAACATCAGGATTGGACAAAAATAATACCTTTTTTAAGGCTGAAAGCTTTTCTAATTGCAACGAAAATTCGGTGAGACCTTGGCGTCCCTTATCATCTCTTAAAGTTTTCCAATCTTTAGAGAGAAATTCTTCGATTTCAACCTTGTTTCCATCCTCATCATACAAATTATCTACGCGAACAGATCCATAATGAGCTCTTGGCGACGCAACATAGATTAAATCTGCATCTTTATATGTATCTGCTTTTGAAATTCCGGTATCTTTGAAAACATTTGTATTTCCCATAAATAAATATTTCACCTTACGGAATTTTTTTCCGATCTTTTCACTGAAAATATCTGAATGATTTATAAGGAAATAATGAAGAAGTTCTCCCGCTGTAACAAAATGGTCGTAATGTATACCTCGATTCATGCCTCTTTCAGTGTAACCTCGTACAGCATCTGCAGAAAGTTGAGATGTATTAGAAACAAGAACTACTTTCTTCCCCATTTCTTTTAATTTTTTTAGGGTAACCAGAGTACTGCTGTATAATTCGGATCCATCAAACAAAACTCCGTACATATCGATAAAAAAAGTATCGTACAAATCAGCGACCGAAAAAATATTGTCCTTAATTTCCATTGTTTTCTCCTAACGCGCCAACTTTCTGTAACGAATACGACGAGGAATGATTTCCGTAATGCCGAGTCGTCTTTTTTTATCTTCTTCATATGATGAAAAATCACCTTGAAACCATTCGACTTTACTGTCTCCTTCAAAAGCTAAGATATGAGTGGAAATTCTATCCAAAAACCATCGATCGTGACTTATTACAATTGCGCACCCTGCGAAATTTAACAACGCATTTTCAAGGTTACGTAGAGTTTCAACATCCAGATCATTAGTAGGTTCGTCCAGCAACAAAACGTTTGCTCCTGCTTTCAACATTTTTGCAAGGTGGACTCGATTCCGTTCTCCTCCCGATAGTTGATTAATGTATTTCTGCTGATCCGATCCTTTAAATCCAAAATACGAAACATAAGCACGGCTCGGACATCTTCTTTTTCCCAATTCAACTTCATCCAACGAATCGGAAATTTCTTCCCAAACAGTTTTTTTATCATCAAGATTATCTCTGCTTTGATCAACGTAAGCCATTTTTACGGTCTCTCCGAAAGTTACACTTCCTGAATCTTGATTTTCTTTCCTCGTTAGAATTTTGAATAAAGTGGATTTTCCCGCACCGTTTGCTCCGATAACTCCGACAATGCTACCCGGAACAATTTCAAAAGACAAATCATCAAACAATAATTTATCTCCAAATGATTTGCTCAAATTTTCGACTTTTATTACGGAATTTCCAAGACGCGGTCCTGAAGGTATGTATAAGGTCGAGGTGTTATAGGACTTATTCTCTTCCTGTTGAAGCATTTCGTTATAAGCATTAAGTCGAGCTTTGCTCTTCGCCTGGCGTGCCTTAGGGGACTGCCTAACCCATTCTAACTCTCGAGACAGAACTCTTTGGCGATCTTCTTCTCTCTTATTTTCTTGAGCTAATCTCTTTTGATACATGTCCAACCACGCAGAGTAATTTCCTTCGAATGGGTAGGTATTGCCCCGGTCTATTTCCAAAATCCATCCGACAACATTATCAAGGAAATATCTGTCGTGAGTGACCAAAACAACTGCTCCTTTGTAATCCTGCAGATGTTTTTCTAACCAAGCAATGGATTCAGCGTCCAGGTGGTTGGTTGGCTCGTCAAGCAAAAGTAAATCCGGTTTTTGCATAAGTAATTTACAAAGAGCCACTCTTCTTTTTTCTCCACCAGAAAGATTCTTCACCAACTCTTCGGACGGTGGACATCTCAGCGCATCCATTGCTATTTCAATGGATCGATTCAGATCCCAAAGATTCAACGAATCAATTTGTTCCTGTAGTTCGCCTTGGCGAGCTATTAAATTATTCATTTCTTCGTCGGACATTTCTTCCGCGAATCGTGCTGAAATGCTTTCAAATTCGTCCAAAAGCTTTTTCTGATCTTGCAATCCAGAAATAATATTCTCATAAACAGTCTTGTCTTTATCTAATTCAGGCTCTTGAGGAAGATATCCGACAGTTGCTCCCTTCGCAAGCCAAGCTTCTCCGTTATAACTTGTATCAAGACCTGCCATTATCTTCATTAAGGTGGATTTTCCCGCTCCATTTTTTCCTATAATTCCGATCTTTGCATCAGGAAAAAAAGACAGCCAAGTTTCCTTTAGGATTTGTTTTCCGCCAGGGTAGACCTTCGAAACACCTTTCATTACATAAATATACTGATAAGAAGACATTCAATCACCAAATTTCTCAACAATTTTTCGCTTTTTCAATTTCTATATTAAACTAATACCTCTCAGCATTGCAGGTTTTCGCCGGAAGTGCAAGATGATTATAAAATTTCCGAAAACTTAAAGAAACATTATCTTGTAAACTGACACGAGGCGTGACAAGTGAGCATACAAATGAAGCTGAGTTTCTAATAATAAGACTGAATTGGTTTCGATCTTTACGAAATCGATTTTAATTCACTGTCGAATTCAAATACTCCAATGTCAGACGACTGCATTTTGCGGAGTCTGTTCAGCAGGTTTAAAGAATTCAATTCTGATTTTAAATGTCTTTCTAAGAAGCTCATTATAAATTGTTGCATAATGTAATCTTTATCGGCTATTGATGATTCATAAACAACTGATATCAGACCAGACAGTTCTTGCTCTTGTCTGTATATTTCCTCAAAAATATGCAACGGAGCTCTCCAATCCTGTCGAGAAACAGGGATAGGGGCAAGTTTAAACTTAATGCCTCGATTCTCGAGGTGGTGAAAAACCTCCATAGCTTCTAACCGATTATCTTCTGATCTATCTAAACTCCAATCTGCGCAATTGACCAGTCCCATGTCTCTGAATGTGCAAGACATAGCTAAGAAGTTATACGACGCCGAAAACTCCTTCAACATATACTTGCTAGCAGCTTCAAATGCCCTTTTTCCTAATGTTATCGACATATCACATTCCCTATACAGTTACTATGATGATGCCAATAAATAGTTAAGATATGGTTTATTTCGATCTAAAAGTTATACGACCTTTTGTAAAATCGTAAGTAGTCATTTCAACATTGACTTTATCACCGACCAAAACGCGTATTCTGTTCTTTTTCATTCTTCCTGAAGTATGAGCTAATATGACATGACCGTTTTCCAGCTTTACCCTAAACATAACGTTAGGTAACACCTCAATAACCTCACCTGTAAACTCAATCAAATCTTCCTTAGCCATAAAATCTCCACAAAAACGCGGTGAATGATATAACAAAATTCAAATTTTTGCAAGTTTTAACTAATTCGCTTCTGATAAGAAGACTTTTAAAGACGAATTTTCCCT
>Ga0310690_10008724_pt1 | contig 12816 bp, 12 predicted proteins | sample AusTroGonzalo_MG_2_FD_207661 | JGI IMG/M metagenome (GOLD analysis project Ga0310690, IMG submission 207661) | Bovine rumen microbial communities from tropical cattle in Woodstock, Queensland, Australia - Gonzalo_04 (v2) (version 2) | ecosystem: Host-associated > Mammals > Digestive system >...
GTCGAAGTACGAGCAGAGCCTCTATGGACGCACATATAACTCGTGTGGCGAGTACTACGACGCAGAGGGGAACACTCGCTACTACGACAACCAGACGGATAACTACCATCAGCAGAACTATCAGCTAATATGGAACCAGCGACTGACGCGGGAACTGAACCTCAACGCAGCCCTGCACTACACCAGAGGCGATGGCTACTATGAGGAATACAAGCGCAAGCGTACCCTGTTTGAATACGATTTGGATGCCCATATGACATGGGCCAAAAGCGACCTAGTACGTCAGAAAAAGATGGCTAACGACTTCTATGGCGCGGTGGCTTCACTGGTCTACGACAATCAGCAGAACTTGCAGGCGGCCCTGGGGGGTGGATGGAACAGATATGATGGTGACCACTACGGACTGGTAACATGGGTGAAGAGTCCTGTGGATCCCTTAATGCCTGATCATCAATATTACGGTGACAAGACAAAAAAGACCGATTTCAACGTATATGGAAAGATTTCCTACGAGTTCCTGCACGGGCTGAACGCCTACGTCGACCTTCAATATCGCTATGTGGGTCTCAAAATGGAAGGACCTACCGATGAAATCGACTGGAAAGTCAACAAGCGCATCGTCTATGACATGAAAGAGTCGTTCGACTTTTTCAATCCCAAGGTTGGCTTGAACTATGACATCACTCCCAACCACAAGGTCTTCGTATCGTATGCCATTGCTCACAAGGAACCTACGCGTAACAACTTCCAAAACAGCCTGAACGCAGAGCTGGAGATGCCCAAGGCCGAGAGACTGAACGACTTGGAAATGGGTTACAAATACCAGAGCAAGGTATTCACCGCCGGTGCCAACTTCTACTGGATGGACTACAAGGACCAGTTTGTATTGACTGGTGAAATCGACCAAATTGGCGAAGCCATCACACGCAACATGCCTAAGAGCTATCGCCTGGGTATTGAACTGGAGGCTGCCATAAAACCCGTCGACTGGTTCCGCTGGGATGTGAATGCCACCTGGTCGAAAAATCGTGTAAAAGGTATCACTGTACAGCTGGCTGATGGCAGTGTGGCAGACCTTGGCGACCAGCCGCTGGCTTTCTCGCCCGACTGGATAGCCAACAACATCTTCACTTTTACCTACAAAGGACTCAACGCCAGCATACAGAGCCAGTATGTCAGTGATCAGTATCTGACAAACACTGGTTTCAAGAGTTATCAGACGCTGGACGACAACGGAAAGCTTACTGACGTGAGCATGATGCTCGACGGACACATAGCGACCAACATCGACCTGTCGTACAACTTCAAGTTGCCTAAACTGGGACTAAAAGATGTAACAGTGGGTGTAACGCTCTACAACATTTTCTCCGCAGAGTATGACAATAACGGATGGGCTGCTCCCTGCTACGACAAGGCAGACGGCAAGGTGGTTGCCACAGGTTGGGACGCCTCCGACCAATATGAGGCAGGCTTTGCCCCTTCAGCACCCTTTAACATGATGGCTCACTTGTCGGTTAATTTTTAGTTGAGAATATAGAGATTAGAGAGTTGATGACGCTGGACTGGCTTGACATATTGACCACGATACTTGGCCTGATATATATCTGGCTGGAGTATCGTGCGCATATTGCCCTCTGGGTGATAGGCATCGTCATGCCTGCACTTGACATCTATCTCTATTGGAGTCATGGGTTGTATGGGGATGCAGGCATGGCCTGCTACTACACCCTTGCCGCCTTCTACGGACTCTTTGTGTGGAAGTTCAAGAAGACGAGGAAGAAAAAAGAGTCACTGCCAATCATCTTTATGCCACATAACCAGTATCTTCCAGCCCTACTATTCTTTCTCGTATCATGGGGAGTTATCTACTACATCCTCATTACATGGACCAACTCTACAGTACCCCTGTTCGACTCGTTTACCAACGCGATGTCGTTTGTAGGTCTATGGGCACTGGCACGTAAGTATGTGGAGCAGTGGATATTCTGGATCATCGTCGATGTCGTCTGCACCTTCCTCTATATACAAAAAGGCATTCCCTTCAAAGCCATGCTCTATGGACTCTATGTCGTTATTGCCATTGCTGGTTATCGGAAGTGGAAGAGCGTAGCAAAAACTGTAAAAAGAGACCAGAAATGAATACCCAGTTTGATGTTGTCATTGTTGCGAATGGAGAGTTTCCTACCCATGAGATTCCCCTTGACATCCTGAAGAACGCAAAGCATATCGTAGCTTGCGATGGAGCCATCAAGAATGTTCCCCTAGCGGAAGTCGTGGTAGGTGACGGTGATAGCGTGCCAGCAGCCTTTCACGACAGACTCATCCAAATCGAGGAACAGGAGGATAGCGACCTGACCAAGGCGACACGCTACTGTCTGTCGATGGGATGGCACAAAATAGCCTATCTGGGGTGTACGGGAAAGCGTGAGGATCATACATTGGGAAACATCGGACTACTGATGCGATATTTCCGCAAAATGGGCGTCGAGGGCATCATGTTTACAGACTACGGATTCTTTACCCCTGCCTATGGGAACCATACTTTCCAATCCAAGAAAGGCCAGCAGGTAAGCATCTTTAATTTCGGATGCAAGCAACTCATGTCAGAAGAACTCAGATGGAACAGCTATGCTTACGATGAGTGGTGGCAGGGCACACTCAACGAGGCGCTGGGCGATAACTTCTCGTTCCATGCCGATAGCTACTATCTTGTTTATCAAACCTACGACGTTAGCGGGGGACGTCAAGAAATTTAAGTTCCGCTTCGAGCATTTCCAGTTTGGGCATAGCGAAACCGGCTTCGCGGGCAAGCTCAATGGGGCGCGTATAGAGATAGTGAATCTCCATGCGGCGATGGAAGTCATAGTCGAGTCGCATGGACGGAGAATAAGGCGTCATGGCGTCAGTCATCTCCAGCATCTTCTGGGCAAACGACTCGTCGATATTTTTTACGCCGAGGTGCTGGGCAGCACCGATGACTTCCATCATCTGCTCATAGATGAGCTGTCGCGTGGCAGGATGCTGCAGCAACAGGTTCGTCTGTGTCTTCAGCGCCACAGTCATGCCGTTGAAGGGCATATTCCACACGGCTTTCTTCCAACGCGCCTCGTGATATTCAACGAGTCCAGCCTTGATACCAGCAGCATTGAAATCGGCTACCACCTGATTCAACAAAGCCTCATCGCGACAAGAATAGTTGCCGAGATTAATCTGTCCGTAGCACTGGTGGTTGACGCGTCCAGGCTCCGTCTTGGCAGAGCAGATGAATGCCAAACCTGCGGCGAGTTGTACGTCGGGGAACATCTGCTGCACATCCTGCTCCACGCCGATACCGTTCTGGATGAGTACTACCAGCGTGTGAGGACCCAACAACGGGGGTAGCATATCACGTAACTTACCATTATTGATTGACTTGAGGCACACCAGCACGACGTCGCACTGGGGCATATCGGCCGTCGTATTGTAAACGTGAGGTGCATCGAGATGGAACGAGCCGTCGCACGAGTCAATCTGCAGGCCGTGCTGCCTGACATATTCGTAATCACTACGCAGCAGGAAGTGCAGCTCCTGTCCGCTCTGAGCCAGTCGAGCGCCATAATATCCGCCAATGGCTCCGGTACCTATTACTCCGTATTTCATTTCGCAAATCAGATTTTAGGGTGCAAAATTACAAAAATAAAAATAAAATTAGTACCTTTGCACCCAAAAATTAAAGGAAATGAAGATTGAGCAACAAATAATGGCTGCCGCGCAGGCAGCAGTGAAGGCACTCTATGGACAGGATGTGCCCGAGAAGATGGTGCAGCTGCAGAAGACTCGCAGCGAGTTTGAGGGTAGTCTGACCCTCGTTGTATTCCCCTTTGTAAAAATGGCTCGCAAGAGTCCTGAACAGACTGGCCAGGAGTTGGGCGAATATCTGGTAGCCAACTGCGATGCCATCAGCAAGTTCAACGTGGTAAAGGGTTTTCTTAATCTGAGCATCAGCGACGAGGCATGGCTCTCGCTGTTGGCCGACATTGACAAAGACGACCATTATGGCGAGAAGACCGCCGACGAGAAATCCCCTCTCGTCATGATAGAATACAGCAGCCCCAACACCAACAAACCCCTGCATTTGGGTCATGTGCGCAACAACCTGCTGGGCTGGTCACTGGCACAAATTATGGAAGCCAACGGCAACAAGGTGGTAAAGACCAATATCGTGAACGACCGCGGTATCCACATCTGTAAGTCCATGCTGGCCTGGCTGAAGTGGGGCAATGGCGAGACTCCCGAGTCGTCGGGCAAGAAGGGCGACCACCTGATTGGCGACTACTATGTAGCCTTCGACAAGCACTACCGCGAGGAGATCAAGGAACTCGTGGCTCAGGGCATGGACGAAGAGCAGGCCAAGCAGGAGGCTCCGCTGATTAAGGAGGCCCACGAGATGCTGGTGAAGTGGGAGCAGAACGACCCCGAAGTACGCGCCTTATGGGAAAAAATGAATTCGTGGGTCTATGCCGGTTTCGACGAGACCTACCAGAAAATGGGTGTAAAGTTCGACAAAATATATTATGAGAGTCAGACCTACCTGAAAGGAAAGGCCAAGGTAGAAGAAGGACTGGCCAAGGGGCTCTTTGAGCGCCATGATGACAACTCGGTTTGGGCTGACCTGACCAACGAGGGACTGGATCAGAAGCTCTTGCTTCGCAGCGATGGTACCAGCGTCTATATGACACAAGACATCGGTACTGCCGAGATGCGTTTCCAAGACTACCCCATCGACAAGATGATCTATGTAGTGGGTAATGAGCAGAACTATCATTTCCAGGTACTCAGCATTTTGCTGGATCGCCTGGGCTTCAAGTGGGGTAAGGAGTTGGTACACTTCTCATACGGTATGGTAGAACTGCCCAACGGTAAGATGAAGAGCCGCGAGGGTACGGTGGTCGATGCCGACGACCTGATGCAGCTGATGGTCGACGACGCCCTGAAGACTTCGATGGAGCTGGGCAAGTTTGACGACATGAGCGAGGAAGAGCGAAACGAGGTGGCTCGCATTGTGGGTATGGGTGCATTAAAGTATTTCATTCTGAAGGTTGATGCGCGCAAGAATATGCTGTTCAACCCCGAGGAGAGTATTGACTTTAACGGTAATACGGGTCCGTTCATCCAGTATACCTATGCGCGAATCCGCAGCATTCTTCGTAAAGCGGTTAGTATAACTAGTACAACTAGTCTGACTAGTACGACTAGCCTCAGCGACAAAGAGGTGGAGCTGATTCAGAAGATGTCGGAGTATGGTGCTGCTGTGGAGCAGGCTGGTAAGGACTATAGTCCCTCGGGCATTGCCAACTACTGCTATGAGCTGACGAAGGTATTTAACCAGTTTTATCACGACTACTCGATTCTGAACGAGCCCGATGAGCAGAAGAAGGCAGTCCGTCTGGTATTAGCCAAGAATGTTGCCAAGATTCTAAAGAACGGTATGGCCTTGCTGGGTATTGAGGTTCCCGAAAGAATGTAATGCAGAACCCTCCTGACTATAGACACGACACAGTGCTACCCCTACCCATGGAGGTGCGGGCAGACGCATGGGCTGTTGATGCTGCCTGTAGCGGTAATCCAGGGCCGATGGAGTATCAGGCCATTGATTTAGCGACAGGTGCTCGTGTGTTTCATTTCGGTCCTATCAAGGGCACTAATAATATCGGAGAATTTCTTGCTATTGTCCATGCGTTGGCTCTCTGCTGGCAACAAGGTCTGCACAATAAAACCATCTATAGCGACTCGTATAATGCCATTCTCTGGGTGAACAAACGCAAATGCAAGACAAAACTGGAACGCACACCTGAGACAGAGCAACTATTCCAAATTATTGTCCGCGCTGAGAATTGGCTACAAACCCATCAGTGGCGCAATCCTATTATCAAATGGGAAACCAAGCAATGGGGCGAGGTCCCTGCCGACTTCGGTAGGAAGTAAGGGAGCCTACCCCAAACCCCTCCCAAAAGGAGGGGCTTATTGTTTTGCGTATATCACAATGATGTTTTTGTCATATACCTGTTGCGAGTGAACCTTCACTCCGGCAGGTAGTTTGGGAGCCGGTGTGCCATTGCTGACAGTGATAGGCGCTGTCTCGACACGTATCTCGTCCCATAGACCAGCCTCGAAGAATGACTGATGCGTCTGACATCCCCCTTCGACAATGAGCGACTGAATGCCATGTTGATAGAGGTCGTCCATCAACTGGGTTAACGGACGGTGATGTGTCAGTACAATACGCTGAGGATTCGGGCCATGCCAATGGCGGACGGTCAACTGGGGGTGTTCACGGACATCGGTAGTATGTCCCACCAGGATAGCATCCTCCTCAGCACGTAATTGATGAGAAAGCATTTGCGTCTGTTCGTTGGAAATCTGCAAGGCTTTCCCGTCGTCGTCGATAAATCCGTTGGCAGTCTGGGCCCATTTCAGAATAATGTAAGGACGGTGTTCACGGTGAAAGGTAAAGAAGCGACAATTCAGGCACTGACATTCCTCTTCTAGTACCCCAACAACGACCTCGATACCTGCATCTTTCAGTTTTTTAATGCCACGCCCCCGCACCTCGGCAAAGGGGTCGATAGTACCGACGACGACACGTTTCACGCCTTTTTTAATAATCAGATCGGCACAAGGCGGTGTCTTGCCATAATGTGAACAAGGTTCCAATGACACGTAGATGGTAGCATCTTTCAACAGAACCTCGTCCTCTGATCGCACTGAGGCAAAGGCATTGACCTCTGCATGACCCTCACCACAGCGCACATGATAGCCTTCACCGATGATACGGCCATTAGCCACTATAACAGCTCCAACCATCGGATTGGGACGGGCACCCTGAATACCGTTTGCTGCCAGTTGCAAACAGCGATGCATATATTTTTCGTCTTCGCTCATAATCTTTGAACTTTGAACTTTGAACTTTGAACTTTTTTTCTTACCTTTGCAGTATGAATTACAACGAACTGTGGCATCAGTTAGCGCAAAAATACGACGAGGGCGAAGCGAAAGCCATTGCCCGGATGGCGTATGAAGTGCACTTTGGACTGACTCTTTCAGACCTTTGCCTCGGCAAAGATACACAATTATCCGCAGACGACCAAACGGAATTGGAAGAAATCGCCATGAGATTGTTGCAAGGCGAACCCATACAGTATGTTTTGGGACAGGCTGACTTCTGTGGACGGACGTTCAAGGTCAACGAACATGTGCTGATTCCCAGACCAGAAACGGAAGAGTTGTGTCGGTGGATAGTTTCAGAGGTAAGAGGTAAGAGGTTAGAGGTAAGAGATTACTCCGTTCTTGATATAGGGACGGGATCGGGATGTATTGCCATTACGCTGGCTGCAGAGATTTCTGAAACTAAGGTTACCGCGTGGGACATATCGAAAGAAGCGTTGGCGGTGGCCCGTGAGAACGCCAAACGTACCGATGTTCACGTGTCTTTCGAACAAATGGATACCCTCCATCTCACATCAGACATCATACTTCAAACATCGGGAGCATTCGACCTCATCGTTAGCAATCCCCCTTATATATGTAATAAGGAACGCGAGGCGATGGAGACCAATGTGCTGGAGCATGAACCGCATACGGCGTTGTTCGTACCCGACGACGACCCATTGCTGTTTTACCGAGCTATCGCTCAATACGGTCTGACAGCTTTGAAGGTAGGAGGCTGGCTCTATTTCGAAATCAATCCCATCCACGCAGATGCCACTGCAGACATGTTGAGAAAAATGTCGTACTACGACATTGAAATCAAAGAAGACCAATACGGCAAACAACGAATGATCAGGGGAAGTAAAAGGTAAAAAAGTAAAAGAGCAAAAAGGCAAAAATGAAAACGGAACAAGAAGCCTACTTAACGTTGGCAGCCCTTTGTGCACAAGCCGAACACTGCCAATATGAAATGCTAGAGAAGATGCGTCGCTGGGAGGTACCCGAGGATGCACAGGCCCGTATCATGGCTAAGCTTATCAAGGAACGCTATGTCGACGACGAACGTTATGCTCAGGCTTTTGTCAAGGACAAAATCCGCTATAACAAGTGGGGGCGTCGCAAGGTGGAGCAGGCCCTGTGGCAGAAGCGCGTCGATGAGGATATTCGCAAGCGTGTGCTTAACGACGTGAACGATGACGAATACCTCAGTGTGTTGCGTCCGCTGTTAAAACAAAAGCGAAAGACCATCAAGGCCAAGAACGACTATGAGCTGAATCAAAAGCTGATGCGCTTTGCCGTGGGACGTGGTTTTACTTTCGACATCATTCGGCAATGTATAGATATTGACGATGAATTGGTGGACTAGGATACTCGACTTCATTTCGCCCCGACTATGTGTGGTATGTGGCGAACGCCTGTCGCCCACTGAGCGAAGTCTCTGTTCGGTGTGTATGCTTCACCTGCCCCGAACCACCTACCAATTTTCTCCTGACGATAATCCGATGGCTCAGCTCTTCTGGCACCTGACACCCATCAAACGCGCTGCTGCCCTACTCTATTACGAACCACACTCCGAACTGGCACGCCTCATCTACGACCTCAAATACCACGACCGCCCCGATATTGGCGAAGACATGGGACGGCTGATGGCCAACGAGATGCAGCTAGCCCACTATTTTGACGGTATCGATGTATTGCTGCCCGTCCCCCTTTCCCGAAAACGACTCCGTCAACGTGGCTATAACCAGAGCGAACAACTTGCTATCGGCATCAGCGACATCATCCATCTGCCTATTATAACCAAAGCGTTGCGCAGGAAACACTTTCTCAAGAGTCAGACCCGCCTCAGTCGTCAAGAACGTCAAGAGAATGTGGAAGACATGTTCGAACTACGTGACAGCAGTCTGTTAGAAGGCAAACACGTTCTACTCATTGACGACATCTGTACTACCGGAGCCACATTAACAGCCTGTGTCGACGTGCTCAGAAACATTCCAGGTATACGACTCAGCGTGCTCACTTTGGGCTTTACGAAGACATAGCAATGTGCAATCGGTTGCACACCCCACATAAAAATAATCGCCTTTGGTGAAGCAATTATTCACTATTTGTTCTTATCTTTGCAGTACAAACACTAATAACCCAATGATTATGAAACGTTTATTTACATCCATCATTACTCTTTTGGCCACATTACCCATGCTGTCGCAGGGTTGGCCAGAGAACTATCCTGGCGTCATGCTGCAGGGTTTCTACTGGGATAGTTATGCTGACTCACAGTGGCTCTACCTTGAAAAGCAGGCTGATAATCTGTCAAAGGTTTTCGACCTTGTTTGGATTCCACAAAGTGGCAACTGTGGTGGACAGTCGATGGGCTACGATGACTTCTACTGGTTTCCTGGTGAAGGTCGCTACAACAGTTCTTTCGGCATAGAGGAAGAGTTACGTTCTATGATCAACACCTTCAAGGAGAAAGGTATCGGAACCATCGCCGATGTGGTCATCAACCACCGCAAGAATGTCAGCAACTGGGTAGATTTCCCGAAAGAGACCTACAAAGGTGTAACTTACGAGCTAAAATCGACAGACATCTGCTCTGACGATGACGGAGGTGCTACCCAAAATTGGGCTACAAAAAACCAATACACTCTTGGCAATGCTGAGCAACCCAGCGAGGTGTATAGCAATGCGAAATGTGAAGGTTGGTCAGGAATGCGGGATTTAGACCACACTAGTTCAAATGTGCAAACCAATGTCAAGGCCTATCTACACATGCTGCTGGAGGATATGAAATACGATGGTTTACGTTACGACATGGTAAAAGGTTATCCTGGTAAGTACACCGCCCAATACAATAAAGATGCAAATCCAACCTATTCAGTTGGTGAATTCTGGGATGGTAATGCCGCCAACTGTATCAAATGGCTGAATGCCACAAAAGACAATGGAGTCATTCAAAGTGCCGTCTTCGACTTTCCATTCCGTTATACAGTTCGTAATGCCCTCAGAGGCAGCAGCAATGACAATAACAGTAATAACTGGAAACAGGCGGCCAACATGGAACTTCTTGGCTCCAGTAGCATCATATCAAATGAGAACTACCGTCGCTATGCTGTTACCTTTGTCGAGAACCACGATACGGAATTACGTGATGTAAACAATCAACAGGATCCTATACGCAAGGACACATTGGCAGCCAACGCCTACTTGCTTGCTATGCCTGGAACTCCCTGCGTGTTTTTCAAGCACTGGCAGGCTTACAAACAAGAGATAGCCAACATGGTCGCCGTACGCAAAGCCATTGGTATTACTAACATGAGTACTCCGACCCCCATTGCATCCAAGAAGGACTATTACGCTGTACAGGTGACCGGCAATAACAACAAAAAATTGCTCTGCGTCGTCGGTAAGGATGCTGCTATTTACACGCCGAACGGTGATGCATGGAAAAAAGTCATCAGTGGCTATCACTACGTTTACTACGTCCAGGGCATCGAACCAAGTGCTATCACTTTGCCCCAACTTACGGATGATCCGAAGCCAACGGAAGCCCCCTATGGTGGTGTTCCTTCGTTCTGCACGGTCAATAAGGGTGAAATCTGTGCATTCTTCGAGGCACCTGTCGCGTGGGGCGCTATTATCCAGACATGGGTATGGATGAAGGGACATGACGGTAAAGAATACCTCGGTGTGGAATGGCCTGGCGTCAACACAACATATTTAGGCAAGGCAGACAACGGCAACAAGGTGTATAAGTGGGTCAGCACGAAGACAACTGCCCCAGACAATATCATCTTCAGCGGTGCTGGCGGTAAAACGGAAGACCTCCCATTTGTCAACGGAGGCTACTACACCAAAGATGGCAGTAAAGCAACCGTGAGCACAAACATCCATGCTATCAATGCTGGCATTCAGGGAAATGTCCGCATCTACTCCCTTGACGGCCAACTGCTTCGCGAAATGCCTAAGGGCATCAGCACTGCCGAAGCACTCAACCAGTTAAAACATGGTATTTACATCATCAATGGTCGTAAAGTCGTGAAGTAACTAACGACTGATTTTTGGTCCAACGGCGCGTATCACAAACCAACAGTGCAGAAAGAAAGTCTGCACCCAGCCATAGTGATGAGCCATCACGCGGAAACGCTCCCAGAGCGACGCGTGATGGTTTTTTGTGGTAGTCCCCTCTTCCGTATAGTTGGCAATAACCATCTCTGTATTACACAGATGCAGGCCCATACGTTCCGTCTCCTTCATCACCCGGATGCACCAGTCGACATCGGCAGAAAAACGATAGCGAGTGTCGTACTGCTGGTTTTTGGCTATGTCCGTACGGACATAGAAAGCCTGATGACACACCAGCATTCCTCTTTTAAACGAACGCCATGTTAGTTGCAGGGGAGGTTGGTGCTTGCGGGGATGTAGGAAATGGCCATCTCCATCAACAATATTGGTATTGCCATAGAGCACACCGGGCAGTTCGTCAGTAGGTTGTTCGCTCAACTGGCAACGCTGTACGATTTTCTCCAGCGTGTCATCATGGGGAAAGAAATCTCCAGCATTCATATAGACGATATAGTCGCCCGAAGCCTGTGTCAGCCCTTTATTCATCGCATCATAGATGCCATGATCGGGCTCAGACAAAATAATAACCTTATGGCCGCTGTCTGATGCGTCGCTTTTTTTCTTATACTGCTCAGCCAACTGTAGCGTTGTGTCCTTCGAGGCTCCGTCGACAATCAGATGTTCCACACCTTCGTAGGTTTGTGAAAGCACACTGTCGAGCGTCCGCTGCAACACCCGTTCGGCATTATAAGTAATAGTAACTATCGTAAAGCGTATCATAAGTCTTCATAGTTTTTTCACTATCGTAGCAGGGTTACCTGCCACAACACAATTGTCAGGAACGTCATGGAACACCACAGATCCTGCGGCAATCTTTACATGATTACCGATGTGAATACCGCCATAGACGGTAGCTCCAGTGTAGATGGACACATTGTCGCCAATCGTAGGGCGTCCACCTTTGCCGTTGCCCAGCGTCACCAGTTGCAGACAGTAGAAATTGCTGCCAATGCTTTCTGCATTCAAGTAGGTGGCGTAGTTATGTTCGAAATGAGCCCCAGGGCCAATAGTCGGACACCAGATGACCAGCGTACGTTCTGGTGGTAAGAGCCATTGTATCGGTGCTGACAGGTATTCACCTATTCTATAATAGAAAAGGTTGCGGAAGGTACGTTCACGCGTACAGGCCTTAATGAAGTTGAGTACCGTCGGCTTGCAGTCTTGCACTTTCTGCAGGTCAGCAGCTATCGTCTTCCGCTTGGCAAGAAAGATGGCAATATGGGGCAACATACGCAATGTTGACGCTGAAAGCAGCAAGGTTTGTGTCAATGGATTCATCGCTTCAGCATTTTAGGGGTCATACTATTTTGGTATTCTTCTATATATCGGTTGGCCACACTCTGCTGAGAGTACTTCTGAGCCACTTGATGCAGACATTCATGGCTCAGCATCTCGTAGTCAGCATCAGCCAAGACATAACGGATGCCCTGTGCCAAGTCGTCGGCATCACACTCTTTGGCCACATAACCATTCTCCTGATGACGAATCATCTCAGGAATTCCGCCGACACGAAAACCTACACATGGTACGCCACAGGCCATAGCTTCCATGATCGTGTTGGGCAGGTTGTCCTCCAACGATGGCAACACGAAAACATCGGCGGCATTATAAACGCTGACGATTCGCGACGGGTTACTGACATATCCCAACGGATAGGATGGTAACGCTAGCTGTGAAGCCACCTCTTCTGCATGACCGCCAAGAATGGCCACACCCGTATCTTCC
>Ga0310690_10008725_pt1 | contig 12815 bp, 10 predicted proteins | sample AusTroGonzalo_MG_2_FD_207661 | JGI IMG/M metagenome (GOLD analysis project Ga0310690, IMG submission 207661) | Bovine rumen microbial communities from tropical cattle in Woodstock, Queensland, Australia - Gonzalo_04 (v2) (version 2) | ecosystem: Host-associated > Mammals > Digestive system >...
TATCGGACATTTTTTATTATGGCTTCATGCTTTATCCTGAATCATCTGCTCCGCAATGCACACGGCGCTTTCGATCATCTTCGGACAGACTGACGCAAATAGTCCCTCCTCGCGTGCTTTCTGCCGTTCCTCTTCGCTTGCGAGATTGCGTTTCAGCAGATCGAGGCAGAGATAGGAGCCGTTCTGCTTTGCAAATTCATCAAGAAAGTGTCTTGCATATGAGCTTTTTAGTCTGAGCAGCTGAGATTATCTTACCGGCAATGCTTTTCCAGATAATAAAACCGCAGACGTCTTTACCACCACAGCAAGAATAAGCCTTTGCTGTAGTCAAGACCTCTTTGCCACACTTATGGCGCATACAGTAAGCGCACATATCAGAACTATATATATTACAGCAGTATTATTTCTCATATATATCACCCTATCGAGCAATCCGTTTAACATAAATTAGTAGATCAATAGTCAAAATAGCGTCTATATACTATATTATACAATAAATAAGAGGATTTGTCAATAAAAATGTGCGACAGTTTATGTATTGGCCCCAAGAAATGTCAATTGCTTTAACTAACATTGCTTTATATCACGGTCTTGTAGAAGCTTATCCTGAACTCAGCACCGCCGGATCTGCGGTTTGCTGCCTTCAGACTGCCGTCCTGAGCGGAGATGACCTTCTTTGCAAAGGCAAGTCCTATGCCGAAGCCGTTCTTCGTATATTCCGAGGAGCGGCGGAATCGCTCAAAAATATGGGGCAGCTCCTTTTCCGGTATGCCCTCCCCCGTGTCAGTTATAGTAATGTAAGAGGAGATATTGCTGCCCGAGGCTTTTACAGTGACCGTACCGCCCTCCGGAGTATGCTCTATGGCGTTTTTCAGGAGATTTACCACCGCCTCAGAGGTATATCTCAGGTCGCCGATGAAAACAGGCTCGCCGTCGATGACTGTTTTTATCCCCACGCCTTTGAGCTCCGCGGTCACGGACACTGTATCGACCGACTGCTTTATGAGCTCCCGGCACGATACCGGAACGCCTGCGAACTGTACCGCTCCTGCCTCTATCCTTGACAGGCTCAGCATAGTCTCGATGAGCCACTTCATGCGTGCGAGGAGCTCGTACAGGTCCCGGATATACTCGCTCCGGCTCTCCTCCGTCAGCTCAGGCGAGCGCATAAGTCCCAGAATCATCATAACGGACGTCAGAGGCGTCCGCAGCTGGTGTGAAATATCCTCAAGAGCCTCCTTGGCGAACTGCTTTTCGTTTGACAGAGCCGCATTCTGCTCCCGGAGCCTTATGGTCATTTTATGTATCTCAGCGGAAAGGATGCTGAGCTCCCCCTCCCTGTACTCATCGAAGCGTATACTGTCGCTGCCCCGCAGGGTGCGGTCGATGTCGTCGCAGAGCTCCATTATCCGCTTCTGTCTGCCGGAGAGCTGCACCTCGTAGAAAACAAGGAACACCGCCGAGGTCACAGCCACCGCCGCCCCACAGGGCATACTGAAATAACCGCAGACTGCCGCTCCCACTGCGGTCAGGACAATGTGGAGGAGACGGTGTTTTGTACTGCTCATTCGTCCACCGCCTTATATCCCAGACCTCTGACGGTGATTATTATACGCGGCTCCTGGGGATCGTCCTCTATCCTTTCACGCAGCCGCTTTATATACACGCTCAGGGTGTTGTCGGAGACAAATTCCTTGGTCAGCGACCACAGCTCCTCAGCTATCCTGTCCCGTGAGAGCAGCTGGTTCTTATTGGTAAGGAATACCAGCAGCAGGCGGTATTCCAGTGCCGAAAGCGTCAGCACGCAGCCGTTTTTGCATACTATTCCCTTTATAGGATCTATGGTAACATTGCCGCATTGCAGCTGCGGTGATACCTTCTTATGCCGCCGCATGACATTCTTCATCCGGGCAAGTAGCTCCCGGGTGCCGAAGGGCTTGCCGATATAGTCGTCCGCGCCTATCTCAAAGCCGGCAACTGTGCAGGCTTCATCAGCAGAAGCCGTAATGAATATCACCGGAGTATCGTCCGTATTCTTTATAGCCGCGCAGACTGAATAGCCGTTGCCGTCCTTGAGAGAAATATCCAGCAGGACGCAGTCGTAGCGTTTTTCCTCAAACAGCCGGAGCCCGTCCCTCTGACCGTTGGCATAGTCAGCAGTATAGCCCTCAGAGCTGAGGAAACGCATGAGTATGCCCGCGAGCTGTTCGTCGTCCTCGATAAGCAGTATTCTCGGCATAGTATCACCTCCTGATCTGAAAATATTATACCACTGAATGCCTGTAAATGCAAGCGGACGGCTTTTGACCGTCCGCACTTTTCAGAAAACTGCAGTTTTCTTGGTATCGAGCTTCATTTCCGTGCCCCTTATCTGGTCGGAAAGGCTCGCCTTGTTCTGTGACCTTATCATCAGCACCGAGGTGATACAGCCTGCCGCGAACGCCGCGACCGTTGAGAGTGCTATCCTTACAAACGGCGTTATATGGTCAAGCCGGATGCTGCTTTCGAGCATTTCCTTCGTTGTGTCGATATCATCGCCGTAGGTTTTCAGAATCAGCTCCGGCAGGAGGTGTTCCGTTCCAAGGATTATCGCGCCGCATATAGCAGCCGAGATCACAGCCGCAGTCACGGTGAACTGCATACACTCTATTACGGACATACGATAGAGCTGCCTGTCAGTCATTCCCACGCATTGCAGGGACGCAAACTCACTGCGGCGGTTGGCGATGCCGGTGGAGATTATGTTCATCAGGTTGATGAGTGCAGCCAGTCCGATGAGCACATTGAGTATCAGCAAACCTGCCTTTATTGAGGACATAATGCTGTGTACCTCGCATTTTTCCTTATAGATGTTCTCGTCAATACTTATCATATCGGAATGGGAATCGAACCACTCCTCCGCTTTTTTGTTGTAGGCGTAATTGTAGTCACCACTATTATACGAAAAAGCAGCTGTCGTCGGCCATATGCTCTCGCCGTACCATTCATCCTTGATAGTCTGATAGGTCTCATAAGCCCCGTACAGGGCTGTACCGAGATAATTTTCTCCGGGAGCGAACGTGCCCGTCACACTGAGCGTATGGGTGAGCTTTTCGGTCTCACATTCGTTCCAAATCACTATAAGCTCCTCGCCCTTCAGCTCCTCCGGTATGTTCATTCGTTCGGAGACTAACTGTATAGTACCGTTTTCAGATGAATAGGACAGTATATCTCCATAAGCCGAATCCATCAGATATCCGCCGGTGCGGACAAGCTCGTCGTAGCTGACAGGCGGGGCATCACCGAAGATATCCGCATATTTTTCCCTGTTGACATATTCCACAAAGCAGCCGTTCTCCCCGTCAGTCGTCTGGAGATTATACATCTGATTTATGCAGATATCCTTGAACAGACCGCTGTTTTCAAGCTCCTGAACGACTTCTTCGGCTGAAATGCCCTTTATTCTGTTGCCGAGCATTCCTGAGAAGTCTTTTCTGTGCTCGAATGTATCATCAATGAGGTTTTCATTTATAGTGTGCTCAATGGTGTCGGTAAGGGTGGTAAAGACCGCAAACATCGTCATTGAGACAGTCAGCGTCAGCACAGTGATGACAAAGCGCTTTTTCTGCCTTCTTGCGTTACGGGAGGCGATACTGCCGGATATGCCGAAAAGAAGTCCTGAAAGCGAGTGCCGCTTCACTTTTTTTACATTGTCCGCGCGGGCAGTTAAAGCCTCCATAGGCGTTTTCCTTATGACACGCATTCCCACTCCGTAGGCGGAAAGGAATACCCAGATAATGCCTACCACCGCCGAGATCAGCAGCATTTTCGGATCAACGGAGAAGGACAGGCTCACGTCATTTTTGGTCACGTCCATAAATACATCTGCCAGCCCTGATCTGAGCAGTGCTCTGTACATAAAATAGGCGAACAGTGTACCTGTGCCAAGCCCGCAGGGTATCGCTATCAGGCAAAGACGCATCCCCTCCAGCGTTATCATTTTCACTATCTGCTGGGGTGTGGCTCCAACGGATTGCAGCACGCCGTACTGGCGCTCCCTTTCCTTTGAGGATATCTCAAAGGCTGTATCCACTATAAGCCTCAGCGCAAATGCAAACATTACCGCAAATATGAAAAATACGCAGAATATCCTCAGCCGCCAGAGGTGTGAAGCATCGTCTATGCGGTCGATACGCATAAGGGTATCGTTCCACTTGTGACTTTCACGGAACTGCTCCCAATCGCCCATTTCCATGGTGACCTTTTGCAGCCAGTGTTCCCTGTCGCCCACGTCACTGCTGAACATTATGTAAGCTGTCCCTGTGCCGTTGTCATCCTGTTCCAGCGTGACGGACTTTATATGCTTCTCATTCCTAAGGTACTCCGCCTGCTCCTCATCTGCACCGTACAGTGCAAGATGATAGGGTGAGGAGCTGTAAACAGCCTTGCGGAAGCAGTCCATGAAAACGCCGTACAGCACGAATATCATCGCCATGACAGCTATGGCTGCGGAAATGCTGATGACCGTAAATACTGACTGCCTTTTCTGTGCGCGTATGTACCTTGAAGCAAGCAGACCTTCATATCTCATTGCTGTCAGCCTCCCCCGCAGAGCCGTTTGCCTCATCGGAAATTATCCTGCCGTCACGGAGCACCATTATACGGTCGCACTGAGCGGCAATACTCTCATCGTGTGTTATTATGATGATTGTCTGCTTGAACTCGCGGTTAGACCTGCGGAACAGCTCCATGACCTCAGAACTGTTTTTGCTGTCGAGATTGCCCGTGGGTTCGTCCGCAAGTATCACCTGCGGCGAGGTGAAAAGCGCTCTGCCGATAGAGACTCTCTGCTGCTGACCTCCCGACATCTGGGACGGCAGATGATTCCTGCGCTCTTTCAGGCTCAGCATATCCAGTATTTTTTCCAGATGCTCCTCATCCGGCTTTCTGCCGTCCATAAGCAGGGGCAGAGTGATGTTTTCCTGCGCTGTCAGCACCGGTATCAGGTTGTAGAACTGATAGATGAGCCCCACCTGTCTCCTGCGGAATATGGCAAGCTCCCTGTTGTTCTGGCTGAAAACGTCCTGACCGTCCAGCCATATCTTTCCCGAGGTGGGGCGGTCCACTGCGCCTATCATATGCAGAAGAGTCGATTTGCCCGAGCCGCTGGCTCCCACTATCGCCATCATCTGTCCTTTTGGTACGCTGAACGACACACCGTCAACTGCCTTAACTTCATTTTCACCTTTGCCGTAGACCTTGCAAAGATTCTCTACCTTCAACAGTTCCATATCCATACCTCCAGATCTTTGTATCTGGAATCATTATAACACATTATTCTGACTTTTTCATTATCTTAATCTTACAATATTGTCATTTTGCAGATCTCGGCTCCGGAGCTGCGGCAGCGCAAAAGACCGTTCCCACTACCCGGGAACGGTCTGCTTTTATAGATTCAATATCGGAAGCATACATATCGTCAAGGGAGTTCCTCTCACATTCAGGAAAAGCTTCTTCATTTATCATCTTAGCTATGATATCAACTGACTATTCTCTTCATTTTAGCACTAGTTATTATTGTTAACTATATTATTTTCTTAAGTTTTGCAGCATCTAACGTGATTTTTCTTGACTTTAATCGCAAAATATTATATAATAATATCACAATATCACAATAAAAAGTGGTGAAAACGAACTATGGATGTGAATGAAGCAATAAATAATTTTTGTACACATACAGCTGAATTGACTAATAATATTATACCACAATTTCTATGTATAATCAAGAAAAGAACTATATAAGTTTTGTTAATCTCGGTTAACAAAAAACTAAAAATCACTCAAAATCTCTCCATGACTCTACCTGATTCTTGACGATATATAGCAGGAAAATTTTCGCGTTGCTGCCAGAGGGCATTTTCAGGCATAAAAATAAGCACTCTCGATTGCTCGAAAGTGCCTATTCTACGTTGTGTATCATTGACGGAAATGATGACATACGATAAGTCGCTATTTTTCGGACTTTTCCGGAACGCCACCATTCTAAATCAACTGATTGGTTGTTTATTTCTAGATCAAATCAAATAAAATAATCATCTCATGCTCGATAATCTAAAAGAGATTATCGGACATTTTTTATTATGGCTTCATGCTTTATCCTGAATCATCTGCTCCGCAATGCACACGGCGCTTTCGATCATCTTCGGACAGACTGACGCAAACAGTCCCTCCTCGCGTGCTTTCTGACGTTCCTCTTCGCTTGCGAGATTGCGATTCAGCAGATCACGGCAGAGATAGGAGCCGTTCTGCTTTGCAAATTCATCGAGAAAGCGTCTTGCATATTCATCTGCAATCTGCTGATTCTTAAAATCACCTACCTCGGACATACCAAATTTCATGCCGAGCGCCATCAAGGCGCCGGTACATGCACCGCAGACTTCGCCCTTAGCCTCACAAATGGCTCGATGTATTCCCTTATGAAATCAACTCTGTCTATTACTGTTGGCTTGAAATATGATGTTACAGCTATAACGATATTCTTATCAGGATTGATGTAAATAACATTTCCACTGTTTCCGAGAGCTGCGTAGATATTCTTTTCACGATCAAGTATCCACCACAGGTATCCATATTCCATGCCATGCCAGTTCTGATTTTCAATAGCTCTGGGACGTGTCATTTCTTCGATCCATTTTGAAGAAATGACACGCTTTCTGTTATAAACGCCTTTGTTCAGACAAAGCAGACCTATCTTAGCCATATCCTCTGCCGACATACAAAGTCCGTATCCTGGAGTCCCCAGGTCTTCGGTATCGCAGAACCAAACATTTCCTTTGGGAGTTTTCTCTATGGTAAACTGCTTGTGTTCCTCTGCTGTTTTGGCTATGTAGATCGAGTACGGCTTGATACCAAGCGGTTCAAATAGATACTTGTTTGCGAAATCCACAGTCTTCATATTGGTCGCCTTATACAGTATGCCGGTTAGAATATGCAGGCACACAGTCTTATAGTTGAATTCGTCTGTCAGACCGTTCCTGCTGCCAAGGAAATCAAGAGAAGCGTATGTCCAGTTATCACTTGAACATACCTTTGACCAGGGATCGCCTTTGCCTTTATAAGGTGCTCTCATTGTTAGCAGGTGCTTGATAGTCACTTCATATATGGTCTTTTCACCGCGTTTGACTTTATAATCCGGGAAGTAGTCAAGAACTTTATCGTCGATACTGCCGATCTGCCCTTTATCAAGGGCGATACCGATAAGCAGCGACATTATGCTTTTGGTAGCAGACATTATATGTACACAGTTATCTTTCTTATAATCATGCCATGTGTCACTGTATACCATTTTATCGTCTTTGTAAGCACATATCTGACAAATATTGCTCTCACTGCCATTGCTTTCCTCAATATACTTATGAAGTTCTTCTTTTGTCATAATATACCTCCGTATAGTTAGAGTCTGTACATTCGATCGAAGTTTCATACAGTATCTTTATTGTAGCAAGATGATTTTTTAATGTCAATACTTTTTTCTAAAAATGAGAGCTTATAAGTTGAGAGTTCCGTTTTAATTATACGGGAACATCAGGGTATTCGACAGAATCCGGTTAAGAAGTAGTTATAACATCTTCACTGTCGAAAGAAACTATCTCAATTTCAGCTGAGATATATTTTTCCATGTTTAGGCCTCCTCTTCCTGACTTGCATATTTCTTGATCTCCTGGTTATAGAAGTAAAGAGCTTTCATTGTATTTCTGAGGTTATTGTCAGAACTGATCTCAAGTACCTTTTTAGCATAAGTTATGCAGCTGTATTTGAGTGAGATATAATCTGAGGCATCATTCTTGGACTGAACATTGAACAGATACATCTTATCAAAGTTCATCGGAGAAATTCCTTCCATTGTAACAAGATATGACGAGCCTGATTTTTTAGGTGTAACAGTTTGTCCGTCAACGGTGAAGATATAATCACTTACATTTGCACCTGCTGCAATATTGAATTTGATGTTGATATTTGTAAGCTTATCCATTGAAAGATTTGCTGCTGCAATTGAAACCGTATCGCTGTTAATTGTCTTTACAGCGTTGAACTCATCGCCGATATCAAGATCAACATCATCAAGAGCCATTCCAAGGTTGAAATTTGCAGATTCAGCAGGAGCTCTTCCTGAGAATATCTGAACATATCCGCTGAAGTTGAGCATTGCCTTTATGCTGTTGACAGTTGCTTCGCCGAAGGTATCTGAATTTGTGATTATATAGTCAGAATAGTTCTTTACGCTGTATTCAAGACACGAGCCTTTAACATTATTAGAGTAGTATACCTGAGCCTTTATGCTATCATTAATGTACTTTATCGGGATACTGCATTTGAATGTATAAGTTCCGTCGCCATTGTCAACGGCATCTGTGATATTCTGTATCTGAGTTTTTCCGTTAGGCATTTCAAATACCACGCGGAGATTATTATCTGCAAGAGCCTTATCTGTCAGTCTTATAATGTACTTCAGTATTACCTCACTGCTTACGGAGATGCCTACCTTCTGGAATGCGTCCATACCATTTTTGATCTCGCCGCATACTGAGCATTGACCGCTTGTATCGAATGAGTGGTGAACGTCTGCATAGTAGACCTTTGAGTGGTTCTTGTCACCTGATGTGAACGGAATGAACGGTTCTGTGAATTCAGCGTCTGTGTACCAGCCGGTGAAACCGCAGGTCTCGCTGAGAACAGGAAGCTCTGTAACTTCTTCGCCGTATTTAACAGGCATTGTCTCTGTTCTGCCGTCCCAGTAATTGAGAACGATATTTTCGTATATTTCAGTGTCCTTATCAGTTGAGAAGTCTTTGTATTCGCCGTCAACAACGATATGAGCTGAATTTGTATAAGTAATGTTTGCGAAAGGTGTGATGATAAGAGTTACATTCTCCGGAATAACGAGGTCTTTTGGAAGCTTAACATCGCCAAACAGTGAGAGTTCAACTTCATCATAGTTTTCTCCTGCGAATGCAGCAGCCTGATATACGTCCTGGAACATCTGACCATCGCTAAGCATAGCGTGGAATGAATTAGGAATATGTCTTGACTTTACAGGTTTGCCGCACACTTTGCAGAACTGCATTGCAATACCGTCATTCTGAGAATTCGGAGCACTTACAACACAGTAGTGACCGCCATTGCATTCATGCTCAGGCACAGTAACGATCGTGTATTCCTCTTCATATCCCTCGTCAGTAACAAAATGAACGATATATTTTTCGTCCGGCTTGTTAGCCTTGAGTCTTACGAGACAATCCTCGCTGAATTTGTATACGCCGTTATCGTATTCAAAGTCGTCGGTTAAGAGCTCAAATTCAAAATCAGGTTCTTCTCCGTTTACGTCAGTTACATACGCTGTTGCATATGTGCAGTCAGCCGGTATGCTTACGATCTTGTATACGTCCGAGCCAACTGTTGCCCAACCTGAATTATCTCCATATCCTGAAGCTGCAACTATACGGCTTGCATTGCCTGCGATAAAGTCACGATATTCAACATAATATTTTTTATTGAACTGCTCGACTGACATTTCTCCGCTTTCGACCTTTTTCCAGTCTTCCTCTGCTTCCTTTGCGAAGTCGATCGTGAAATCAAATCCTTTATAGTATACCTGATTTCCATAGAGGAACTGCTGCATTCCCCCAGGAAGCTGATCGGTAGCAGATTCTAATACAGCTTCTGTGAAGCTGAATGTGTGATCTTCACCGATCTCGTCGAGATCATTAGTGATAACGATCTCATAAGGAACAGATGTTGTAGAGTCTTCGAGAGTTGTTACGCAAATGCTGTCGAGTACGTGAGCTACTGTGATACCTTCGATGAAGCGTGATGCAAAGCCTGCAATAAAGCCGCCTACCGGATCATCTATTCCAAGGCTGAGAGCATCTATAAACAGTTTGCTGTTTTCAAGATACTTCTGAAGAGGTGATTTCCACATATCAGATATTGTAAGATCAATAACAGCTGATTGACCAGGCTGGAGTTCAGATACGTGTATCTTCTTGGAAGTTGAAGTCAGCGGAACGTCCTTTTCAGTGCAAGTATATGTTCCGTCATCGTAAACTACCTTGTAGCTGTAATAACCGTGAGTAGCCTTTACATCATGTTCAAGATCGTAGATAGGCATATCCGAAACATTTTTCATAGTTATCCTGATCGGATACTCATAACCGTAGCATGAATATTCAGGGCAGGCGATAGTCATTTTCAGAGCGTCGCCGGCATAGACATGGATGTCATCCTTTGCATAGAAAGGATAAGAGAATTCGTCTCCGTCGTTAGTACCCTTGAAAAGTGCGCTTATGCTGTAATCGCCCGCAACATCGCCTCTGAGGTACCAATGAGCATTTTTTACTTCATTAGGTAAAAGATCGCCGAATGACTGTATCTGTTCACTGTTACAAAGTGTAAGACCTTCAGGAACATTGAGAGTTGCTGTACAATCTTCAAGAGTTTCTGTGTCTGAGTTCATAACGATAACCTGTACATCGTAGAATTCCTTGAGCCACTTGCTCTTACCGTAAATGATGATGAACATTTCCTGCTCTTCATATTTATAATATGTAGCTGTAGCATTTATCTCAGGGAGATATACAGGTTCACCCGGATTTACAGGCTCGCTGTTCGGATAAACTATCTTTGGAGCAGGAGTTGTAACATGGTTGCCTGGTGAGATAGGAACAGCTTCATACTTTGTGAATATGATAGGTTCATCATGGAAGGTAAGCTCGACTGAGTAATTGAAATAGTGATAGTTGTCAGGGTCTTCAACATCGATACCCGCACTTGCTATCTCTTCCACAGTCATTGGCTTTGCAGTAAGTTCACCAGTGATCTTCAGTCTTTCATTTTTCTCTTCTTTTATCTCCTCTTCGATGCCGGGATCATACACGGTGGTTACAGGAGCAAAAGGTGCTCTTGTGGTTGTGGTGGTCATTGTAGTAGTGGTATCGGTGATAGTAACATCACCGTTACAGGTTATCTGATTTACACTTACACTGTGTCCGTTGAGATCAAGATCAAGGAACTCATTTACAGTTATTTTTGATGAAGTAACGTCGCAGTCAAGCTTATACTTACCTGATGTAGGGAGACAGGTCGGGTCTTTCCATAAGTGGTAATCCGATACGGGAGTGTCATCCTTTTCAAGGATAAATCCGAAGTTATGCAGACCATATTGGGAACTGCCTGCGCAGTTGCCGCTTTCAGCTATATCGTCCCATTCGCCGAAACCGAAATCACTGCCGTAGAAGAGAACTGCATTCTGGTCAACTCCGTAATTTTCGGGGTTTCCGGGATGCCAGTTTGTGTATGTCATAGATTCAGCCGTTATCCAGTCGAAATCATTCTCGTCGTATCTCATCAGACCTATCCAGTAATTTTTTTTTCTGGAATGCAAACTTTTTACGAGAGATTCCAGCATTATCTGTTCTTTTTCTGTGGTAATAACAGCGAGATGACCGCCGTTTTCCTCACAGTAAGATTCGGCTTCGGGCCATGTTATGCCTGTATTGATTATCTCATAATTATCAGGATCAGGATAAGTCTGCCAATTTATCTCCCCTGTATATGGCAATGAAGATATCTGACTTGAGTTGAATTGATATATGAGTTCTGCATCACTCAGAGTTACCTTACCATTGAGGTCAACGTCAGCAGCTGTCTGATCTAAAGAGTATTTATTGCCGTATCGAACATATTTCTCAATAAGACCAGCATCTGTGTTGGTTACCAATCCGTCGCCGTTTGCATCTCCGTACAATACGTCTGATGCACCATTGTCGGTTTCAGCAGCTATTGTATCAACAGGTAGCAATGACAGAACCTGGCTGCATCCCACCGCAGAAGCAACAAAAAACGACAACGTTTTTTGTCGTATACGTTTTCTTGAAATTTTATTCATTAAAAAAACCACCCTTTCTGTTTCATTTGAATAAGCAAATAATATTTGCTTGTATATATAATTATATATATTATATATATAAATGTCAACCGATTAGCCTGGGTGTATATTCTCTTTGTATAAATACACATATCAGGCGAACATATTTTATCTGATGATACATAATTTAGACAAATGATTCGGTTAATATATTGGAATTGTCAAGAAATGTGCAGTCAAAAAATACCCAAAATCTTGGATAGGCAGGAGTCAGGCAGCGTGATGAGCCGGCTAGGTTGAAGTTCTTATAAAAGATCCTCTTTACAAAGATATTCCTATTACTATGTATCGATACCGTTCAGTTAATGCCGAACTTGTCTGTATTAGAGAGCGACTGCGTTATCAGCACGGTATCACCCGTCTGGACAGAGCTATTACAATTTGCGTCACCGTATACTATGGAACCGGAAATTTCAGAAGGAACGGAGACCATACCAGAGATAGCGAAGAAACTTCCAATCAGGCAAGTGAAGAAAACACAGACAATCATTCGTTTGACTTCCATTTTTTCATCCTCCTTATCGTAATTTTCAATTCCTTAATTGTATGTCTATATAATAGCGATTTGTTAAAACAACTAAAAACAAACCGCTTATAGCGTCATTTTGTTCCAACATCGTTGATCAGTTACCTAATCAACGTAGTTACAGCAAGTGTTCTTTTATTCATAAATCAGAAATTCGAGATCGACAGCACTTCCCGGCCCTCTTGCCTTCTATTTTGAAATTATAATCAATACCGGCTTCTAAAGCTCTTGTGGCAAAGGTATGGCGTAAGGAATGAAGATTTGCATCGTCAATCTTTGCAAGCTTTAACAACCGCTTAAAAGCGTCCTGCATAGTTCTGGGTTCAA
>Ga0310690_10008726_pt1 | contig 12815 bp, 16 predicted proteins | sample AusTroGonzalo_MG_2_FD_207661 | JGI IMG/M metagenome (GOLD analysis project Ga0310690, IMG submission 207661) | Bovine rumen microbial communities from tropical cattle in Woodstock, Queensland, Australia - Gonzalo_04 (v2) (version 2) | ecosystem: Host-associated > Mammals > Digestive system >...
TATAAATTCTAAACAAGTTAGTGTTTTGGAAACGGCAATACTTGCACATTTTAAATTTATAGCAATTAACCCTTTTATTGACGGTAACGGAAGAACCGCAAGATTACTTTTAAATTTAATACTTTTAAAAAATAATTATTATCCGGTTATTGTAAGGGCAAGGGACAGAAAAACATATATTAAAAGTATTGAAAAAGGCGAATTGAAAAATGATTTAACAACATATAAACATTTTATGTATAAAGCAATCGATAAATCATATCAAACATATATAGATATGTTTGAAAATAAACCCGAATCCGAAAAAGACTTGCTTACCATAAGCAAGTTCGCAAAAGCGGCAAATGTACCGATATCTACAGTCAGGTACTATTTAAGGGTCGGTAAATTGAAACCTGTTTCAAAAACGGAAAGTGACTATATGTTATTTTCTAAAGAACAGATAAAAGTTTTAAAAAAATAGAATAAAAGTTGAGTAAGTTTACGATTAAAAAACGGAGGTAAAAAATTATGAAAAAAATAATATTTATTTTGAGTTTTATATTTGTTTTATTTTTAGGCTATGGTTTTTGTTATGGTGAAACGGATGTCCGTTACCAAGGCAAAGTTTGCAAAATGGAAATTTTTTCGACAGGCGATATAAATTCAAGAAACAAATTTACTGTTGTAAAAAACGAAGTAGAAAAATTTTGTACCGATAAATATATATATGATATAAAAGTATTTATGGAAAAAGGCGAATATATATTTATAGTATTTTATAATTAGTTGTGATGTAGGTTAGTATCTTATTGAAACGGCAAAAATAATAAATGCTACTGCATAAGCTGCCAAAGTAAAATTAAGCCAAACCAAAAAACCGTTGTTTGTTATTTGTTCTTTTTTAAAAAGTTTTAAAAATAAATTAATGATTTTTTTTAAGATAAAATGAAACACAAGAACAATAATTGCAGAAATAACAACAATACCACCCCAAATTATTAAAGCACCGATGAAAGGGTTTTCCAATTTATCTATCATCTTTACTAAAACCAACTGTTTATCAATAAAATAATACAATATTAAAGATATAAAATATAAAATTAAAAAAAATGATATTTTTAAATTGTAAAACATAATTAAATACTCTGTGTTAAATTTTCCAATTCTTTAATTGCTTCGTCGTTACCTAAATAAGCGGCTGTTTTAAAAAATTGAATTGCTTTTTCTTTGTTACCGATATCCTTATAAACTTTTGCGATATAATAATTTACAAAATTGTCATCTTTATTGATTTCCAATGCTTTATTATAATAATTTAAAGCATCCTGATATTGTTGTTTTTTGTAGCATATAAAACCTAGATTAAAATAAGGAACGACACTTCCGGAATAAATTTCCAAAGATTTTTTATAAATGTTTTCCGCTTTGTCAAAATTGTCCTGCTGAATATAAATGGTCCCCAAACTGTAATAAGCCGATACATTTTTATTGTTTGCTTTAATTGCTTTTTCGTAAGTTTCTATAGCTTTTTGAAATATGTTTTCTTTAAAATAAGTATATGCTATAAGGTTATAAAATTCGCTTGCATCGGAAATTTGTGCATCTATTGCTTTTTGATACCAATTCCTTGCTTGTTCAAAAGAAAAATTGTTTTCCAAAATGTCGCCTATTAACCGGTATGCCATTTCGTTTTTCGGGTTTTCATTAATCGATTGTTCCAAGAAAGAAACAGCTTGTTGAAGTTCATCTTTTGAATTTGAAATTTGCGATTTTGTGTAATAGGAATATGCTAAATCATAATAAATTTCCGACTTATCGGAATTTTGTGAAATTTTGTTTAAGTAAAAAATAGCTTTTTTATAGTCGCCGGTATTTAATAAAGAAGTTGCGGCTTTTTTGTATATTTGGTCATCTTTTGCACCCATAGATATTAGTTTTTTATAATATCTTGCAGCCTGAAAAAAGTTACCTTCTACAAAGTAAGAATTTGCTTTAATAAGCAGTGTTCCTTGAGAGTAATTTTTATTTGTAATAAAATAAAAAACACCTGCGGAAATAAATAAAGCAACCGTTACTATTAAACTGATAAAAATATTAAATTTCATTTTATTTCCAAAATTTTAATTTGTTGTTATTATATATTTATAAAAAATAAAAAGCTATAAAAATTTAGTTTATTTTTTATAAAATATGCTATATTTAAGTTGTAGAAACTATAAAAATAAAGGAAAAGAAAATGAAAACTTTTAGAAAAGAATTAATTTTTAATACCGAAAAAAGAATAGATTTTATTAATATTACCGATGAGGTTCAGCAGATTATAGACGAAAGCGGAATAAAAGAAGGTTTATGTTTGGTAAATGCTATGCATATTACGGCAAGTGTTTTTATCAATGATAATGAGTATGGTTTGCATAACGATTTTAAAAAATGGCTTGAAAAACTTGCACCGCACGAACCTGTAAACAGTTACAGACACAACGATACCGGCGAAGATAATGCGGATTCTCATTTAAAAAGGCAGGTTATGGGTAGAGAAACAGTTGTTGCAATAACAAACGGCGAGCTTGATTTTGGTCCGTGGGAACAAATATTTTACGGTGAATTTGACGGACAAAGAAGAAAAAGAGTATTAATAAAAATTATCGGAGAATAAAAAATAAATTTTGTAAAATATCTTAATAATGAAAGCAATAAAATTTTTAATAATATTTTTATCTTTAATTTGTTTTTTGTGTATATCAAAAGATATATTTGCAAAAGATATTACTTCTTTGGAAGAAATTGCAATTGCAGTTTTGGAAGGTGATGAGTTTTGCCAATATAAAGAACAAATATCACAAACCGTAAAAGAAAAACTAAATAAAAACTTAAAAATAAAAGTTTTAGACTATGACACTTTTGTAATAGATATGAACAGAGGAAACAGCGATTTTTATAAAGGATCTCCTCTTACCTATGTATTTTCATTGTCGGATACCGTTATATTAAAATCTGTTTATAAAATTAACGGAAAATGGCAAAACGATTACACACCTGTTATTCTTGTAAGAAAAAATAAAAATATAAATACGGTTGAAGATTTACAGGATAAAAAGTTTTATTATACAAACCCGAATTCGGCATCCGGCTATTTGTATCCGAAATTATTTTTAATAGAACATAATGTCTTTATAGAAAAAGAATTTTTTGATGATAAATCTCCAAGTGCCCAAGATGTTTATAATTATGTTGTAGAAGGCAAATGGGACGGATGTTGCAGTTTTTACGGACTTTTTGAAAATGATCCGTTCTTTGAAAAAAATCCTTTGATAAAAGTTTTTGAAATAAAATTAAAAATACCTAACGACCCTTTATGGGTTAATGATGAATTAAAAAGAAAAAATCCTCAGTTGGTAAACGATATAAAAAATTTAATATTTGATTTGTTTAAAGATAATGAAAAAGTTTCTTATATACCGGCACACGACAGAGAATATAATAATATAAGAAGAAAAGTAAGGATATTAGGAATTATTGAAAATAAAGATTTTATATCGGTGGATAAATTTCTCGGTTTTTTTACAAGAAGCCCTAAGAGTTTAAATTTTATTTTAAAATATAAACTGCATATTATATTTGTAAATACTATATTTGCAATAATTATAATAGTTATTGTTTATATAATCTTTAGAAAAACGATAGTAAAAAAATATTATTTAGAGCATAAATTATTGAACGATAAATATAACGATTTGTTGAAACATTTGGAGGAAGAAAACGACTTCAACTTAAAAATAACGAAACTTGAAGATGAAATAAAAACGGCATTTAAAGATTTCACAAAATTTATACAAGATTCTGTTATGATTAAATATGTTGCAACAGGAGAATTTTTATTTAATAAATATAAAGATGCTCATGCAATGGAACCGTCTGCAATAGCTAACTGTTATGTTAAAGCATTCGAAAGAATTGTTATGGTTAGTGCCTATGGTGCCGAAACTTTTGAAAAACAAGATGATACAAAAGTTCCCGATGAACAACAAAATATAAAAAATAAAATAGATCCTAAAAAAATATTGGATAATGGTATAAGGGATGTTAGGGAGAAAGCAAATTTAAGTAATAAAGAATACAAAAGTTTGCAAAAATGTAAAAGTATAAGAAACAAAGTTGTACATTTAAAACCTGTTTCAACGGAAGAAGTTGTTTCTATCAGGAAAACTCTTTTAGGTGAAAATTCTTATACTAACGGAATTTTAGCAAAACTCGCTCCATATCTTTAATTTTTTTAACTTAAAAAACAATTAGCATTTTGAAAATTTAATTGATTATAGAGGTTTTCTTAAATCGATTACTCTTTTTGCTTTACCTTCACTTACCGGAAGGCTGCCGGCTTCAACAAACTGAACTACCGGTGTAACATCAAGTTCCTGTTTCAATTCGCCGACAATTTTATTTTGCAATATTTCCAAATCTTTTAAAGTTCCTTTAAATGTATCGTTATTTATTTCTATTTTTATTCTTAATTTATCCATACAATTATGTTCAAATAATTCTATTACATAATTTTTGCCGGCTTCCGGTATTGCAAGTATTGTTTTTTCTATCTGTATCGGGAAAATATTTACTCCGTTAATAATCATCATATCGTCGGTTCTTGCCGTTATTCTTGCAATTCTTCTGTGTGTTCTTCCACAAGCACAAGGTTCCGATATTATTTTTGTTAAATCTTTCGTTCTGTATCTCATAAGCGGCATTGCTTGCCTTTGGAGAGTTGTTAATACCAATTCTCCTTCTTCGCCATCAGGTAAAGGTTTAAAGGTTTTCGGGTCGACAATTTCAGGATAAACATAATCTTCCCAAATATGTAAGTGTTGCTGACATTGGCATTCAAAAGCAATTCCCGGCCCTGAAATTTCGGATAATCCGTAGGAATTGTATGCTTTTACTCCGTATAATTCCTCTATCTTTTTTCTCATTGCTTCGCTGTGAGGTTCGGCACCGATAAAAAATATTCTTAAATGTAAATCTTTTTTAACATCTATTCCTAATTCTTTAACGGTATTTGATAACCTTAAAGCATAACTCGGCAAAATATGAACAACGGTTGTTTTAAAATTTTTCATAAACCAAAGTTGTCTTTTACTGTTACCCGGACCGACCGGTATTGTAAGCATACCGAGCCTTTCTCCGCCATAATGAAAACCGAGTCCGCCGGAAAATAAACCATAACCCATGGTATTTTGAAAAATATCGGTATTTCTTGCTCCTGCACAATACATTGATCTTGCAGAAATATTTGCCCAATTTGCAATATCGGCTGCAGTATGAAAAACAACCGTCGGGTTACCTGTTGTTCCCGACGAAGAATGAAGTCTGACAACATTTTTCAAATCGGTTGCCAAACATCCGTAAGGAAAACTGTCTCTTAAATCCTGTTTTGTCGTAAACGGAAGTTTTTCTACTTCTTCTAAAGAATTGAGTTTGTCGATGTGTGCTAATTTGTCTTTGTAAAATTGAGAGTTTTTTGCGAGTGCGATTTGTTTGTTGATACAATCCAATTGAAACTGCCTTAACTGTTTCCTGTCCATTAATTCAATTTCTTTTTGCCAAAACATAAATACCCTCTTTTTTAAATTAATATGATATAATAAATATGATTATAGCAAATTATTAAGGAAACACTAAGCATGAAAATAGGTATTGTTTATAATAATTCAAAAAATCAAACAAAAAAATTTAATATTCAGTTATCAAACTGGCTTCAAAATAAAGGCTGTAAAGTTGTGCAATTACAACATTCATGCTCGAAAAACCCAAATGTCGATTTTATAATTTCACTCGGAGGCGACGGAACAATACTTAGAACAAGCAGAATGGTTGCAAAATTTTCAATTCCCGTTTTAGGTGTTAATCTTGGAACTCTCGGTTTTTTAACCGATTGCGATATGAAAACGGTTTTTTCTCAATTGGAAAATATTTTTGACAAAGGAATTTATTTTGAAGAAAGAATGATGCTTTCTGTTGAACTTAGAACTGAAAAAAAATTAATAAAAACTACCGCATTAAACGATTGTGTAATAAGGTCCGTTTATAACGGCAGGCTTGCTTCAATAGATGCTTTTTTAAACGGCAAATTTTTATGCAATTACAAAGGCGACGGTATTGTTATTGCAACACCGACGGGGTCAACCGCTTACAGTTTGGCAATAAACGGACCTATAGTATATCCTACACTTTCTTTAATTATTATAAACCCCATATCGTCGCATAAATTAAGCCATCGTCCGGTTATAATACCTGCAGACAACACTATAGAATTTGATTGTGCAAAAGAACATAACCAAACGGAACTTGTAGTTTGCACCGACGGGCAGGCAAATTATATTCTAAAAAAAGGACATAAAGTTAAAATAAAACTCTACCAGAAACCCGCAAAATTTATAAAACATATTCCGTATTTTGAAACATTAAAAAACAAACTTAACTGGGGTGTATAAATTATGGCTATGAAACAGGAAACATCTTCGGGAGCCGTTGTTTACAAGAAAATAAAAAATGAATATTTTTTTCTCTTAGTATATTCCGTTAAAAATAAAGAATGGAGCTTTCCGAAAGGGCATATTGAAAAAGGCGAAACCGAACTTGAAACCGCCAAAAGAGAAATTTTTGAAGAAACAGGAATAAAAAACTTAAAATTTATCGACGGTTTTAGATTTACCGATTCTTACTTAACAAAAGGTGTTTTGCCGGAAACAATAGGAGAAACTGTTAAAAAAAATGTTATTTACTATTTATGTTATACCGACAGCGATTGCATTAATCCCGATAATAACGAAATTAATAATTGTAAATGGTTCTCTTTTGATGAAGCCGTTAAAACATTAAAATTTGAAACTCAACATGTTTTATTAAAAAAAGTACTGAATTTTTGTAGTAATAAAGAGTGTCATTCCCTAAATTAAGTATATTTATTTTTTTTCTTCAGCCCAAGACTTACGAATATATAACGGTTGAACTTTTAAAAAGTCAACACCTGCCTCGTTTAAAGCAAGGTTTGCAAGCACTGAAGCTTTCGGATAATGTAAATTTTCATTTAAACAAACTGCTGTTTTGCCAAGATGCTGTTGTAGTACTTTTTTATGAATTACGGCTGCATTGCCGATAATAATTATTTTATTTTTATTCTTTTTGTTTTTATTTATAAAATCGACTATTGAAACAATAACTGCTCCGTTTGAGGTTTTAACATAAAGTTCGTCCCTTAAAGCATCTATTGCAGGCAATATTTTTATTGATGGTATCGTAATTGTAGCTTGCAAAATATCAAGGCAATTGAAACAAACTATTTTCTTTTTTAAACTTTGTGCCATTGTTTTAACTACGGTCATACCCACCCTGATTCCGGTAAAACTTCCCGGCCCGGATGATACGGCAAATTTATCAATATCTTTTATTGTTAAACCTGCATTTTTTAAAGCGGTTTCTATTACCGAAATTAAAACTTCAGAATGTATCATACCGGCATTATAAAAATATTCACAAACAATTTTATCGTCGATACCGACAGCTACGCTTAAAGTTGAAGATGAAGTTTCTATTGCTAAAATTTTCATTTAATTAATATTTCCTTATTTTTATTTTTCTTGTGTTTTCATCAACATATTCCAAACAAACTTCCCAATATTTTTTTATACTGTTTTTCGGTAACCTTTGGCTCCATTCAACAAAAGAAATTCCGTTACCGAACAAATATTCGTCTATTCCCAAACCGAAAATGTCGGCAGTGTTTAACCTGTATAAGTCTAAATGATATAATTTTACGGTTTTTGTTTCAAATTCGCTGATAAGCATAAAACTTGCACTGCGGACAAATTTTTTTATTCCGAAATTTGCCATTACACCTTGTATAAAAGTTGTTTTTCCGGCACCCAAATCGCCGTTAAACAAAACTATATCTTTAGGCTGTAAAATTTTTGCAAATTCTTTTGCAAGTTTTTTTGTTTGTATCTCGGATGTTGTAACAAAAGTTTTATTATTAAAAATGTTTATATCCGTTAATTTTAATTTGTTTTTGTTTTCCGTTTTCAAAAAAAATAACCTCTTTTAAATTTGTAACATTACCTATAAAATTTACCGACGGTATTAATTTTTTAAGTTTTGTTCGGCAAGCAGGGTTTATTGTAAAAACAAGTTCAAATTCTTCACCACCGCCCAAAGCATATTGATATATTTTATTTTTATCAAAATTAAGCCAAGTTTTTAATTGTTTTGTTATCGGAATTAGTTCCAAATTTATTTTTGCACCTTTATTGTTATCAATTGTTAAAAGTTCAACAGATTTTAAAAGTCCGTCGGAACAGTCCGTCATAGATGTAATTTCAATATTGTTTTTAACCATTAAATTTGCAATGTCCAGTTTTGCTTTTGGAACCAAATGTTTGCCGATCAAAAATTTTTCCGTATTTGAAAATTTATTTTTCTTTTCTTGTAAAATGTTAAGTCCTGCAAGGCTGTTGCCTAAAGTTCCGGTAACACAAATTATATCATTTACTTTTGCACCGGTTCTTGTAATTATTTTACCGTAACTTTTTGCAATTAATGTAATGGAAATTGTAAGCTTTTCTGAAGCAACAGTATCACCACCTGCAATATGTATGGAATATTTTTCTGCCGTTAATTTTATGTTTCTAAACAATTCTTTAACAAATTTTATTGTTGTTTGTTTAGGAATACCGACGGAAATAAACATATATAACGGTTTTGCATTACCCATTGCGGCTACATCGCTTACATTTGCTTCAACGGCTTTTTGTGCAATTTGTTTCGGGCTTGCCCAACAGGTTTTAAAATGAACATCTTCTATTAAAATATCGGTAGTAACCAAAAATTTTTCTTTTTTTGAATTATCTGTTCCAAAACAAAAACAGTCATCACCTACATCAATTATTACATTATGACGTTTATCGAATTTTGTATTATTTTTTTTAATAAAATCAATAAGTCCGAACTCGCCTATACTTGAAATAAATTTTCCCTTTGACTTTTTCATATTTAAAAATTATACTATTTTAGAAAATAAATTAGTATAATATGTTTAGGATTTATTATGAAAAATACTAAATTAGCTGTTATCAAAAATTATATTATTTTATTTATAGTAACCGTTATTTCCGGGTTTGCAATTTTTTTAACTTACCAGGAATATATTTTATCTTCAAGAATTACATTGGGGCAAGTACTTTGCAGCCAAATAAGAAATGCTCAACTTTATTATTATCAACAAAACAAAGAGTATATTGTTTTAGATAAAGTTTTTTCAAGTGATGAGTTAGGTATAGATGCAAGAAACAACCCCTATTTTTATACATTTTCAACTTATCCCGTTGACAACAATACCCAAAGGGTTGTTGTTTACGGTAGTGACAAAATGAAAGAATATGAAGTTTATTTGGATTTTGATTCATCCGATAAAAACACAAACAATCTAAAAAATTTAGATATAAAAGTAATAAAAAACAAATCCTAACTACAGATTATAGGGTAATAAGGTTATTGGATTATAAGTTTATAACAACAAAAATTTTAAAAACACATATAATCTATAACCCAATAACCCCGTAACTCATAAACTAGTTTTATCCCCAACTTATTAACAAGTAATAAAAACAACACTACCATTGTATTGTATTTTATTTTTTGCATTGATTTTTCAATAAGTTTTTTGTCTTTTGTAAGTTTAGTTGTATGGTGTTTTAGCATACTAAAAGCATGGTTATCCACAAGCAATTAACAGCAGAAACCTTCAGCTTTTTAGGGAGTTTGTTATTCTTTCCAAATCTTCCAAATTGCAGTAGTCAAGGATTATTTTACCTTTTTTGCCGTTACCGGTAATTCTAACTTTTGTTCCGAATAATCGCTGTAAATCTTCAACTAAATTGGTAATTTCGGCATTTTGTTTTTTGGGAGTTTTTTGCTTTTTCGGGTTTTTTGTTTTTATTCCGGAAACAATTTCTTCAACTTGACGAACGGTTAAATTTTCTTCTATTATTTTTTTTGCTAAAGCTTCAATATCCTGTTTGTTTTCCAAGCTTGCAAGCATTCTGCCATGCCCTGAAGATATTTTGCCTGAAGAAATTAAATCCTGAATTTCTTCTGCTAAATTTAAAAGCCTCATAGTGTTTGCTATAACAGCTCTATTTTTATTTACTATTTTTGATATTTCTTCTTGAGTGTATTTATATTTGTCCGAGTACAATTTATAAGCTTTTGCTTCTTCTATCGGGTTTAAATCTTCCCTTTGTAAGTTTTCTATCAAAGCCAAATCAAGTTTATCTTTATCCGAAGCTGCTTTGTTTACTATTGCTTTAATTTCCGTCAACCCTGCAAGTTTTGATGCCCTTAACCTTCTTTCCCCCGCAATAAGTTCGTATTCTCCGGGAACTACCGATTGCACTACCATTACAGGTTCAATTAACCCTTTTTGTTTTATTGAATCTGCCAATTCATTTAACTTTACTTCATCAAAAACCAATCTCGGCTGATATTTATTAGGTTTTATTTTATCTATAGAAATATTTATAATATTTTCGGAATTTTCTTGGTTCGTATTTTTTGTTAAAGGTGATAATATAGCTTCCAATCCCCTTCCTAATTTTTGTTTTGACATTGTATTTCTCCTTAAAAATTACTTTGCAAATTTTATTGTTTATTTAAAAATTCTTGTGCAAGGTTTAAATAAGCTTCTGCACCTTTGCAATGTTTATCATATAATATTATAGGTTTACCGAAACTTGGTGCTTCCGCCAACTTAACTGTTCTCGGTATTTTTGTTTCGTAAACTTTATTACCGAAAAATTTTATAACTTCATCTGCAACCTGATGCGAAAGGTTGGTTCTGTTATCATACATTGTAAATAGAATACCTTCCAAATCCAAATGGTATCTTTGCATAAGTGTAAAAATTGTTTTTGATAATTGCCCTAACCCCTGCAAAGCAAAAAATTCGCATTGCATAGGAACTAAAACCGTATCGGCACATACCAAAGAATTTATTGTTAATAATCCTAAAGACGGCGGACAATCTATAATTATATACTTGTAAACTTTTTGGAATTTTTCCAATGCCATTTTTAGCCTTTCTTCTCTTCGTTCAATATTAACAAGTTCTATTTCGGCACCGCTTAAATCAATAGTTGTAGGGGCAATATCAAGCCAGTCCATAGCAGTAGTTCTTAATATGTCTTCCAATAAAACTTCGTCGATTAAAACATTGTATATGGATTTTGTTATTCCTGTTTGGTCTATTCCTAAACCGCTTGTTGTGTTTGCTTGCGGGTCCATATCTATAAGAAGACATTCCTGCCCGAGATGAGCTAAACTTGCGGCAAGGTTTATTGCTGTTGTAGTTTTTCCTACTCCACCTTTTTGATTTGCTATTGCTATAACTTTACTCATACAAATCTCCTATTTTATATGTCCCATTTTTCTTGCTAACTCAAACAAATCTTTTTTATTTCTGCTTTTTATTATATGTATATTTTTTGTTGTTATTTTTATATTCTTGTTCAACTATTTTATTTTTAATAACAACTCTATCGTTTCATCGTCAAGTCTTTTTTTAACTTTTTATAATGTTTCACACGAAACATTTTTATTTTATTATAGAATATTTTATTCTTTTTGCTTCGGAATCAATATCTACATTTTCTTTTGTATTGTAATCTGTTGAAAATGTAATATCTTTACTGCTTTTTGCATTTACAAATAAGTTTATTATTAAACTTAATATCATAAATGCGGCAAGTATACCCGTTGCTACTAAATATATATAAAAATTTCGAGTAATATCCGTTATATAACTGTTTCTGCTATGTTTTGGTGGAATAAACACAAGTAAAGGAGAAAAAAATAGCACAATCAATACTGCTGTTTTTTTACTTGTAATTGTAGGCTCACTAATAAAACATTCTTCAAACGAAACTATGGATTGATTAATTTTTTTACAATATTCTTCTAACTCTTCTTTATCTCTATTACCTTTAAACAAAACTATTGATTTTTTTGGGAAATTTAAAACAAGATCATAAACTGTATAAGAAGAATGTTTATCTTTTTCTATTCTGCTTTTAATGTATGCTTCTTTTATATCTTTATATCTTTTTGTTTTTGTTGTAAAAGGTAAGAAAAAATAATTTTTATATATTATTGCTGTTAGAGTGTTATCAATAATTTTCAGCTCGAACTTTCTTGGAGACATAGCATATATAAATGCTAACTCAAAAACACTTATAATTAATCCAACTATAAACACAAATAAAAAATCCACAATATCTCCAATTTTAAATTTGTTTCACATGAAACAATTATATATTATTTTTATATTTTTTATCAAGATACAGATATTTTTAAGTTTATATAAGTCTATAATATTCTTTTATTTTATCTTCTATTTTATGTTCTATCTTATAATATTTGCTATTTTCTTTATTGTCTTTAAATAATGAATATGTAAGAAGTTGTGGTAATACTATTATTTTATTTTTTAATTTATTTTTATCTTTTAACCCATTTAAAATTTTAGCTAATTTTGTATATTTATCACTGTAATTATTAAAATATTCTTCAAAGGCTTCTTTTTTACTTATATTCATATTATGAAAATCAAATAATATTTCACCCAAATATATTTCGGTATTATCATTATTTATTAAATCTTTTAACTTTTCTTCATAATTATCCGTTTTCTTATCGGATAAAAATCTATATAATTGTTTTAATTTTTCATCTTGAATATTTTCTTTTTTAGAGTTCTTTTTTTCTTTAATATAAAACGTCCCATTTAATAA
>Ga0310690_10008727_pt1 | contig 12814 bp, 14 predicted proteins | sample AusTroGonzalo_MG_2_FD_207661 | JGI IMG/M metagenome (GOLD analysis project Ga0310690, IMG submission 207661) | Bovine rumen microbial communities from tropical cattle in Woodstock, Queensland, Australia - Gonzalo_04 (v2) (version 2) | ecosystem: Host-associated > Mammals > Digestive system >...
CGATATCGAAAACAGAAAAATTTTCGGAAATTGATGACGATGAAAATATTCATGCGAAATATCAGAAAGTAGTTAATCGATATGTTTTTTATACGCAATCTGAGGAAAATCTTTCTGAAGAAATTCTGAAAATATCATCTGAAGATATTAAAAGTTTTGTAGAAGAAATCCTTGAAAACAGTATTGTCGCAAGAATTTCAACACAATATAAGGCAGAAAGTTAATATGAAAAAAATTTTAATTACGTTGATTTTTATCTTTGTTATTTTGGGTTCGTTGTTTCTTTATAACTATAAAAATAAACAGCGTCTTCCTTTAACTTATCCGAAAAATCTTTGCGAAATCGTAATTTGCAATAAATCGGAGGCAAAGCAAGTCTATATTACTTTGGTTTTTAAAAACGCCGGTATTTTGCAGAATTCTGACAGTCAACATGGAATCTCAGCGTTGATTTCCAAACTGTTATTCAGAAAAATAGGCGGATTAACAGTCGCGGAAACGGAAGAAAAACTTCAGCAATTAGGTATAACAAATTTATCCGTTAAAGGTTTATCTGATGATTTCATTATTTCATTTAGCGTTGTAGAAAATCACTTCGAGGAGGCAGTCGAATTTTTAATTTCTGGTTTTGGTGAAAATTTTTCGGAAAATGATTTGAGTTACGTGAAGGAATTTTTTCCCGTTGAAATCAATCCGGAGAATTCTCAACCTGATGAAATTCTGATTGATAAATTATATCAAAATTTATACCTAAATCATGTTTACGGAAAAAATATAACAGGATCTTTCGATTCTATTACGAAGGTTACGTTGGAAGATATCAGCAATTTTATCAAAGATAACTTCGCGTTGGATAATTTAAAGATATATTATGCGGGGAAATATTCGATAGAAAAAATGAGTGCTTTAGTCGATAATATTTCGAAATTTCTGCCGAAAAAATCTAATCAAAAGAAAGTTCCTGATTTGGATAAAATTGAAGTAAATTACGCTGAAGAAAAGATTCCAAACGGCAATATACGAGACATTTGCGGTGTTTCAACTGGAATTCGATTGGACAATCTTTCGAAACGAGAAAAAGCCGCCTTATATATTGTTTCAGACGCTTTATTTAACGACATCAACGGAGAGTTTTTAAATACGGATATTCCAATGAAAGTTTCTTATACGGTTGACGATCGTAAAATGTCTGCAGTTTTGGTTTTGACGACTTTTGTTCAGAAAAAAGATCTGGAGAGATATTTAAAAATACAGAAAGATTTTCTTTCTTGTTTGAATTTATCTCAGCTTAAGAATTTGGAACTTTCGAAAACAGATTTTATCGAAAATAAAAAAATCTTTTCGTTGCGTTCAATGCGAAATTCTTTAATCTTTTTTGATCTGCCGTTTGAAGATTGCAACAATGAAACTTACGAAAAAATATTAGAAAAAATCCGGCAGCCGAAAATTCGCAGCACCATATCGATTTTGGCGGAGGAAACCCCATCGAATTAATGATGCCGCGACTGATTCTACTTTGGGCAAGCGTCAACCAAATTGTTTATTGCCTCAAGTCTGAGTCTGTATTTATCTAAATGCCTGTCATTTGCACCAGAAAAACTCCCTGCACCTTTAGTAGCGATAGATATCAATCCAATAGCAAAGTTTACAGCATTGGCTTTTGCTAAAGACCGCTCCTCTTCTTCGATCATCTGAGTGAGCAGATCTTGTTCAACTTTTAATATATCGCAATCCAATACGGAGTATTCATCTTCTACAAGTCTTACCATCTCTTCATGACTTGGGCCGCATGCTGTTAGAGATAACAAAACGGCTGATAAAACGAATTTTTTCATAGGGATGCTCCTTTGCAATTTTTACAAACTTTGTTGGAACACTTCTTACTGTACAGTGCTTTGCGCAACACATCCATGCGAAGTTCTGCTTCTTCCTCAGAAAAAGATCCTGTGTTATACGCAGTTTCTCCGTGTCCGGAAAAAACATTCAGAACAGAATTCACTACAAGATTCATATCGTTATCTTTCATTCTCTGATTGAACGCATCAACTTTATATTCCAGCACTTGACGATATTCATTTTTAATATCGTCGCAACTTAATGAGCTGTATTCAGACATTATCTGTTCCCGACTCGGTCCGCAAGCCGACAACAGGAGAGCAACCCCCAACGCAACCTTTCTATTCATAAAAAGTCTCCCAATCTTTGTGTAGAAGCGATGATATCAAAAAAATAAAAATTGTCAATAATATTTTTCAAAAATTACAAAATCAACAAGCTTAAACCTGCAAATTTCGATATAACAGAGGTAATTTAATCTTGATATTAGTTGATTTTACAGTCTTTCACCGCCAATTATGTGAATATGAAAATGATTAACTTCTTGCCCTGCGTCTCTTCCCGTATTGGTCAGAATTCTGTATCCCGACTCCGAAATTTTTAATTTTTTTGCGATATGAGCAACTGACTGAAAAAATTTCTGAACATTCGTAGGTGTTTCGTTTTCTACGAAATCCTCAAGGTTAACAAAACAACCTTTCGTTATAACTAAGACATGAACTTTTGCTGTCGGATTAATATCGTGAAAAGCCAGACAGACATCATTTTCATAAACGACGTTTGCCGGAATTTGTCTCTGTAAAATTTTATAAAATACATTATCTTTATCGTACATAGATTCACCTATTTTTTTATATTAAAAATCATCATCGAATTCTTGTAAATGCTGATTTGCGTTTTGTTGAGGATTTTCTGCAGAGCATGGAGAATTTTTCATATATTTCATTAGAATCATATCTCGAGTAATCCAAAAAGTGTGGGCAGTCGGATGCAAAATAATTTTTTCTTCAATAACATTTTTGTGATTTTTGGTATCAATAGCAAAAGCTATAGGACTATTGGACGGATGCCCTTGGATTGAAATTTTTGGTAAGTGGATATTTTTACAAAAGATGTTTGAATGGAATTCCGTTCCGTAAATTTTTGAATGATTTTTGGTCAGTTGCGGTTCAACAATATAAACAAAAGGTTGAAGATTTCCGTCTTTTGCGGTTTTTTCGGAGATTCCCAAAGTTTTGTAAGGAATGTATCCGAATTTTAAATTTTCAGATTCATTTTCGATTCCATCATTAGTAGAGGAGGGTCTTGGCAGACGTCGATTGTTTGCAACAAAAGAAGCTATCGAGATAACCACTGTATTAATATTGGATTTTGTTTGTTGTTCTCTCATATATTTATTGGCGACCATGGATTTTCGAATAATAAATCCGGAGATAATTGCTAATATTGAAATTCCGACAGCAATTTCCAACAAGATCGATCCTTTTTTTGAATTGTTTCGGAAGAGTTCGGGAAATAATTTTTTCATTTTGTTACCAAATTCTGAACAAAACTACGCAATCTTCATTTTTATTTTTGAAATTATAGTTTGATCCGACAATACATTCGCCTGACGCATATCTTCCTTTCAAAATCTGAACATCTCCTTCCGTTGGAATGCCTGAATCTATGGTTTTGTCGATGTAATGAGCGTTCTCAGTAGTCATAATTCCCGAGAAAGATTGGTTGTTTTCTGTGCCTTTTGATAAGATCAACCAAATTCCCGGCTTGCCTGAAATTTTCGACGATACAGAGAAATATCCGCCGATTTTGCTGATGGGAAAACCGTTAATCATCTCTGCACTTACCAAACCTGATTTAGCCAAATGGCTCCAAAATCTTTTGGCATCTTCTTTCGATAAAATTTCCCCGCTGCCGTTTCCGTTTTCTAAAGATTCATCGATTAATTCTTTTGCATTTTGCAAATCTCCCGGAAGTGCTCCATATTTTTCCATAAAACTATTGGCGGCTATTCTGAATGTTTCGACCTGCTCTATTACGGCTCGCAATCTGGCTGTCCGAATCAGCTCTTTTCCTTTCAATGAGAAAGTCGCAACCAAACTGATAACCAGCACAGCTATTGCTACTTCGATCAAAGAAAACCCCTTGTGTATTTTTTTGATTATTAATCGTCCTTTTTTCATTTTTTTCTCCGAGTTTTTTCGAATTTTATCGGACGCGGATCATTTGCGAACCTTTCGTAAAGTCTTTTATCAGCAACATGATGTTTTCTTTTTTTCAGTATTGTTGCTTTTATAAAAATCACTAATTCCGTAACATAAGTTGATTTTTCATTTTCCCCGACGATAGGATCCAGTTCTGAGAACCACGGCAATCCGCTACGATTGTTTGTTGATTCTTCTTTCATAAGTCCTCCCAGCACAGCAACTTGTCCGGAAGTTAATTTCAGAACGGAGTCCATTTCTTTCATTTCAACAATCGGAATTTCTTGTTCTAAAATTCTCGGTAATATATCTGATGTTCCGTTTATAGTTTGAAATAAATACGGAACTTTTTTCTTTCCTGCTACACGGGAAATCGTCGGACGCAGGTTCAGCAAAACAGAGTTGTTTTTCACATCAATAGATGGCTGAACCGTAACGATTAATCCTATTGGAATGGTATGAAGAGTGGTTGATAAAAAGTCGGTATCGCGGCCAGACGGATTTAACGCATATTGACGTTGTATTTCCGGAAGATAAATTATTTCGTTGCGTGCTACTTTAAGTATCGCAGATTGATTGTTTAAAACAGTAATGCGAGGACTGGATAAAGTTTTTACCGCTCCGAATTTTCCGACAATATTAGCGATTGCGCTTAAATTGTTTGTTTTAACTCCAAAAGATATCATGCCTGTATGATCGGCGGAATAACCTGTTCTGAATATGGAGTCCCCCTTCCTTAAAATATTCCAATTTATTCCGTTGCGATATTTATCACTCAAATTGACTTCTAAAATTTTCGCTTCGATCAAAACTTGAGATTCAGTCGCTTCTTTCAGAAGATTTATATATTTTTGAACTTCTTCCTGTTTGAATTGCGGAGCATGAACGGTCACCAGTCCTCCCTGCTTATGAACAGTTATTGTTCCTTCATCTCCGATAATATTTTTCAGATTTTGTTTTAATTCTGACCAGAAATCATTTTTAATGACTCCGGACACAACGCTGGTTGATCCGTTATCTTTGGAATCAGTTTTTACGGATTCTCCATTTTTTAAAATCGATTGATTCATAAAAACATCAGTCGAGGTAGAAACCGAACTCTGTGTTTCACGCTCAATATTTAAAAATTGCAAACTGTAAATTTTTGTAGACGGGGCATCATTTTCGATTTTTACGGAATTTCCGTTGATTGTATATTTCAGAACACAGCTGCCACAAATATCCTTCAGAATATCAATGAAGGGACGATTTTTCGCTTCAAAAGAGATTCCTCCTTCAACATCATTAGTAATGAAAACATTAACATTCGCTTTTTTAGCGAGCTGAGTGAAAATGTCTCGTAGAGTCATACTTTTCGAAACCGTGATTGAAACTTTTTTATAGAAATTGGGATTTATCGACTCTTCGTTTTCTTTTTCAAAAGTTATATCCACTTCTTCAGATAACTCATCATCATAAATCGGATCAGTGATAGTGTCTAAACTTGACGGAACTAAATTCTTTTGTTGAGGAGTTTGAGGCATATCGACAATCGAACATCCTGTAGCCAAGAAACAAAAAAGTAAACGTTTCATAATATTTAAACATTCCCTAAAAATCGATAAAATTATACGTAAAATTTTAGAATAAATCCAAACAATTTATAAAAAACAGTCATTGCACGAGGCTTTTTATAAAACAGCTTAAACACTAAGGTATTTTACTTTGGTTTTTTCCAAGATCTCTTCAAAATGTTGAATTTTTTATCAATATGTTTTATAAGTTACGAGTCGGTGTGGTGTTAGTAGTTGGAAAAAGTTATCGAATATACCCAGGCTCAGGCGAAAGGACGGCGGTTGCGTATGGCGAGAGCTCTTACGGGAATGTCTCGTCAGGATATGCATGAAAAAACCGGAATTGCGACTTCTACTATGGATACTTGGGAGAGTGGTAGGGTCGAGCTGAATGAGCGAAGTTCGATTAGGGTTTGTGAATCTTTCAGAAAATTAGGAATTTTTTGTTCTTCAGAATGGTTGTTGCGTGGAGAAGGAATACCTCCTCACTTGATGTCCGACGCTGAAAAATCCATGTTTTCTTATGGCGAAAATTTCGAGAGTGCGAGAGAAACCAGCGTACTAAAAAAGAAAACTTTTGTTTTTCCTCCCTTTTTGAATGCGGATGTAAAAAAGGAACTGAGTTTTTTTTTGAATATACATGAAGGAGCAATGTTTCTCATTTTGAAAGAGAAATTCTTAAATTCCCAATTTGAAATAGGAGATTGTGTTGCCGGGATAGAGATGGATCCTAAAAATCTCATTGGGAAGGTTGTAATTTTGCAAGACATCAACGAAAAATCGTTTCTCTGCAGATTAATCAAGGTAAAAGACAACATCGCGGATGTCTTTTTTAATGCCAAGAGACCTGTAGAAAAAATCGAATTCAAAAAAATCGCTAAAGTATTGTGGCATAGAAAACAAATGTAAGCCAAATATTCCAGCGATTGGTTAAATCTTCACCAGAAAGTTATGAACGCCTTAAAGTTTTAAAAGACATCTTAATTTTGCTGATCGAGACTTGGGGTTTATTAAAATTTCCTCTTCAGTCGGAGCAATAGGCTTTTTTGTAACTACCTGAAAAAGATGTTTACTCATTCCGCATTCTCTGAAAAAGTTTTTAACAATACGGTCCTCAAGAGAATGAAAACTTACAACGACAATTTTTCCGCCTGAGTTCAGCAATTCCAATGACTGACGCAAAATCGATTTTAATTCATCTAATTCTCTGTTTACAAAAACACGCAAGGCTTGAAAAGTTTTTGTGGCAGGATCGATCTTTCCTGTTCGTTTTACGCATGAACGTATCACATTCGCCAAATCTTCTGCGGTTTTGATTTGTTTCAGGTTTCTCTTTATGGTTTTTGCGATGCGTCTGGAGAATCTTTCCTCGCTAAACAGATATATTATATTTGCAAGCTGATCTTCCGGACATCTGAGGATAACATCCATTGCCGTTTCATCGCACAGTCCCATTGACATATTAACTTCACCTTTGGAGTTAAATGAAAATCCGCGAGATTCATCTTCAAGTTGAAAATTCGAAAGGCCCAAATCAAGAACTATTCCATCCAACTTTTCTACATTTTGATGATTTAAAACTTCTTTGATATTACTAAATTTTGAGTGTTCAAATGAAAATCTCGAAGGAAACTCAGCCTGAAGCTTTTTCGCAATAGGAACTACAAGGTCATCACGATCGCAGGCTATTACTTTACAATTCGCTTTTTCTAAAATCGCTCTGGAATATCCTCCGCCACCAAAAGTTCCGTCGTAATACACCTTACCTTCAGACGGATCTAAGATATCTAAAACCTCATTTAACAAAACAGGAATGTGTTCGCTCATTTTCTCACCACAATTACGCTATAGCAACAAACAGAATTCACATTAAATTCTAATCGCGACATTATAATCCGACTTATCTGATATGTACACAATCAATTTTGATGCATGTACAACTACAACATTTTTGACAGAACACTTCAAAAATTTCCGAGATCACTAAAAAGATATCTTTATTCGGCAGTTTGATTTAATTGGTTGCGGGGGAAGGATTTGAACCAACGACCTTCAGGTTATGAGCCTGACGAGCTACCAGACTGCTCTACCCCGCGACAACGGACACAATATATCACATCAGAATGACTGAAGCAAGAGAATTTGCCCGAAATTATTAATAAACTATAAATCTTGCAAATTTAGATTTGAAAGAGCCTTCGACAAATCCTTCTGATCTTCCTTTTGGCAGTTATCACTTACGGATTTCTCTTTACGTAGCTTTTCCACTTCAATTTTTAAACGTCTTGCAAAATCTATAAGATTTTGTTCCAGGACTTTGTCCGAAAAAGAGATTCTCAAAGTCGTGGAAGGCAATTTCCCTTTGGGATCAATAGCTTCCTTGACATTAGACTCTCCTTGACCCAAGCAAGAGCACCCTGAGGAGAAAGAAAAATCTTGCATGCGATCGATTAGATCTTTCAGAAGAACTCCCTTAATCGAAACCGAGAATACATGAGAAGGTTTTTCTGAATTAATATACACATCCTCGATTTTTTCGATCTCTTTTTTTAAAACATAGAAATTTTTTTCTATGATCTTCGAATTTAATTTATAAATTTCGACCGCTTTTGCAAACGCCGCAATCAGTGCCGTTGGTTTCGATCCTGGGAATAATTCATCACCCGATCCGAAAACAATCGGAGCAATTCTTTTGCGGTCTTTTACGTACAGAGCAGCGATTCCTTTCGGAGATCCGATTTTATATCCGGAAAAAGTCGCAAGATCAAAAACCGAAAAATCTGTCGGATACTTTCCGAAAGCCTGCGAAATATCTGAATGAAATAAAATATCTTTGCTGGGAGAATTTTTTATAATTCCCGCGATAGCAGAAACATTTTGTCGAGTTCCGATCTCGCTGTTGAAAGATTGAATCGAAACTAAACGAGTCGTCGGTTTGATGCTGTTTTTCAGCTCTTCCAAATCCAAATTTCCGTAACGATCCACGCCGATGTAAGTTACTCTGTACCCTGACTTCTCTAAATATTTGAAAACATTCAGTACACTTTTATGTTCGATTTTCGAAGTGATTAAATGACATCCAGGATTTTTGTAAGCAACTCCCAAAATCGCAACATTGTTGGATATTGTTGCGGAATTCGTGAACAAAATTTGATCGGAATTACATCCTATTTTTTTTGCGATAGTTTTTGCTGATTCGATCTCGATTTGTTTCAGCTTTTGCGCGTGGGGGTTAAATCCCGAAGAATTTCCATCGAGTTTTGAAATTTCGATAAATTTTTTCAGAGATTCATTGTTGATATGAGCTGATGCCGCATAATCCAAATAAGTTGAATTTTGCGAAGCCTCTTTTGCTACAACAAGTGACGTGATAATCAGTCCAGATAACAACAGATATTTCATCTTATTCTCCATAACTTGTTTAAAATTTTATCTGATTGATGTTTTATTTCAATTCTATCGGAAAGATTTTTCAAAAACTCGCTAAAAAATCGAAATGTAATATGTTAGAGTCTCGAGAGGGGAAGTATTATGGCAAGTTTTTATTTTTATTATGCAGCGATGAATGCGGGCAAAACTACGTCTTTGTTACAGACTGATCACAATTATCACGAACGAGGAATGAACACGGTTATTTTTACTCATTCCATAGATACTCGTTATGGAAAAGGTATTGTGCGTTCACGGATAGGTCTTCAAAAAAACGCAATGGCTTACGATGAAAAATTTGATTTCTTTTGTTATGTAAAAGATGCGAAGGATGTTGCTTGCGTGTTGGTTGATGAGGCGCAATTTCTAACAAAGGAACAAGTGGATCAACTTAGTGATGTTGTCGATTTTTTGGATATTCCTGTATTGGCTTACGGACTGCGTTCGGATTTTCGCGGAAACAGTTTCGAAGGAAGCCAAAGACTTCTTGCGATTGCAGATATTCTGGTGGAGCTCAAGACAGTCTGTTTTTGTGGAAAAAAAGCAACTATGAATATACGAATCGATTCAGAAGGAAACAAAGTTGTTGACGGAGCACAAATAGATATCGGTGGAAATGAAAAATATGTATCCGTATGCCGAAAACATTTTAAAACAGAGAAGAAGTTCCGCAAATAACTGTTTGTTCGGTTTAAATTTGTGCTATTATTTCGCTGATGTAGAGCAAGTGTAATGAAAAAAGTTGTTTGTGCGATTTTAATTTTATGTATGATTCAAGGGAGAATAAATGCGGCGCAGTTTGTTAGTCTGAAGTCGTCGAAGATTAATATGCGCGTCGGTCCCGGAGATGAATTTCCTATTAGTTGGGTATTTCTCAGAGCAGGACTTCCTATGATGCTGATCGCGGAATTTCAACAGTGGAGAAAAGTAAGATATCTCGATAATACCGAAGGTTGGATGCATAAAAATATGATTTCCGGAAGAAATACGGCGGTTGTTGTAAAAAACAACTCCCTCCTTTATAAAAAAAATTCAGAATCTTGTCCGATCGCAAAGCTTGAAAAAAACGTGATAGTTAGGGTTTTGGAAAAACGAGACAACTGGATCAAAGTTGATATCAACAAGGTAAAAGGCTGGATTCCAAGAGAGAATCTCTGGGGAGTCGATGACGATATCTTAGGTTAATTTTCAAAAAACATGTGAATCATCTTCTATTGGAACCCTTTGTTAACCAGGCAACACATGGAGCCAAGATGATCTTGGAGCCTGTTATTAGTACAGCTATCTCACGGTATGCTCCTTGCATCTAAATCGGTTTTTGTGATTTTTTCGGTATACTGTTGGATAGGAATACTGCAAAAATATCGCCTGCATGGGTTCCGTGCCCAGGTAGCACATGGAGCCAAGACGATCTTGGAGCCAGTATTAAGAGTACTTTGATATAATGGTTTGCCCTTGTATCTAAATCAATTTCTGTGATTTTTCAGCATACCGATATCGAAATGAATAAAAAAACTACCTGCCTCCAAGCTCAGCTCTTTTTGTCCGAACATCAGAGCAAAACAATTAAATTTAAATAAATTTGTTTTAATTGTTGGATATATTAAGATACAATCTGAGTTGAAAGTGTTTTTTGTTTTTATGTAAGGAGAAAGAAATATGAAAAAGTTGGCATTTTCAGTTTTCGCCGCCGCTTTGGCTTTTGGAGCCGAGGCGGTAGAAAGAGTAGAAACAACCGCGGCAGAGACCGAATCTTGCAGCGGATATGACGGTTTCTATTTAGGTGTAGGTGTCGCGGTAGTTAATGACGGATACGTAGTCGAGGATAGGTTTTCTTCGGAAATTGAAAAAGGATCTGATTACAAAACCAAACTTGCGGCGTCTTTAGCTTTGGGTTTTGGCGGAAGAATTAAGGAAAAGGCTTACTTAGGACTGGAAACAGGATTGGATGCCTCTCAAAATTCAGAATATGACGACGGAAATATAAGGATTGGCGGTTTGCTTCCTTCCGTAGCTTTGAAGATAGGTTTTATCCATCCTGAAACGAGAAGTATGGGATACTTGAAAGCCGGTGCCGCTTATTCCAGAACCAAGAGAATTGACGACGATACTTCCGCTGTATTTCACAGTTGCAGATGGTCTCCTATAGTTGCTTTGGGTGCGGAAAAACTCTTCGGAAAGAATGTCAGAACTCGTTTTGAAGCTGAATACAGATTCAGAACGAATAAGACTTTCAACGATGTCGTCAACGAAGATAAAAAAGTAGAAAGCTTTAAGCTGACTAACAGAGGCGCTGTTACCTTGAGAGCGATGGCTATTTACACCATAAAGAAGTAATTCGAGAACCTCTATTATCAACTAATGGGCGGGAGAGAAATCTTCCGCTTTTTTTCGGCTCCGCAATCAAAAAACAAAGGATATAAATTTAACCCGTAAACAATTAAATACATTGTTGTCTCAGTATATCGAAAATGGAGAAGATCACGAAATTTTCAAAGATTTTCTTAAAATTTTGATTACCTCCAAATCGAATACGGAGGTGAGGTAGCAAAAAAAACGTTAGAATTCAGTTAAATTGTGAACTCTAAAAACCTTCATCGTCGATTGTCGGACGAGTATTATAATTACTTTTTGAAAAATCGGATAACGATTGTGTCGTTTCCGATAATTTATCGATTTTTTCTGATATTTCAGTTGTTTTACTGCCTACTCCCCTAACCTGTAACATTAAATACGCTGTCACCGACACGGACAAAATCGTCGATAAAATCCAAACGCAAGCCGCTGTAGATACATATTTTGGGTCGGATTTTTTCAAAAACTGATCTACGGACTTTTCTGTAACCTTTATTGGCTTTGCGGATTCTAACGAGCGAAATTTTTTCTGGTCCATTGCTCGGGGAATTGATAGAAGAAATACCTGCAGCAATATTGATAACAAGGTCAAGCTGTTCGTCGGAACAGCGCCTTTTTTTACCACTACCAATACACCTGAAATAACTCCGAAAAGGCATGGAACGACAACACCAAACACGATAAACGACCATATGGGATCAATCGGATTATAACCCGGAATTTTCGCGTATCCTTTTGATACCTGAGATCTTACGTGTTTGTAATACAAAGTGTTTCCGAAAAATCCAAAACCCACAAACAAAATTAAAGAAAATAATATTGAAACTCCGTACAACATCGACGGAGATAGATTCAACATTTTTATAGGTATTTGAATTCCCACGTTTACCAAAATAAATAATATCGCCCATCCGTACATTTTTCTGAAAATTAACCACTGGATACTAAAAAATGCCGCTACGAAGTTGAAGGTACTTTTGTTTTCTTTCTCCAACTTTTCGAAAGCTTCCCTGTAATACCTTGTATTTCTTTGGTCCCACGACTCAAATGTTTTGGAAAAACGACCCTTCATGATTATCTCCGAAACCACTAAAACAAATTAATTCCCGACCGTGGCTGGTTTATCGTCCTTCATCACGAATTTTCCGATTAAACTCTCCAAATTGATTGGACCTGTTGTGCGTTCTATTTCTTCTCCGTTTTTCAGAGTTTCTTCCTCGCTTCCCGGAGTTATTGAAAGATATCTTCCCCCGAAAAGTCCGTCACTGGCTACGTTAGCACTGCTGTCCGTCGGCAATTTTATATCATGAGAAATGTGAAGAGTAACGACAGCAAAAAATGTTTTAGGGTCGACCTCGATACTGTCAATTTTTCCGACTCGAACACCACTGATTTTTACATCAGTCCCCTCAGTCAATCCGTCAGCTCTATCGAATT
>Ga0310690_10008728_pt1 | contig 12811 bp, 9 predicted proteins | sample AusTroGonzalo_MG_2_FD_207661 | JGI IMG/M metagenome (GOLD analysis project Ga0310690, IMG submission 207661) | Bovine rumen microbial communities from tropical cattle in Woodstock, Queensland, Australia - Gonzalo_04 (v2) (version 2) | ecosystem: Host-associated > Mammals > Digestive system >...
AAGTCGATGACGCCGGAGGGTCTGCGACGACGGGTGTCTTTCTGAACGCTTCATCCACGGCTCTGAACCTGCTGCTAGGCATGTATCGCCGATTGGTTCGATAACATAATAATTTATTCTTAAAGAGAGGATGTTTCAGGCCCACCCCCAAGTTAATAATCCCCCATCTCATCCCAGTTGACATGGCACAGGATTCGGAGACCGCCAAGTGGAACAGGAACACAGGGATTTCATTCGCTGTCGCGCTGGCGATAGGTGCGGTCGTTTTCGTGTTCTCGGACATCTTCATAGCGCTGTTCGCCGTCCTCATAGCGTCCGGGGTGTTCTTCGCCGTATCTTTCTATCTCCGTGACGAGTCCAGGAAGTCCGGTAGACCCTCCACCGCCGACGGCGCCATAATGGCCGGGGTCCTGCTGGCGGGGATCGGGGTATGCGGTATCATACACTACTTCCTAGACGACGTAACCATCACGGCGATATGCATCATAGCCGTGATGATAGCTGCCGCTGGCGTGATGGTGGTCAGGAACAGAAGGTACCTCTGATAATTCCTAAATAATCGCCTTCCAATCCACGTACCCATGAAAGAATTAGCCGATTACGTGACCACGATCCCCAACTTCCCCAAGGAGGACATCATGTTCAGGGACGTGACCACGATCGTACAGGATCCCGAGGGATTCAAGCTCGCCATCGACCAGCTCGTCGAGAAGCTGAAGGGTGTGGATTTCGACTGCATAGTCGGTTCCGAGTCCCGCGGATTCATCTTCGGAGCACCCGTCGCATACGCCATGGGAAAGGGATTCATCCTCGCAAGGAAGAAGGGGAAGCTGCCCAGAGAGGTCGTCTCCCAGGAGTACGCCCTCGAGTACGGCACCGCCACCATCGAGATGCACGCGGACTCGATCAAGCCCGGTCAGAAGGTTGTCATCATCGACGACCTGCTCGCTACCGGCGGAACCACCGAGGCCATCATCAAACTCATCGAGAAGCTGGGCGGACAGATCGTCAGCATCGGCTTCGTCATGGAGCTGGCCGGATTCGGCGCCATGAAGAGGATGGAGAAGTACAACGCATTCTCGCTGATTACTTACCCCGGAAACTGATCATTCCATCCGGTACAATACAAGGTAGAGCCTGACGGCCTCTTCCGGCGTGTACTCCGTATCGACCCACCACCGCATGGTCTCGGTGAATCCAGATACCAGATAGTTCAGGTAGTAGTCTCTCGGAACACCTTCTGGCGTCCTTTCGATGATCTTCTCGAAGACCTCGGTCAGGTGATCCTTGAAGAACCTCAGGAAGATCTGGCCGCTCTCGCTGGAAAGTATGCCCTTGATGTGCGAGTCAAGGTCCTGGACGTGATACAGGATATGGATGAGCTCTCCCTCGAGATTATCGCTGTGGGAGAAATCGTGGCCGGCCTCTTTCTCGGGCGTTCCGGTGAAAACATGGTCGAAGATTTCCATGCACATATCATTGAGTAGCTCGTCCTTTGTCTCGAAATGTGAGTAGAACGTGCTTCTGCCTATGTCCGCCTCATCTATGATGTCCTGAATCGTGATTGCGCTATACGGCTTGCTGGCCAGAAGTTTAGCGAAAGCCTTGTAAACGGCCTTTCTGGTCTTCATCTGGCGGCGGTCCATGGTTCGTTTCCATTATTGTTTCCCTATTAACGGTTTTCGTGAACAATGGGTGTTACTTATTTCAATAATGTACATACTATATTTTAATGAACAATTTGTTCAATAACTCTAAATAGATACCATGCGTAGTTTCATTCATGGGGACTAATATCATCACGAAAACCAACGACCTGCTTGCAGGTCTACCAATGACGATAATAGGCGGGATATTCCTGCTAGCGTCGTTCGTACTGCCGTACTTCGGTTATCCTGAGGGCGCATATCTGGCATGGGTCTGCGTGGTGATATGCGGATTCCCACTGCTGTATCTATCAGTCTGGCGCATAATTTACAACAAAGGCATCAGCAAGATCTCCTCCGCGTTGCTGATCACAATCGCGATGATCGCGGCCCTGTTGATAGGCGATCTGTTCGCCGCCGGCGAGGTTGCGTTCATAATGGAGATCGGTGCCATCCTTGAGGACAAGACGACAGAACGTGCGAGAAAAGGTCTGAAAAATCTCATTTCCATGGTCCCGGAGACCGCCAGACTCATCATCGATGGCGAGGAGAGGACAGTACCTATTGGTGATGTGAAGAAAGGCGATATCGTAAGGATCGTCCCCGGAGAGACGATTCCCGTCGACGGCAGGATCATTGACGGGGAAACTTCGGTGGACCAGTCCACGATGACCGGGGAGAGCCTTCCGGTCGATGTCTCCGTCGGCGACCTGGTATACAGTGGAACCATCAACCGCTTCGGTTCAGTGGATATCGAGGCCGTCAAGACCGGAGAGGACAGTTCTCTTCAGAAACTGGTGAAAATGGTGGAGAACGCGGACAACAACCAGGCCCCCACCCAGCGCATAGCGGATAAATGGGCAAGCTGGCTGGTCCCGATTGCTTCACTGATAGCCGTCGCAGCCTACTTTGTGACGAACGACATCGTCCGTGCTGTTACGGTTCTGGTCGTATTCTGCCCATGCGCACTCGTCCTATCCACACCTACCGCGATTATAGCGGCTATAGGCCAGGCGACCAAGCACGGTGTGATAATCAAATCGGGAGAGGCCCTGGAGAAGATGGGCGCGGTGAATACCGTGGCTTTTGATAAGACTGGTACGCTCACCTACGGCACGTTGGAAGTCAACAGTGTGGTCTCATTCTCTAATCTGGATTCCAGAAAGATACTCTCCATCGCCGCCTCCGCAGAGAAGAGGAGCGAACACCCTCTGGGCAAGGCCATAGTTTACAAAGCGGCGGAGGAGGGTTTGGACTTCGAGGAGACCACCTCATTTAACATGAGCGCGGGCAAGGGCATCTCGGCGACCGTTGGAGGGGTCGGATACCACATCGGTAACGAGAAATTCATCACGGAATGCGGGATTGCCATCACCGACGAGGTCCGCTCCTGCCTTTCCAAATTCGCTTCAGAAGGCAAAGCGACCGTCCTGGTATCGGATGCCGATTGTGTACTGGGAGCCATAGGCATGTCCGATGTGATACGCCCCGAGTCCAAAGACATGATAGTAGAACTGAACGGCATGGGCGTGAGGACCGTGCTGCTCACCGGCGACAGGAAGGAGACCGCGGACTACTTCGCAGGGAAGATCGGCATAAATGAGGTCAGGGCGGAACTTCTCCCGGAGGAGAAGGTATCCAATGTCAATGCTCTCAGACAGACTGGAAAGGTCTGCATGATCGGGGACGGTGTCAACGATGCCCCAGCCCTCAAGACCGCCGATGTAGGTGTGGCCATGGGTGCGATGGGGAGCGACATTGCTGTGGATGCTGCTGATATCGCCTTGATGACTGATGACATCTCGAAGATCCCTTACCTCAAATGGCTCTCCAATGCGACTGTGACCACCATCAGAACGGCGATTACCGTGTCCATGTGCATCAATTTCGTCGCGATCATAGCATCCGTCATGGGTTGGCTGAATCCCACCACCGGAGCGATCGTCCACAACGCAGGATCCTGTCTCGTGGTCTTGCTGGCCGCATTACTGTACGACAGGAAATATCCCAAGGATAAAACCAAGAAAGGAAAAGAGGACAAGAGAGTTACAAACGACCCTTCGCTCGCTCCTTCCCGGCACTCTTGACCTTCCCTGCCATGAACCTCAGCAGTATGGCGACCTTCATGGCGCTGTTGAAGCTGTTGGCGTAAACAAGGGAGTAGACCACCGCCAGACATATCAGCGGGACAAGGAAGTACAGGTAGTTGACCAGCATATCGGTGATGCTGAACCCGTAGTACATGGCAAGGAAGAACATCATCGAGAACGCTCCCACTGTGAGGAATGTGCTGAACAGGCGTTTCCTAGCCCCCGTCCATAGATAGTAGTCCCTGGGCGCGTCGGATACCACCCTTACCTTCAGGTCACCGATTATCTGCCAAGGGATGATCAGAGCGGGCGCGAATATCGACAGCATCAGCATTATCGCCATCAGGTCCTTGGTGCCCATGGTGTCGAGGAAGTACGGGTTCAGGAAGAGGTTGGAAGATAGCAGGAGCATCATCAGGATCATGTAAAGGAAAAGATTCCTTGCCACATGCCTATCGAAATGCCTGAAATCGATGTCCGGCTCGACCTCGATGTCCTTCACGTCCACGATATCGGGGATCATGAAGAATCCCTCGGAGGCGCTTTTCCTCTTGGTACGGGTATCGTAATCTATGCTGAGGAACACCCTCGGAAGGTACACCCTCAGATACGCCGATATGACCGCCAGGACACCTACCGTAGCGAACAATGTCACGAACGTCAGGACGACTATGGACACCAGAACCATCACCAGGTCCTTGGAGACGTCCGTGATGAACCCGATCATGTAAACGACCATGTCCACGAAAGTTCCGATCTCCATCAGCTGCCCATACCCGATCTGGACTGCGGCCATGACCGATGAGATCAGGATTATGGTCCATTTCGGTAGCGGTCCGCTATCGATGAACGGATACAGGACCAGCCCCAGGACCGAGAAGCATCCGATGAACGAAAAGCACAGCAGCTCTATGATGGCGGTCAGCGAATAGTTGCCACGGATCACAAGCAGAGCTATCCAAAGGACGATGCATACCGCCAGGAAGACCGGGAACACCTTCGTCAGCTTGATATCGTTCTCCAGTGAGACGCTCTGGATGAAGGAACTCGATTCCGGGAATCTGCCCGACAGTTCTTTCACATGGGCATCGGTGCCGTCGTTCTGCCTGTGCTCGAACATCGCCCCCGCAATCAATCGGGTTGTTTATGATAGTTGCGCGATGCAAACCGGGATGAGTTGGGAAAAGTGGCCCTACTGGGATTCGAACCCAGGTCAGCGGAGTCGAGGTCCGGCAGGATATCCAAGCTACCCCATAAGGCCGATTACGGTTAGAGGATTCAGATTAAAGAAAGTAGCGAGAGGGACGACCGTGGCAATACCTTTATCCATCCTCGTCAATCAACCGCACATGTCCAAGGTGATCATGAACCACGGAGCCGGCGGAGAGCTCATGCAGGAGTTCCTCGGCAAGCACATCACTAGCCACTTCCCCAAGATGAAAGCGGAGGTCCCGCTCGATTCCATGGATGACTCCGCTGTGGTGGATGACGTGGTGTTCACCATCGACGGCCACACCGTCAAGCCCCTGTTCTTCCCGGGAGGGGACATCGGTAAGATCTCCGTGGCGGGAACCGTCAACGACATCTCCGTCATGGGTGCGACCCCCATCGGACTGGCCTGCTCGGTCATAATCGAGGAGGGCCTGGAGATAGAGGTCGTGGACAAGGTCATGGAGAGCATGGGGAAGACCGCGGCGGACTGCGGGGTTCCGATAGTCACCGGGGACACCAAGGTTGTGGAATCCGGTGCCGTGGACCAGATGGTCATGTCCACTTCGGCCATCGGAAAGAGATCCCCATATCTGGACTCCAACCTGGCCAAGGCCGCCGAGTACAGGAAGGTCGAGAACAGATGGTGCACGGACTCCAGCGTGAGGCCCGGGGATGCCATCATCGTATCAGGTTACATGGGTGACCACGGCGTCGCCCTACTCTCGTTCCGCGAGGGATACGGGTTCGATGCGGAGGTCCAGAGCGATGTCGCTCCCCTCAACAAGATGATCGCCGAGGGACTGAAGACCGGCGGTATCGTCGCTATGAAGGACCCCACCCGCGGAGGATTGGCCAACACACTCAATGAATGGTGCTCCAAATCCCACATCGGAATGGACATCAACTACTCCGACATCCCCCTGAGGGATGCGGTCGTCAACGGATGCGACCTCCTCGGAATCGATCCCTTGAGCATAGGCAACGAGGGAAAAGCCGTGATAGGCGTGGTCCCCGAAATGGCCGAGGAGGTCCTGAAGGCACTGAGAAGGACACCTGAAGGAAAGGATGCCGCCATAATCGGATACGCCAACGATGGCCCCGAGAGGGTCGTTCTCAAGACCGAGATCGGCGGAAAGAGGATCCTCGAGGCGCCCGCAGGCGATCCCGTTCCGAGGATCTGCTGATAGAAACAGGGCGGTCGTCCGCCCTTTTTTGGTTTTTCAAGATCACTTCTTGGCAGGCTCCCATTTGCACCTAACGGGCGAAACGATGGAACCGTCCTTCTTCATCTCCGCGAAGGCCTTGTCAACGGCCTTGCGGTCCAATCCTGTAAGCTCTGCTACCTTTCCGGCGTTGAGGGGCTCTCCCGCCTTCCTCATCGCCTCCAGTATGATCTCTTTGTCGCTCATCTGTTCACCGTCCGATTATCATGTCCCGCGGAAATCCGGAGACAGGGACGACACAGGAAACGACTCGGTAGTATTTCATCGATGTCGGTGTGAAATTAAAAAAAGAAGTGTCGGGGGATTTCTCCCCCTGAAAGGTTTATTCGCTCTACGCTTACATTCCCATCTCTTTCTTGACTTCGCCGTCAAAGAGAAGGATGAGCATGAAGATGTAGATGATCACTTCGCAGATACTGGTGATGAGATCGGGGATGTCCAGGATCATGAGGCTTCCGATGACGCCCAAGAGGTATACAACGAACATGATGATGAAAGCGAGGAGGAGGATGATCCAAATGATCTTGTCTCCAGTGGTCTGCTTTCCATCGTTGACCTTTCCTGCAATGAACAGGATGATAAGACCGATGATGATTGTAACCAGGATGCTTCCGATTCCAGCAACGACATCGAGTCCAGCTGCCATGAGTGCGATTGCGCTGAATATTCCGCTGACGATGGTGGTAATTCCGACCATCCTGACGAATCCTGCAAGAACATCTATCTTAGCTGAGATTGTTCCGTTCCTGACCTTGCTTCCGTATACGAATATGATAGCACCAACGATTATGCTTCCGATTCCGACTACTATTAAAGAGGAGGTCAGACCAGTGTCGGAGATTGCTCCGAGAATGATCGTGATAATGCCACCTATAATCTGAATCAGTCCGACAATCATGAATGCCGTACCTGCTGTAGATGTGCTGTCGAAGAATGACATGGTTATGTAGTGGTTTTTTCACTATTTAAACTTTCTTCAATAATTTCAGCAAAATGACAAGATAGCCCTCGATGTACCAGCGGCTAGTTAACATCACTTTCCATCCAGTAACACTGAGATAAACAAGGGTGGATGTATCGCCGGAAAGAATCTTTATTCGACGATGCAAAAATGATATTATTCATGGTTTTTTCGTCATCCAGTATTAAAAATCAAAGAGATTTTAGTCCTCGCGGTTCACAACCCTGGAAGACTTTTTCTTCATCATGATCTAAGATCAGGACCCTATCATCGAACGACGTACTCTTAGAAGTATGAAACTACGAGTTTTCTGGAAACGGAGCGAACTTTCAAGAATTCTCGCTCCTCCTATTCATAGCACCGCATTCCTTGGGAATTCATCAGATAGCGGAATCGTAGAGCATCCAAATGCATGGGTGCAAGACCTACTTCGTTCGACACAAAGATGCAGGGTCTTTAAATAAGACGCGCGCGTCTTGTATGCATCCACTCCAGGAAGCCGAATAGCCCCTGTTAGCAGTTAACGTATAGAGACTGTAAAGGGTGCAAAGAACGAGAAACATGCTAAGAAGACGGACGCTGATCCTCGCAGCAGTGCTCGCTGCCACGATTGTGACGATGGCAGCGGTAGCCATCGAAGGAGGGTCTGACGGCTCCTCGGCTTGGCAGGATCGTTCTGAAACCGGTTCCCTGCAATCTAACAGCAGCACTTGGGATCGTGCATTCAATACGACGACGGTTACGACCGAGCCCCCAAGGAAATACACGATGCTCGATCCCAGTGAGGGATATTACACTCTGACTGTTGAAAACACGACCGGCGGTCATCTGGACGTCTCTTGCTCTGGCGGAGCAGGTCAGATATCCGAGACAGAATCCGGCTACATCATTAATGTATCGACATCAGGCGCGACCTGGAAGGTGGAGCCCAGGAACGATGGCACTGGTAATAGGAACTGTCGCCTTCTTATCAATTACATTATGACCGTCGTAGACGGGGCCCTGACCTATACCATCACATCGGTACCGGATACTAACTACCGCGCGGAGAATATGAAGGAGGCCGACGGAACCACCAGTTATGATGTGGGCGAAACGGCCCACCATATAACTGGAGACATGACGGTCAAGGGCAACTTCATACACTATCAAAGACTTTACATCACTTTCAATGGCGCACCCACCCCTAAAGCATACTATACCATCTCGTCCCCTGCCTCATCCGGCAATCACAGTGGCAACAGCAACTGCTATCTATTGGTGGACGTTGGGGCCACCATGTCGATCAACGTCGAATGCGTGCATGAAAAAACGATCGCTAGGATCTCAGACGACGCACACGCCGGCTATATCAACTGCAGCATGGAGGATTCCGAGACATACAACTTAACCGCAATAGACGGCCCGACTCGTAGACTCCTTATTCAAGAAATCACCTACTTCACCGTCACTGTTTCCAAGTCGACCACCGGCGGAACGGTATCCGCCACATTCGGAGGAGAGGGGGTCAGCAGGATGACATCTACCTCGTCAGAGTACAAAATCCTGGTAGATTATTGCTCATATCGGATATTCCATTCATCGGGGGATCCAAACCCGGGCTACCTCACAGGACTCTACGACAAACTGATCATCTATGATGGCCTTCAACAGTACATCTTCCAGGTCAACCCTTCCGAAATCTCGAATGATAGAGGGTACAGGTCATACGGGTTCAAAATCGGATCAAACCTCATCACGAGTGACGGATACATAGAGGGGAACACATCATTTTCCGGAAACTGCGTTGAATTCAGGATCATCACGATAACAACGGGAAGCAATGCCATAACCGTGAACTACACCGTGACCCGCGCATCCAACAAGGGACCGGCTTTCAGCGGTGTCCTGAAGAAAACGGACTCTATATACACCAATACCGTGAGCATAAGCGGATTCTCGGCATTCTCCTTCGACGAAAACGTAGTGTACGTCGACACGGGACAGAACATCACCATCTCGGTCACAACCTCCACGTCGAGCTACATCGCCAGGGTGGTGGTGACCCCCTATAACAGCTCCTCCGGATTGCCAACCAATATCGGTACCGGCGACATGGCGTACAACCAGAACTCGGTGAGCCGGGGTTATACTTTCGATATTACCGACATACGGGCGTACACCATAACCGCCTCCCCCGTCACTGGAGGGACGTTATCGGCGACCAGTTCCGGTGGACGCCCATTGATCACCGGCAGCGGTAGCGGACCATACACCATCAAGGTCGCCGAAGGCGCTGAATGGTCCATAACGAATTATTCCAATTCATTGAACAATGACATCCTAACCAAGCGCTACGACAAGATGACCATCACCGACGGGGCCCAGAATTATACCATACGGGTAACCCCCAACTCCATCTCGAATGGCGAGGGATACCGCGTATACGGATTCGATGTCAGCGGAACCCTGAAGACAGCCGATTCAGGAACCATGTCATCCAACATTACTGTCAGCGGGAACTTCATACCGTTCAAGGTCATCTCCTTCGGACTCCCCGCAGATACCACGAACAAGATCATGGTGTACTATTCCGTCACCCGCGCCGATGACACCGGACCTGCCTACAGTGGATCCATAAAGAGATACGCCTCTACATTTACCAACAAGATAACCGTCAGCGGGTACTCGCAATTCACCAGCTCGCTCAGCTCGTTGTATGTGGACATAGGGCAAAGCGTAACCTTCACGGCCGAGACCACCACGGCGAACCATATGGTCAGGGTGACGGACATCCCCCAGGGAGGCTCAGAAAGCCCATCCCTCAATATCGACATGACCAATAACTTCGTCCTGGATTCGGTAACGATTCCCCATTCGATCATCTTCAAACAGGTCCAAACACGCACCATAACCGCCTCCTCCGTCACAGGAGGGGCGATCTCGGCGAGCGGTTCCGGCGGTTATCCGCTGATCACAGGATCTGGCCCGTACACGATCAAGGTGGCTAACGGAGCGAAATGGACCCTTGCCGATTCTACATCCGACACATACTTCGAGAACGGTGTAAACGTGACCTCGAACAATATCTTCACATTGGTGGACGGCGCCCAGACGTACATCGTCACATGCTCCGTGGAGCCACCAGATGTCGCGACTGCGACCACAGGATACAGAGTCTCCGGGTTCCTGAACGGTACGACCTTGATCGACGGTTCCGGTTCCGTCGGATCAAACATGGATCTCACCGGAAACTGCATCCAGTATTACACAGTCCTAACATCCTCTGATATCATCGACATCACCACCAGCTATGAGATCGGGTCTCCCGCAACCTATTCTACCCATGGGCCTTCCCCGGGATACAAGATCCTGGTAGATGCCGGTTCTAACGTCAGCTTCGGTGCTTCGACCAACGCCAGCGGCAAGATCGTCCGTGTCAGCGACAATGGCGGGGCGTCTACCAATATCGGAACCGGTGCCTCCGGAGATGTGGCCAAATACATCATGTCTGAGATCAACATCCCCCACACCCTAGTATTCTCCGAGATCGTCCCTACGGTCATCACCGTCAGCTACCCGTCCATCGGCGGCACGGTGATAGAGAACGATGGAGGAAACCCCAACTTAGTCGATATCGACGAGGGCAAGGAGATCAGGGTCGATCCCCATGCTACGTGGACCGTGACCAACACCACATCTGGAGCCGACCTGCTGCTGAAGAGACACAACCTCCTGACTATCATCGATGGCGCCCAGACATACATGATAGACTCTACTCTGACTAGCCTCAGTGAGAATGATGCGAGAATCTACGGTTTCATAGTCGGTGAAGATCTAGTGCTGGACGGTGATGATGGGAGCTTCGAAGGCCTAGAGTCTATTATCATCACCCCGAACGTCATCAAGACTCATACGGTCAAGCTGAGCCTCGAAGGCTTAGAAAAAGAAAACTTCACCATGTATGATGAAACTCCCAATGATAGTTGGTTCAGCGGGACCGTATCGCTCACCGATTCTGTTCTGAATGGAAAGGTCTTCATAGTGGACGATAGACTGTCCGTCAGCCCGATAGAGATAACAGACATCCAATCTGTCGACGGCCATCTGCCGATCCACATCGATGACGGATGCGACCTGAAGCTATATCCGGACAACCCCACATCCGACCGGCGCATATACGACACCCCGGACGGTGGCGACAGGATAGGGCCTATCAACGCTAGGTACGGGTACCTGCTTGAGAACGTGAAAACGGGTCACACATTGGACCTGTTCCTCGTGAACATAGTGACGGTCACCGTTTCCGTGCAGGAGCACGGACGCATCACCGTATCCGGTTCCGTCAGCGTAGTAATCGATGATCACCATGAATGGTCCTTCGAAATCGCTAAAGGGGCCACTTGGGAGGTACAGAGCCCCCATAAAATGGTAATAGACGACATGGGCACGACCTACATACTAGAAGGGTCCTCTCTCAACTTCAGGATGGTCTTCCACGGCTTCACATACGATGGGTCCAAGGCTCTCGAAGCGACCGGTGAAGTCAGAAGCGATATGAACATCATCGGACACCTGGATAGTGTGTCCACCGATAAAACTGCCATAACGATAAAGCTCTCGGACGACCACGGGAAGGTACAGGTCATGGTCATTGACGATTGGTACGAGATCGAGTACGGAACTTCGATCGACTGCTACGTCACAGCTGGAAGCCTAATATCGACTGGGGACGACGGCGAACTCATCATCGGTGACGTTACGATCGCGAGGCCGTATGAGGTCAATGAGGGATTCGAATGCTCCTGGCGTCTGTATGAGGGGGATAAAGAATACACCGCCGTCGTGGTTCAGCGTGAGGATCTTGTCGCAGTATTCAGTTTCCATCCGAAATCGTACACCCTCACGATACCCGATGACACACACGGATACAGGATATATGAGGAAGATACCGGTCACGAGATTACGGAAAGCAGATTGGTAACGTTCGGTACTCCGATCATCATGAAGGCCGAATACGGATACCACATAGTCAAGGCCGAATACGAACATACGGATGGTAGTGGCGACGTGATGGACTTCACCGATAGCCTGTCGTTCAGCATGCCCGCGTATGATGTAACTATGGCCGTCAAGACAGATGACAGGCACCCGCTTACCTTCGATGAACACAATATGAAGGTGACTGTGAACGGAGTCCGGATCGCCAGCGGCGGCTTGATCGGTTACGATGCACCTGTGACCGTATCTCCCCTCGAGGGATATACCTTCCATTCATTGTACTACGTTCACGGTGGAATTAAGACTGACATCACGTCCGAATGCGAGTTCAACATGCCTGCGGAGGACACGTCACTGACCGCTTTGGTCAGCAAGGTCGTGTCGTTCAAGCACATCCTACCGATCATCATCGGCGTCATCATCCTGCTGATCGTAATATTCATAATATTCTTTAGGAAGGGCAGCAAACATAGGGCCTGACCTAATATTGATATTGATTTGAAAATAATGGTTGCGGAATTACGGCCACAATGTCTTGTTTATCGGTCCCCGGCCCCAGAGTGGTGAAATCATCTAAATCCGGAAGAGTAGGGGTATAAAGGTGGGCCCGCCCAGATTTGAACTGGAGTTACGTGCACCCCAAGCACGAAGGATACCAAGCTACCCCACGGGCCCGACAGAATCGGGGTAATCTGTTTT
>Ga0310690_10008729_pt1 | contig 12810 bp, 12 predicted proteins | sample AusTroGonzalo_MG_2_FD_207661 | JGI IMG/M metagenome (GOLD analysis project Ga0310690, IMG submission 207661) | Bovine rumen microbial communities from tropical cattle in Woodstock, Queensland, Australia - Gonzalo_04 (v2) (version 2) | ecosystem: Host-associated > Mammals > Digestive system >...
ACCATTGACGATGCCAAGGCGAAGGCAAAGAAACTACTGGAGGCTGCGAAAGGATAATTCTAGTTCATCTAGTCATACTTGTCCTACTAGATATTAATACTGAATAGTATGCTAAAGCTGAAGATAGTTTCTCCTGAGAGGATAGAATTTACCGGTGAGGTGGAGAACGTGAAGCTGCCCGGAGCAATGGGAAGTTTCGAGGTGCTCACTAGCCACGCACCCATCATCTCGCTGCTGCAAAAGGGCATTGTGGAATACGGCGACAAGAAGCTGGAGATATTGGGAGGGTTCGTGTCTGTGCAGAAGAACGAAGTGTCCGTCTGTGTGGAGAAGGACGAGAACTGATGATTCTCGAAGCTGTTCTGTCTGCGCTTTTCTTCACCCTGTTGGGAGTGGCTTATGTGAAGGGCTACGACGCCGTGAAGCGCCATTCGCCTGAACATCTGGTACAATTCTACCTGATTATGGCAACGGTACGTATGCTGCTCATTGCCACCGTGGTGGCGCTCTACGTGCTCTTCGCCAAGAATAGAGAAGATGCCATTCCGTTTGCCGCAATGTTTATAATAATGTATGTGGTGATGATGATGGTAACATTGAAGCTAAGACACTGAAACGTTTGCTCGTGAAGCAATTATGAATTATATTGTATGAGTATTACATTGAAAAAACTGCTCTGCATGGCCGTGATGCTCCTAATGGCTGCACCGGCGATGAAGGCAGAGGATTTCTCGGCCAAGGAGGTGGTGCTTGAACATATCAAGGACTCCCACGACTGGCATATCACCGATTTGGGTGAAGGTAAGTCGCTGGTCATACCACTGCCTGTCATCGTAAAGAGTTCCACGGGATGGCATGTGTTCTGTTCTTCACAATTTGAGCATCATGCCGATGCCAGCGGTCTGCGCCGTGTGAAGACCGACGCACCAGCCGACCTGCAAGGGCTGGCCATTGCCACCGAGGGCGAGAATGCCGGCAAGATTTTGGAAAACGGTACTCCCGTGCTCGACCTTTCCATCACTAAGACGGTGGCGGTGATGTTTATCAACGTCATCCTGCTACTTTGCATCGTCTTGGGATGTGCACGATGGTACAAGAAACGTAAGGCCAGCGATGCCGCCCCAGGCGGTTTCGTGGGATTCATCGAGATGCTGGTCATGTATGTGGTGGATGAGATTATCAAGCCGGGCGTCGGCAAGGGCTATGAAAAATATACCCCTTACCTGCTCACCTGCTTCTTCTTTATCTTCACTTGTAATGTGATGGGATTGATACCATTCCCGCCGGGCAGTGGCAACGTGACTGGCAATATTGCGGTGACGTTCTTCCTCGCCCTCTGCACGTTTATCATCGTGCAGTTCTCTGGTAACAAGCACTACTGGAAAGACATCTTCTGGCCCGATGTGCCCACATGGCTGAAAGCGCCTGTTCCCATCATTCCCGTCATCGAGTTCGTGGGTATCTTCACGAAGCCTTTTGCGCTGATGATCCGACTTTTTGCCAATATGATGGCCGGGCACGCTATCGCAGTAGCCATAACGTGTATCATATTCCTCGTGGCATCGCAGGCAGTCGCCGTTCAGCTTTCCATGTCGGGATTGTCGGTTCTTATGAGCATCTTCATGATGTGCCTGGAGTGTCTGGTTTGTTTCATCCAGGCTATGGTGTTCACCATGTTGTCGGCCGTCTTTATCGGATTGGCACGCGTGGAGCCGGCACATGAGTAACGAGTCTAATTATCGAAATGTCGAAATAACGCAACAAAAATATTAACAACAAAAAAACATCAAACATTATGATTACAACATTGTTAGCCGTAGAAGGCGTTGCTAAGTTGGGTGCCGCTGTTGGCGCAGGTCTCGCAGCCATTGGCGCTGGTTTGGGTATTGGTAAGATTGGTGGTCAGGCTATGGATGCCATGGCTCGCCAGCCGGAGGTTATGAACAAGCTGTTCACCAACATGATTGTGGCTGCCGCTCTTATCGAGGGTGTTGCTCTGTTCGCAGCCGTTATCGCATTCCTCTGCATCTAAGTATTGGACAATTAGACTCTTTCACCATTTGACAATTGGCTTGCGCCGACAATAGTGAAATTGTAAAATCGTAAAATAGTAAAATTCAGCTATGGATTTATTGATTCCGAGTACTGGCCTACTGTTTTGGATGTCGTTGACATTCTTGGTGGTGCTGTTCATCCTTTGGAAGTTTGGATTCCCCGTTATCACCGACATGGTGAAGGAGCGCAAGGCTTTCATCGATGACTCACTGCGCAAGGCTCATGAGGCAAACGAGCGGTTGGCCAATATACAGAAAGAAGGTGAATCCATCCTCCAGGAGGCACGCGAGAAGCAGGCTCAGATACTGAAAGAAGCTGCTGAAACCCGCGATGCCATCGTAGAGAAAGCCCAGGTGAAGGCCCGTGAAGAGGGTGCCCGCCTGCTCAGCGACGCCAAGGCCGAGATTGAGCAGGAGAAGAAGGCCGCCATTGCCGACATCCGCAAGCAAGTAGCTACCCTGAGTGTTGAAATTGCCGAGAAGGTGCTGAAACAGAACCTGCAGGGCGACAAGGCACAGATGGATCTCATCAACCGTATGCTGGATGATGTTGCCAAATCGTAACACCCTGACAATACTATGGATATAGGAATTATTTCGGTTCGTTATGCCAGGGCATTGCTGAAAAGCGCTCTCGACGCAAGGCTCGACCAGCAGGTGTATCAGGAGATGCAGCTGATGGCCAAGAGCTTTGTCGAGGTGCCGGAGCTGAGACATACGATAGACAATCCCATGCTCGCCAAGGAGAAGAAGGAAATGCTGCTCCTGACTACCGTGGGGGGCGACAAAGCCTCGGCGCTCTCCAAGGCGTTTGTGGCTCTGGTGCTGAAGGAGGACAGAGAGAACATGATTCTGTTCATGGCCAACTCCTACATCACCCTCTATCGTCAGCAGAAGAACATCATCCGTGGAAAACTGACTACTGCCGTAGCGGTCGCTGCCGACACCGAGCAGAAGATGCGCAAGATGGTGGAGAGTAAGACTAAGGGTACAGTGGAGTTCGAGACCGAGGTGAATCCCGACATTATTGGCGGTTTCATCCTCGAATACGATACCTACAGAATGGATGCCAGCGTGAAAGCAAAGCTCACCTCCATCCTTAATACACTAAAGAAATAGGAGTAAAAGAAAGAACAAATGTCAGATAAAATCAAACCAAGCGAAGTCAGTCAGGTGCTGCTCGACCAGTTGAAGGGCATTAGCAATGCCCAGCAGTTCGATGAGGTGGGTACCGTGCTTACCGTCAGCGATGGTGTCGCTCGCATCTATGGATTGCGGAATGCCGAGGCCAACGAGCTGCTTGAGTTCGAGAACGGCACGATGGCTATCGTGATGAACCTTGAGGAAGATAATGTGGGCTGCGTACTGCTTGGCACCACTTCAGGCATCAAGGAAGGCATGGTCGTGAAGCGCACTCGCCGTATTGCCAGCATTCGCGTGAACGACAACATGTTGGGGCGTGTCATCAATCCGCTCGGACAAGCTATTGACGGCAAGGGCGACATTGACCTTACAGGTGCTTTCGAGATGCCCCTCGACCGCAAGGCGCCTGGTGTTATCTATCGTCAGCCGGTGAAGGAGCCGCTGCAGACGGGCTTGAAGGCCGTCGACTCGATGATTCCCATCGGCCGAGGACAGCGTGAGCTCATCATCGGCGACCGCCAGACGGGTAAGACCGCCATCGCCGTCGATACCATCATCAACCAGAAGAGTTTCTACGAGGCAGGCAAGCCTGTGTATTGCATCTATGTGGCCATTGGCCAGAAGGCTTCCACGGTGGCTGCCTTGGTGCAGACCTTGAAGGAACATGGCGCACTGCCATATACGATTATCGTAGCTGCTACTGCTGCCGACCCTGCCGCCATGCAATACTATGCTCCCTTTGCCGGAGCCGCCATAGGCGAGTACTTCCGCGACCGTGGCTATGCTGCCCTCGTTGTTTATGATGACTTGTCGAAGCAGGCCGTCGCCTATCGTGAGGTGTCGCTCATTCTGCGTCGTCCCTCTGGCCGTGAGGCTTATCCTGGCGATGTGTTCTATCTGCATAGCCGTTTGTTGGAGCGTGCCGCCAAGATGAACGAGCAGCAGGAGGTGGCTGAGCAGATGAACGACCTGCCCGAGTGCATGAAAGGTCATGTGCGTGGTGGCGGCTCGCTCACCGCACTGCCCATCATCGAGACGCAGGCTGGCGACGTGTCGGCATATATCCCCACGAATGTCATCTCCATTACCGACGGTCAGATATTCCTGGAGAGCGACCTCTTCAACCAGGGTTTCCGTCCTGCCATCAACGTAGGTATCTCCGTGAGTCGTGTGGGTGGATCGGCACAGATCAAGTCTATGAAGAAGGTAGCTGGTACGCTGAAAATCGACCAGGCTCAGTACCGAGAGCTGGAAGCCTTCTCGAAGTTCTCTTCCGATATGGATGCCGTGACAGCCATGACGCTCGACCGAGGCCGAAAGAACAACCAGCTGCTCATCCAGCCACAGTACACTCCCATGCCGGTTGGCGAGCAGGTGGCCATCCTCTACTGCGGCGTGCATGGACTCATGCGTATGGTGCCCATCGACAAGGTGCGCCAGTGTCAGGATCAGTTCCTCGATAAACTGCGTTCCACCGCCCCTGAGGTTATTGATACCCTCGCCAGCGGAAAGATTGACGATGAGACCTGCGACAAGATTGAAGCCATCATGGCCGATATTGCGGGAACGTATAATTAAGGAGTTATAGGAGTTAAAGGAGTTAAAGACGATAGTCCTATCCTTTGCACTTTTGACTCCAATAGATAGAAGTTTAATGATGAGTAAGGATTAAAGACAAGAAGGAGTGTAGCAGGGACTATCGTCTTTAACTCCTTTAACTCCTTTAACTCCTTTAACTTCCTAAACTCAAAAGAACTATGCCCTCATTAAAAGAAATAAAAGGCCGGATAGCCTCTGTTAACAGCACCAGGAAGATAACGTCTGCCATGAAGATGGTGGCATCCTCGAAGCTGCACCATGCCCAGGTGGCTATCCAGAACATGCTGCCCTATGAGACGATGCTGGAGCATATCCTCAAGTCGTTTCTTGCGGCCGAGGCTGAGGCTCAGACAATCTTCGACCAGGAACGTCCTGTCAAGCGTGTGGCCCTTGTAGTCTTCAGCAGCAACTCTTCGTTATGCGGTGCCTTCAACTCCAACATTATCAAGGTGATGATGAAAGCTGAGAATGCTCTTTCCGGAGAGTTGGGCAGGGACAACGTGGAGATTTATCCCGTAGGGCGCAAGGTGGCTGAGAAAGCCCGTAAGCTGGGTTACAATGTAAAGTGCGACCTGGCCGACTTGGTAGACCATCCCAATGTGAAGCAATGCATCGACCTGGCCATGGAGCTGGGCGAGCGCTTTGCAAAAGGTGAGATAGACAAGGTGGAGCTGATATACCACCATTTCAAGAGCGCGGGTTCGCAGATTCTCACACATAAGACCTTCCTGCCTATCGACATTGAGACCGAGTTGCGAAGCGACCATGAACGTGACCTCACCAACAACGTTGTCACGAAAAAGGTGCAGGACTATCTGAAGAAAAACAGCAGGACGCATGCCAGGATGGAGGAAGAGGTGAAACCGCTCAACGACAATTTCATTGTGGAGCCCGACATGCACACCGTTCTTTCGCAGCTCATCCCGAAGATGGGGCATCTGATGCTTTATACCGCCCTGCTCGACAGCGTAGCCTCGGAACATGCTGCCCGCATGGTGGCCATGCAGACTGCTACCGACAATGCCGACGAACTGTTGCGACAGTTGAACCTGCAATACAATAAGAGCCGTCAGCAGGCTATAACAAGTGAACTGCTCGATATTGTAGGAGGTACTGTAAACAATTAGTCGCGAATCTTATTAAGTTACATCCCGAATGTTGTCAACAGCATTCGGGATGTATTGTCTTAATGTTTTCGGGTTGCCTTGCACAAGCGTATGGCATAGGCAAGAACGACGGCATAGCCGACGAGGGGTATGAGGAAGGGAAGGAAAGGGTTTGTGTGGTCAGCCAGATAGCCCATCAGAAGGAATCCGCAGCCGCCGATAGGGGTCATCATCAGCAGTGAGGCGGCACTCTTTTTCTTTGCTCCCAGCTCCTGTACGGCCAGTGAGAAGATGGTGGGAAACATGATGGCTTCAAACAGATAGTTGGCTATGAGTGCCGACAGCGACAATATGCCCAGGTTGAGCATGGTCAGCGCCATGCACGCCACCGTGCCTAAAGCACAACAGAGCAGCATGCGCTCTGCCTTTACACTGCGCATAATCCAGCTTCCCAGGAAGCGGCCAATCATGAAGATGACCAGTGCCAGTGACACCACGCGCGAGGCATCGAGCTTCGACATCCACCCCGTGTCGGTGACGAAGTTCACGAAATAGCTGTTAATGCTGATTTCTGCCACCTCGTAGCTCAACAGAGCCAGCAGGCCAAATACGAAGAGACGGTTGCGGAAGAGCGAACGCATGGTTGCTCCGTTACCTGTGACAGCATCTTTCGCCGCCTCTTTGGTCACTTCTGGCAGTTTCACTTTCGTAAACACCACGGCAATCAGCAGCACAAGAACACCCATGATGGCATAGGGCACCGACACATCGGCATGACCGTCACTTTCGCTGAACAGGAATCCGCCTACTAGCAAGGTGGCCATGAAGCATCCCATGCCATTGAATGTCTGCGAGAGGTTCAGGCGGCTGCTTGCCGTCTCATGGGGGCCAAGCTCCGTCACGTAGGGGTTGGCGGCAGTTTCCAGAAAGGTCAACCCGCAGCCAATAACGAACAGGGCAGCCAGGAAGGCTTCAAAGGTACTGCCGGGAATGAATGCCAAGGCACCAAGGCCGAAGAGCACTAGGCCGAACACCACGCCGCGCCGATAGCCGTAGCGGTTGATGAAGATCCCTGCGGGAATGGCCATCAGGAAATAGCCGAGATAGGTCGTCACCTGAATGAGCGACGACTGAGTGATGGAAATATATAGCTCGTCTTGGAAATGCTTGTTTAAAACGTCAAGTATGGCCCGGGCAAACCCCCACAGGAAAAAAAGCGTGGTAATCAGCATAAAGGGTACTGCATAGTGCTTGTCCGAGAGTCTTGTTTTTCTTTTCATGGCTTACTCTGTTTAGTTTTGTAATTATTGTGCAAAGATACAAACAATCTTTTAATCCTGTACCATTTTAAGCAATAATAACACAACAAATAGCATCTTTTGCTTATCTTTCGCCCTAAATGCCTTTTTTGTTGATAAAAAATTTGGTTATCTAGTGCATTTTTTGTAATTTTGCCTTGCATTAAACGAACCGATGAAAGTATTTGTACAGTCAATAGGCTTGCTGTTGTTCTTCTTGCTGTTGACATTCTCTGTCAGAGCAACCGAAGAAGAACGTTCTTTCACTATTATCAATGCTGCCGACGGGCTTGCCGACAACAGTGCACAGGTGGTGAGATGTACCAAGACCGGGCGTATCATCATTTCCACCATCGGCAATCTGAACTTCTACGACGGAAGGACGTTCAAGCACGCCAACAATCTTCAGGAATACGAACATCCGCTGCCTGCATACACAGGACATTACCATCTCTATTTCGATACCCACCACCACATCTGGCTAAAGGACAAGCACTGTGTGACGTGTCTGGACTTGCTCACTGAACGTTTCGTTCAGAATGTTGACAGCGTAATTTACAGCCTGGGGTGCCAGGATTCCGTTCTGGATCTGTTTACCGACCAGTACAGCAAGCTTTGGCTCCTTACCGAAAAGGGGCTTTTCAGCCCCGACTACAATCGCACGCACCCCGTGGAGCGCGACCGTCAGTTGCAGGACATCGACATCTATGAAGACACGCTCTACACCTTCTACGATAATGGCGAGGTGATAGGGTTCGACAGTGCCAATCATGTCGTCTGTCGAGTCATGCCCTACGACGAGGCATTGTCGACGATCTATTCTGCCTCCACAGTCCTTCAGCCCTTCGGTGACGGCTTCTTCCAGATTCGCAATGGCGAGAAAGGAGCTGTCCTGCTGTTCTTCAATGCCCGGGAAAGGAAATACGACGTCATAGCACAGCTGGAGTACCATTTGAACAACATGACACTTGATGCTACAGGCAAAAACCTGTATATACCCTCAGAATACGGTTACTGGGTATATAATCCTGAAACGAAGAATCTGCATCACTACAAAGACCTGATGCTTGCCGACGGCCAGACCATTTCCACCGACTGCAACGCCATGGCCTTCGACCACCAGGGAGGCCTGTGGATAGGTACTGAAAAACGCGGCATTTTCTATGCCCGCCCCCATTCTGTCACCTTTCGCGCTTATCCCTGGTCAAATCAGCTGGCCTTAGAATATGGCGAAATGATGGATTCCCTCCAGCAGAACATTAGCTATTACAATGGAATCAGGGCCAACTATCGGTTTACAGACAGCCGGGGATGGGTTTGGACAGGTACGCGGCGCGGCGTTTTCATTGAGAAACCGGGAGCATCTCGGCCAGAGACCTATAACCGTCAGAAGGGACTCAATAACGAGGTGATACACTCCATCATTGAAGACCTTAATCACAACGTCTGGGCTGCAACCTCCTGTGGTATTGTATTCTTCCTGATTAAAAACGGGGAAGTGAAGTTTGTCAATAATTTCACTTCCGAGGATAATGTTCCCAACGAATCTTTTGAGAACGGAAAGGCCATGCTCCTCCCCGACGGCACTGTGGTAATGCAGGCCGTAGAGCATGTCGTTGCCTTCAACCCCGACGAGCTTCGCGACGTGAACGAGCCACACCTCATTTCCAACATCAAGCCAAAGTTCATACGAATGTTGGTCAACGGAAACAACATTATCCCTGGCGTACCCTACGAAGACAACATGGTCGTTGACAGGGCCTTTGCCAGGACTCAGCATATCAATCTGAATAGCAGCCAGAACTCCATTAGCCTCACCTTCTCTGCGCTGAACTATTTCCGTCCACTCCAGACGTATTACCGGGTTCGGGTTTATGAGTTGGGCAACAAGTGGGTGGTCTATTCTCCTATGAGCTCCGAGCTGGTCGACAGCAAGGGTATCCTCCATTTCCCCATGGCAAATCTTGAGCCTGGAGACTATCATGTTGAGGTGCAGGCATCGATGTTTCCTGACGTGTGGGATGATGACATTTCCGATGACCAGCGTTTTGTCTGGCAGATTCACGTCAAGCAGCCTTGGTGGCGCACTACGGGCCTGATGATGCTTCTTGGGCTGGTTCTCCTAGTTTTGCTGATAATCAACTTCTACTACTACAACCGCAACACTCGTATGCGTGACCGTCGCAATACGGAAGAAGGGGATATTATCCGAAAGATACGTTTCTTCGTCGAACGTTGCGATTCCTATCTTAACAAGCCTTTGGCTCCCGTCGTTGCTGATGTCAGTATTTCCTCATACGAAGTCAATCCGCTTTCTCCCGAGTTCATCGACGTGATGATGAAGCTGCTTCCTTACGTGAGGTCTCACCAGGGCCGCACACTCACCATGCGTAATCTGTGCGTGGAGGGCAATGTAGACATTGTGAAACTCTATGACCTGATGACGGGAAACCTTCATAAGAATCCCCGTGAACTGAACAGAATCATCCGGCTCAGAAAAGGAGCTGAGTTGCTGCTCACCACCGATAAGACTGTGGAGCAGATAGCCATTGAAAGCGGATTCTACACTCCCAATTATTTCATCGGCAATTTCTTCCATGAGTATAAGCAGACCCCCATGGAATATCGCCACAGCCATTTATCCAAGTATTAGCTGCAATCGGAAGCTCAGGTTAGATGCAAAATTTTACTTGAACTTCGTATCGCAAAAGCCGACCAGCCGCCACGACCTTTCGCCAGGGCCTTTGTAGTAGACGAATGCTGTGTATTGGTTCTCCGTCTGGTAGAACGACCCCTCTTCAGGCAGCTGATGGGTGGTGCCGTCAAGGTCGACGAGGGCAAAGCGGTAGTTGTAGTATCCCTGCTTCTGTAGCACCGCAGCGGTGTAGGAGCGTGCTGTCTCGTTGTAGGTCATGCTGTAGGTGGCTTGCGGCTCCGTAGTCCAGCGTCCGTCGATGCGGATGGTGGCGTTAGAGTAGTATCTGAGGGGTTTCAGCGTGTAGTGAACATAGACGTAGTCGGCTGTAACGTCGATTTCGGTGTTTTCGCTGTTTCGGATGATGAATGCTCCGTCGGCATCCTGGTCGTAGACGTAGTTGCGGCAGGGATCCACCAGGAAGGGCCATACATGATAGCGTCGCTCCGCCTCGTCCCAGGTTACGCGGTCGAGGCCCATGGTGGTGTGGCTGGGGTCGAGCACTTCGAACTTGTGGTATTCGTTGCCCGCTTCGAAGATGAGCTTTCGATTGTGCTGCCAGGTAAGCCCGGTGGCCATAACATAGTCGGGACGGATATTCTGCTTTATGTTGTCCTCGCGCCCGTTCTGCATAATGAAGGTCTGCAACTGCTCGTTCGCGTTGGTTACTCTGAGTGCATTGAAGCCTACCTTCATCTCCACCTGCTGGTGACTCTGGTTGATATCGATGTCGGTGTTAGTGGTGATGCCGAGGCTGACGCTCATCAGCAGCTCGGCAACTCGGAACTCCACGACCATCACCTCGCGGTCTTCCTCATCTTCGATGATGTGGAGGCGGTAGTTACCGCTCTTTTTCAGCCGTGAATGCTCGTTGGGAATCTGCATCTGGTAGTGGGTGTAGAGGACGGTAGTGTTGATGGAGTTGGCGTAATCGTCAATGGGCATGTTGTTGAATCCCTCCAGCCAGTCACTCTCAAACAACTCGTCGCAGGCCGTCCAGTCGGGATTGCATGGCTCCAGCTGGTAGACAAGCCGCCTGTAAGTGTGCGACAGTTGGTCGAAGCCAATGTGCAGCACATCGTCTGAACCCAGCTTCATGACGGGCAGCGACAGGAAGTCGTCGTTCAGCACCACTTGCAGCGACTTATAGTCGTCCGACAGGATGCGATGGCCGGCGAGGGCCAGCGAGGGAAATACTATGCAGACCAGGAGGGCAACGGACAATGGACGCATAGGAGTTAGGAGTTACGAGTTAGGAGTTAGGAGTTACGAGTTAGGAGTTAGGAGTTGTTGCGATTGAGGCTTTCGCGCTGTTCTAGGAACTCGCTGACCTGCTCCTGCATGCCTCTGGTGACGGCAATGCGCCCGGAACGGGTGTACTGGAGCACGCAGCCAAACTCGTCGAGAGCACGATAGAGGGAGATGATGTCGTCGGTCATTCCGTATTTCATCACAATGACATAGGTGGGGTTTACCTCAATAATGCTGCCGTCATGGCGGCGCACGGTGCGGCTTATCTCGGGGTTCTGCATGACGGCATCGGTGGCTAGCTTGTAGAGGCCCGTCTCGCGGATGAAAAGCTGGTCATCGGTGAAATAGTTTGCTTTCACCACGTCAATCTTCTTTTCTATCTGCCGGGTAATCTTGATAATCTGGTCTTCGTCGCTCCAAGCCGTAATAGTGTATTTGTGAACACCAGGGATGCTGCTGGCCGACACGTTTAGACTCTCGATGTTTACCTGGCGGCGCGTGAATACGGCGGTTATCTGGTTCAGAATACCGGCCACGTTCTCGGAATAGACGAGCAGGGTGTATAGTTTCTTATCTTCCATTGAATCTGGTCGTTTGATTACTTATGGGTTTGGTCGCTTAAGGAGTTTGTGGTATATTCGTATAGGTCTAAAGCCTCTCAACACTCAACTCTCAATACTCAACACTCATCACTCAACTTTATACTTCAAGCATCATGTCATTAACATTCATTCCCGGCGGTGTCATCGGCAACACATTGTCCTCTTCCAGGATGGCACACTCCAGAATGTAGGGGCCATCGGCGGCCAGCATTTTCTGTACGGCTTCCACCAGCTGGCTGCGGTCGGTGACGGCTGCGTAGGATATGCCATAGCCTTGGGCAATAAGTCCATAGTAGGGGTTCATCATCTTAGTGAACGACTTGCGCCGCAGCCAGAACATGTCCTGCCACTGGCGCACATTGCCTAGATAGTGGTTGTTGAGCAGGATCATCTTTACGGGGGAACGCTGCTCCATGATGGTGCCCAGTTCCTCGATACACATCTGGAAGCCGCCGTCGCCCATGAAGCAGCATACCTGCCTGCCCGGGGCGCCAAAAGTGGCACCGATGGCTGCGGGCATGCCATAGCCCATGGTGCCAAGTCCACCGCTGGTGCAGATGCTGCGCTGGTGGTGGTACTTGAAATAGCGCGTTGCGAAGAGCTGGTTCTGTCCGACGTCGGTTACCAACACCGCATCGTCGGCAGACTGTTCGGCTACGACATTGACCACTTCACCCATTCTCAACGGCCCTTCCTTGGGGTGGATGGCAGGCTCGATCACCTTCTCTCGCTCTTTCCTGTCAAGCTCCTTGAAAGAGTCGCGCCACTGCTGATGGCTGTTCTGGCACAGCAATGCCGTCAGAGCGGGAAGCGACTCCTTGCAGTCGGCCACGACGGCAACGTCGGCCTTGATGTTCTTGTCAATCTCGCTTTTGTCGATGTCTAGATGGATGATTTTAGCCTGTTTGGCGTAGGTCTTCGGATTGCCGGTGACTCGGTCGCTGAAGCGCATGCCAATGGCAATGAGTACATCGCATTCTTGCTCTTTCAGGTTGACGGCATAGTTGCCGTGCATACCCAGCATACCCACGTTCAGAGGATGGTTGGAAGGCAGTGCACTCA